>Ga0255058_10000089_pt1 | contig 52488 bp, 45 predicted proteins | sample Cases_109_9_MG_FD_188637 | JGI IMG/M metagenome (GOLD analysis project Ga0255058, IMG submission 188637) | Seawater microbial communities from Amundsen Gulf, Northwest Territories, Canada - Cases_109_9 | ecosystem: Environmental > Aquatic > Marine > Gulf | place: Canada: Northwest Territories...
TCATGGCCCGAATCGGGGCAGCCGGCGGTCCCTGTAGCCGGGGCTGCCGAGCCCACTGCGGACGTGGCCGGATGGCCTCGGGTGCCGGTGGTCGGTAGCCGAGCGCACTGTGAGGCCGCATCGTGTTGTACTCCCTCCGCCACTGCTCCACGAGGACCTGCGCCTCCTTCAGCGTACATTGCCGCGATCGAAGAAGGATCCAATGCAAGGTGGCCGCGGCCGGCCGCACTCGGAGCAGAACGCCTCTACCTGACGACGGAGATCTTCCACGACCGCCACCGTTAGACGTTCGCCCTCAGCGCGAAGCCACGCCTCGACACTCCGTACCGCCGCGTTCGCCTGACCGTCCCGAAGGCGACCTGTGAGCACGGCCTGACCGATCAAGTCGAGACGACGTTTCGCGTCCTCATGCGTTTCGAGCTCCTCAAGCTCGTCGGGATCGAGGCCGTTCGAGCGACGAGAGGCCAGGGCTCCCATGAGTCCGCGCCTCTGCATCTCTTGCCGGCCGCCCGGCTGGTGGGCTGAGCAATAGCGTGTCCCCGTCACCACGAACGGTGATGTGCACTGCTCCCCATCCAGCTTGACGCCGGCACACTTTTCTTGGCCTTCCATCTCCCTTGCCTCCTTCCTTGCTGGCTTCGACGATCAGAAGCCCGATCTGACTGCTCGGCGATGCCACACCCACCAGATGACGAAAGCCCGCGACTTGGCGGGCTCTTGGGGCTTCGGTGCCTGCTCCCAGAGCAGGCGCGTGTACTTTAGTCGAAGCTAAAGTTAATGCCAAGCCAGGTCATGCGCGGGGGGAGGAGCGTATATGCGGGAGAGATTCGCCGGTGTTGGTCGCGCGCTGCGTGGAGGAGGTGTGTCCTCCTGCCGCCGCGCGCGGCTAGTCGGGCTGCAGCAGCTCAGCCGGACCTTCCGCCCCGTATCGGAACGCCCACAGGCGATCCGCTTCTCTCGCCAAGAGTAGGAGCTGGGTCGCCGGAGCGTTCAGGTCGACCGTCAAGAGCGCCCCCTCGTAGCGGTGCGCGATCTCGTCGACGGGCGTGTGGGCGACCACGTGTAGCTCGCTCTCGAATCGGTTGAGCACGAGGCCCAGTTCCTGCTGCAGGGTATCGGCCTGCACGTAGCCCCGATACCAGAAGACGCTGTTCTCGCCGAAGAAGAAGTCGAGAGTCGAAGAGCGGCACCGGATATTGCCGTGCGGATCCCTTTAATTTCGTCTGGGACCCCAGGGCTCGCCACGAAAAGAAAAGAAACCGCATTCGGTGGGATCGGGGCTCCATAAACCCAACTTACGACTAACTCCCGACTGGTTGCTCATCTGCGAACCTGGAGAGCGAACATGGAGAGCTAATCAGCCGGGTGAGTGCCGGGCTGGCTCTACCCTTTAGCGATAGAACACTTTAGAGAAGTGGAGCCGACCGGGATCGAACCGGTGACCTCCTGCTTGCAAAACATATGGTCTAGACCCCGATTTCCGCACTATATGCGTACTCTAGCGGAAAAGTCCGCAGCTGGTGCGGATCTTCCTCACCATTTCCGCACCTGGTACGGACTGAACCTGGACTGGAAACATGGAGAGCGGCGCTAGCACCGGTTGCCTCTGTCGCATCTAGCCCCTCCACGCTCCTGATCTCGTCCTCGTAGGGTGGTGCTCGGCCCACAGGTCCAAGTGCTGTCGGCCTCCAGCGGCGGGTTAGACGGAGCCCCGTTCAGGTCCCCCCTGCGCAGCACGGCGAAACAGCGACGCCGATCCGACGAACAGGGCGACGAAGAACCCGTTCAGGATCAGGATCCTCAGCGGCCCCGGCGGCTCCGTGGCTCCCAACCCGGCGACCAGCGCAACCACGGCGACCAACGCCTGAGCGAGCGCCATCGCGAACAACACCCGGGCCATCGGGAGGGGGTGAAAGCGCGCGATGATGGCGCCGATGAGTCCGACGGCGAGCACCCAGGAACAGGGCAGGTTCAGCCTTGGTTTTAGCCATATCACCTGCCGCTGAGAGGCACACGCGGCTTAGTAATGGGGCGGTTCCTTCGGGGCCGCCCCTGCCGTGCACCCGGCCCCTCCACGCTCCTGATCTCGTCCTCGTGGAGCAGCAGTGGGTGCGCGAGTGTGATCCCGCACAGTGGGGGTAGGGCAGCGGGAAGGCCTGGGACCGCCGCGAGCCGCGTTTCCGCCAGCCAAAGCAGGATCATGGGTCTGAGGCGACTGCGCCTGGCCCGCACCGCGGCTCTTGCAGGGCCACTCTAGCCCGCACATCGTGGGATGAATCATGCGAATAGGCTGACCGGTGTCCGCCGCCTTTGGTAGATCCGGCTGCAGCCTAAATAGGAGTTATCTGTCTCTTCCTCGTATTGGTCCTCTGGAAGCGCGCTGCAGCGGCGGACGCCGGGAGCTACCGTGAATTCACAACACTCTTGGAGGTAAGGATGGATCCATCAAATTCGATCTCGCGCCGCGCGCTCTTGCAGCTCGGAGTTGGTGCCGCGGCCGGCGTGACTGCGGGGAGGCTGTTGGGGCAGTCCGTGAACGGCGGATCGTGCGAGGCCACCCCGCGGCAAACCTCGGGGCCGTTCTATCCGACTACGCGCCAAGCGGATGAGGACGTCGACCTCACCCTGATTGAGGGCCATAACGACCGCGCCGAGGGCACGATCGTTCGTGTGGGCGGCCAGATCGTCGATCAGGAGTGCCGGCCCGTAGAGGGGGCCCGCGTGGAGATCTGGCAGGCGAACACCCGGGGGCGCTACCACCACGAGCGCGATGCCGAGAACCCGCGCCCTGTCGACCCGAACTTCCAGGGCTGGGCGAAGATGCTTACGGGCAAGGAAGGCCAGTACGAGTTCAAGACGATCCAGCCCGGCAGCTACCCGGTTGACGACTCGGGCTGGATCCGTCCGCCCCACATTCACTTTCTCGTGGCGCGGCGCGGGCATCACGAGCTCATCACTCAGATGTATTTCGCCGGCCAGGAGTTGAACGAGAGCGATCGAATCCTGCAGGCGCTCTCAAGCGCGGAACAGGAAGAGGTGATTGTTGCGTTCGATGCCGATCGGGAAGACGCGACGCCGGTCGGCCGTTTCGATATCGTGCTCCCCCTGGTGTAGATCGGTTGGCTGACTGGCCGGGCCGCCTCTTCTCACATCTGTCCCCTCCACGCTCCTGATCTCGTCCTCGCGAGTCCGAAGCGGGTCGGCTCGGCACGGCCCGTCTTGCTCCCCTTCCTTCCGCGACAGCAAGTTCCCTGAAGTGCAGATCGTGAGACCACGTTCTCTCCCAAGTTCTCCTCAGCATGGAGTTGTCCCATGAAGCGATTCGTTGCGGTTCTCGGTGGAGTCCTAGCGATCATGGCTGTTGCTCCGGCGGCTATGGCCCAAAGCGCCGAGGAGGAGATCATCGCTGCCCAACACGCCCATTTCGAGACGCTCAGGGCTGGAGACGCCCCAGCCCACATCGCTCAGCACGCGCCTGACGCCACCAGCTTCGATCCGGTTGGCGGGCTGCTCGTAGAGGCCCAGTCTCTAGAGGAACAGGTGAGAGACCTGCAAGCCGTGTTTGATGCGGGCATCGTCCTGGACAACTATCTGCGGCACTTGCAGGTGCGGATCTACGGCGACGCGGCCGTGGTCACCGGATACATCACGGGCACGGAGACCAACCCGGACGGGTCTGTTGTTCAGACCATGAACCGTCGGACTGCGGTGTTGATCAGGCAGGGGGGTGAGTGGAAGGAGGTGCACAGCCATGCGTCGCCGGTGGTAGGAGCAGAATAGGAATGCGAGGGCGAAGACGATAAGCCGACCGCTTGTTAGAGGCGGTTCCTTCGGGGCCCCCGTTCGCATCTGGCCCCTCCACGCTCCTGATCTCGTCCTCGCGAGTCCGAAGCGGGTCGGCTCGGCACGGCCCGTCTTAGCCCTAATATTCATCTGCTAAGGGCATCTCCTTCAGTGATGCTGCTTCCAGCGGAAAACGCTCGTTTCATTTCACATTTCTTCACACGGGCACCAAGGCTGAAGCCCCACGAGGGTATCCTTGAGCCTGGATGGACACCCCGTCACGGCGGCGGCGGCGGAAATTCGAAACGGTCGAGATCGATCCCGAGGATCGGCTCCAGCCATTCCGCCTGGTCCCGAAGCACGAAGCCCTCGAGGCTGTGGCCGGTGTCGTACCAACGGATCTTCTTGGGTTCTGAGCCGGCTTGCTGGTAACGGGTGGCGTTCTCCCGGGTCACGAACTGGTCGAAGTTCGCGTTCTGGAAGAGCAGCGGACGGGGTGCGGCCAGCCCAACGAATCTGATAGGCTCGATAGGCGCCATGGCCGCGAGCCAGCGCTCCCTGTGCGCTGACGGCAGCCGGTCAGTATCTCCCGCCGTCACGAAGTGCGTGACCACTCCTCCGTCTCCGGTCATGAGCACGAAGGCCTTGAACCGATGTTCGACTCCGGCTACCAACCCTCCCATGGATCCACCGTAGCTACCTCCGATGAACACAATGCGCTCGGGATCAACGTCGTCCCGGGCTTCCAGCAGATCCACCGCTCTGCGCAGGTCGACGATCAACTGGACCTGGTCGAGGCTGTCCCGCGGGATGTCGAAAGTGACGCTCCGACGATTGCCGTCCGGTCGACCGGCAGGACCGGAGATGCCGATGACGAGCGCGCCCGCGGCCGCATAGGCTTCCCCCGTCTCCCTCAGCTGATGTCGGTCCCCGGGCATCCCGTGCATGCCAACGATGGCGGGAAAGGGACCATCGCCCTCTGCGGGCTTCCACACGAAAGCCGGGACACGACCGCCCATGGGACTGGCATAGCTCAGATCCTGCACCAAGATGTCCCGTATCTGGAACTGGTCCACGACTTGGATGTCCAGAGGCTGTGATGAGTCGTACGAGAAGATGGCCTCGACCTTCTCGGGCATGGCAGGTTGATCTAGGATCGCCGGAAGCGGAGTGGGCTCCGGTCCCTCGGGCTCCGGATTCGTTAGCGAGGGATCGCTGATCGCACATCCCGACGTGACCAGCACAGCTAGCGGCAGGCCCAGGAGAGCCGAACGGACTGACGTCATCTAAGAGTTTACTCCTTCCTGAAGTTGAAAGGCGCGGCACGACCGTCTCGATTACCGGCGGCTCGTAGTTTCCGTCCATGTCGTATGACGTGGAACGTCTCAGCGTCTTAATCCCGTACGGCGGGGCGTTCATCTGTTCGTCGCCGCCTCTGCCGCGTCCAAATCGGTCTTCGGTGCTTGACTATCTTGGTCATGCCCCTCCACGCTCCTGATCTCGTGATCGGTTCTGGCGCGCCGTCGGGTGGACGCTGAAGATCCGCAGACACCAGCGCCTGGGCCCGACTGACCTGCGCGCCGGACGGAGCCTCTTCCAACTATTCCGCTGATCGCTGTCGCCGCGTGAGGATCGGGCGACAATCGAGGGCTCTTGCTATGCCTTTGCACCGCTGGCAGGCGCGTGCTGCCGAGGCGACTCAGATCAATCAATCGTGCCCCAGCAGGTCGCGCGCGGAGGGATGTTGGTCGTGGGTGAGGGAGGCACGAGGCCTGGAGAGCGAACATGGAGAGGTGATCGGCCTCCGCCGATCCATGTGGTGCTTTAACTAGCTGCTATGATTTTACTTCCAACAGTGGAGCCGACCGGGTTCGAACCGGTGACCTCCTGCTTGCAAAGCCCGATAGGACTGAGGCCACGACCGGCAAAAGTCAGTAATCAGGCGGCTTCTCAGCTAACGACGAACGCACGTCCACGGCAAGCGCGATGATACTTGGGACTACCCCCGCTAGCGCGGGGATCACCTCATGTGCCGGACCTCAGATCGTCTCGAGGATCACGCCGAGCAGCAGCCAGAGGCCGAGCGTCGTCAGGATGGACCCTGCCAGTGCCACGCGCCACGCCGTTCTGCCTCGCAAGCGAAGGAAGAGGAGCACGAAGAGACCCGGGCCCGCGACCATTCCGAGCAGCTGGGCTAGCGCTGGCAATCCGAGGACCCAGGGTAGGACGAAGCGCCGCGGCTTCGGCTCCATCTCGTCCGCCGGGCCCACGCCGGCTTGCGTCTCTTCCGAGACCCGGGGCCAAGCTGTCGTCTTCTCCGGAACCGATCCGTCATACCATCCGGAACGCGCACCCCGAAGATCTCGGAAGAGCTGGAGGAAGAGCAGAACCACCAGGGGCACGACCACGAAGAGTGGGACCTGACGGGCGGTCGGGGGGAGAGCGAGCGTCAGGCACAGGAGACCGGTCGACCCGGCAAGCAAGCTGAGCGTGAACCCCGAGCGCTCCAGGGCTTTCATTCGCCGCCTCCGTCCAAGGGCCTCTCCGGTTGGGGTGGGGACTTCCCGTCGCTTCGCGTGCGAGGCACATCGGTTCGGCCGATCAAGCCCGTCCGGCTGCGGGCGAGCCACAGAGTGAGTGCCAGCAGGACGGCGAGAACGAGAAAGGCGGGGCGCGTCCAGAGCTGGATCCGCCCCAACCGCTGAAGGCTCAGCGTGAGGTGGAGGTTCAACTCGAACATGGGGCCCAGCACGAGTGCGATGATGAAAGCGACCCTGGGCCACCCGTACCTCTTCATGGCGTACCCGATCAGCCCAAAGCCGAACGTCAGCCAAACGTCTGCGAGTCTTCCCCGGTATGCGAAGGCACCGGCGGCCGCCAGTATCAGGATCGGCGGAAGAAGCCTTGAGGTGCGCGCGACCGTCAGCCGCGAGAGCGGGCCAGCAAGGGAAAGCCCGACCAGCGAAGACATCCAGTTCGACAGAAAGAGCGACCAGATCAGGGCGAATACGAGTGGAAGCTCGGTCGTCATGAGCTGCTCCCCGGGACGGATCCCGTGGAGAGTGAGAACGCCGAGCAACAGCGCGGTTCCGGCGCTGCCGGGCAGACCGAAAGCCAGCGTCGGAAGCAGGGCTCCTCCGTCCTTGGCGTCGTTGGCCGCTTCGGGCGCGAGCACACCCCGGATATCCCCGCTACCGAAGTGTCCGTCGCTCCCTGCGGACCTCGCGGCTTCTCCGTAGGCAACGAACGCGGCGGCTGTTCCGCCGAGCCCGGGTATCGTCCCGACGACCGTGCCGATCAACGAACTTCGCACGAAGAGGCCGAAGTGACGGAACACGGACCGCACTCCCTCTCTGGCGCTCCCCGCGAGTTGGTCCAGGCGTGTGGATCCCGAGATCGTCGCGCGGCCGCTCGCCATCAGGTCGATCGACTCGGCTACGGCGAAGATGCCTAGAAAAACGGGGATGAGGCTCAGACCGTCTTGCAGATAGAGCGTTCCCAGAGTGTAGCGTACCGCCCCGCTTCGAGGATCGAATCCGACGAACGACAGCATGAGACCGAGCCCCGCCATCGCCAGGCCCTTCAACACTGACCCGCCTATGACCGTGGCAATCGTCGTCAATCCCCAGATCGCCAGCACCAGGTACTCGGGCGGACCGAGTAGCGGAATCAACACGGGCATGAGTGGAATGAGTGCCACCAGGGCGAGAACCCCGAACGTCGAGCCGAGAGCCGAGGCGGCGGCCGAGCAGCCGAGAGCGGTCTTGGCTCGACCTTGGCACGCCATTGGGTAGCCGTCGAACATCGTCGCTGCATTCGGCGCGGTGCCGGGGATGTTCAGGAGGATGGCAGTGGCGGAGCCCATGAACGTGGCGCCGCCCACCAGGGCACCGAAGAGCATGAGCACGGGCAGTGGCTGCCATTGAAAGGTCAGCGGAATCGCCAATGCCATCAGCGTCACGCCGCTCAAGCCGGGAAGCACCGAGAAGACCATGGCCAGGAGGGTGCCGGCCACAGGGTATAGGATGTTCGGCCAGGAGAAGACAGTCAGAAACCCCTCCCGAGCGGCCTCCGCGACGAAGTTCAAGCGCTAATTGGCCTCTCGCGCCGCCTCTTCGACGACGGGAAGCAGTCGCGTGATCGCCGACGCGGCCGTCGCGAGCTCACGTCTCGCCTCGGCTGCCGAAGCCACCGCCAGTGATCGGTGCGCTCGCACTGCGGAAGCGCGAAACTCGGGATCGGCCAGCGCTGACGATAGAGCCTCCTCCAAGCAGAGACGAAGCTGAGCAGGGAGGCCCGCGGGACCCACCAGAAGCCTGCCCAGCGATGTGAAGCTCACGAGGCTCTCCGCCGTCTCTCTCGAGCCCGATCCCGCCGATGCGAGCAGATCCGGTCGGCGCGCCGTAATCCCCTTTTCTCCGGCCAGAATGGGGACGCCGTCGATGGCCGAATAGAGGCCGAACGGCTCACGCGAGATCTGGAGGATTGGGACCAGCTTCTCGGACTCGACCTCGACCCGCACGGATTCTACGTCGGCCGATGCGAAGTCGACGTCCCCACGGATGACTGCGAGAAGCACCTCGCGACTTCCCGGAAAACCGGTAACGAAGCGGATATCGATTCCGAGCAGATGCGCGCTGACCGCGCAGTTCACGAAGTTCTGGCTTAGCGTGGCGGTGACACCTGCCACCAGCGGCCCGGATCGAGCTCTCGCCAGGAGATCTTCGATCGTCTTCAGACCGCTACCCGCCGCGGTCACGAGCATTGGATGCAGCCGTGCGACGCGGCCGAGAGGTACCAGCTCCGTCTGGAGGTTGGGAGCGCTCGCGACTCGTCTCCGGTTAGCCAGCAAGAGCCCGGGACCGTCGATGATACCGAGCGTTCGTCCGTCGGCAGGAGAGTTGGCCAGCGTGCGGGCCGCGATAACCCCCGCCGCTCCGGAAAGGTTGTCCACGAGGATCTTGGCACCGAGGGCGCGCTCGAGAGCCGGCTCGATGAGGCGGGAGTACGCATCGTATCCGCCGCCGGGGGAGTACCCCACGAGCCAACGGATCCTCGCACCCTCCAGCACGTCACAAGCCTTCTGCAGCGCGGAGCTCTCTGCGGTCCATGGGTATCCCAGCATCGGGATCCAGCACGCCGCCAGCATGCGCCCCAGTGCCTGGCGTCGGGTGAGATCGGGGGCGCCTGGCCACCCCCGGTTTGATCCCGGTAGCTTGCTGCCCGCTTCCTGCTCCCTCTCCCTCATGGCGACGGTTGCCGGTGCTCGGAGCAGACGACGTGAAGCGGCATCTGCTTGCCCCTCGAAGTGACGTGAGGATTCTCTCGCCGCACCGTCAAAGTGCCGGCCCGGGCCCAGATCGAGCGGGCCATGTCGGCTCCCGGGCTCACGCTCGCGATGGCGCTCAGGAAAGTATCGACGACGGCCCCCTCATCGGAGAGCGCCACTCCCGGGCTGATCCGGAGTGCCAAACGGGTGAAGCCGTCCGCGTCCTCCTCCTCGACGAGTTGGTAGTCCAAGGGGGTTCCGCCGAATCGCCGCGGAAGGACTTCCTCCAGGATCCGCACCATGTCGCTGCCTACAAGCGTCACGCCTTCGCCGGTAAGCTTTCCGAAGCTTCGGATATCGCGCAGGTGCTGCGTCAATCCCAGCTCCCCCAAAGGGCACCCACAGACCCTCTCCTCGACGATCCCAAAGTCGTCGAACTCGACGTTCAGCAGGAGCTTTGGCGTCGACGGATGCAGTGAGGTCATGTGGAAGGAGTTCACCGTCTCGCCCGAGACGGGCACCTGGCGCGGGAAGGGGATGACCGCGTAGGCATCGGTCAAAACGTGCACGTCGTTGGCGCCTACAGGCTTGGCGCAGCCGATCCCGAGGCGCCCGGCCTCGGCCATCCCGTAATCGGTGAAGTGGGTCGCTCCGGAAGCCCGGATCCCGTTCACCTTCGCAGGCGTCGGGGGCTCACCCGCGATCATGAAGGTGGCGCCCGTCAGGTCGAGTCCGGCATCTGAAGCGGCGAGCCCGACCCTAAGCCCGCAACTCACGGTGGTATTGAGCAGCACGCGGTCATGGTCGGCGAGCGTGTCGGAAATCCACCGAGCGATCCGATCCGCCTCGTGCAATCCCACGGGCACGGGCCGTGGTATCGCCCGGCCAAAGAGTCCTGCGAGCGCCACGGTCACGTCATTCGCCAACCTGAACTTGAGGGGCGGCCTCAAGTCTCCCGGAATGACGGGCGTGAACCATCGTGCTGGGGGACGGTCGATATGCGCGGCCCGAAGCACGGCGTTGAGGCCGCTTCCCGGCGACGGTGGACGCCAGATCGCGTAGGGCACATCGAGCACCCCGTGGGCGTCGAGCAGGAGCATGCGATGCCGGGCCTCGAGCGCCAGGTGGTCGAGATCCGTCGAGACCCGCGTCCCGACCCCCGTGGTACCGCCGCTCGACCGGCTATAGTAGTGCGTCAGATACGGGTTGTCGAAGTCCGTCGGATCGAGCGGGATCTCCTGGCCGCCTCGCACGACTGGATCTCTTCCCTTGGCCTCCTCGAACGTGAAGTAAACACCGGATTCCCTGAGCACGCGCAGCGCCGCGTCGACCCCGCTGTCGAGTACGAGCGCTCGGAAGTCGCCAAACTCACACCCGGCCAGCTCCAAGAGGAGGCGGTAGGGGCTCCGGGCGTAGCCGAAGAATCCGAGCTCGGCGATTCGCAGCAGCTTCTCCTCACGATGCGCAAGCCGGCGACGGACGGCAGCTCTGGCCTCCTGCAGAGAGACCGACGCGTGCAGAAAGCCCCGAAGTCCCATGAGGAATCGGCGGTACATGACGAGCTGGCTCAACAGTCGCATGATGCCTTCTCGAAACCTCCAACACGGCTGAGGAGCGGGCTGGCTCGAGCCCCGCGTCGGTCACACCGAACAAGGTCGTGCCGGAATATGGCTCCAGCCAGAGCCGTGTCCGATCCGGCAGACGCACGCTGGCCAGGGGGGTCTTTCCTGACTACCGTTGCACACCAGGACGTTCCTTCCGCATGCAACCGAGGTGCCCATGTACCCGAGCTCTCCGATCGCACGCGTGTGCATTCTAGGTTCCGGCCTTCTCGTAATGTGGCCGGCAGGCTCTGCCGCCGGCCAGGCGGCCGCCGATCGAGTGGTGCTCCCCGATCCGATTCCCATGGGAACGACCAGGGGCGAACGCTACGACCGCCTCATTCTCAAGAACGCCACCGTGGTGAGCGGGAGAGGGACACCTCGCTCGAATCGAGCCATGCCACCCGAGGGCCCGGTCGACATCGTGATCGAGAACGGCCGAATCGTGGACATGATCCCGGTAGATCCGGTGAACGTTGCGCGGTACGGCGAGGACGCCGGCGAAGCCAGCCAGGGCCACGTGCTGGATGCCACGGGGATGTACGTGATCCCCGGCCTGGCGGACATGCATGTGCACCTTCGAGAGAATGATGGCCCCCTCGGCCCGCGTGCACTCGACTATCAGTATCGGCTGTTCATGGGGCACGGCGTCACGACTGTTCGGGATGCCGGCACCGGAGCCGGCCTCGAGCTCATGACCGAGCAGCGACGGCTGTCCGCGGAGCATGAGATCGTGGCGCCCCGGCTGGTCCTGTGCCAAAGGTGGCCCCTCCCCCTGCGGCGCTGGGATGTGGGCAATACGCCCGCAAGCGCGCGGGAAATGGTGCGCCGCTTCCACCAGCTCGGGGCCGACTGCGTGAAGATCAGCAAGAGCCCGGGCCACTACCCGGACGTGTTGAACGCCGCGATCGATGAGGCTCGCACACTGGGCATGCCCGTTATGGTGGACCTCAAGGTGTCGGAAACGGACGCGGTGACGGCATCCAAGGCAGGCGTGGCATCCATAGAGCACTGGTACGGAGTGCCTGATGCCGCGCTCCCGCACACCCAGGACTTTCCCGCGGACTACAACTACTGGGATGAGCTCGACCGCTTCCGCTGGGCCGGAGCGCTATGGGCCGAGGCGAACGAGTACCCGGAGCGGCTGAGCGCCGTGCTGGACACGCTCATTATGAACGGCACCGCATGGAATCCTACCATGGTGGTTTACGAAGACAACCGAGACCTGGCCAGGGTCCACACGCTCCCCTGGCAGGTGGCTTTCTACCATCCGTCGGTAATCGACGCTCAGTGGCCCGACTCGAGCCGCCACGGAGCATTCCACACCGAGTGGAAGACTTCGGATGAAGTGCGCTGGAAGAACAACTTCCGCATCTGGATGGACTGGGTTCGGGAGTTTCACGAGCGGGGCGGTCTTCTCACGGTAGGCACCGATACCAGCCCATGGGGCGGAGTGGCGATCGTCCGGGAGATGGAGCTCCTGCAGGAAGCCGGTGTCCACCCGATCGACATCATCCGCGCCGCGACTACCAACGCGTACCAGGTGCTGGGAATGGAAGATCACTGCGGCGTTCGGGTCGGGTGCGTGGCTGACCTGGCGGTAATCAACGGAAACCCCATCGACAACCTCAAGGTCATGTACGGTCTCGGCTTCGGGTTCTTCGGCATAGTTCCTCCCGAGGAACAGTGGCGGCACGGCGGCGTCAAATGGACCATCAAAGATGGCCTCGTCTACGACGCCCAGGCACTTCTACGGGAGGTCCTGTGGTACGTCCAGCAGGAACGGCGGCGAGACGTGGCTGCCGGCAGCTGACACAGGCGTCGGACTCGAAATTGCCGGACTAAACTCTCGTTTGTCGGAGTCGGCCCGGAACATCGCCAACTGGACCGACACCGGCTGCCTGTAGCGAGGCCACCACAGAAGGCCGAACGGAGCTCTGAGGGCTCTACAAATCTCTCGTCGTCAAGGCCTGCTCTCATCCCGATCGGCCCCCACGACGCGTGCTGCCGCGCCATCCTCGTCCCGCGAGCCGGGGAACCTACCCTTAACCCTTTTGCGGCGCGAGATTTGCGCTCCCGTGATTGGCTGGGCCGCTGTTATCCTGCCTTCACGACACCAAGGTGAGACGTAGTGCGTTTGCTTCCGCAGCTGACAACCTATCTCCGCTTCGTTCGGGGGCTTCCGGCCTTCGTTAGAAGCTCGATGAGCCTCGAGGAGGCGCGCGACACCATCCGGCGGCGCGTCGCGGAGCGGGAGCAGAACTTCCTCCGGAGCATCGAACGAGGGGTCTTCGAGCGCGAGCGAAGTCCCTATCGCGTGCTCCTGGAGCGGGCAGGCTGTGATCTCGCCGATATTCGGCAGATGGTTGGCCGGGACGGCCTCGAGTCCACGCTGCGGACGCTGAGAGCTGCCGGTGTCTACATCACCTTCGAGGAGTTCAAGGGCCTGCAGCCGATCGTCCGCGACGGACAGGTGATCGAGGCGCGACCGGAGGACTTCGACAACCCCCTCCTGTCCAGCTACTACCGCGTCTCGACGGGAGGCACGACGGGAAAGGCCAGGAAGGTGATGGTGGACCTCGACTCCCTGACCGATCGAGTAGCCGAGCACATGGTGGCCGAGGACATCTACGGCCTTCTCGGCGTACCCTGCCTTCTCTGGTTCGACATCATGCCGGGGACGGGTCTTGGCAGCGTCCTGAATCGCGTGCCCTACGGGAACATCCCGGAGCGCTGGTACTCGCCGATCGCGAGCTCGGATCTCAAGCCGGCGATGAGGTACCGACTCGCCAACCGGATCATCGTCGAGACGGCGCGGCTTTCCGGCGCGCCGATTCCACGCCCCAAGCTCCTGCGGATGGATCAGGCCGACGTGATCGCCCGCTGGGCCGCGGACACGCTCGAGAAGCACGGCCAGTGCGTGGTGAGGACGCACGTCAGCAAGGCTCTTCGTGTCTGCATCGCGGCTCGTGAGATGGGTATCGACCTCACCGGCGCCGTGATCTCGGCAGGAGGCGAGCCTCCGACGGAGGCGAAGGTGCGCGAGATCGAGCGAACCGGGGCCCGCTTCCTGTCCGGCTACCATTTCACGGAGGTCGGAGCCGTCGGGCTGTCGTGCCTGAATCCCGTCGACAGCAACGACCAGCACCTGTTCAAAGACCACCTCGCGCTTATCCAGCATCCACGCCCCGTGCCGGGCTTTGATCAAACGGTCGATGCTTTCTACTTCAGCACCCTGCTTCCGACGGCTCCAAAGCTCCTGCTGAACGTCGAGTCCGACGACTGCGGTTTGGTAGAGACTCGCGCTTGCGGCTGCCCGTGGGAGGAATTCGGCTTTACCGAGCACATCAGGCATATCCGTAGCTTCCGGAAGCTCACCGGCGAGGGCGTCACCCTTCTGGGAGGCCAGATGGAGAGGATTCTGGAGGAGGTGCTTCCGCAACGATTCGGAGGAACGCCTCTTGATTACCAGCTTCTGGAGGAGGAGGACGAGCAGGGCTTCACGCGGCTCAGCGTCGTGGTCAGCCCAAAGGTGAGTCTGGACAACGAGCAGGCCGTGATCGACACCGTCGTCGCGGCGCTTCGCGGCGGTAGCCTGGGCGCCGATGTGAGCGGGGCAGTCTGGAGCCGAGCGGGCACCCTGCGGGTGAAACGCATGGAGCCCATTTGGACGGGACGCGGCAAGCTGGTTCCGCTTCACATGGACCGAAGTAGCCGTCCCTCCGCCGACGGCGCACCCTCTCGCGTGGGCACGCGATCATGAGGTGCTCACGCGTCGGATGCTTACGCGTCCATCCCGCATGGCTGATCCTGGCCTCCGCTGCCTTGCCGAGCTGCGATACGGCCGAGCGCTCTCCAGGGACCGGCGAGCCGGCCGTCGTCCGCGTCATGATCCGGCCGCACCTGACGTACGCCCCGTTGTTGATCGCCCAGGAGGAGGGTTTCTTCGCGGCCGAGGGGCTGGACGTACGGTTCTCCAGGCTCGGCCCCGGAGGCTCGACTGTCGCACTGCTGCTCCAGGGTAAGTTGGACGTGCTGCCGACTCCCGCCTCGCCGGCGCTGCTGAATGCCATCGGGCGCGGCAGTCCTATCCGGTTCGTCGCGGACAAAGGGCATCTGCCGGCGAGCCGCTCATGCAGCCACCTGAGCATCGTCGTGCGGGGAGAGCTGCTGAAGCGGGGCGGGCCCGAGGAGACACCGAGCGCCGGCGCGTCGTACGCGCCCACCATTCGCCGCCTCTCCGCCAGCAGGGAGGCTCTCTTCTGGTTCCTCGTGACAAAGGCGTTCGAGTCGAGAGGCCTCACCCTGGAACAGGTCGAGAGGATACATATCCCCTCTGCGGCGGAGTTGGATGCCTTGCGGGACGGGGCCATCGACGCAGCGTTCATCAGTGACCCCTGGATGAGCCGGCTGCTCGAGAGGGGAGATGGGGCAGTATGGATCGAGCTCGAGGACGTGATGCCGGACATGCAGTACTCTCTGATCGTGTACGGGCGGAGACTGCTGGAGGAGGAGCCCGAGTTGGGACGTCGTTTCATGGTAGCGTATCTGCGAGGGATCCGGCAGCTCAATCAGGGAAAGACGGAACGCAATCTGGAGATTCTGGAGACCGCCACAGGCTTCGATCGAGAGGAGCTTCGTCGTCTATGCTGGCCGAGCTTCCGGGATGACGGCGGAATAAACGCAGAGAGCCTGATCGAATTCCAACGCTGGGCCGTCGACCGTAATCTGATCGACGTGCCCGTCGCGGAGCAACAATTCTGGGAGCCGAGTTTCATCGACTACGCCAATCAGGCGCTGGAGGAATAGGATTCGTGATGTGCCGAAGTGAGCGCCGGCTGTCGGGCCGTAGTTATCGCACCGCCTGGATCGGCTGGGTCGGCCCCCTCTTGTTTGCCGCACCCTCTCTCGCCGCTGTGGCCCCTACGAACATCCTGTCGCCGGCGATCCAGGCTCAGGAGGCTCCGCGCGACACGATCGACGTTCCTCAGAAGGACAGCGTCGTTGCGGTGTCCGATATTGTCGTAACGGCGACGCGCACGGAACAAGAGCTTCTCGACCTTCCCGTGAGCGTGACCGTTCTCGATAGGGCGGATATCGACTTATCGGCCTCCAGGACCGTCGACGACTACTTGCGACGGGTCGTCGGCTTCAACCTCCGGAGGCCGGCCAGCTCCGTGGTCTCGCACCCCGGCGGCCAGGCGCTCAACATGCGTGGCCTGGGCGCCTCTTCGGCGAGCCGCACCCTCGTGCTCGTCAACGGGCTACCCCTGAACGACCCGTTCGGAGGGTGGATTCACTGGAGCAGCATTCCCCTCGAGAACGTCCAGCGCATCGAAGTGGTCAAAGGCGGCAGCTCGGGAGTCTGGGGCAACCGGGCCCTCGGCGGCGTCATCAACATCATTACCGAGAAGCCGACTCGGACGGGGATGACTGTCTCGGCGCAGGGAGGCAGCTACACGACGTTCCGTGGCTTCGGCGCCGGAACCTACAAATCCGATCGCGTTGGCGTGCTTGCGGGTGGAGAGATCTTCGACACCGACGGCTATCCGGTCGTTGCCGAGGAGCAACGCGGCTTGATCGACGGCAACGCGACCTCGAAGCACGTGACACTCGGAGGGATGCTGGAGTATTCTGCCTCGGAGAGCGTGGACCTGTACTTCCAGGGCAGCTACTTCAAAGACGATCAGAACCTCGGCACCCCGCATCGGCAAAACGGGATGGAATTCGGAGTGTTACGTGCAGGCGCCGACCTCTCCACGAGCAGCGGAGGCTGGCGGTTCGGCGTGTTCGGCCGCGATCAGACGCATTTCAACAGGATCGGCTCCGCCTCACCGGACCGAAGCTCCGAGACGCCGACTCTGGACCAGTTCGATGTTCCGTCCACCTCGATCGGCACTAACCTGCAGTGGTCGAAGACCTCTTTCGGTTCGCATCAACTGGCCGGCGGGCTCGACTTCCAGTGGATCGAGGGCGAGACGAACGAGCACTACGTCCTCGTTGAAGGCGATTTCACCCGGCGCCGCGAGGCTGGAGGACAGCAGCAGTTGGGCGGCGCCTACGTGCAGGACCTTTTCCCTCTGGGATCGAAGTGGCGAATCCAGGCGAGCGGCCGACTCAACCTGTGGCGGAGCTACGGCGGCACCAGGCTGGAGACCCAGATAGAGACCGAAGAGATCGGGCTGGAAGAGTCGTATCCGAGACGAACCGAGTGGAGATTCAACTACACGCTCGGTACTCGGTACCTTGCCAATGATCGTCTGTCGCTGCGCGCCAGCTTCTACACCGGCTTCCGAGCTCCGACTCTCAACGAGCTGTACAAGCCCTTCCGGGCGGCCGGCGGCGTCGTGGCCGAGGCGAACCCTGGCCTGGATCCGGAAGATCTCATCGGCACCGACGTCGGCGCCGACTACCAGATCTCGAGGGTGCTAACGGGCCGGGTGACGGCGTTCTGGAATCTGCTCGAGAACGCGATCGCCGAAGCGACCATCGGTCTGGCCGATTCGGTGGCGACCACGATCGAGCCGTGCGGCAGAGTGCCGGCCAACGGTGTGTGCCGCCAGCGAGACAATCTCGGGACTCTTCGCAGCGTCGGCTTCGAGACCGAGCTGGAGTACGCTCCTCATGCGTTCTGGCGGTTCGGCGCCAGCTATCTCTTCAATCCGACCGAAGTGCTCGAGGCACCGGGTCGGCCGGAGGTCGTGGGCTCCTCCGTGCCCACGTCACCCGAGAACCAATTCGTGGTGAGAGCCAGCTACGCGAATCCAGCCATCATCGAGGGATCGATTCTCGGCCGCTACGTCGGCACTCGGTTCGAGGACGACCTGAACGAGCTCGAGCAGGGAGCCTTCTTCACGATCGACGTTCAGCTCTCGCGCCTGTTCTTCGAGCACCTGGAGGCTTTTCTGAGAGTGGAGAACCTTCTGGATGTGGACTACGAGATCGCCGTGGCCACCAACGGGCTGATTCGCCACGGGGCGCCGCGCCTCATCAACATCGGCCTTCGAGTTAGGCTATGACCGACGCCGACTCCGCCGTGGCTCTCAGCTGCCAGGGCGTTGCGCACAGCTTCAACTCGCGGAACGGCCCCGTAGAAGCTCTGGGCGAGGTCAGCTTCACGGCCAAGCCCCACGAGTTCGTGTCCATCGTAGGTCCGAGTGGCTGTGGAAAGACGACACTCCTGAAGATCATAGCCGGGCTCCTGCGGCCCACCGCCGGCCGCGTCGTTTTCCAGGAGAATCACCAGCGCCGTTCTCCCCGGTCGGGTCTCGTCTTCCAGGAGCATGGCGTGTTTCCCTGGCTGAACGTCCTCGACAACGTGGCCTTTGGGCTGGAGATGCAGGGTGTGGCGCGGCCCGAGCGGCGGGCACGGGCCCACGCATTCGTCGAGCGGGTCGGGCTGGCTGCGTTCGAGAACCACTACCCTCACGAGCTCTCCGTCGGAATGCAGCAGCGCGTGGGAATCGCGCGGGCGTTCGTTTCGGACGTGCCCATTCTGCTCATGGATGAGCCCTTCGGCTCGCTGGATGCGCAGACCAAGCGCGGCTTGCAGGAGGAGTTGCTGCGGATCTGGAGTCAAGATCGCAAGCTGGTCCTCTTCGTAACGCACGACATCGAAGAAGCCGCTCTTCTCGGCGATCGCGTCCTGGTGATGACGGGGCGACCCGGGAGGATCCGTGAGGAGCTCACGATTCATCTTAAGCGGCCGAGGGATCCCGATGAGGACCGCATCGCCGTAAGCGATTTGAGATGGCAGATCTGGCAACTACTCGAAGCGGACATGCGGCGTGGCCTGTCGATGACGGTTTGACTGCCGCCAGGCGCCGCCGTCTGTCCCTCGGGGCGAGCGCTCGGTGGTTGCCGGTCGGTATCCTGCTCGCAGTCCTCGTATCGTGGGAAGCGCTCTCCCGCGCGGGCGTCATCTCATCGATCCTCTTTCCCGCGCCGAGCGCGGTCGCGCGGACGCTCTGGGAGTCCATCGTCGACGGCGTCCTGCCGAGCCACCTCGCCGCTACATTGCTGCGCGTGATACCAGGGCTAGCTCTCGGCGGCCTCGCCGGCATGCTGCTCGGTTTGGCCATGGGAGCGTCACGCCGGCTCCGGCTGGCGATCGACCCGTTCGTGGCTGCCATTCACCCGATGCCGAAGATCACGCTTCTGCCGTTGCTGATGATCTTCTTCGGGATCGGTGAGGCGTCGAAGGTGCTCGTCGTCGCGATCGCGGCGTTCTTCCCGATGCTGATCAATACGATGGCCGGCGTCCGGCAGATCAGTCCTCTCTATTTCGAGGTGGTGGAGAGCTACGGGGCGTCCCGGCGCAAGATTTTCTCGCGGGTCCTCCTGCCCGGGTCCATGCCGATGATGCTGAGCGGGGTTCGGCTCTCGGCGAACGTCGCGTTCCTGATTACGATCGCTGTCGAGATTCTGGCTGCCGAGCGCGGCCTCGGCGCCCTCATCTGGCTCTCGTGGGAGATCCTGCGGATCGATCTCCTGTATGCCGCCATGGCTGTCACGGCCATGGTCGGGCTCGCCATCAACGTGGGGCTCTATCGCTTGGCCACCAAAGTCGTCCCGTGGCAAATCGACCGCGAACCGTTCCGCTGACCGCCGACGGAGGCCCGCGACGAGCTCAGAATCCCGCAAGACAGACCTCGAGGGGCTCTCTCGAACGGAGCCGCTGCAGGAGGAGTTGAGCGTCCTCGCGGTCCGCTCGGGCTTTGCGGTGCTCGTTGCCCGGGGCCTCCGGATCGGGCTCGACATCGGGACCATCATGATCCTCGCTCGTCTCCTGACTCCGGCGGACTTCGGGCTCATCGCGATGGTGCTTCCCGTCGTGGTGCTCGCGGGAAGCGTGGCCCACCTGGGTCTTCAGCCGGCCGTGCTCCACGTGGAACGCCTGAGCCAGCCGCTGCTCAGCTCGCTGTTCTGGCTTTCCCTCAAGCTGAACGGTGTCGTCTACGCCGGGCTGGCACTGAGCGGGCCGCTGCTGGCGTGGCTGTACGGTGACTCGCGGGTAACCGCCATCGCCGTCGTGTGGGCCGCCTCACTTTACGGGTTGAGCACAGCCGGCCTGCACGAGGCCCTGCTTCAGCGTCAGCTGCGATTCGGGGCCGTCGTCTCTGCACAGACGGGCTCGCAGGCCGTGGCCGTGGCTGCCGCCATCGCGGCGGCCCTGCTCGGTGCCGGGTACTGGGCGTTGGTAGCCAGGATCGTGATCGGCGACTGGCTGTGCGGAGCGGCCATTTGGGCGCTCTCGGGCTGGCGGCCGACGCGCCGCCGGGTTCGGCCGACCGCCGAGGTGGCTCGAGAGGTCCGAGAGATGCTCTCCTACGGCAAGGGCTTCAGCGGATACCGTCTTGTGTCATGGTTCGGCCAACAGATGGACCGTTTGCTCATCGGCACCCTCGCGGGCGCGGGCGTTCTCGGCCTCTACCACAATGCTCGACGTTGGGCCTTCTTCCCCTTTTCTGAGGTTTTCATACCGCTCAGGGAGGTCGCGGTCTCCACGCTCAGTCGAGTCCGCGATGAGCCAGTTCGGTACCGGCGCTATTGCCGAAGGGGATTGCTGCCCTTACTCGCGATACCGTTGCCCGCCACCGCGTTCATGTTCGTCAGTGCTCAAGACGTCATCGTCTTGCTTCTCGGAGGGCAATGGCTCGGAGCTGTGCCGTTCTTCAGGCTCATGTGCATCGCGGCCTTCTTCGGCGCGATCAGCCAGGTGAGCAATTGGATTTACCTCACAGAGGGGACCACGGCGCGTCAGTTCAAGTGGGCGCTCGTTCGAACGCCGGTGGTGTTGGCGGCGATCGGAATCGGATTCCGATGGGGTGCATACGGCGTGGCAGTGGGCTTCTCGGCGGCGACGGCTCTGATGGCGTACCCAACGCTCGCCTACTGCCTGAATACGTCGGTGCTGCGAATGAGGGATGTTCTGGGCGCCGCCTGGCGCCCGGCAGTCTCATCGGCGGGAGCGGCTTCGGCGTTGTCTGTCGTCGTGCACGCGCTCCCTGCCTTCGATGCCCTGCCGGGTTCGCTGCTACTCAAGCTCGCGGTGTTCGGCGTGGCGTACCTCGCCCTGTGGACGGCTCTTCCGGGTGGCAGACATGCCCTGAAGGAGGTGCTCTCGACGGCGACCGCGCTTTGGCCCAGTGAGCCGCTCGCCTCGGCGTCGGACTCGTCCGAAGCGGGAAGCCGGAACGATCTGATGAGGCGGCGGCGGTGAAGCTCCGTTCGACACGGCTCGGCCGATCCTTCGCGGATACAATGCCCGAGTTTCGCGCTCTCGCCTCCCGAAGCATGCCCGCTTTCGTAACCCGCAGAAGCATAGAGGCCCCGCGGAACGTCGCCGTGTTCATGTTCCACGCCGTGGAAGAGGAACCCTTTCAGCGGCAGCTGGAGTTTCTCAGCTTGAACGGCTACGTGACGCTCAACGCTGCAGAGCTTGTCGAGACGCTCGGTTCGGGAAGCCACGATCTGCGGCGGGTCGCTCTCACCTTCGATGACGGCACTTGGACGTTCTGGACCTGCGCATTCCCTCTCCTCAAGAGGCATCGTGCTCGAGCTGTCCTTTTCGTCGCTCCAGGTCTCGTGCCCGACGATCCGGCGCTCTACTCGAACCTCGATGATGTGCGGGCCGGAACCGCCGATCGAGCTGCGCTTCGCCGACGTGCTCATAGCCAACCCCTGTGCACCTGGCGAGAGCTGCAAGTGATGCACGAGAGCGGCCTCGTCGACATCCAATCTCACTCGCTCACGCACTCACTGGTCCCCGTGTCTCCGCGCGTCGTCGACTTCCTGCATCCGGGTTTCGACACCGATTCGTTCGGCAACGTCCGGATTCCGCTATGTGCCAGCGACGACTCTGCACGTCCCGAGCGACCCTTTCGACTTGGCGCCCCAGTCTTCGAGTCCGCACCCCGGCTGACAGACCGGCCTCGGTTCGTGGAGGACGAAGCCTTCGTCGACGCGCTGCTGGATCACGTTTCAAGCCATGGAGGTCCCACCTTCTTCGAGCATCGAACCTGGAGGCGCCAGCTCCGGTCACTCGTCGAGGAATGGCCCGAGGCCAAGCGCGGGCGCTTCGAGGAGCCTGAGGAGAAAGATGCCGTGATCCTGGCGGAACTGGCTGAGTCCAAGCGACTTCTGGAAGAACGGCTCCCGGGCAAGACAGTCGAGCATGTCTGCTACCCTTGGTCGGCCGGTTCGCGGCTGGCCGATCGATTAGCCGCCGATATCGGCTACCGAGCGGTCCACTATGGAGCGGCGCTACCCTCGAGGGGCGATCGAAGAAGCGACCTCATCTACATCCGGCGAGTATCCAAGGAATACCTGCACCGGCTTCCGGGAAACGGTCGGGTGTCGCTCTGGTCTATCTGGGCGGACCGATTTCGTCGGCTCCGAGCACCTCCCTAGGCTGCTGGGGACCCGACATATCGGTCGAGGCGCGCACCGCATCGGTCCAGACGTCGAACACCCGCTCCGCCACGCGATCCCAGGTGTGCTGCATGGCGTACCTCTGGATCCTGGCATGGTCCCATTGTCGCTCCAGCGCCTCCGAGAGCGCCCGAACCATGCCGGCCGTGTCCCCCAGCTCCACCAGGATGCCGACGTCGTCGCTCGCCACGACCTCCGCGTTGCCTCCGACCCTTGTCGTCACGACAGGGATTCCGCACGCCATGGCTTCCAGGAACACGGTAGCCCAAGCCTCCGCACGGGTCATGAGACAGAAGACATCGGCCGCGCTCAGCCAGAGCGGGACCCGGTCATGGAGTTGGGTTCCTGCTAGTCTTACGTGATCGTGCAGCTTCATCGCTTCGACGAGGCGCTGCAGCTTGAGCATGTACCGGCCTCCGTAGGTCGCCCCTCCGACCACCACGAACAGCAGATCGGGAAAACGAGCGAGCAGCTGGGGGAAGAGCTCGATGACCGCGTCGAAGCCCTTCCCTTCTCTCAAGTGGCCGACCGAAATCACGACTCTTCGATCCTGAGGAAGTCCAAGCTCGGTCCGGGCCTGCGCCGTTGGATGGGGATGAAACACAGAGGCGTCTATGCCGTTGTTCGCCAGGGCGATCTTGTCCGACCGGATACCGAGCGCTACCGCTTGGGCCTTCGTCGAGTCGCTGACGGACACGATACGATCGGCATGCCGAAGGGAGTATCGGAGAAGCGGCCGGCGGATAGCGTAACGAGCGTGGAGTCCGATCCCTCCGTGGAGCGTCACGACGACGGGAGTGTTGAAGAGCTTGCCGAGAAGGACCGCGGCGAAACCGTCGGGAAACGCGAAGTGCGCGTCGATCAGCTCGAACGGGAACTCCCGCCGTATCTTGCGCACCGCCCTCACAACCGAGAGAAAATACAGAAAGCCGTCCAGGAATCGCAGCACATAGGGGATGGCGAAATACTTCGGGTGGTAGACGTCCAATCCCGCCTGCACCTCGTGCCGTGGGACACGTGCCCTCGTGCCGGGCGACAGACGGTGACCGAAGGGAAACCACTTGACCGGTGCGACGACACGAATCTCGCACAGCCGAGCCAGTGCCTTCGTGCGTTCGAGGGTGAACACGCCGTGCACCGGTCGTCTCGCGTTTGGGAACCCCCACGCCATGACGAGCACCTTCATGTACGAACTCCCGCTACGCGGTCGTAGAGCAGCTCGAACGCCTTAACCGCCTCGCTTGTCTCGTACCGGCGCGCTTCTTCCCGTGCTCGATTGCCGAAACCCTCGACAAGCGCGCGGTTCTCGAGCAAGAGTATGCACTTGACCGCGAGCGCATCGGCATCTCCGGGGGGAATGACGAGGCCAGCGGCCGAATCCTCCAGCACCTCTGGTACTGCTCCGACGGACGTCGCCACGATCGCTCGTCCCGCCGCCATCGCCTCGAACAGCGTAACCGGGCCGCCTTCCGTAACCGAGGAAATGGCGAACACGTCGACTTCGGCCAGGAGCGACGGCACATCGTCGATGTGGCCGGTGAAGATGACGTGGTCCTGCAAGCTCAGCTTCCGAGCCTGGCGCTGAAGCTCGCCAAGGAGCTCCCCATCGCCGACGATGAGGAAGGTGACGTCTTCCACGGCATCTAGCACCTGTCGTGCCGCCCTCAGGAAGTACGCGAGTCCTTTGGCGGGGTGGAGCCTTCCGACGGTCGCGACTAGCTGATGGCCGTCGGGTATGCTCAGCGCTCGATGCCATCTCCCGCTCGGCGGTGTCCGGAAGAGCTCCAGCGGCACCCCGCTGTAAACGATCTGCACGTCGCGTGCGCGGATGGAACGCTTGCCAACGAGAAAATCGGCCACGGGTCTCGAAATCGCTATGGCCGCTGCGGTTCGCGACCGAAGGGCACGGTCGGCGAGCCGTTGGTAGGCGGGAATAGCGGTATCGCAGATGTGCCCGTGAACAATGCATGGAAGCCCCGTGATCCAGCCGCAGATTCGGCCAAGGGTCCAACCTCCGTACCCGTGGAGGTGGAGGATATCGATCTTCTGGTCACGCACCGTCTGGACGAGGTTCGGTAGCGTTCTCGGGTCGTACTTGAAGCTGCCCGCATAGCGGAATTCCACGCCGGCCTTCTCGAGGAGCTCCTGGCCCGGGTCGGGCCCCCGCAGGGAGACAACGGACGCGAGAGCCCGCTCAGGATCGAAGCGGGGAATCCACCAGCTCAGCAGGCGCGTAAGGCCGTGCACCGTCGAACCGCTGGCCGAGAGCTTGTCGACGACGTGGAGTACGCGGACCGGTCGGTCGGCGTGCTCCCCAGCGCGAGAATCCCGCGGCGAAATCGGGTCACCGCTCAAACGAACGCTCCAACCGTCTGGTACACATCACGGACGGACTCGACGAAGCTGTCCCAACTCAGGTGTTTCTCGCCGAACGCCTCGGCCGACGCGCGTATCTGGTCCGCCAGCTCGGGTTCTCCCAGCACCCGCAGGATGCCATCCGCCATCCCCTCCGGGGTCGGAGCGACGAGGACTGCCCTGTCGTGGCTCAGTACGGTGCGGTGGGCCGCGATGTCCGTCGCTACGATGACGCCCCCGTTGGCCAGGTAGTCGAACACCTTGAGCGGGACGTTGCTGCCCGCGACTCTGGGTGACACGAGCACGTCGGCCAGCTCGTACAAGGCCGCAAGCGTATCCCTGGGCTGGCGTTCCAGTACCCTGGCCGCTGCCTTAGGAACGCCGGCCAGACTCGGCAGCCGAAAGTGATCTCGATCCTGGGCTCCGACAAGCAAGAACACCACATCGGGGCGCACCCGCAGCACGCCGGGGATCGCCTCCAGCAGGAGGTCCACCCCTTGATACTCCTCGAAGTTGCCCGTGTAGAGCACGACCGGGCTGCCGGAGGAGATGTCCAGACGTCGGCGTAGACGATCGACGGCAGTGGCCTTCACCACGAACTCGGGACCCGGGAACACCCAGTCACGGTGCCGTCCGGAGGAGGACCGGGAGAGCACTAGCTCCGCGAGTCCGGTGCTGCTGACCACGTAGTCCGCGTTGCGGATCATCCATGTCTCGGCCCGGCGGAGAAGCGCCTGGCTGGGCAGCCGCCCGAGTAGCGGGTGATCGCGAAGCTGTTCGGGCAGGCTGGATTGCATGTCGTAGATGACGGGAGTTCCGAACCGGCGCCCCATGACGATCGCGGGCAGTGCCATCTCTTCAACGGCGTGGATGCAGGCGAAGCTCCCTCGCCGTAGCCTTCGCCAGAGCGTGACCGTGAGCGCCTGATCCAACACGACCTTTCGCAATGAGAAGCCCACCGGGACGGATCGAATACCCAGCGGATTGGAACAGCGAACGGTCTCTAGCCCGTCTATCTTGACTGGCTCGCCCACCGGAAATGTCAACAGCTGAAGCTCGAAGCCGAGCTCCGCCAGAGCTTCGAGCACGTGGCGCACGGCGATCGGCGTGCCGCGGTCCTCGTAGAAAGGCTGAGGCGCAACGATCAATACTGAGCGCCGCCGCCGCCCCCGGATCGGTGGAGTCAATACTCGCTCCTTGTCGACTGACCCCCGTCGCCGTCGAGCCGATATCGGAACACGTCCAAGTGGGGGGGTGGCTTGCCTGGTGGCCAGGGGACCCGATGGACCCTTTCGAGGAGGAGCGGAAGCTCGCCGACCCTGGCTGATCTACCCGCTCCGATTCGGATGGCCATTGAAAACCTGGAGTCCTCCAGCGCTATGAGGATGCCTTTCGGGTAGCGCTCCAAGAAGGCCGACAGCCTATTGAGATCGATGTCGCGGTTTGGTGCACCCGTCACCAAGAGTACCCGATCAGGGTGGAGTCGCGTGAGGAAAGCGACGTAGGGCATGACTCCCCATCCATAGAAGTCGCTGATGAGCGCCGGCTCGGTCGGCATATGACGGTTGATGATTGCCGGCAAGGCCAAGGCCGTTTCTTGGTTAGGGATGGTCGGAACGGGGTCTATGCTCTTCAGTTCTGCAAGCCCAACGGCGTTCATCCAACTCCAGCGCGTGGAGAAAACCATCAGGCCGACAACCGCCGCGCCCAGCCCCAACACTCGGGTTACCGGCCAGCCCTCGACGCCAAGGCGGCGCCAGATCACGGCGGCGAAGGGCAACAACATCGTCCCGATCGTGACCGTGTAGTTGATCTTGGGCACAAGCGCCCCGCGCTCGATGCTCCACATCAACAGCAGCGCGAGTCCCCCCATCGGCAGCAGCCAAGCCCGGCTACGCTCGCGCTTGATCAAAGCGACGGTTGCCCCCGCCACCGCGATCACGCCCACTGGGAAGGTCATGCCCCTGAGGATCGTGCCGGGATACGCGAGGGCCTGGAGGATACGAGTGCCCAACGGGATCATGGCCCTACCCATTCGCTCGCGTTCCCATCTCGTCGCGACGTTGACGCTGTAGAGCGGATCGCCGTTGTGGATGCCGTTCCCCACCATCCAGAAAACCGGATGGATAAGGGCGCATGCGATGAACACGCCCATGAGCCTTGGCTTTCGCCAAAGAAGCAGCGCGAGAAGCGGGATGAGCATCCACGCCTCGTAGCGGAGCATAGCCGCAAGGGTAAGCGACATCCCGGCGGCGAGAGCGTGCTTCCAGGAGCCTTCGTCGCGACGGGCCAACTCGACGAAGATCATCCCGATGAGGAGGAGCAGGACGAATGGTACCTCGGAGCGGACCGAAAGGCTGTTACGTATGGCGATCGGGTAAATTGCGCACGTGACGGCCACGAGAAGCGCGGCCCTGGGGCCGGCGATCGCGGCGCGCGTGAAGGCGTAGACCAGAAGAGGCGTCGCGACGCCGATGAGGACATGAAGGCCCACTGGACCATGCACGGGATCCGGCCAGATCCAGAGGACGAAGGCCAGGAGATAGTAGTGAAGCGGCCCCCACATGCCGTGAGTGATCAGGTGAGGGTCCTCGAGCCAGAGCATGCTGTTCCATACACGGCCCACGGAGTCGCCGCCGTCCGTCGTCGCGTAAGGTAGAAAAACAACTCGGGCGGCAGCGAGGAACAGGACTAGAAGGAGTCCCAGAGTCACTTCACGGGATGTCGCTATCCTTGTCAATCGGCCATCTTGATATTCTGACATAGTCTATGGGGCGGCCAGATAAAGCTCTCCTACTGCCGGCAGGTCAGCAACCAACTCATGTTCATTGGCGACGCTACCGCTTTCATCGTCGCTCTGATCGCACAATTCGCTGGGGTAGAGAACGAACTTGGCTGGTCAACGGTCGCAACTTATCTGCTGCTCGCGATGGGATTCGGGTATTTCAGAACGCTGGGATATGCCTCGTTGGCCCATGTGTCGAGCCAATCGGGCATCGCTCCGAGAGGTCCGTGAGACTTCCCATCGCGCCGTAGGCAGCGCTGGCCTAGCTGACTGAGTTCGCTCCACGGCTCCGGTCGCTCGCGCTGACGGGCCACGGCCGGCTCCCGTCAAAAACGGCCCCGGTCGCCGGTCTTGTAACGTCTCCGGCTTCGGCTGTAACGGATCGTTACAGCCGAGGGCCTCATCCTCCTCCGCCCGACGCGACCCAACTTCCTGTAATACCGCGACTTCGGGAGCTGTCCGGAAGGAGGCTCGGGACTTGTAAGGAGACGTTTGCAGATCCGACTTCTCGCACACGGAGGTGTATCATGAGAGGGCTCCCGAGCAGCTCGAGAAAACGGCCTGGGCGAGCGCCGCGGGATGGCTGGCTTCTCCGCAGGCAGTCGCCGCCGGAAGAAAGACGAGGCATATCCAGGCCCAACGACCGCGGCAGGGTGGCGCCGACGGGCCGTCGGGAGCTGTGCCTCGTGTGTGCGGCGTTGATCGCAGCGATCGCCACAGCGCTCGTGCTTGCAGGCGGGACGGAAACGGCGGCCTTCGGCGGTTCCGTAAAGGCCGACGATGCGGCCCGCGCCGCTGCTGACGCCTGGGTCCGCCCGGGCAAAGTTGTCGTGAGCGCGCCGGAGATCAGCCACTCGAGCGTCGACCTCGACGAGATCCTGCTCCAGCCGATCTTCCTCCAGGCCCCGCCACGCCTCGCACCACCGGCGATCGCATCGGCGGACCCGCAGCCCTTCGAGGCGCTCTCGCGCGTGAGAAGCCTGAGGCCAGCCGTTATCCGGGTGCTTGCTCCGCCGCTCGTGCCGTTCCGGCTGGACGAATCGCTGGCTCCGGGCGAGCTGCCCGGGCCGCCGAAGCTTCAGCCGTCGCCGGTCCGGGCCCCCCGCCGCGGGATATAGCCATACGGATTCTTTTGATTCGTCTGAGACCTTAGGGCTTCAAACGAAAGAAACGAAAGTGCGCTTTCGGCGGACCGGCAGTTAAGGTCCTAGTCCTGGGACGTCAATACTCAACACTCCATGCCGCTGGCCCCTCCCACCAGCGTACTTGCTTCAACAGTGCGAATGAGTGCGAGACCTGCATTCTCTCGCATTCGGCCAAGCACCCCAGCACCTGGGTTGCGGGATAGGGCGGTCTATGTGTGCGAGGTCCGTTGATGCAGCACCAAAGCGTACGTTCTCGGAAAAGTCCGCTTGAGGTACGAAGCTTCATCCGCATTTCCGCACCTGATACGGACCGAACCTGGAGAGGAAACATGGAGAGGTGACGCCGGCGCGACGCCCCTCCTCAGCCTCCGGCCCCTCCCCGCTCCCGAGCTCGTCCTCGGTCGACTCGCCTGGATATGGCATGAAATAGCGAGTTCTTACCCAAATCTTACCTTACGCGCATCGCCAGGCTTACAGCCCCTGAATGCGCGGCCCACGCAGCACCGAGTTAGCGTTGCGGCAACGCGAACGCCATGAGTGTCGCGTCTTCTTCCCCTGTCGCGATGACGACAAACTGGCGACCCGAGCTCGTCTCGTAGGTCATCGGATTCCCATAGCCGCCGCCCTCCAGATGGACCTGCCAAAGGGTCTCTCCATTCGTCTTGTCGATCGCGTAGAGCTCGGACCCCCCGCTGACGAACACGAGCCCTCCCCGGGTGACCAGCGGTCCCGAACGGCCGTAAACTGCCCCGAGCTGCGGGAGTTCCAAGCCCCGCAACAAGGGATGGTTTCTGATCCCGGGCGAATCTCCGAGCGGCACCTGCCAAACGTGCTCACCGGCGTTCAGATCGATGGCGGTCAGCTCCGCATAGGGCGGTTTGTTGATCGGGAGCTCATCGGCAACCTCAAGCTGGTTCCACACGTTCGGCTCGAACACGTAGTCGAATTCGGCCTCGCCAGGCTCGGGCTTCGCGAGCTTGACCAGCCAGGCCAAATTCGTCGATCGGACGTAGATAACCCCGCTTTCTGGATCGACCGCAGCGCCTCCCCAGTTCGCTCCACCGGCCCACCACGGCATGGTGACGGTCCCCTCCAGCGACGGGGGCGTGAAGATCGGCCCAAGGCGGTAGTCCTTGATCCTCTCGATCGCCATGGAGCGTACTTCGGGCGTGAAATCGATCACGTCCTCAAGCGTGAACCCCTGCTTGGAAAACGGCGGCGGCTTGGTCGGAAACGGCTGGGTCGGGGACGCCCCCTCGCCCGGAACGTCGCTCTGCGGCACCGGCCGCTCCTCGATCGGCCACACCGGCTCTCCCGTCACGCGATCGAACACGTAGGCGAACCCCGTCTTGCCGAGCACCACCACCGCATCGATCGTCCTCCCGTCCACCTGGATCGTGACCAGGTTAGGGGGCGCGGACAGATCGTAGTCCCAGAGACCGTGATGAATGATCTGGAAATGCCAGACGCGCTCCCCGGTGTTGGCATCCAGACACACAATGGATTGGGAGAACAGGTTGTCCCCTTTCCGATGCCCGCCGTAGAAGTCGCTGAGGGGCGCGCTGACGGGCAGGTAGACCAACCCTCGCTCCGGGTCCACCGTGAAGGGGCCCCAGACGTTCGTGTTGCCGGCGTACGACCAGGAACCATCTTCCCAGGTCTCGTTCCCGAACTCGCCTTCCTGCGGGATGGTGTGGAAGCTCCAGACGCGCTCGCCGGTGCGAACGTCAAACGCTTGGACATCGCCAGGCGGATGCCGTCTGTAGACCCTGGAATCCGATATCCCGCTATTCCCGACGATCACGAGGTCCTTGTAGACTACCGATGGAGAGCTATTCCTGTAGTGGAGCCGGGTATATACTTCCCAGATCAGATCCTTGGTCAAATCGACCTCACCGTCCTGCCCGAACGTGGGGATGGGCTCTCCGGTGCTTGCATCCAGGGCTATCAAGCGCCAGCGGCTGTTGATGAAGACTCGGCGCTCTTTACCGTCCGTCCATGTCGCCACACCGCGGTGAGTGAAATGGTATGGGCCCCACTCGTAGGCGCGGGGATCGTAGCTCCACAGCTCCGTACCCGTATTCGCGTCCAGCGCCACGACGCGGTTGTACGGCGTGCTCAGATAGAGCGTGTCGCTGATCATGAGCGGTGTTGCTTGAAACTCCCCCGGCCAGACGTCCTCACCACGGATCGGCCGTCTCGGTCCCAGAATCGGTTCCTCGCCGGTCTTCCATGTCCAGGCAAGCTCCAGCCTCTGTACGTTATCGCGATTGATCTGGGTTAGGGGTGAATACTTCATTCCGCCCGAATCGCCTCCATACACGGGCCACTCGACTCCCTGCTTCTCAGCTTCGGGCGCGGCTCGGCAGCCAGGCAGGAGTGACAGGGACACGGCGAACAGAACTGAGGGTCGACGGAGCTTCATGTTGCGGCACCTATCGCTGGAACGGTGGTCAAGCGGGCGGCCGGTAGACTTCGCGGGTCGTGACATCGCACAGCCGGGGTGCAGCGGCGTCAGCTCACGATCTGCGCGGTTGTAACGTGCTTGCGTAACCGTGGGGGCAGCAAGGTGGCCGCTGAAGCTGGCCCCTCCACGCTGCTGATCTCGTCCTCGTAGAGCAGCAACTCGGAAGCACGATACCGGTAGGTGTGGTTCACCCACGACCCGAGCCAGTGGTCTTGCAGCTCAGGTCCTGGGTCCGCAGAGTGCCACAGCAGCAATCGCAAGGAAATGCCCTAATAGCGGGAGGATACTCATCGTGAGCGACACACAGCAGAAGGCACAGCAGTACTTCGACGCTTACGCGGCAACCGTGAATGCCGGGGACCTGGATGCCTGGGTTGACGCTCTGGCCCGCGAGGTGGTTATCAATCCACCAGATCGAGAGGCCGTGGTTGGATCCGAAGCCGTACGCTCATATGGACAGGAGGCGTGGTTCGGTCCTTTCTCGATGCGCCACACGGTAGCGGTCCAAGAGGCGATACCAGCCAGCGACGAATACGTCCATGCACGTGGAACCTGGACCATCGATCTGACTCCGAAGGACGGGAGCGAGCCCAGTTCACTGCGGGGTACCTTCATGTGGCTGCTGCGGAACGAGGGCGGTGAACTCAAGGGTGCTCGCGCCGCTTTCAGCATTCTCGATTGAACTCGTTTGCGCCTCACGGCTCGGATTACCAGAGTAGTGCGGAGCTGAACCTGATTCCCAGATTGAAAAGGGGCGGTTCCTTCGGGGCCGCCCCCGCCACCATCTACGAACCTGTTACGCGCGTAACACGCGGCCCCCTGATCTCGTCCTCGTAGAGCAGCAGCGCCGGGCGGCTCCTTGCCGACCAGAGGAGCGGTCGCGAAAATGACCGGCAGCGTTGTCTCTCGGAAAGGTCCCCCCATGACCCGACTCAGGCAGCTAATCCACGAGATCCACCGGCGCTCGCTCTGGCAGGTGCCCGCCAGGTAAGATGACGCTGCCCGTGCGTCCGGCACCGCAACGATCGCTGCTCGCCTGCACTTGTTTCCTCGCCCTCGCCGCCTTGGGCTGCGACCAAGGCGAAAAGCGCGGACACTCCGGCACCTCCACCATCACCATCCTCGGTGGGCGCCTCGCAGGGGCGGGCTCGATGGAGTGGCCGCTGAGTCCCGGTAGCACTCATGGCGATCAGCACGCCGTGTTCCTCAGCCTGGTCCGCTGGGACGAAGGCGGGCGAGTGGAGGGGCGGCTGGCCGAACGGTGGGAGCACTCCCCGGATTACCGCACCTGGACCTTCCACCTCCGCCGGGATGTCAGGTGGCACGACGGGGTCCCCACGACCACCCACGATGTCAAGTTCACCCTGGAACTCTTCGCCCACCCGGACGTGCTATCGCCCACGAACGACTTTTGGCGCGACATGGAGTCGTTCACCGTGCTCGACGACTACACGTTCACGATCACCTACACGAAGCCGACGGATGCCCTCAACCTCAGCAGAGAGCTTCCCGTCTTTTACCCGAAGCATCTGCTGGAGGATCTCGACCCAAAAGAGTTCTATCAATGGGAATTCTGGATGCACCCGGTGGGGAACGGTCCCTACCGCTACGTCCATCATGTGCCCCACACGATGATCGAGTACGAGGCCAACCCCGATTACTACCGGGGCAAGCCCAAGATCGAGCGGGTGGTGAATAAGTACGGCGGGGGCGCTCCGCTGATCGAGCTCCTGAGCGGCAACGTGGATGTCGCCGCTGTCAATCAGGCTGATATTCCCAAGCTGGCAGGGGATCCCCGCTTCCGCCTGTATTATGGCGTGCATTGGCACCGGCTCTTTGCAATCCACTGGAACCAGCGTCATCCCCTCTTTCGTGACCCGAGGGTGCGCCGCGCCCTGACGCTGGCGATCAACCGACGCGAACTGCTTCAGGTGCTGAACTTGCCTGAGGACCTCCCCATCGTCGATGGGATGTATACCGCACGACAGTTTCGGCGTGGGGACCTCCCCGAGCCGCTACCCTACGATCCCGAGCGAGCGGCTGAGCTGCTGGACGCCGTGGGCTGGCGCGACCAGGATGGAGACGGGGTCCGAGAGCGGGCCGGTGTGGAAGCCAGGTTTACGGCGTTCACTCGAGGGGGCCACTCAGCGGCGCCCGAGGAAGCGGCCATCTATGTCCAGGACCAGCTCCGGCGGGTGGGCATCCGGATGGAAGTTCAGACCCTGGAGTGGTTCCTTCTAACCCCACGGATACGGGCCGGAGAGTTCGATGCCGCGTTCGATTTCTTCCCTAACAACGCCGCGACGTGGATCCCCTCCCGCCTCCGCGGAGAGTGGTTTGGTGAGGGCTCTCCAATCGGGTACACCAATCCTGAGCTCGTCAGGCTCCTTGAGACAGCGCTGATTACGATCGATCCCGAGGCGAAGGATCAGATTTACCGTGAGGTCATGGAGATCTTCCGTGCGGAAGTGCCCGTCACCATCCTCTTCCCGCCAACCGCAATGCACGTGGCTCATCGGCGCTTCCGGGGGTTCAGCAGCCCCCGCCGAGGTCCTGGGACGGCGTCCGTGGAATACGCGTGGATCGAGGAGCAACCCTGACCGCCTACTCGCAGCCCCGGCTGGAGGAGATCGTGGCGGAGCGAGTTGTCGTGGCGCTTGTCTAGGCTTCGGGAAGTACTGAGCGGGTGGTTCCTTCGGGACCGCCCCCCTCCTGCATCTGGCCCCTCCACGCTCCTGATCTCGTCCTCGTGGGACAGCAGGTGGGGTTGACCGGACCCCTGCCAATCCGGGCCCGGTGACTGTTGAGAGCTTGCCCCGTGCAAGAAAGGTTGCGTCCTCGCGGGCGCGCGTAGACCTCATTCCCCACTGGCCTGTATCTGCGCCCCACCGAAGGGGTTAGAGTTTACAGTCCATGGTGACCTTGGCGCCGAAACGACCGTAAGCCCAGGTTCGGCCCGTAGCAGACCTCGCCGTTACGGGCCGTCGCGCCGGACATGTCGGCCAGGTAGATCGATTGCCTGCGGGGTGGGGGTGCGAGAAGGGGTGCTGCCCGTGAGGGGAAGAGGGGATTAGGCCCCCCCGTCACGGGTCCCTCCCCCCTGGGGGTGGAATGCCCCCCGAGCGGCTGCTCCGTTACTGCGCCCGGCCGCCCTTCGCCCTCGAAGCCTCTGTCGCCTTTCGCCAGGAAAGGTGACACACCCTCCACCGTAGAGCGGGACGCCGCCGTAGGCTATCGTTGTAGGAAAGGCGGCTGTCGGGGACAAATGGGCTGCGCCCGCCTGTGGGCCCCTCCCCAGACCCCTGCAGCCTAATTTTAGGCGCACTAACCCAAGCAGAGGCGATAGTATGCTGCTACAGCCATCTGCCTGCGCTCGGCCCGCTCTTCTCTTCGCCGTCGCGCTGCTGACTGCGCTTCCCCTCCATGCTCAGGATGTGGAGGTGCCCCGCACCCGCACCTTCCCGGGCGTTGAGTCGCCCAGCTTCCCCTACGCACAGCCGGAGGAGGTCGGCCTCTCCAGCGCAAAGTTGGACCGGCTCGCGGACGAGATCGCGCAGTGGGTGGCGGGCGGCGAGATCGTTGGGGCGGAGCTCCTGATCGTGAAGGACCGGAGGGTCGTCCTCCACGAGTCGTTCGGGTGGAGCGACCGTGAGGAGCGGCGGCCGATGGAGCGCAACTCCCTCTTCTCTATCAAGTCGATGTCCAAGCCGTTCACGGCGGCCGCCATCCTAATGCTCGTAGAGGATGGGAAGCTCTCGCTTGACGACCCCGTCAGTCGATACGTCCCCACCTTCACCAACGACAGCACGACGATCCACCACCTCCTCACCCACACGAGCGGGTACGCGGGCCTGGGCGACACCGAGAACTTCGCTTCCCTCAAGGAGTGGGTGGAGGACTGGGCCACAGAAGTGCCCACAAGGCCGTTCGGGGAGTATAGCTACTCCGACTTCAACTACGCCGCTCTGGGATACGTCGTTGAGGCGGTCTCCGGTGCGCCCGTCGAGACGTTCATTGAGGAGCAGATCCTCCGGCCCCTCGGCCTCGACGAGACGTACACAGAGTTCTCCCGTGACGCGCCGTGGGCAGACCGGATGAACAGCCGGTACCGCTGGGACGAGGAGGCCGGGACCTACGAGAAGTACTGGTCCAACAAGGACGATCAGTCGTGGCAATTCTACCCGGCCGCCTGGGGCCTGTATTCCACGGCCATGGACTACGCAGAGTTTCTGGCGATGTGGATGGAGAAGGGGCGCTACGGCGGCACGCGGCTACTCACGGAGGAGAGCGTCGAAGAGGCGCTATGGCCTCACGCTCAAAGGCCGTATAGCGGTTACGGCTATGGGTGGGGCGTGCGTAAGGCCCCGAGAGAAGAGGAGATGCCGCCGGTCTTCGGCCACGGCGGGTACGACGGCACGCGGGCTTGGGCGTTCCCGGCGGTCGATGCCATGGTGATCTTCCTCACCCACTCGCGGGGGCGCGCACACCGCGACGCGCTCATGAACAGGCTGGGCATGCTCGAAATCTTCGACCACCCCGGCCCCTACACAAGGAACCTGGTGTGGGCGGGCGAGCGGGACGTGGCAGAGGTCGATTTGTCGCCGATTGAACAAGCCGGGTACGTCGGTACCTACCGCGACCCAGGGGGTGACGTCGTGCGCGTGTGGCAAGAGGGTGGCCGCCTCCACTACCGCTTGGGAGAGCCCGGCGAGCGGGCGGACCGTTGGTTACACCTCGTGCCCCTTGGGGAGCACCGCTTCGAATCCGGCCGGTACCGGGGCGATCGGCTGGAAGCGATCGACCCGCTCGGGAGGGTCCAGTTCGTTGTGGAGGACGGCGAGGCGACGGCGCTCGAGGCCCGCGTGGGCGATCGGGTCCAGTTCTCCGCTCAGCGGACCCAATGATTCTCGATCCATCATAGAAGGTGGACAGCTGACGGTCGGTCGTTAGGAGAAGCGTCATCCAGGTCGCCCAGCGCCGGCTACAGGAGATCGTGGCAGAGTGAGTTGTCGTGGCGCTTGTCTAGGCTTCGGGAACTACTGAGCGGGGCGGTTCCTTCGGGGCCGCCCCTTCTTGCATCTGGCCCCTCCACGCTCCTGATCTCGTCCTCGTAGAGCAGCATGAAGAGAAGCAGAGCCGCCGCGGCCTCAACCGCCCAAGGTGCCGAGGTGCGCGAAGATGGCTCTCAACTCGTCGTCTTCGTAGAGCTTGCTAAGGATTTCCCAGGGCATCAACTCGCCGTCGACCGGAGGCCCACTAGGCCGCTCACCGGTCCGAATGAAGTTGATGAACTGCTCCTCGGTCCATGCGAATCCGACGCCCGCGAGCCCAGGGCCACCGAACGCTTCGTCACTACCACCCAGATCCGTGCCGTGGCAGAACGAACACGTGTACGCTAGGTATTCACCGTATGCTGCGGTTGGGCCCGCCGGTGGCGCCACGACGGGTTCGGTAATCGGAGGCTGGGCTTCGAAGACCGGTTCGAAGTTAACCATGATCGCGCCCAACACGTCGAGGCTGTTGGGCGGCGTGTCCGGCTCCACGGGTGGCTGGGATCGCAAATAGGCCACGATGGCCTGCGTGTCGTCGTCGCTCAGGTTCCGAAACATCCTTGACGGCATGATCATGAGAGATCGGCCGCTCCGATGTATGCCTTCCCGTATCGCCCGGATGATCTCGCCGTCCGTCCATTCGCCCAGGTGGGTCGGCGTCAGGTTCGGCGCGTAGAGTGTTCCGAAAAACGTTCCGAGAATCGGCGGGGCATCCTGGAGCATATCTCGACCTTCCATGGGCGGTGACTCGTCGGCCGCATGGCATGCAGCACAGAAGTCTCCGAATCGCTCGCCCTTCACAATCCTCTCGGGCGTTACGTCGACAGAAACGCGAGGGACGGGGTTGTCGTACTTCCGATTCAGTTTGGCGTAGCCGACGAGAGCTGCAGCGAGAGCTGCCGCGAACACGAGCGTCAACAGGCCAGACAGCACAGCTCCGGGCCACTTCAGGACCCGGCGATTGGCATGCCACGCACGCCGCGTGAGCCAGCCGAAAAGGACGGCCAGGCCGACGAGCAACGAAACACCGAAGATGTCGAACATGTCCGGGCTCCAGTAGTGTTGTGCGGTGCAGGCCCCAGCGTTTCTGCCTCGGAGGCGGAGGCGATGATGCCACGCTGCGAGGCCGAGCGGTGAGGCGCAAGACAACGAAATAAGGAGATAGGAGAATCAGAGCATGAGTCTATCCCGATTGTCGGGCAGTTTCTTGGTTCTGGGCTTCCTGCTAATGGTTGCCGGAGCCTTGCTGTACCTGACCAGGGGAGAAGCTGCTACTGATATGATGGGCTCAACTCGTTTCGTATTGGAACGAGGCTTCCTCATGGCGGCCGTCATCGTAACGGCGGTTGGATTGCTGCTGCTCGAGGAGTATCTCCGGGATTCCGGAGGGCATCCACTGGTTCGAATCGGGGCCATCCTGTACCTGTTCGGAGGGATCCTGATCGTGGCGGCTGAAGCAATTTGGCTATCCCAAGGAGGACACACCTACTCACTCACCGTAGTCTACGTGACGCTGGCGTTCCTTGGGCAAGCAGCCATCGGTGCCGGTCTCACTCGATCAACCTTGCTGCCGACCTCGATTGGTTGGATGACCCTTACCTGGAGCCTCGCGTGGCTGATCATTCTTCCCATCGTGACGCCAGGCGAGATGTACTTCCCGGGGTTGCACCATTTAATGCCATTGATCATTGGAATCCCTTTGATGGCCAAGGGCCCTCCCTTGACGAATCCGCAACAGCCCTCTGACTGAGCGACCCGTCGACGAGTGTGTCCGGGGTGGGGCGGTTCCTTCGGGGGCCGCCCTTTTGCGCCTGGCCCCTCCACGCTCCTGATCTCGTCCTCCATCACCGTACGGTTGCGCAGGGGTGCCCCAGCCGGGCTACACTGGGCGCGCTTGCAGAGCAACGAACACTCTTCGTCCCCAGCCACAAGGAGAGATCTATGAAGAGGGTCCCGCTCATCCTAGGCTTCATCGTCGCGCTTGCGCTGCCCGCTACGGCGACGGCCCAGGACGACACCGCGCCAACGCTGCGCCTCTCGTTTTTCCAATGCGATTTCTCCAAGCTCGACGCTGCGCTGGAGCAGATCGAATCGATCAGCATACCGATCTGGGAGGAGTTGATCGAGGAGGGAATGGTAGAGAACCACGGGCACTTCATCCACTCTTGGGCCAGTGAGTGGAACGTGGGTATCTATACTGTCGCCGAGGACATCCCGGCAGTCCTAGCGGCTGTCGAGGAGTTCGGCCGAAGAATGGACGAACGGCACCCGGACGCGGAGAACCTCTTCGGTGAGGCCTGTCCGGCCCACCGGGACGGTTTCTATACCTTCGGGCCACGTACGGGGCAGAACGACGAAGAAGAAAGCAGCGGCGACGGCAACTAGCGGTAGCTACGCCGTTCGCTCGATTGCGCTCGACCACTAGCAGTGTGGGGCGGTTCCTTCGGGGCCGCCCCTGCTGGCATCTGGCCCCTCCACGCTCCTGATCTCGTCCTCGTAGCGTCACAGCGCCGCCCGCCTCGTTGCTGGCAAGACGAGCGGTCGCGAGAATAAGCGGCAGCGTCGTCTCCCGGTAAGGTCCCCCATGACCCGACTCAGGCAGCTCATCCACGAGATCCACTGCCGCTCGCTGTGGCAGGTGCCGCCGAGAGTTCGATCCCGATCACTACTCGCCTTCGCGTTTTTCCTGGCCCTCGCCGCCTTCGGATGCAGCCGCAGCGATGATCGAGCCGTCTCCGACCGTTCCACCCTCACCGTCCTCTATCCGTTCGACGAGCGCGTGCTAGGAGCTGAGGGGCGCGCCTTTTATAGTCCTGCGCAGTTCCTCGTCTTCCTTCCCCTGGTTACCCCGAGCGCGGAGGGAGAGCTGGAGCCTCGGCTCGCTCGAAGCTGGGAGCACTCTCCCGACCACGGAACGTGGAGGGTCCACCTCCGCACCGACGTGCGGTGGCATGACGGGGTACCCGTCACGGCGCTCGACGTGCAGTTCACCATGGATCTTCTACGTCACCCCGACATCCTGATGGAGGCTCCGGGTGCTTACACCCTGAAGGTGGTTGACGACAGCACGTTCACGATCACTTACGAGCAGAGTTCGACGTACGGGACGCCGGTGAGCTTTGGTTCGATCTTCAACGCCATCTACCCGAAGCACCTCCTGGCAGGCCTGGATCCAGAGGAGTTCTGGGACTGGGACTTCTGGACTCAGCCCATCGGGAATGGTCCGTACCGCTACGTCCGTCACGAGCCGCAGACGCTGATCGAACTGGAGGCGAACCCGGATTACTACCGAGGTGAACTGCGTATTGACCGCGTGGTGCTCAAGTTCGGGTCGTCCGCGATACCGGAGCTGCTGAGCGGCAGCGTGGATGCGGTCGCGTATGTGGATCGGATGGAGCTTACGGCGCTGGAAGGCGACGCCCGTTTCGAAGTTTACGACGAGATCCTGTTCAGCTCCGTGACGGCGATCGTCTGGAACCAGCGGCGTCAGTTCTTCCGTGACAAGCGGGTTCGGCGGGCGCTTACTCTGGCGATCGATCGCCCCGAGCTTCAGCGAGTGCTCAACCTGCCCTCCGACCTCTCCATTTTCGACGTGATCTTCACCGATTCACAGTTTCGCCGGGGAGGGCTCCCTGCGCCGCTAGCCCACGATCCGGAAGAGGCGGTGCGCCTGTTGGAGGAGGCAGGCTGGCGAGACGCAGACGGTGATGGCTTTAGGGAGCGGGCGGGCGAGGCGTTCCGTTTCGGGCTACTCGTCTCCGGTGGGGAGTCGAGGACAGCAGCTGTCTTCATTCAGGATCAGTTCCGCCGCGTCGGCGTTCAGATGGAAGTGATCGAGCTGGATAACCACTGGGAGCGAGTGCTGAACGCCGACTTTGATGCGGCGATCCTGGCTGTGCACCCCGGCGGTGGCCTCGGGCACGACGTGTACTTCGGCTCCGAGTCCGTCCTGGGGTACCGCAACTCAACTGTCGTTCGCCTTCTGGGCGAAGCAGCCGCCACACTGAACCCCGACGAGGTCGACCAGATCTACCGCCAGCTCATACCCATCTTCCAGGAGGACATCCCGATCACCTCGCTTTATCCCGACGTCCGCACGACCGTCGCTCACCGGCGCGTCCGTGGGTTGAGCACGCCCTACCGAGCGGAACCGGTCTGGCACGTCGACGACATGTGGCTGCTGGACGAGAGGTGAGCGCGTACTCACAGTGCCGCCTTCCTTCGGGGCCGCCCCTGCTGCATCTGGCCCCTCCACGCTCCTGATCTCGTCCTCGTTAGATCTCTCCGGCTTGCGCGCATTGCGAGAGGGCGGCCATCGTTGAGTTCTGCGTTCACAGCCACAGGAGGTATTCATGCGCATGCTTGCCGTTGCTTCGCTGGCTCTCCTCAGCGCCACGCCTGCGTCTGCTCAGCAGTGGACCCAAGAGCAGCAGGAACTCATCGATCACATTGAGATTTGCTGGGACGCCTGGGTCGAGGCGCTGGCCGACGAAACGCCCGATCACTTCTTCGAGAGCTGCAAGCAGGACGAGAACACGCTGGTCTGGTGGACGAACGAAGGGGCGCCCCAGGACAGCGAGGGGGTGTACCGGAACTGGCATCGAGTCCGAGAGGTGGACGTCGACTGGGCCGACATGCGGCCGATTGCGGTCAACATCTTGGGGGATGTTGGGATCGTCTATCTCTACGGATACTGGATCGCCAGCACGGCCGACGGACCCGTTACCACGGAGTACAAGAGGACCGAAGTGTTCCAGCGCCGGAATGGCGAGTGGGTGTTCCTCGGTCTTCAGGGCACGCCTGCCACGCCAGCGGACGCCGAGCCATACCAATAGGGCTTGGTTCCCTGTGCTCACCTCGGGGCGGTTCCTTCGGGGCCGCCCCCGCTCGCATCTGGCCCCTCCACGCTCCTGATCTCGTCCTCGTAGAGCAGCACGACGACGGCCAAGTGATGTCCCGGTAGCCCTCCACTTCGCAGCCTATTCTTCACCGTTCCCCGCCGATTAGGCCACTGTCCTTGCTGCGTTGGCTCAGATGACCGAAGGCCATAGCTTGCGAGGGCGAACGGCGAAGTGACCGACGTGGGCCTCAAGCGCCGGATGATTAGACCGTCGGCTAAGCGACAGCTCTCAAGACCCTTTGCCGCCCATTAAGAGTTAGGTGGCACTCGGTCAGCGTGATCCTGCGCTGGTGCGGTCGCAAGCTTCGGTTGCGCTACTGGTGGCCTCTCTTGCCCACGGAAAGGACTTCCCTCAGTTGTAGCAAGCCAACGGGAAGACTTGCAGCTTGCCACGATGCCATCACGAAGGGTCGCAACTCCGAAAGGCTCACCAAGATGCCGGACCAGTGGGAGTTCAAGAGCCGTACCTACGACAACTGCAATTGCGACATGAACTGTGGTTGTCAATTCAACTTGCCCAGTACGCATGGCTACTGTCAGACGGCCTACATTGGCGCCGTAGAAGAAGGCCAGTTCAATGAGACGCCACTGGCTGGGTTGAAGTGGGCGGGGCTATGGAAATGGCCTGGAGAAATCACGGCGGGCAACGGTACGCGCCAGATCATCGTTGATGAGCGGGCCGACGAAGCTCAACGCCTGGCGCTCCAAACGATCATCTCGGGTGAGGCGTGCGCCCCCCTGAGCAACGTCTTCTCCGTCTACGGGTCCATGTGCGAGCACTTTCTCGACACGTTGTTCTTGCCAATCGAGCTCGAAGCGGATTTCGACCAGCGAACGGCAACGGCGCACGTCCCTGGAATCCTTACCAGCCGAGGCAGACCTCTGATCAATGAATTCAGTGGCGAACCGTTCCACGTTGCGTTGGCTCGTCCCCATGGGAGCGTCGAGTTCGAGTATGCGGAACTCGGACTCGCGACGACCACGGTGACCGGTGGAATGGACATGGCGTTCGAAGATTCCTATGGCATGTGGTGCGTTCACCACTTCAATCAGGACGGATTGATCAGCACTGATTGATTCACATTGAATAATGAATGATGGCGGGCCGGCTTTCCCTGCCGGGGGATCTCCGACCGGTCCGGTATCGACGGGTGCCGACAAGCCCTACCCGTAGGTCGATGGATCTGCTGAGCTGAAGAGGGATGACCATGTCCGTCGATGCCGCACTGGAGGCCGTATTTAGACGCGATCGCTGGGTCGTAATTGCCGCCCTGACCACGGTGATCGCTATGTCGTGGGGGTATCTGCTGGTCGGCGCCGGCATGAGCTCGGCGGCGCTCGAGATGACTCGCATGTCGCAGCACGGAATATCAGAGGGGACGGCCGGCGTGCCGATGATGACACCCGCCAGCTGGACGCCCGGCTATGCGGTCCTGATGTTCTTCATGTGGTGGATCATGATGCTCGCGATGATGCTGCCCAGCGCGGCGCCGATGGCCCTTTTGTTCGCGGCGGTCAACCGCAAGCAGCGCGAAACCGGCCATCCCTATGTCGCGACAAGTCTATTCGGCCTCGGTTATCTCGCCGCTTGGGCTGGCTTCAGTCTCGTCGCAGTGATGCTGCAGTGGGCGTTCGAGCGCACGGATCTTCTCTCACCAACCCTCGTTGGAGCCAACGTGATTTTAGGGGGCGTCCTGTTGCTCGGCGCAGGCGTGTACCAGCTTACTCCGATAAAGCGTGCCTGTCTTGGCCACTGCCGATCACCACATGCGTTCCTCGGCACCAACTGGCGGCGGGGCGTCCGGGGCGCATTACGGATGGGCTTGGAGCACGGTGCTTACTGCGTCGGCTGCTGCTGGTTCCTGATGGGGCTCCTGTTTTTCGGCGGTGTAATGAACCTCTACTGGATCCTAGGCCTCTCCTTGTTCGTCTTCTTCGAAAAGACCGTCCCTGCCGGCCACTGGCTCGGCTATGCCACCGGCGTCGCCTTGTCCGTACGGGGAGTCGCGACTCTTGCGCTCGCGTTCTGACCGTTCTCCTACACAACGAGGACAATTTGGGACCTTGCATCGCGGAGTCGAGGCTCGGCACCGCAGGGTCGCCAGCTCGCCTCAACTTCTACCTAGAGCCACCTCGCCGAAGTGTTGCACCTTACTTGGTGAATCCGTGCCACCTAACAAGCGCATGCTGCTGTCGCGGTGAAGGCTGCGGGGCGGTTCCTTCGGGGCTGCCCCTCAACGCATCTGGCCCCTCCACGCTCCTGATCTCGTCCTCGTAGAGCCAGCTTGCGCCAACTCGGCCCTTCGCCGCCCATTAAGAGTTAGGCCGAAAACCGTCCGAGAAAGGAGGAGTAGACGATGAGTCGTTCTTTCTATACGTCCATCCTGTCACTCGCTCTTATCTTTCCTTTGCTGATGGCGTGTAGCCAGTCGCCACCCCCGGCTGAGCTTCCGGATGGCTCAAGTATCGAAGTGGATGTCCCCCGCATCCCGAGGTTTCCCTTGGGCCTGCCTGCCAAACACATTCCGGAATGGGAGAAGCTCAACCCAGCGTGCAAAGGAACACGTTTGCGAGACATACGGCCCTGCATGCAAAGCTTCGTCGATTACGGCAGCATCCTCGGTCTGGTGACCCTCGTTGACAGTAGGGACCTGGGAGTTCAACTCGATGCGGTCGGACTGTTGAAGACGGACGCTATCTTTCAGATCATGTCGATGACGAAGCCTTTCGTCGCCGTTGCGATCATGAAGCTGGTCGAACAGGGAAAGATCCCTTCGGTCGACAGCCGCGTCTCTGAACTTCTGGGATTCGATGACTTTCCCTATCGCGACACCACCATCAAACAGCTGCTGACCCACACGTCGGGGATGTGGTATTGGAAAGAGCCGTCGCCTGGAATACGCACCGGTATAGCGCCCCACCTTACGAACAAGCTGGAAAAGGAGCCCGAGACCACAGTCAGGGACAAGTCACTCAAGTTCGTCGCCAGGCACTATGCAAATCCCACACTCTATCCGCTTGAGTCGACAGAGCCTCAATACAGCAACATTGGTTACATGATGTTGGGTTGGATTGTGGAACGTCTGACTGGTCAGCCTTTCGACCAATTCGTGAAAGAGATCATCCTCGAGCCGCTTGGGATGACGGATACCTTCTTCTTTCCGAGCACAGCTTCTCCGGCACAGCGGGCCCGCCTCGCGGGTCTCGATCGACGTCTGCCCGACCCACTCGAGTACATGCATTATGACAAGACGCGACCGGGATGGGTTTACCCTTCGCCGGCGGGCGGGCTTTATAGCACGGCAGAAGACCTCCGCCAGTTCCTGCGTCTTTTTCGTTATCGGGGCCAGATTCCCAGTCGCCCGCGAATCCTCACTGAGGCCTCAATCGCTCGTCTGATGGAAGATCAGATTCCGGACGGTGACTACGGCGACTTCTTCGGGTGCAGTGGGCGAATGGGACATAGCCTTGGGTTCTACGTTGTCCGCCGACCGGGCTGCCCAGACTTACCGGGACTCCGTCCGGGGACAATAGAGCACGGTGGAAGGTTTTCAACTGATTTCTGGTATGACTCCGAGAGGGACCAGATCGGCATTTTTCTATATCAAATCGTGAGGGAAGGTGATTCGACTCCCTCTCTAGCAGAGAACGATGCGTTCAAACAGATGCTGGAGAGAATCACCGGGCGTTGACCCATTCGGCCTGACAAGCGTTTGCAGACTGACGCGGTGAGGGCTACGGGCGGTTCCTTCGGGGCCGCCCCTGCTGGCATCGCTCTAGAACTTCCAGGGGCTGACCCGCGTCAGAGACACCGGCGCGAGCCGCGTCGCGCTCTCCGTACGCGCGTACTTCGCCCAGATCGCCAGCGCGTCGCTCCTATCGGGACTCCGGCCTATCCGCGTCCTTAGCGCATCCTTGGGCTCGATCCTGACCGCACCACGCGAGTCCACTTTCCAGCGCATCGAGCAGAGTTCGTCCAGCAGCTTCTCATTGCGCGGGACCGCGATCTCGCCCCGCTCCAGCAGCTTTCTTAGAGCCCAGAACGACCGCGCTCGTTCGTTGAAGTAGCGTTCGCCTCCTCTCCTTCCCCCGTTGTACGGCTTGACCTGTAGCTGCTGCTCCTTGAGCGCATCCACGACACCGGAGCCGATGCCCGGCTCGTCCACCGCGTAGATCGCGATGCCGGCATCGCCGGATAGATCCTTTGCGATGATCTGAGCGCGACCTGCCGTCTCCGTCAGCGCCTTGCCGCGCCAGCCCTCCAGACGTTCGACCACCGGCCAGCGGCCCGCCGCCACCGCTGTCTCGTCGTTTCCGAACCTGGCCGGGTCCACCGCAACCACGAGCCGTCCGCGTGGCTCCAGTTCGCCCGCTTCGTGCCTCGCGAACGCGGCCTCGACCCACGCCCGCTCGCAGCCTGGACAGGATCAATCGAAGGAGCAAAATCCCACACCTCGTCGGGCAGCTTGTGAACGGCATGGACGATGTGTTCGAACATCCGGCGACTGCCGTCCCCGTACACTGTCAGCTGGTAGGCCAAGCCCTCCGGGCTCCTTTCCCGCTCTAGCTCCTCACGCTCGAGCTTCACCCACTCCTCTTCCGTCATGCTCATAGTGATTCCTCTCGCGAGTCGGTGTCATGTACGTCAAGCCAGTGCGCCAAAGCGGGTCGCGCGCGGAGCAGGCTGGGGGTGCGGGCGCGCTCTACAAAGGGACGTCGAACGCTGCTCCTCCTCAAATATTTACGACAGGCCGCAGCCCGAGCGCGTTCATCGCCTCCAGGTATGCCTCCTCGTCGAGCAACTCGCGCAGCTCCGACTCCGCATCCTCGATCTGGTGCACCGTGGATCGGGATTCGTCGTGAATGAGCACCCGCTCATCCTCAGTTACGTACACGACCACGTCCTGTCCCTCGGCGATGACAGTCCCGATCAGCCGGCCGGTGTACGGTCGTCCCTCGTCGTCTTCGAGATCGAGCTCGAATTCCTGAGGATCGGCGAGCGTCGCTGAGACGACATCGCGCCGTTTCAGTTCCGTTTCGACGGCGGCTCGCAGCAAGCGGGAGAACGGAAGACCTTCGCTCTTAGCTTTCGTGCCAATCTCCTCAGGCAGATAGACCGTGATGTCCATGGGTATCCTCCTCTCTTACATGGGTATTTAATTGATACACAGGTAGTATAACATAGACACGTGTATACGTCAAGGGTACCCGTGGAATACCCTGCGAAGTCCGAAATTGGAGTGGGGTGAGAGATGAACGCGACCCGGTCTTCTCTCGCATTGAACCACTACCGCAATACCAGGGCTGCGGGGAGGGGCAGGCAGTGCGTCTGGTAGCTTAAGACAGCTCCTGCCCGGCCTCCAAATGTCTCTTTCGGAATCGCCAGTCCCGGCGGCAGGCGCGCCTGCTTTAGCTTAGGCTAAACTTAACGCCTTGGCAGGCTGCGCGCGGGGTGGGGGGTGTGCACGTGGGTGAGATGGCAGGAGGTCGTTACTTGTCTCGCAGCTCTTGCAACAGTTTCTCGGCCTTCTCTGCTCCAGTCGGAGAAAGATGGACGATTTCGGATTCGCGGTCGTACTCCACGAAAACCTTGTCGTGAAGTCCGTCCAGTACTCTGCGACGGTACATCGAGGTGCCTGAATACTGCACCCAGTCCGCCAGGTCTTCGGACGGCACAGCGGAATCCGGTTCGTGATACAGGAGGAGCAGCGTTTTTTCGGCGGCGGACAGCTCCGGTTGGAGAATACGTTTCTTGCCACCAACCTCCCACACCAAAGGGAGGTTGCGTGTGGCCAGGCTGTCGAGCAGGTCTTGCGCTTCCTCGAGAGAAAGCTTGTGATAAATGCGGGTTAGCTCCGCCATGACCCAATCAGCGACCCGCGCCATTGTGGCTGAGTCTATTCGATTTGCGTCGACGTCGCCTCCAACGTGTCCGATGCCGCGCTTGTTTCTAATCGTGTAGAGATACAGGAGCGCCCTCGGTAGGATAACTCGCTGTGATTCCGAGCCGCTGCTCTTTGGACTAGCAATCAGCTTCTGGCACTCTCCCGCAAAGTTCGGGATCTTCGTGCCGAATGGTGTACTCTTACCAAACACCTCGTGCTGCAACAGCCTTAACACCGTTTCACACAACTTCCCCGTGCTTATACCGGCTGCGTCATACTTTGCCTCGGTGTGACGAGTCTTGAGATCGAGGTAAGCCTCGACAATGCGATCTCGGAACTTCGCTGGTACGTTGGCGAGCGCGGCGTGAAGTCTAGTCTTTTGTTTGGGTGTACTCGTAGAGGCCATCCGCGTTCTTTTCCCTCTTCAGATCCCCATCCCTCACCTTCCTTACCAGCTTTCCTGAGAAATCGTTCTGTTTGAACTGGAGTGCAAGCTTCGTCTCGCAATAGTCAACTATCTCTTTGATCGTCTTTGGTTTCTTGAAAAAACCTTCACCAATGAGGCGGGTCAGGGTGGCTTGTGCGCCGGGCTTTCCAGACCTACTTCGCGGCGTCGCTGCAGGCTGCTCTTTCTTCTCCTTGGCCTTCCTAGCCGGCTTGGCCTTCTTAGCACTCGGCTTTGGCGGCTTTTCCTGGATGGTGGATCCTTGGAGGTCCTGCTTGCCTGCTACTTCGATGTGATCGCCTAGTATCAGTTCGATAAGTCTGATCTGCACGGCCTCTGATTGAAAGCTGTTGATGATAGCCGCCAGCTCATTAAGCTGAACCTTCAGTTCATCGAAATCCTCGATCACGGCAGTTTCTCCATCGGAACGGACACCGACGCTCGAATCGAACGAATGACGGCCAAACAACCACGTCGGTTTTGCAGCAGTGGTCTACATATCGTATTCCGGTGAGGGAGTACAAGTAAAGCATTGTCCTTATGAACCGGAGCGGGATACCGCGATTCAGCTCGGAACGCGCTGTGATATCGCCCGCGAACCCACCCTCCAGATGACGAGAGCCCGCGATCTCTCGCGGGCTCTCGCTGCAGGATCTCCTTCGTATATAGCAGGCGCGTCTACGTCAGGTACCTCAATCTAGCCGACGTTGGTCGCGCGCTGGGGGGAGGAGGTGTGCTAATGCTGCCGCGCTATCATCCACGTCGATACAAGTGATAACACCTCTTCGCTGCCGTAGACACTACTGTGGAGAAGACCCGGGCTGTCTACTTCGACGCGTTCGACTTGCCAGTCGCCAGGGGGCGACGTGGTGACCGAGATTTCCGCGAAGAGGCTTGTTAGTACTCCGTCCGCGCCGAACGGCAGCGCGACGATCGTGAGTGGTGCCACCACCGGCCAGGAGCTCGAACGCTTCACACGAATTGCAGGTCTGCGGCACGGGCGACGGGGGGTGCTGCCCCTGAGGGGCGCGGTGCAGCCAGGGGCGGCCCCGAAGGAACCGCCCGGTGCAAGGAAACGGAAAGACCTGAGCCCGCGACCTACTCCAGCCCCAGCTTCCTCATGAGCTCGTCGAAGCGCGGGTCGTCCTTGAGCGAGTCGGTGGTCGGGTCCGCTCGGAGGTAGGTAAGACTCCCCGGATCCTCGGCGTACGCCCGGTCCAGGTACGCGAACGCCCGGTCCAGATCGCCAAGTTCCCCGTACACGATCGCGATCTCCTTGAGCATCGGACCCTGTTCCTCGACCTGCTCAAGCGCCTTGAGCGCCTCGTCCCGCTGCCCCGCGCGAGCATACACCCACGCCAGGAGCGGCGGGCCTAAGGGATCCTCTGGGTCAAGCTCGATCGAGCGACGGATCGCTGCGAGCCCCTCCTCGTGCTGGCCGTTCAGCGTGTAGGCGGCTGCGAGGTTGTAGTAGGCGCGGGCGTTCTCGGGCTCGAGCTCGAGGATCCTCAGCGACTCGACGATCGAGGCGTCGTAGTCGCGGGCGAACCCGAGAATGTTGGCCAGACCCAGCCGGTTCCTCATCGAGAGCGGGTCGAGCTCCACGGCCCGCCGCGCCTCCCGCACCGACTCCTCGTACCGCGCCAGGTCGAGCAGAAGCCAGCCGTACTGCTGGTGCACGTCCGCCGAACCGGGATTCAGCTTCAGCGCACGTAGGCCCGCGCGCTCCGCCTCCTTGAAGCGAAGCTCCGCCCTCAGAACCAACCCGAGGGCAGCGTGGGCCTCCGCCAGCGTCTCGTCGAGCTCGAGCGCCCTCTCCACGGCGGCCCGCGCCTGCGGGAGCGCCTCCTCCGCCGCCAGGAAGCCTAGGAACCACCGAAACCAATACGTGCCCGCCAGGCCTACGTGGGCCAGCGCATAGGCCGGATCGGCAGCGATGGCTTGTCGATAGAGATTTGCGGCGCTCTCCAGATCCTCCCGGGACCACGAGCGGTTGGTAAGGTAGCGCCCCCGGGTGTAGAGGTCATACGCCTCCAGGCTCTCGGTCGGCCGCGCCTCGATCCGCTCTTTGAGCTCGGGCGAGAGCGTCGCGCGAAGGGCGCTCGCGATCTGTTCGGCGATGTCGCTCTGGATCGCGAAGATGTTCGCAGCCGTCAGCTCCTCGTCGTACGTCTGCGCCCACAGCTGCCGGTCCGTTTCGGCGTCAATTAGCTGGACGTTCACCCGCACCCGGTCTCCGGCCCGCTGCACGGCGCCCTCCAGCACCGTCCCCACTCCGAGCTCGCCCGCGATTTCGCGAATCGGTGGAGGGGACTCCCGGTACTGCATCACCGAGGTCCGGGAGATCACCTTGAGCCCCTCGATCTGCGAGAGACGGGTCAGGATATCGTCGTGGATTCCGTCCACGAAGAACTGGTCCTCTTCGAGCGCGCTCCGGTTGGCGAGCGGAAGCACCGCGATCGACCGGCGATGATCCTCCACGGCTACTTTCAGCTCGACGGCTTCGGCGTGCAACGCTTTTGAGCCCGTCGGTCCCACCTGGACGAAAGCCGTGGCGAGCACGATCGGAAGGCCGACGATCAGTAGGAACAAGGCAAGAGCTGGTGCCCAGTCCGGAAGGTTGAGGGTGCCCGCCAGCGTGTCCACCACCAGAAGAACGAGCCAGCTGCCCACCACGTAGATCCCGAGCACCCGCCACAGCGAGCGGCGGTGGATTTCGCGCAGTAGTCCCATCGCTCCCGTCAGAGCGCTGGCCGAGGCGGCCAGCTCCTCCGACAGCAGCTCGGCCCCCGCGTACCGTGCCTCGGGGTCCTTGCTCAGCAGCCGGAGCACCATCTCCTCCATTTCGCTCGGGAGGTCAGCGCGCAACTCGCCGGGCGGCCGAGGTTCCTCATGCAGGATGGCGTGGAAGACCGCCATGTCCTTTCCGCCGAAGGGGCGCTGGGCGGTGAGCATCTCGTAGAGCACCACGCCGAGGGACCAGAGGTCCGTCCTAGCATCCACCCCCTCGCCCCGCGTCTGCTCGGGCGACATGTAGGCCGGCGTCCCCAGCACCATCCCCGACTCGGTCAGCGCCGTCTCCTCCGTCTTCGCCAGCCCGAAATCCAGGATCTTGAGGACCCCCTCTTCCGTCACCATGAGGTTGGCCGGTTTGATGTCCCGGTGCACCAGCCCGGCCCGGTGAGCCGCGGCCAGCCCGCTCGCCGCCTGCGCCGCCAGCTCCATCGCCTCGTCTACCGCCAGCGAGCCCCGGGCGATCTTTTCCCTGACCGTCTCGCCGTCGTAGAAGGCCATGGCGATGAACAGCTGGCCCTCGTCCGTTTCCCCGATCTCGTGGATCGCGCAGACGTTGGGGTGGTCCAGGGCGGCGACGGCACGGGCCTCCCGCTCAAACCGCGCCTTGAAAGCGCCGTCGAGACTCCACTGGGGCGGCAGGAACTTGAGGGCCACGGTACGGCTGAGTTGGGTGTCGACGGCCTTGTACAGAATCCCCATGCCGCCGGCGCCCAGCAGCCCGACCACCTCGTAGTGCGACACCGTGCGGCCGATCAGCTTGTGGGGGTCGGCTAGGGCAGGACGACCTTCCTCGGGAACCTCCTCGAAGCCGGGCCGCGAGATCAGGTCCTCGAAGCTGCCGAGCAGCTCACCGGTCTCATCATGAGCTGCCAGCAGCCGCTTCAACTGGGCGTGGAGCTCCGGATCGCTCGAAGACAGCGCATCGAGCCGGGCGGCTTGGTCCTCTGTCTCCAGCTCGGCGAGCTCGAAGAAGAGCGCCTGGATCTCTTCCCAGCGTTCGGGAGTCACTGCTCCGTCCGTGGCTAGGGGTAGCGCCGCAAATCTCGGGCATGCGGACCGGACAATCGTGCACGACGGCGCGCGACTCTTAGAATAAGCCCTTCAGGAAGCGGCCAGGTACCTTCGCTGCCGTATGGTTAGGTGGCTTCAGCGCCTCGGGAGCCGACAGCGACCGATACCCACAAGCACGTGAGTATATCCAGCACCCTCGAGAAGTGGTGGGCGGGTTTCTCTGCGGGTTTCGCTTAGCTAGGATAGCAAATCAACCAAGGAATGATTAGCGGTGACCGCTAATAGGTCCGCGAAATCTTAGCAACTTAAGCTAAAATAAGGGGTTACGGAAACAGCTCCTAAGGCTGGCGCGTCTGTCAGTTCCGCGTTGGGGGGATTCGTTTGTTTTGTCTGAGACCCTAGAGCTTCAAACGAACGAAAAGAAAGCGGCGCATTCGGTGGATCCGGCTCTCCATAATCCCAGCCTACGACTACTCCCGGCCAATCTCGCTCGTCAATGAACCTGGAGAGTCAACCTGGAGAGTTGGCGAGTCCCCTCGCTGTTCGGTGGCGCTATAACCAGCTGTACGACAGCAGGTTACAACAGTGGAGCCGACCGGGATCGAACCGGTGACCTCCTGCTTGCAAAGCATATGGTCTAACCCCCGATTTCCGTACTATATGCGTACTTCTGCGGCAAAGTCCGCATGAGGTACGGACTTTTCTCAGCATTTCCGCACCTGATACGGACCGAACCTGGAGAGGAAACATGGAGAGGTAATGCCGGCGGGCTGCCCCTAATTACATCCCCCCCCCTCCACGCTCCTGATCTCGTCGTAGGGCGTGTCAGTGATGTCGGGCGCCGGAGAGATCTCGTAGTCGCTACCTATTGGGCTGGGCCGCGCTACACTGCCATCCGGATTCTTTTGTTTCGTCTGAGACCCTAGGGTTTCAAACGAAAAGAAAGGAAACTGCGAATGCGGCGGATCGGGCAATCGAGGCCCTCAAGGCCCAGGCGTCGATACTCATAATCCCAGCCTAGGACGGGCTCCTTCCACCAGCGCACTGGCTTCAACAGGCCGAATGAGTGCGAGACCTGCGTTCTCTCGCATTCGAACAACTAGCCCAGCACCTGGGCTGCGGGGGGTGGTCTCCGCGTCTGAGGTCCGTAGACGCAGCGTTGATCCATCAGATTATGCAAACAGGGCGAGTGCCCACCTACACTGGCAAGATGGGATCACGGTATCGCCGGAGGGAAGCGCGTCACCCGGCCCCATGGCGCTTCTCAACGACGACGGCCGCGGTCGCAACCGTCGTCGCTACATAGGCCAGAGGCTCAAGCGGCGAACCGAATCGGAGGGGGCAGCTGCCGCCTCACCCTGAAGGCAACAGGGTTTTGCCGAACGGCTTCACGATCATCACCGGGCTCTTCGACCCTCGGACCACCGCTGCGGCCACGCTGCCGAGAAGAGCTCGTTCCAGGCCGGTTCGCCCATGACTGGCGATCACCGTGAGATCGGCGCCCAAGCTTTCTGCACGGTCCACGATGGTCTGCGCGGGGTGCCCCAGCTCGACGTGTACCT
>Ga0255058_10000090_pt1 | contig 52375 bp, 43 predicted proteins | sample Cases_109_9_MG_FD_188637 | JGI IMG/M metagenome (GOLD analysis project Ga0255058, IMG submission 188637) | Seawater microbial communities from Amundsen Gulf, Northwest Territories, Canada - Cases_109_9 | ecosystem: Environmental > Aquatic > Marine > Gulf | place: Canada: Northwest Territories...
CTCGTCGTGGCGCGTGTTGTCCACGGAGCGGGCCGGGTGGTCCTGAACGCCGAAGACGAGCTCGTGGCAGCCGCAGCGCATCGCGCGACAGAGGACGGACTGATCCAGGCCCCGCTGACCTGGTTCTCTCTCGACGCGCGTCATCCGAGGATCCTCCGGCACTTGGAGGCCGGGGGCGACGCGTGCGCCGTCCTCGACAGGGAGATGGTCCTTTGGCAGGCAGGCCGGCGAATCGGCGGGATCGGGCTCGACGAGGTGCCGATAGCGCTTGGCGGTGCGGCGAGCTTCAACGTGCGCAACGCGCTCGCCGCGCTCGGGGTCGCCGCGGCGCTGGGCTGGCCGCTGGAGGCGATCGCCGCCGGACTCACGGCGCTCGGCGGCACGGCGGCGGACAACCCCGGCAGGCTCAACCTCTTCAAGCTGGATGGCGTGAAGGTGCTCGTCGATTTCGCCCACAACCCACACGGCATGGCGGCGCTCGTGCAGGTGGCCCGGGAGATCTCCGCGGAGCGGCGCGTCATCGTCCTCGGACAGGCGGGCGACCGCGATGAGGCTTCGATCCGCAGCCTGGTTCGCGCGGCGTGGGAAGCGGCTCCCGACCTGGTTATCATCAAGGAGATGAGGGAGCACCTGCGAGGTCGGGAGGAAGGGGTCGTGCCGGCGATCATGGAGTCCGAGCTCCGCGACCTGGGCGCGCCCGCCGATGCCCTGCTGCACACCGATTCGGAGATGGAGGCGGTGCACGCCGCTCTGCAGCGTGCCCGCGCGGGCGATCTCATCCTGCTCACGATCCACAGCGACCGGAGTGCCGTGCTGGAGTTCGTCTCGGGTCTGGAAGAGCGAGGCTGGGCGCCGGGCGACGCGCTGGATTGAGTGAGGCAGCCTCCACCGGTCAGGGAAGCAGCCGTGGCTTCCGGCCGGGAGTCTTGGCCCGGTACGCCGCGGCCGTGCTGGCGGGCCTCCTACTGCCGGGTACCGTTGCGATGGCCTTTCCAGACCTAGCGGCTCGCTTCGCGAAGTCGATGATCTTCTACCCGGAGCGGCTGAGGGAGGGCGAGGCCGATCCGCACCTCTGGGGACTGACGGAGGCCGAGTCCGTCTTCCTCGACACGGAGGATGGCGAGCGTCTCCACGCGTGGTGGGTGCCGGCGGCCCGCTCTGGCCGCGACGCCGGAGGCACGCCGTCGCCCCTTGGGTCCGACGTTGGCCGCGACGCCGGAGGCACGCCGTCGCCCCTTGGGTCCGACGTTGACCGCGACGCCGGAGCGTGCACCGCGGCCATCTTCTTCCATGGCAACGCCGGAAACATCGCCTCCCGCGCACCGATCGCCGCCCGGCTTTCCGAGCTCGGATTGGGCACGCTGGTCGTCGACTACCGGGGCTACGGGCGCAGCAGCGGCCAGCCGAGCGAGGAAGGGCTGTACGTGGACGGGCGGGCGGCCTACAGGCACGTCGTCGAGACCCGGGCGGTCCCTCCCGAGCAGGTCGTCGTGATCGGGAACTCGCTTGGGGCGGCCGTGGCGTCGAGCGTGGCGTCCGAGAATCGCATCGGGCGGCTCGTCCTCACCGGAGCCTTCCGGTCGGTGCCGGCGCTCGGCCGCTCGATCTACTGGTGGATCCCGAGCCGCGCCTTCAACTGGAGCTTCAACCGCTTCGACGCCGAGAGCATGGTGAGGCTCGTCGAGGCGCCCGTGCTCGTGGGTCGTGGCGACCGCGATGCCCTCATCCCGCGGGAGGAGACTCGCGCGATCTACGAGGCCGCGCCGGAGCCGAAGCGCTGGATCGAGGTGCCCGTCGCCGACCACGCCAATCTCTGGTTCACGGAGGAGTTGTGGAGGGAGCTAGCGAGCTTCGTCGGCGAGTCGCCGTGCTCGCCGACGGCCGACAGGAGGTGATCGGATGTACACACGCCGCCGATTCCTGGGAGCGATAGGGCTTCCAGCCGCTTACGCCACGGTGGGAGCGCCGATCCTGGCGGGCCGCCTGGACTTGAAGCGAGCGCTCTCCATCACGGAAGATCTCGCCGGGTATGCGGGCAGCCCAAATGAGCTCGCCGCGAACGAAGAGTTCTGGCGCGAGGTCCAGCAGGCGTTCACGGTCGACCGCAGCCTGGTCAACCTGAACAACGGGGGCGTGAGTCCCGCGCCCGCCGTCGTGCAGGCGGCCATGAAGCGCTACCTGGACTTCTCGCACCAGGCGCCCACCTACAACATGTGGCGAATCCTCGAGCCCCAGAAGGAGGGAGTGCGTCAACGGCTCGCGCGCGAGTTCGGGTGCGACGCCGAAGAGATCGCGATCACCCGTAACGCTTCCGAGAGCCTGGAGATCTGCCAGCTGGGCTTCGATCTCGTGGCCGGCGACGAGATCCTCACCACGACTCAGGACTACCCTCGCATGCTCGCCACCTTCGATCAGCGCGAGCGCCGCGAGGGGATCGTCATCAGGAAGATCTCCATTCCGGTTCCAGCGGAGGATCCGGCCGAGGTCGTGCGCCGGTTCGAGGCGGCGATCAACCCCCGGACACGGCTCATCCTGATGTGCCACATGATCAACATCACGGGCCAGATCCTGCCAGTCCGCGACGTCGTGGCCATGGCCCGCACACGCGGGATCCCGGTGATCGTGGACGGCGCCCATGCCCTGGCGCACTTCGACTTCCGACTGTCCGACCTGGAGTGCGACTACTACGGATCCAGCCTTCACAAGTGGCTCTTCGCGCCGCACGGGTCCGGGCTCCTCTATGTGCGCCAGGAGAAGATCGCGGACCTCTGGCCGCTCATGGCGGCCGGCGAGGATATGGCGTCGGACATCAGGAAGTTCGAGGAGATCGGCACGCACCCGGCCGCCAATTTCGTGGCCATCGGGGAGGCGCTCACCTTCCACCAGGGAATCGGCCCGAAGCGCAAGGAGGAACGGCTCGTCTACCTGCGAGACTACTGGGCCAACCGGCTCCTGGAGCACGATCGTGTCCGGCTGCACACCAGCCTCGAGCCCGGCCTCGCTTGCGGGATCGCCACGGTCGAGATCGTGGGCGTGGAGCCCGGTGATCTGAACCGGTTGCTGTGGGAGAAGCACCGGATCATCACGACCCCGATCACCCACGAGGAGTTCAGGGGCCTGAGGATCTCCCCGAGCGTATACACGACGCTAGAGGAGCTTGACCGGTTCGTGGAGGCGATGGAGGTGGTCCTCGAACGGGGGCTGACCGCGGGAAGCTGAGGTCGGTCTCGACTGGCCGGTTGTGGCGTGGCGCATTAGCCGGGCGGGACATTGCGATGCAGCCAGGGGACGACAAAAAAGCCGGGCCCGCCTTCCGGCGAGCCCGGCCGTGAAATCGCAGGTTCGGTGCCGCTCGGCTGGCCGCGCTGCGCTACGCGGTCCTGCCACCCCAGCGACTGCTCAGCACCAACGGACCCGAACGCGGTAGTTGATCTTCTCCTCGCCGCGCGCGGGGATCTTCACGTTGAAGTTGAACGTGTGTGCGTCCAGCTTCTTCCACGTGTGGGTCGAGGAGAGGATCCTCCACTGGCCGCCTATCGGCTCGACGACCTCGACCTCCACATCTTCGTCCTTGTGGTTGCGGAGGTGGACCTCCCAGGAGCTCTCGGAGACGCAGCTCCCCAGGGCCGACCAGTCCATCTGGCGGCGATCGCCGACGACGTCGAACGCATCGCCCATCTTGATTCGGACCTTCTCGTCGCGCGGAGTGTGGTCGATCCGGTCCTCGCCGATGAACTGTTGGGCGCCCGACGAGTCTTCCTTGTAGACGCGCACGACTCCGGCCGGCAGCGGCATCCCGAGGTTGTTGTCCTCGGAGTTCTCGAAGTCGAGGAAGACGCCGATCTTCTGGTTCGAAGCGACGTGCCCGTACTGACCGCGGTAATAGTAGGCCGCTCCGTAGAAGATGAGGTGCTTGTCGATGTCGAAGCGGGAAGCCTCCAGCAGCGTGACCTGCTTCTGCTCGTTGTTCCTGAGCGTCGTCGGCCGGCCGAGCGTGTAGAGGTGGTACTCGAAGAACGACTCCTCGCTGAACGCCTCCGCCTCGTCCGCCGCCACTGCCGAGCGAGCGGCCATCTTCATCATCTCATCGCGATTGCCGACCCGCTGCACGTCGCCCGCCACCAGCTTCAGTAGCGCGTTCTCGTAGGTGGCGCCGCTCTGATTGGTGAGCGTGACCCATCCGGTGAGGTCACTGAGCGCGTCGTTCTCGTCGACCACCATCACGTAGTCGGCCTTCCAGTTCAGGCTGTGTGTGAGGTAGGAGACCTCCAGACGCTGCCGGTCGCGCCCGCTGTCCAACAGCCAGACCAGCGTGGGCTTGGCGATCAGGTTCTCGGGCAGCTCCGGAAAGGCGAAGCGGCCGGGATAGTTGAAGGTGATCTCGTCGCCGATGCGGAGGATCGGCCCGCCGTTTACCGAGAGGACCTCGGCCTGGACCGGCTCGTCCCGCTCCGACTCCGAGTTCCACCGATACACGGTCACCACGCGACCGACGTACTTCTCCAGGAGCTTCTGCGGGTTCAGGAGATCGTACTGGTAGTTCTGCTCCAGCACCTTCAGGGGCTGCCCGCCCGTCAGCGATCGGATGTGGACCGTCTCGGTCTGGATCGACGAGGCGACGTCCCCGAACTCGAGGTTGAGCAGTCCGCGCGTCAGCGGAATGTCCCGCACCTCGCGAACCAGGCCGAAGTTCTGGTTGTATACGGTGATCGCGATGGACTCCCGGTCCTCCGCTCCCGAGCGGTGCGTCGGCCTGTCCTCGCCATCCCCTCCCTGCCCGTTCCGCGTCCCTTCCCGGACCGCGTCCTCGGTGGCAAGTATCGACTGTGCCTTGACTTCGGGCAGTTGGGTGCTGGCCGCCTGAACTGCCAGCGCGGCACCCACGGTGAGCATGAGCCCGGTCTTCTGTATACGCATCTCATCCCCCTTCTGTCAGCGTCGTGCCGGACTCGCTCATGCTGCCCGGCGCTTACCGCGCGGCCGTTGCGGACCGCTTCCGGGGAACTAGGACGACTCAGCTGGAGGGAGTTGCACACTCGCCGCGGGTCTGGTACGAGCAGGGCCGAGACATCGGCCGCGGCTGGTCAGAGCGTCGGCAGCTCGTACCTCTCAAGCCACTGGAAGTCGAGGTCATCCGTCCGCACCAGGTAGACGGCATGGGTCCCGAAGCCGGCGATCTCGCACGCCTTCGGCAGGCGGACGCGCGCCTTCAGGGTCCCGTCCGGTCCGAAGACATCCACGAGCGGCGCTTCGTCGGTCGCGGTCTCGCGGACCACCCAGGCGTAGCCCTTCGGGTCGACCTGGACGGCGTTGGAGGTGAAGGCAGGCATGGCGTCCGGCCAGTCGAAACCGTCGACATCCGGCAGCCCGCGGCTACCCCCGCCCCGGCTCATGCTGGCCTGCATGCTTCCGCCGTCGTTCGTGATCATCACCCTCAGTCCGTCGCTGCCCAGGTTCTGCACCCACTCCTGCTTCTCCGCCGCTCCGATCTTCACCGGCCGATACTTCGTCGGCGTGCCGCTGACTGCCTGGCCGTCGGGAAGGAACCAGTCGATCCAGTACTCGCCTTGCTTCGTACCGGCGCGAGCCACGGCGACCCGGCCATCGAGTCCGACGCTCCAGGCATCCTCGGCCGAGAGCGGAACCGGTCGCATCATCACGTTCCGTTCATTGCCGCCTCCTGACTCGCTCACCTTGCGCTCCGGCATCTTCACGAGCGCCAGCGTGTCGTACGCACCCGACGCCCGGTCGAAGCGCACGACGGCCGCCGAGTCGGGCAGGCCGCGCGCTGAGCCCATTCCGCCCATCTGCTGGAAGTAGATCCCGCCGCCGCTGTCCGTGGCCCGCGGGAGCACGAGCAGAAGCCCTCGCTCGGCGGGCTGCGCGATCGGCGTGGTCTCGCCGAAAGATCCGTCCGGCGCGATCGCCGTGAGCCGGCCGTTGCCGAGGTCGACGAGCAGCGTCGAGTCACCCGGCAGGACGAACAGGCCGTCAGGCTCCCGGTACTCGTCGGGCCCCTGTCCCTCGGCACCGATCGTGTCCGCCGCGCCTGACGCCAAGTCGGCGATCACCAGGACCTGGCCCAGGCCGTCCGCCACCATCACCCGTCCATCAGCCAGCTCGCGCATCCCCGACAGCCGAGAGAACCCCTCCGGAAAAGTGGCCTCCGGCCCGGCCAAGGCGTGCTCCTGAACGTCCTGCGCGGCGGCCGGCGACGGCAGCCACAGGAAGCCTGCAAGCACCGCTGCGGCCGCCACGAGAAGCTGAACCGAGTTCTTTTCCCCAATCAGTAGTGTTCGCGTCATCGAAACTGAACCTCCCCACAGTCTGAGCTTTGAATACCGCCTGCCTATAGACGGCCGAACGCCCCCCCACCGTTGCCCGAGAGCGCCCCAGGGGCGTCCGCCGTCGATGGTCGTCAGCCGGCCTCTCGTCGGAGCCGCGCCCGGTCGACCTTTCCGAGGTGTGTGCGCGGGAGGTCATCCAAGAAGTGGATGGCGCGAGGATACTTATAGGGATCCAGCCGTTCCTTGACGAACGCCTTCAGCTCTTCGGCCAAAGCCTCCGGATCCTCGGGCGGCGTCACGGGGAGGACGAACGCGTGCGGCTTGGTGAGTCCGCTTTCCTCAGTGACTCCTACCACGGCGACCTCCCGTACCGCAGCGTGCTCCAGGAGGCAGTTCTCTACCTCCTTGGGGGAGAGCCATTTGCCGGAGACCTTGAGCATGTCGTCACCGCGACCCGCGTAGGTGTAGCTGCCGTCCGAATCACAGCTCACCATGTCCCCCGAGACGTACCACTCGCCGCGAAAGGCCTCTTGAGTCTTCTCCATCTGCTGCCAGTAGCCGATCGCGCGCGAGCCGCCCCGCACCCACAGCCACCCGACCTCCCCATCCGGGACCTCCCCGCCCTCGTCGTCGCATACCCGCACCTCGAAGCCCGGCACGACCGTGCCCAGCGTTCCGGGCCTGACATCCCCAGGGCGGTTGGAGATGAAGATGTGCCACATCTCCGCCGTCCCCAGGCCGTCGAGCAGCTCCACACCGAACGCCTCGTTCCACCTCCGGTGAAGCTCGTCCGGCAGCGCCTCTCCGGCCGACGTGGCGAGACGAAGGCTGGAGAGGTTCCGTTTCCCGGCGTCGGGGTCCGCGAGCATGTGGTTGACCATCGTCGGCACGTTGACGAGCACGGTAGGTCGGAAGCGCTCGATGCGGTCGAAGAGCGCCTCGGTCGTGCACCGCTCCGGCCAGAGCGCCGCCGCTCCGCCGACGGCGAAGGGAAACAGCAGGTTGGTGCCCGTGGCGTACCCGAAGTACAGCTTGGGAACGGAGAGCGTGATGTCGTCCTCGCTCATCCCGAGCACGCCCTTGCCATAGCACTCCGTCGTGTTGGCGAAGGACCGGTGCGTCTGGAGAACGGCTTTGGGCCGCCCCGTCGTGCCGCCGGAGAAGAGCCAGATCGCCGCGTCGTCGCGGTGCGTGGGATAGTTCTCCTGCTCCGGGGACTCCCGCTCCATCCGGGCGATGAACTCGGGATCGTCCACCACCGCCAGGGCCCGAAGGTGCGGCATCATCGGCTCGGCGTGCTCGAACACCTGCCGGCTCGCCGAGTCGACGAAGGCTAAGGCCGCCCGCGTGTAGTTGAGGAAGTACTCGACCTCGTCACCCTTGAGGTGCGGGTTCAGCATCACGACGACGGCGCCGACCTTGAGGATTCCGAACAGGGCGCAGGCGAACTCGGGCCCGTCCTCGAGGGCGACGATCACCCGGCGCTCGGCCTCGATGCCCATGTCCCGAAGAACGTTCGCGTACCGGTTGGATCTCTCCTGGACCTGGGCGTACGTGAGAGCGCCGTCCTCGGTGAGGATCGCAGTCCGGTCTCCCCGGCCCTCTTCCAGGCGCGCGTCCAGGAAGTAGTGGGCGATGTTGAACCGGGTCGGCGGTTGAAACGGCATGGTGCACGATGTTACGCACCGGCTAGAATGGGGGTCAACCGGAGCGAACAACCGCGGGAGGATTTCGGGATGGCCGTGCGGTGTCTGGCCGACATGACGTGGGAGGAAGTGCGCGATCTGGGACGGGACACGATCGCCGTTCTTCCGATCGGCGCGATCGAGGCACACGGACCTCATCTTCCGCTTTCGACCGACGTGATCATCGCCGAGGCGATGGCCGAAGCCGGCACCGAGCGTTTGGCACAGGCCGGCTTCGAGGCTTTCGTCCTCCCTGCGCTCTCCTATACGGTCGCCCGCTTCGCGGCGGGTTTCTCCGGTACGCTTTCGGTCGAGCCAGCTACGCTCTCGAGCCTGCTCGTGGATCTGGCGCGCAGCCTACGATCACACGGCGTGGAACTCCTCGCCGTCGCCAACGCGCACCTGGATCCGGCGCATGTCGGCGCGATCCGCACGGCGGAAGCCGCCTGCCTGGCCGCGGCCGATGCGGCGCGGATCGTCTTCCCCGACATCACCCGCCGCCCCTGGGCGCCGCGACTCACCGAGGAGTTTCTGAGCGGCGCCTGTCACGCGGGACGCTACGAGGGCTCCGTCGTGATGGCGGTGGCTCCGGCGCTCGTCCGCGAGGAGATCCGGAGGGAGCTTCCCGCCAACGCCGCCTCCCTCTCGAACGCGATCCGGGAGGGAAAGAGCACGTTCGAGGAGGCCGGCGGTCCGCGCGCCTATTTCGGCTATCCGGCCGAGGCGACGGCCGAGGAGGGGCAGCGAACGATCGAGGCGCTCGGGGAGATTCTGGCCGAGGCGGTGGAGGAGGCGCTAAAAGGATGACTACGGGAGAGCTGTCGGGCCGGGTGGCCGTCGTCACCGGTGGAGGCCGCGGGATCGGGGAGGCCGTTGCCCGCGCTTTGGCTCGGGCCGGCGCCGGGGTGATCGTGGCGGCCCGCACGGAGACGGAGATCGACGCCCTGGCGGCCGAACTCTCGGCCCTGGAACACTACGCCTGGGCCGTTCCGTGTGACGTGACCGACCCATCGAGCGTCGAGCGGCTCGCCGAGGAAGCGACGCGCTTGGCCGGGGAGAGCGGAGTCGGCATCCTCGTGAACAACGCCGGCGTCGCCCACTCGGCCCCGGTCGCCCGAACGGAGCTCGAGGATTGGAACCGGATGCTGGCCGTGAACGCGACCGGCACCTTTCTCTGCACGCGCGCCTTTCTGCCCGGGATGGTGGAGGGCGGCTGGGGTCGTGTGGTGAACGTCGCCTCGGTGGCCGGACTCGCAGGCGCCCGCTACATCGCTGCCTACGCGGCCTCGAAGCATGCCGTGATCGGTCTCACCCGCTGCGCCGCGGCGGAGGTCGCGGACCGGGGGGTGACCGTGAACGCCGTCTGCCCCGGCTACGTGGACACGCCGATGACCACGGAGTCGTTGCAGAGGATCTCGGAGAAGACCGGCATGAGCGCGGAAGAGGCGCTGGAGACGATCCTCGCTCACACGCCGCAGGGTCGCCTGATCGAGCCGGACGAGGTCGCCCACGCGGTGCTCTCCCTGTGCGAAGAAGGCGCCCGAGGGGTCAACGGCCAGTCGATCGTGATCGACGGGGGGGAGCTGCTTTCATGAGTCTGCGAAACTGCCATGAGCCTGTCGCGAGGCCGTCATGAGCGTGCGCGTGATCAATCCCAAAGAGATCGGAGCGCCGAAGGGCTTCAGCCACGGCATCCTGGCCCCGGCATCGGGCCGGATCCTCTTCGTGGCCGGACAGAACGCGTCCCGTGGCGAGGGCGGCGTGGAACCGGCCATCCGGGCCGACTTCGTCCGACAGTTCGCCGTGGCGATCGACCGGGTCCTGGCTGTCGTGCGGGAGGCTGGAGGAGGCCCGCAGGACATCGGCAGGATGACGATCTACACAACGGACATGCTGGTCTATCTCTCCTCGCGGGCCGCCCTCGGCGCGGCCTACCGCAACGCGATGGGCAGCCACTATCCGGCGATGGCGCTCGTGGAGGTCAGCGATCTGGTCGACAAGGGCGCGATCTTGGAGATCGAGGCTACGGCGGTCATTCCCGAGAGAACAACGAGGAGGCCGGATGACGATCTCGCCTGAATCGTTCCTGTACGAGCACGACGCCGAGCGCCAGGTGGCGACCATCACGCTGAACCGTCCGGACCGCCTGAACGCGTTGACCTTCCAGGTCTACGCCGAGCTCCGGGACACCTTCCGGGCGCTGGATACCGAACCCGGCGTTCGAGCGGTCGTGATCACCGGTGCCGGCAAGGCTTTCAGCTCCGGCGGAGACGTCGAGGATATCATCGGAGCCCTGTTCGAGCGGGATTACGAGGGACTCCTGGATTTCACCCGGCTGACCTGCGACCTCATCCTCGCTATCCGTCGCTGCCGGCGACCCGTGGTGGCCGCCCTGAACGGCACCGTCGCCGGTGCCGGCGCGGTGATTGCCACCGCCTGCGACTTCCGGATCGGCTCGGAGACGGCCAAGATCGCCTACCTGTTCACGCGGGTCGGCCTCTCGGGCGCGGACATGGGGGCCGCCTGGCTGCTTCCGCGGATCGTGGGCCTCGGGCGAGCCACCGAGCTGCTCATGACGGGTGAGTTCATCGACGCCGAGGAGGCCCACCGCATCGGCCTCTACAACCGCGTGGTGCCCGCCGGGCTGGTGGTCGAGGAGGCGCAGGCGCTCGCCGACAAGCTGGCGTCAGGCCCCTCCTTCGCCCTCGAGATCACGAAGGACTCGCTCAACCGCGAGGCGACCCAGGACCTGACGAGCGCGCTCGAGGCCGAAGCGCAGATCCAGGCGTCCTGCATGCTGGGGCCGAACTTCCGTGAGGCGTACGAGGCGTTCAAAGCGAAGCGTGATGCGAAGTTCGTCTGAGCGAGGCCTGCATCTGGGTCGCCGCCTGGGGGGGCCTGCGGACCTTCCCTCTGTTCGCCGGCGGACGCCTGATCTTCGGAGCCTCCTCTGGCTTCGCCCTGCGGGGTCGGGCACCGACCGGAGGTTGGTCCAGGGCGTCCAATGCTCACTCCGGGAAGGCCGAGGCCCTGGAAGGCGGCGGCTTTCGGTGAGTGCTCGCGCTCGGACGTTCTTCGCGCGGCGGAGAGGTGGTCGGACGACGGCCGGATGGGGAGGCTGAGGTGACGGTAACGGGCACGGAGGCCGTACGGGCGTTTCTGGACGATCGGCACATCGAGCTCGCGACGCGAGTACGCGCGTTCGCCGAAACCGAGATCGCCCCGAGGCCGGAGCCGCACGACGATGACGCCGGGCGGCGGGAAGCCCGGTCCTTCGCAGAGCTGCTGGGCTCGGAGGGATGGCTGGAGCCGATCGGAGCGCAGGACCTCCGGGCCTGCTGCCTGATCCGGGAGTCCCTCGCCTCGGCATCACCCCTGGCCGACGCGGTCTTCGCCCTCCAGGCCCTGGGCGGTACGCCGCTTCTTCTGTCCGGCGCTGGCCCCGGCACGCCCGCCTGGGACTGGCTGGCTCGCATGCTGGAGGGCGGCGCGATCGGGGCGTTCGCCATGACGGAACCGGAGGCCGGAAGCGACGTGGCCTCGCTCGCGACCCGGGCTGTGAAGCGGGGCGACGCCTGGGTTCTCGACGGACAGAAGAGCTTCATCTCCAACGCCGGCCTCGCGGATGTCTACACGGTGTTCGCCTCCACCGACCCGGACGCCGGTACTCGCGGGATCTCCTGTTTTCTAGTCCCGGCGGATGCAGAGGGACTCCGCTTCATCGGCCCCCAGATCATGAGCGAGCCGCACCCGCTCGGGGAGATCGCCTTCGATCAGTGCGCGCTTCCCGCCGATCACTTGATCGGCGAACCGGGTCAGGGCTTCAAGCTAGGCATGATGACGCTGGATCGTCTGCGTCCGACGGTCGCGGCCGCGGCCTGTGGCATGGCGGCGCGGGCCCTCGATGAGGCGCTGGATCACTCGACCCAGCGGGAGCAATTCGGCCAGAAGCTGGCCGAGTTTCAGCTCATCCAGGAGAAGCTCGGCCGGATGGCGATCGACCTCGCGGCCGCCCGGTTGCTCACCTACAGAGCGGCGTGGGAGAAGGACGGCGGTGCCGACCGGATCACCCTGGAAGCCTCGATGGCCAAGGCGTTCGCGACGGAGGCCGCGCAGAGGATCGTGGACGATGCGGTGCAGATCCTGGGCGGACGCGGCGTCCTGGCCGAGAGCTCGGTGGACCGTCTGTATCGGGCGGTGCGGGCGCTCCGCATCTATGAGGGGACCACGGAGATCCAGCACCTGATCATCGCGCGACAGCTGCTCGAAGCTCACGGACCGCCGGGATGAGGTTCGTGAGCGTGGGTGGGGGACCGGCGGGGCTGTACTTCGCGATCCTCATGAAGGAGGCGGATCCCTCGCACGAGGTGCTCGTGCTCGAGCGGAACAAGCCGGATGACACCTTCGGGTTCGGCGTGGTCTTCTCGGACGCGACGATGGACGAGCTCGGTGAGGCGGAGCCGACAACCCACAATGCTATCACCGACCGCTTTTATCACTGGGATGACATCGACATCCACTACCGCGGGGAGGTCCTCTCCTCCACGGGCCACGGCTTCGCGGGCATGTCCCGGCAAACGCTTCTGCGCATCCTCCAGGATCGGTGCCGCGATCTGGAGGTGGATCTTCGGTTCGAGGTCGAGGTGGACGACCTGGCGCCGTACACGAACGCCGATCTCATCCTGGCCGCCGATGGCGTCAGCAGCTGGATCCGGAGCGAGTACGCCGACTATTTCCGCCCGAGCATCGACATGCGGCCCAACCGCTTCGTCTGGCTCGGGACGACGAAGCCCTTCCCGGCCTTCACCTTCTACTTCAAGCCGACCGAGCACGGCCTCTGGCTCGTGCACGCCTACCAATACGTGGAAGAGGGCAGCGCGGAGACGGAGGTTCTGAATGGCATCTCCACGTTCATCGTGGAGGCCACCGAGGAGACCTGGCGGGCGGCCGGCATGGACGAGGCGAGCGAGGAAGAGACGATCCGCTTCTGCGAGGAGCTGTTCGCCGAGGAGCTCGCGGGGCACCCGCTCATCGGCAACATGTCGCTCTGGCGCAGCTTCCCGACGATCAAGGCGGAGCGCTGGCACCACGAGAACATCGTGCTCGTCGGCGACGCGGCGCACACCGCCCACTTCTCGGTGGGCTCGGGCACGCGGCTGGCGATGCTCGACGCGATCGATCTCTCTCGGGCGATCGTCAAGAACTGCGGCGACATGTCGAGGGCTCTGCCTGCCTACGAGGAGGCCCGCCGGCCCGGCGTGGACAGCCTCCAGCGGGCGGCCAAGACGAGCATGATGTGGTTCGAGGGCACCGAGCGGTACATGGATACCGAGCCGATTCAGTTCGCCTTCAACCTCATCACGCGCAGCCTCCGAATCACGCACGAGAACCTCCGCATGCGCGATCCCGTCTTCCTGGAGAAGGTGGATGCGTGGTGCGCCGGGAAGGCTGCCGAGCAGGTGGGGGCCGATCCGCCCGCTCCCTCCGCTCCCCCTCCGCCGCCGATGTTCAACCCGTTCCGCGTTCGCGACCTGCTGCTCCCGAACCGAGTCACCGTCTCCCCGATGTGCCAGTACTCGGCCGAGGATGGGACGCCCAACGACTGGCACCTCGTCCACCTCGGGGGCCGCGCCATGGGCGGCGCAGGCCTCGTCTTCACCGAGATGACCGACGTGAGCCGGGAGGCGAGGATCTCGCCGGGGTGCACCGGCATGTACAAGGCGGAGCACGTGGCGGCTTGGTCCCGGATCGTCGACTTCATCCACGAGCACTCGGCCGCGAAGGTGGCGATCCAGCTCGGACACGCCGGCCGGAAGGGCTCCACGCGGCTGGCCTGGGAGGGGATGGACGAGCCGCTCGAGGAAGGGAACTGGCCGATCATCTCCGCCTCGCCGATCCGCTACTTCCCCGAGAGTCAAGTTCCCCGCGAGATGGCCCGCGAGGAGATGGACGCCGTCCGCGACGACTTCGTTCGGGCAGCCGAGTTGAGCGAGGAGGCCGGCTTCGACTGGCTGGAGATCCACTTCGCCCACGGCTATCTGTTCGCCAGCTTCATCTCTCCCCTCACGAACCAGCGGGCCGATGAGTACGGGGGATCGCTCGAGAACCGGATGCGCTACCCGCTGGAGGTGGCGGATGCCGTGCGCCGGGTGTGGGCGGACAAGCCGCTCTCCGTGCGGATCTCGGCCGTCGACTGGGCGCCCGGCGGGATGGAGGCCGACGACGCGGTGGAGGTCGCCCGGATGCTGAAGGCGCACGACGTCGACATCGTGGACGTCTCGGCTGGGCAGACGGTTCCCGATGCCAGGCCCGAGTACGGCCGGCAGTTCCAGACGCCGTTCAGCGATCGGATCCGCCACGAGGCCGGGATCGCAACGATGGCGGTCGGCAACATCTCCTCCTACATGGACGTGAATTCGATCCTGGCGGCGGGTCGCGCCGACCTCTGCCTCATGGCGCGGGCTCACCTGTGGGATCCGTACTGGACCCGGCACATGGCGTACGAGCTGGGATACGACCTGCCGTGGCCGGGCCCCTACTCCACGCTGGACGATTTCACCCCTAGACTCGGCCTCAAGGAAGAGGACAAGTGACGGACGAAGAGCGAACGCCGAACGCCTCGGGAGGCGCCGAGAGCGGCAGCGAAAGCGGAGAGGGCGCCGGCGGCGGAGAGGGCAGCGGAAGCGGAGACGGCACCGGAAGCGATCCCGAGCGCCCCTACAGCGCGGGAACGCAGGCCCAGGAAGGCCCGCCCGGCAGCTACCTCACCTACGCGAGCTACCTGAAGATCGACGAGTTGCTCTCGCTGCAGCAGCCGCTCTCCGACGGCCCCGAGCACGACGAGATGCTCTTCATCGTCATCCACCAGGTCTACGAGCTCTGGTTCAAGGAGGTGCTGCACGAGGTGGACTACGCGGTGAAGCTCATCCGGACCGATGATCTGGCTCGGGCCCACCACACGATGAAGCGGATCCTTACGATCTTGAAGGTATTAGTGGCGCAGCTCGACATCCTCGAGACGATGACGCCCGTCGAGTTCCTCACCTTCCGGGAGCGGCTGGAAGAGGCAAGCGGGTTCCAGTCCCATCAGTTCCGCGAGCTCGAGTTCGTCCTGGGCGTGAAGAGCCAATGGGCGATCTCCCGCTACCCCGAACACGAGCCGGCTCTGAAGCGGCTGCGGCAGCGCTACGAGGAGCCGACGCTCTGGGACGCCTTCCTGCTCTGTCTCACCCGCGAAGGATACCCGGTGCCGCGAGAGCTCCTCGAACGGGACGTGACGCAGCGGATCGAGCCGTCCCCGGAGCTGCAGGACGTCCTGGTCAACGTGTACCGGCGTGATCCCGCTCTGAGCGAGCTATGCGAGCGCCTGGTGGACCTGGATGAGGGCCTTCAGGAGTGGCGCTACCGGCACGTGAAGATGGTGGAGCGCACGATCGGGACGAAGCCGGGAAGCGGCGGCTCGGCTGGCGCCGAATACCTTCGCAAGACCTTGTTCAAGCCCGCCTTTCCGGACCTTTGGGGCATCCGCGCGCGGCTGTAGCGGTGGCCTCGCTGGCGATCGCCGTGCCAGTTTTCATGGCCGCGGCCTGGTCAGTTCCCGCCGCTCCGGCGGCTCTCGCTCGACGAATGCATGCGCTGCCCGCACACGATCTGCCAACCGTGTCGGTCTCCTCAGCCCGGATGCCTGACGATACCTGCGAAGTGAACCTCACCCGCCATGAGGCGGGCGATCGAGACCCGGCCTGGTCCCCAGATGGCTCCAGGCTCGCGTTCGCGTCGGACCGTGACGGGACGTGGCGGATCTGGGTCATGGGAGCCGATGGTTCCGATCCGGCACCTCTAACGCCGGGTCCCGCCGACCGTAGACCCGCGTGGTCGCCCGACGGCAGCCGCATCGCTTTCGACGCGGAACTGCAAGGCCGCACTCACCTCTCGGTCATAGGGGCCGACGGGACGAAGCTGACGGCTTTGACGAGCGGCGATTTCGACGACGTGGCGGCCGATTGGTCGCCGGACGGCCGGGAGATCGGCTTCTCCTCGGATCGCGCAGGCAGTATGGACGTGTACGCCGTTGGGGTAGTTAGCGGGGAGCTGCGTCGCCTCACGAAGAACCGCGCGGCTGACCTGTTTCCGGCGTGGGCGCCGGACGGGGGCGTGCTTGCCTTCTTCTCACAGCGAGACGGGAACGACGAGATTTACATTGTCGATGCGGGCGGCACGGGTAGGGGCGGATCGGCCCTTCGCCTGACGGAGGACGACGCGAACGACTTCGTCCCGACCTGGTCGCCGGATGGATCACGCATCGTCTTCGCCTCCACCCGGGTGGAGGGTAGCCGAGCCCAGCTCTTCGTGATGGACGCCGGCGGTTACGGCGTCCGCCGGTTGACCGATGATGGGGGCCGGGTCACCGAGCCCAGCTGGTCGCCGGACGGACGGAGTATCGCCTTCACGAGCGACCGCGACGGGAACAACGAGATCTACGTGAAGACCCTCGGGTGCTCCTCGTGACGGCAAACAGCCAGGCGTTCACGCTCCGGGGCGCGGAGGAGCTTTTCGGGACCCTAAACCCGCTGGCCGCCCAGTACAGCCGCTTCCGGGTGTCCGACCGCCTACTTCTCACGGGCCATTCGCACCAGGCGTGGCCGGATCGCGGCTTCGAGGGGCAGAAGCGAGCCTGGTTGGATGCGGCCGAGCTGGCGGACGAGAAGTGGGACCGGGCGTTCACCAAGGCCGACCGAGTCCGCGCCGGGTACGCCCGCCTCCTGGGCGATGAGCCGGATCGTATCGCCCTTGCTCAGAACACCCACGAGCTCGTCCTCCGCTTCCTCTCCGCGCTGCCGCTCCAAGAGCGCCGGCGCGTGGTCACCACGGACGGGGAGTTTCACACGATTCGTCGCCAGCTGGACCGGCTGGCCGAGGAGGGTCTCGAGGTGATCAAAGTGGAGGCCCACCCTGCGGCGACGGTCGGCGAACGGCTGGTGTCCGAGATCGACGACCGGGCCGCTGCCGTCATGGTCTCCTCCGTCTTCTTCCAGACGGGCCACATCGCGGGAGGGCTGGCCGAGGTGATGCTCGCCTGCGGCCTCCACGGCGTGGAGCTGCTCGTCGACGTCTACCACTCCCTCAACGTGGTTCCGTTCCGCTTGGCTCACGAAGGAGTGCAGGACGCGTTCGTGGTTGGTGGAGGCTACAAGTACTGCCAGCTTGGGGAAGGGAACTGCTTCCTTCGGGTTCCGCCGGGACGCGAGCAGCTGCGACCCGTCGTCACCGGCTGGTTCAGCGAGTTCAGCGCGCTGGAAGCGCCAGGTGCGGGAGGTCCCGTCGTTTACGGCCGCGGGCCCGACCGCTTCGCAGGCAGCACCTACGATCCCACGAGCCACTACCGGGCCGCCGAGGTCTTCGACTGCTTCGAGGAGTGGGGTCTGACGCCGGAGCTGCTGCGCGAGGTGAGCCAGCACCAGGTGGGCGTTCTGGCCGAGAGCTTCGACGCCCTGGAGGCCGATCCGGCGGTCATCGATTGGGACCGCTCCGTGGGCCTCGAACGAATCGGTGGTTTCGTCGCCCTGCAGTCGCCCCATGCCGCTGAACTCTGCGCCGCGCTGCGCGATCGCGGGGTGTTCACCGACTACCGGGAGGATCTGCTGCGGCTCGGCCCTGCGCCCTACTTGTCGGAGGAGCAGCTGATCGCCGCGGCCGCGACGCTCGGTGAGGTCGTTCGTGAGATGGCGACGTAGGGTGATCGCATCGGCCATGCTGCAGAAACAAAGAGACTATGCGGCGAGCACCTTAAGGATCATGGTGGCAGTCAAATAGCGGTCAACTGCCCGATAGACGCGGTAAAGTCCACACCTCCCCCCAGAAAGAGGCCCGTCTTGACGCCGCGCGGCTCTGCCCTGTAGGCTCCTAGCCTACCAAGGGAGTTGGAGTATCTCTCACGCCCTTTTCTAAAGCAGAGGTCAGTACTATGCGTTCAGCAGCGCTCGCCGTTTGCGCGGCCCTCCTCACGTTCCCGTCCGCCCTCCTCGGGCAGGCGGATCCCGACGCGCAGGTCGCAGTCAAAGAAGGCGGCATGGCCTGGGCCGCGGCCTGGAACGCCGGCAACGCAGCCGGCATCGCCGCTCTGTACGCAGATGACGCCACGCTGCTTCCGCCCAGCGGCGATGCGGTCCAGGGCAAGGCGGCGATCGAGGCTTTCTGGAAAGGCGTCATGGACGCTCTGCCGGGGGTGACGGTCGCGCTCGAGACAAAGGAGCTTCACAACCTCGGTGACGTCGCGGTCGAAGTCGGCTCCTACGTGGATACGGGCGCGGACGGAGAGCACGTCGACCACGGGAAGTACCTGGTCGTGTGGATGCTGAAGGACGGCAGCTGGCAGATGGCCCGCGACATCTGGAACAGCAGCATGGGGCAATAGCTCCAGCCTTTTTTCTTCACCAAGACGGAGGTCGGAATCATGCGTAGCGCAGGGCTCATCCTTTGCGCGACCCTTCTCGCGCTGCCATCCGCCGCATTCGGTCAGGCCGACAGCGGAGCGGAGGCGGCCGTCAATGAGGGAGCGGTCGCGTGGCAGACAGCCTGGAATTCAGCGGACGCGGCGGCGATCGCCGCCATGTACAAGGCCGACGGGATCGTGATGGCGCCCGGAGCGGACGCCATGCAGGGTCAAGAGGCGATTGAGGCGGGTTTGGCGGTCGCCATCGAGATGGCGGAAGGCAGCCAGATGGCGATCACGCCGGGCGAGATCATACCGGTCGGGGACGATCACGCCATCGAGGTCGGATCGTTCGTCGAGACGGGGGCCGACGGATCGCACAAGGACCACGGGAAATACGTCGCGGTGTGGGCGAAGGTGGACGGCAGCTGGAAGATCGTCCGCGACATCTGGAACAGCAGCATGCCGTAGTAGAGATGCGATAGGGGCGGCCCGGCGGGGCCGCCCCTCGATCCGCAGGGCTCCGTAGGCTCAGGATGCCGCGCTGGCTCGCTTCCCGGCCTCAGCTCGGGACGTAGATCTCCGAGCCTTTCTCCTTGAACTCCCGGGCCTTCTCCTCGAGGCCGGCCTCGATCGCCTCCTCCTCGGCCAGGCCCTCCTTCTCCGCGAACTCGCGGATCTCCTGCGTGATCTGCATCGAGCAGAAGTGGGGCCCGCACATCGAGCAGAAGTGGGCCAGCTTCGCGGCCGGAGCGGGTAGCGTCTCGTCGTGGTACTCGCGCGCCGTCTCCGGGTCGAGCGAGAGGTTGAACTGGTCTTCCCACCGGAACTCGAAGCGGGCCTTGGAGATCGCGTCGTCCCACTCCTGGGCCCGGGGGTGGCCCTTCGCGAGGTCCGCGGCGTGGGCGGCGATCTTGTAGGCGATCACCCCCTCCTTCACGTCATCCCGGTTCGGGAGGCCGAGGTGCTCCTTCGGCGTCACGTAGCAGAGCATCGCCGTCCCGAACCAGCCGATCATCGCCGCGCCGATCGCCGAGGTGATGTGGTCGTAGCCCGGCGCCACGTCGGTCGTCAGCGGGCCGAGCGTGTAGAACGGCGCCTCGCCGCAGATCTCCATCTCCCGCTCCACGTTCTCCTTGATCATGTGCATCGGGATGTGGCCGGGACCCTCGATCATCACCTGGCAGTCGTGCTTCCAGGCGATCTTCGTGAGTTCGCCCAGTGTGTCGAGCTCGGCGAACTGGGCCTCGTCGTTGGCGTCGGCGATCGAGCCGGGCCGGAGGCCGTCGCCGAGCGAGAAGGCCACGTCGTAGGAGGTCATGATCTCGCAGATCTCGGCGAAGCGGGTGTAGAGGAAGCTCTCCTCGTGGTGGGCCAAGCACCATTTGGCCATGATCGAGCCGCCGCGCGACACGATGCCCGTGACCCTGTCCGCCGTGAGCCTGATGTAGGGGAGCCGCACGCCCGCGTGAATGGTGAAGTAGTCCACCCCCTGCTCCGCCTGCTCGATCAGGGTGTCGCGGAAGATCTCCCACGTCAGCTCCTCCGCCTTCCCGTTCACCTTCTCGAGAGCCTGGTAGATCGGGACCGTGCCGATCGGGACGGCGGAGTTCCGGAGGATCCACTCCCGCGTCTCGTGGATGTTGTCGCCCGTCGAGAGGTCCATCACCGTGTCCGCGCCCCAGTGCGTCGCCCACCGCATCTTCTCGACCTCCTCTTCGATCGAGGAGGTGACGGCCGAGTTTCCGATGTTGGCGTTGATCTTCACGAGAAAGCGGCTGCCGATGAGCATCGGCTCGGACTCGGGGTGGTTGATGTTGGCCGGGATGATCGCGCGGCCGCGCGCCACCTCGGCTCGGACGAACTCAGCCGGCACTCCCTCGCGGAGCGCGATGAACTCCATCTCCGGCGTGACCTCCCCGCGCCGGGCGTAGTGCATCTGCGTCACGCGGCGTCCCGGCTTCGCGCGCAGTGGCTTGAGCGAGCCGGGGAATCGAAGCTCGTCCAGCCTTGCGTCCGCATCGCGGTCGCGGCGGTACTCCGAGGTCGGAGCCGGCAGCTCCTCGACGTCGCCGCGCTCCAGGATCCAGGGGAGGCGCCGGCGCTCGAGCCCTTGCTCGAGATCGATCGTCACCGCCGGGTCCGTGTAGGGGCCGCTCGTATCGTACAGGTGTACAGGTGGATTCGGCTCGGCCAGCGTGATTTCCCGCACCGGTACCCGGAGGTCCGGACGGCTGCCCGTCACGTAGATCTTCCGAGCGGCAGGGTTTCCGTTCATAGCGGAATGATGGCCGTTGATAGCGGCAGGGTGGCCGCTGATCGCGGCGGAATCGCCGTTGGTTGCCGCCGGGGTCTTCATCCTTCAGTACCTCGTAACGTCGAAGAAGCGATACGGAGCTTGCCCATGGACAAGGTGAACATAGCCGAAAAGCTGGCTCAGTTCGATGAGCAGTGGAGCCCCAAAGTCGTAGGCCAGGTCAACGACTGCCACGTGAAGCTCGCCAAGCTCGAGGGGGAGTTCATCTGGCACCACCACGAGCAGGAGGACGAGCTCTTCCTTGTTGTTAGCGGGAGCCTGCTCATCAAGTTCCGCGACGGGGACATCCGCCTCGAGGAAGGGGAGTTCCTGATCGTGCCTCGCGGCGTCGAGCACAAGCCGGTCTCGGAGAAGGAAGTGCACGTGCTGCTCGTTGAGCCCGGCAGTACCCTGAACACCGGAAACGTGAGGTCGGAGCGGACGGTGGAGGAGCTGGAGCGGCTGTAGCTGAGCGTGGCGGGAGGCCGAGCAGCCCGATCGCGCTCGACTCGGCGGCGAAGCTGATCCCGCCGACCGCGAGGTCGCCGTTCCTTCCGGAGATCGCTGACCTCGATCATGGGCCCAACGCGATCAGGCGGGCTCGCCTCCGCTACCGGAAGCTCTCCATCAGCTCGGAGAGGGCGTCGCTTCCAGGCACCAGCCGCTCCATCGGGAGATCCACAAGGGGCGTGTCCACGGTACCGAGGATGTCGTGCATGTCATCCGTGCTATCCTCGATGAACAGAAGGCCGGTCACCACCTCGCCCTCGTTCTGGAGCTCGCTCACGTATTCGTAGACGGCCTCGCGGTCCGTCGGGTCGTAGTTCTCCTCGACCTTGTGGAAGCGGACGAGGCTGCCGTCGTGCATGCGGATGCCCTCGGTCGACCCGGCCTCGTAATCGGCGGTGATCTCCTTGGCCGGCGGCACGAAGTCGGCGCTCACGACCTCGTGGTAGCGCTCGCGCGTGTGGACGTAGCTCTTGGTCGAGCTCTCGTGGTCGTTGAAGGTGACGCAGGGCGAGATGATGTCCACGATGGCGAAGCCCTTGTGCGTCAGGGCGGCCTTCAGGATGGGGACCAGCTGTGCCTTGTCGCCCGAGAAGCTGCGGGCCACGAAGCTGGCGCCGACGCTGAGGGCGAGAAGCACGGGATCGATCGGCCGCTGCCGGTTCTCAACGCCCCGCTTGGACTTCGTCCCCACGTCGGCGGAGGCCGAGAACTGGCCTTTGGTGAGCCCGTAGACCCCGTTGTTCTCCAGGACGTAGAGCAGGTTGACGTTGCGGCGGATCGCGTGGCAGAGCTGGCCGAGGCCGATCGAGAGCGAGTCACCGTCCCCGGACACGCCGATGTATATGAGGTCACGATTGGCGGCGTTGGCACCGCTGGCGATCGCCGGCATCCGTCCGTGCACGGCGTTGAAGCCGTGGGACTCTCCGAGGAAGTAGGTCGGCGTCTTCGAGGAGCAGCCGATCCCGCTCAGCTTCGCCGCCCGGTGTGGCGGGATCTCCAGCTCGAAGAAGGCCTGGGTGATCGCCGAGGTGATCGAGTCGTGCCCGCAGCCGGCGCAGAGCGTGGACATGGAGCCCTCGTAGTCGCGCCGCGTGAGCCCGAGCGAGTTCTGTCGCAGCCCCGGGTGACGGACCTCGGGCTTCTTTATGTACTCCACCATCAGCTCGCTCCCACTTTGGGCCTCCCGTCGCCGGCGTTATCCGCTGCCTTGGCCGCTGCGCGACCGGCTCGCTCTTCGCCTTCCCCGCCTTCGCCCAACTCGCCCAAATGCGGCAGGATCCCATCCAGCACATGGTCGGCGCTCAGCGACAGCCCGCCGTAATATCGCACCGAAAGGAGCCGTTCCTGCGGCACTCCGGTCTCAAGGGTGAGCAGCGACCGTAGCTGCGCGTCGCGGTTCTGCTCGACGACGAACACCGGGTCGTGGTCGTCCAGGAACGCTTCCACGGAGTCGTGGAACGGGAAGGCCCGGATCCGCATGTAGTCGGCCCGAACGCCCCGCTCAGCCAGCCGGTCGATCGCCTCACGGACGGCTCCGTCGGAGCTGCCCACCGCCACGATACCGATCTGCGCCTCCGGCCGGCTCACGACGATCGGCTCGGGCAGGGAATCCGCGGAGCTCGCGATCTTCCGGGCGATCCGGTCGACCACCTCCACGTATTCGTCGGAGTCCTCCGTGTAACGGCCGAACTTGGTGTGCCCCGAGCCGCGTGTGAAGTAGGCGCCCTTCGGGTTCACGCCGGGGAGGGTTCGGGTCGCCACTTCCTGCTCGTCCACGTCCAGGTAGCGGTGGAAGGCGTCGAGCGCGTCGATCTGATCGGAGCTCAGGATCCGCCCGCGATCGTGCTCGTAAGAGTCGTTCCACTCCATCCGCGGGCAGGCCCAGTCGTTCATCGCGATGTCCAGATCGGAGAGCACGAACACGGCTGTCTGAAACCGGTCGGCGAGGTCGAACGCGCTCACCGCCATCTCGAAGCATTCGCTGGGATCGGCCGGGAAGAGCAGGATGTGCTTGGTGTCACCGTGCGAGGCGTGGGCGCACAAGAGCAGGTCGCACTGCTGCGTGCGGGTGGGCATGCCGGTGGATGGGCCCGCGCGCTGCACGTCGAAGATCACGGCCGGGATCTCGGCGTAGTAAGAGAAGCCGATGAACTCGCTCATGAGCGAGATGCCGGGACCGGAGGTCGGCGTGAACGACCGCGCGCCCATCCAGCTGGCGCCCAGCACCATGCCCACGGCGGCCAACTCATCTTCCGCCTGGATGATGCAGTAGAGGTTCTTCCCCGTCTCCGGATCCTTTCGGTAGCCCTCGCAGAAGGCCTGGAACCGGTCCATGAGAGACGTGGCGGGCGTGATCGGATACCAGGCCGCCACCGTGGCGCCGGCGTAGAGACAGCCGAGCGCGGCCGCCGTGTTGCCGTCCATCAGCACGCAGTCCCCGGTCTCGTCCATCGCCTCGAGCCTCAGGGGCAGCGGGGGTTCGAAGTGTTCCTTCGCGTAGTCGTAGCCCATCTTGACCGCGAGGAAATTGGAGTCCAGCAGCTTCGGCTTGCGCTCGAACTTCTCGCGCAGCAGTCCGTTCACGACCTCCGTGTCGATGTCGAGCAGCGCCGTCAGGATGCCGACGTAGAGGATGTTCTTCATCAGAATCCGCGCCCGCGCTCCCTCGAACGCTTCCACGCACATCTGTCCCATCGGCACCCCGAGGAAGGTCACGTCCTCCCGTCGGAGCGACTCGTCCAGCGGCCAGCTGGAGTCGTGGACCACGTAGCCGCCCGGCACGACCTCCGCGATGTCTTGTTCGACCGAGTTGGGGTTCAGCGTCACCATCAGGTCGAATCGGGGGGTGCGCGCCATGTGCCCGTCCCGGCTCACCCGCACCTCGTACCAGGTCGGGAGCCCCTGGATGTTGGAGGGGAAGATGTTCTTGCCGGAGACCGGAATGCCCATCCGAAAGATCGCCTGCATGAGCAGGCCGTTCGCGCTCGCCGACCCGGTGCCGTTGACCGTGCCGATCTTGAACGCGAAGTCGTTCGTGCGGTCTAGACCTGAGCGGGCCATGGAGCCTGTTCGGTCCGGGAAGGCGGGGCCTCTCCGGCGTAGGGGATGAGAAGCTCCGATTTCCGCATGTCGAACGCGGCGGTCGGGCATCGATCGGCGCAGAGCCCGCAGTGGACGCAGATATCCTCGTCCTTCACCATCACCCGGCCCGTCTGCGGGAGGGCCTCCGACACGTAGAGGTCCTGCTCCAGGTTCTCGGCGCTTGCCTTGAGGCGCGTCCTCAGGTCCTCTTCGAGGCCGTTCCACGTGATCGTCAGACAGTCGACCGGGCAGACGTCGATGCACGCGTCGCACTCGATGCAGAGCGGAGCCATGAAGTCGGTCTGGAGGTCGCAGTTCAAACAGCGCTCGACCTCGAGCGCCGTCTGCTCGGGATCGAACCCGAGCTCGACCTCGACGGCCAGCTGCTTGAAGCGCTCCCTGAGGTCCACGTGCTGCATCTGGACCCGGGCGGCGGGGTTGTACTCGTTGCTGTAGGCCCAATCCATCATCCCCATCTTGGCGCTGATGAGATTCTGGCCGTACGGCACCCGGTCGGTGAGGAGATCTCCCTGACAGTGGTTGTGGATCGAGATCGCGGCCTGATGCCCGTGCTCGACGGCCCAGATGATGTTCTCGGGTCCCCACGCCGCGTCGCCGCCCACGAACACGCCGTCGCGGGTAGTCTGGAAGGTCTTGCGGTCGACGACCGGCATCTCCCACTCGTTGAACTCGATCCCGATGTCCCGCTCGATCCAGGGGAAGGCGTTGTCCTGGCCGATGGCGAGGATCACGTCGTCGCAGGGGATCTCGACGCTCCCGTGGACCTCGGCCTTGAGACGCCCGTCGGGCCCCTCGCGCCAGCTCACGAGCTCGAACTCCATCCCGACCAGTTTGCCGTCCTCGAGGATGAAGCGCTTGGGGGAGTGGTTCTCCACGATCTCGACCAGCTCCTCCTCCGCGTCCTCGAGCTCCCAATCGGAGGCCTTGAAGTACTCCTTCGACTTACGCGCCATCACCTTGACGTCTGTGCCGCCCAGCCTCTTGGACGACCGGCAGCAGTCCATCGCCGTGTTCCCGACCCCGATCACCAGGACCCGCTCCCCGATCGAGTCGATGTGCTCGAAGTGGACGCCCTCCAGCCACTCGATCCCGATGTGGATGCGGTCGCTATCGTAGCGGCCGGGGATCTCGAGGTTCTTCCCCTTCGGCGCGCCGGAGCCGATGAATACGGCGTCCCAGTCCTCGTCCAACAGCGCCTTCATGCTCGTGATCTCCGCCTCGTAACGGACCTCCACGCCCATGTCGAGGATCATGTCGATCTCCCCGTCCAGCACTTTGAGAGGGAGTCGGAAGGCGGGGATGTTCGTGCGCATGAGCCCGCCCGGCTTGGAGAGCTTCTCGAAGATCACGCACTCGTAGCCCAGCGGCATGAGGTCGTTGCAGACGGTGAGCGAGGCCGGCCCGGTTCCCACCAGGGCGATCCGCTTGCCGTTCTTCGCCTCGGGGATCAGCGGCAGACGGCTCTCGGTTGGGTCGCGGAGGTCGGCCGCTACGCGCTTGAGCCGGCAGATGGCGACGGGCTTTCCGTCGATGCGCGTCCGGCGGCAGGCCGGCTCGCAGGGACGGTCGCAGGTGCGCCCGAGAACCCCTGGAAAAACGTTGGACTCGCGGTTCAGCCAGTACGAGTCCGTAAAGCGGCCCTGAGCGATGAGGCGGATGTACTCGGGGACGTTGGTGTGGGCCGGGCAGGCCCACTGACAGTCGATGACCTTGTGGTAGTACTTCGGGTTCTGGACGTCTGTGGGCTCCACTCGGTCTCCTCGGCGCTCGTCGGGCGCTGCCAGCGAGATGCTCGGGCTTCTACCCCTGCACCCCGAAGTGTTCTCCACTTTCAGGCAAGTGAGGCTGTCGGCAGCCGTGGGGGTCGGTCCCGCGCCGAAGCGAGCGGGAACCGGATCAAGCCCGGCAAAAGCTGGAGATGGAGGGGCTGGAGGGCAAGCTGGCGGGGCTTGGGTTTGAGCCTCGCGCGCCCGGCGGCCGGCTTACTCGCCTCTTGCAATTCGCGACACACCTCTCCAAGAAGCTGCACGTCTCGGAAACACCCTCGTCTCGCCGGAGCCAGGTAACCCCATGAGAAACCGGTCGGTCGGGCAGCCCCATGACCATAGGGTCCTGCCAGTCCGTCAGGCATAGCCCCTGCTCGTGAGGGTGGGTTGGCGCTCACGGCCGGACAGACGACGACCGTCTGGCGGGCCCGCGTCGACTCCATCTCTCGGAGGTCTCAAGATGAAGCAGTACTCTGCCACTATACTCGGCGGATTCCTCCTGTTTGCCGTGACCACGTTCGCCGCCTGCGAAGGCTCGACCAGCAGCCCGAACCAGCCACTCTTCGACGAGTTCACGCCGACGTGGACGACAGCCTCATGGTCGGGTGGGGCGAAAGGGTCACCGAATGATCGTAGAGATGAGGAAGCGACGCAGTGGAGGGGCAGTATCTGTCCAGCGAGCTCCGTGATCCTGAGCAATCACACCGAAGGGTCAGTCCTCCAGATCATCAACAACTGTACGATCACCGTCACCTATGCGTTATGTGTGACAAGCGGGTCGCTCGCCCAACCTCAGTTCGGGCTAGATGTGTGTGCGCCAGATCCCTTCGACACCCCTCTGAGCAGGCTGACCTTCAAGACCATCAATCCGGGGCCGCTTGGAGATTTCATCAATTCGACACAGAACTTGTCGATCCAACTGTTCTTCTGCAGTAACCAGATGCAGCTAACGGCTCCAGAGGTTCGCTGCATAGGATAGCCTCGAGGCCGCCGCTGCTCGCCTATGGCCAGGGCGGGCGTGCGCTCAGGCGTCGCCCGGGTCGGAGAAGGTGGGAAGCTCCAGTTCCGGCACGGGCTCCCGCGCCCCCGGCGCCACCGACTTCACGTGGAGGTCGCGTTGCGGGAACGGGATCGTGATGCCGGCCTTCTTCAGCGCGTCCAGGACCATCCGCGTCACCTCGCTCTGGATGCGCAGGAAGCCGTCGAAACGGTACGTCCAGAAGCGGAGCTCGAAGTCGAGGGAGCTGTCGCCGAAGCCTCGCAGGAGAACGGACGGCTCGGGATGCTCGAGGACATCCGGGTGCTCCTTGGCGACCTCCATCAGCACGTTGAAGACCTCTCTCTGATCGGTGCCGTAGGCGACGCCGACCGGGATCTCCACCCGGCGGAGGCGGTCCGATCGCGTCCAGTTGACCATCGGGCTGGAGATGAGGTTCGAGTTGGGGACGATGACCTCGGCGCCCTGGAACGTCCGAATGATACTCGAGCGCATCCCGATGCGGCTCACGGTGCCCTGGAGCGTGCCGAGATCGACGATGTCGCCGACCTGGATCGGCCGCTCGAACGCGAGGATGAGACCCGAGACGAAGTTGTTGACCACGTCCTGAAGGCCGAAGCCGATGCCGACGCCGAAGGCGCCCGCCAGAATCGTCAGCCTGCCGATCTCGAACCCCGCCGCCGCGGCGGCGAACAGGAATCCGATCAAGAGAAGCGCCCAGTAGACGACCGTGGAGATCGTGTCGGCCGCTCGCGCGTGTCGTGTCTTCGGGAAAACGTCCTCGGCGAGCAGGGCGCGGAGGATGCCGGAGATGATGATCGCGAGCCAGATGGTGATCAGGAAGGCGAGGACGCTCCCGACGGAGATCGTGACCGATCCGACCTCGAAGCCCGCCGCAAGCCCCGACGACACCGCATCGACGAGGGTGTCGGAGACGCCAAGCAGCCACGCGACGAGCAGGATCCAGAAGAGGAGGGCGGCCACTCTGAGGAGAAACAGGCCCCGCCGCTCGGCCGTCGCCGTATGCACCTGGATCGCCTTCAGGTTCGAAGCCAGCTTGGTCCTCAGGATCGCGCGCCAGGCGCCTCCGAGGACCAGGTAGCCCGCGTAGAGGACGATCGCGAAGTAGGCGGCGACCAACGCCGCTTCCGACACGAAGGAGGCGAGGTGTACGTAGCCGAACAGGTTGGCCAGCCCTGCCGCGAGGAACACCAACGTTACGGCCCGTCCGAGGAACAGCACGGCCCGCTGCCAGAATCCCCTCCCGATGGTTGCGAGCGTCCCTTTGGGTCGAACGACCCATCCGAAAGCGACCAGCGCGAGGATCGTCCACGCGAAGAGTGAGTACCGGTTGAGCAGCGAGTCCGGATAGGTGAGGTTTCGTAGCCAGTCCAGCACGAAGAGTGCGGCGGTCACGTAGACCGTGGATCGCAGCTTCGCCAGAGCGGTCGCGGGGAGGAGGCGAAGCACCGGGACGAGGATCAGAAGTTTGTTGAGATCGAACAGCACGAGGGGGGCGGTCGGGAATATCTCCCGCGTCAAGAGCAGCGTCATGAGCAAGGCGGCCGAGAACGGGCGACTCAGTATCCTCGCCGACGCCTCGAGGTCGGGATCCTCGTAGCTCCAGCTTCGGCTCAGGTACCGAAACCAGGAGAGGAGCAGGAGCAGAACGAGGAAGATCCCGAACTGAATCCATACTCCCGGCCGGCCGTACGTCGCCTGCGCGCGGGCGAAGTACGTCCTGAGTTGGCCGACGTTCTCCGAGAAAGTGGTTGTTATCTGGACCGCAGGCGGCACGCGGTCCCGCTGCGTCCGTGCGGCCACCCATAACGGAGGCTCGTTCGCCGTCAGCAGCCCCTCGATCATGCTCTCCCGCGCTGTGTCGATCTCCTCGAGCACCTCCGCGACGGCCAGAATCTCTTCCGAGACCTCGTCCTGAAGCGTGAGAACCACGTCCCGCTCGTCCCGCACCTGGATCGTCAGCGACTCCGTGGCCCGGAGAACGGTTTCGGTGCGCTGGATGAGCGCCGGCGGCATGTCGAACCTGGCGGCCGACTGCAGGGTCTCGGACCACACCTCCTCGATTTCCCGCAGACGCAACCGCTCTCCGACGATGTGCTCGGCCTGGACGACCAGCCTGCCCTGCCGATTGGAGAGCTGCAGCTGGACGGCGAGCCATTCCTGTCGCATGTCCTCGAGTGCCCGCGCCGAGAGCTCATCGACGCCGCGGCGCTCGAAGTCTGCGCGCCTCCGCCGCAAATCAAAGAGAAGGTCCTGGACCTGTCTGGCCCTGGATGTGAGCTCCTGCTCCGGCTGGAGACGGCCCCGGATGTTCCGGAGCTCGGTCATCGTCTCCTCGGCCTGGCGGGGTATGTCCGCGGGCGCGATGGCGAGGCCGAAGGCGGCCACCGTCGTCGTGTCTGGAGGCGCGACGGCAGCCGTATCCTGGACCGCGGCCGAGTCCTGCGCGGCCGCAGAGTCCCGCGCTGCTTCGGACTCCTGTGCGGCCGGACCGGGTGCTCGCTGTGCGTGCGTCGAAACCGGCGTGGCCATGATGGAGGCCGTCAGCGCGAGTGCGAGCGACAGAACTATCGGGTTCCGACGGCTCATGGGACGATGCCCAGTGACGGGTTGACCTTGCGGTCGTGTATCACAAACGGTCGCCTCCGTTCCGTCATTCGTTTTCTGGCTCCGTCGATCCAGGCGCCTTCTCGGCCGGTTGCCGCATATTCTAACGACTTGCAGCGCAGGGTCCTACCGGCGTCGCCAAACCTCGATGCGACCGTTCATTTCGATTGTATTCGACGAATAAGGTGTTGAAACGCCTCCCTAACGCCGGCAACCTGAGCCTGGACCGCCCGGGCATCGCCCTCGGCGAGTCGCTTATGCGCCAGGCTCGCCGCTAGGACCGGCAGGAGAAACAGGAAAGAGAGCAGCTGGAGTGGTGTGGCGTGGCGCCGCATCAGGAGGAACCAATTCTTCGCCTTCGCGCTCTCGCGCTCCGCGATTCGCCCGCGCCCGCGGACGCCCCCCACGTGCTCCACGACGGCGCTGGGCGCATACACGATCTCGAACCCCTCCTTGCCGGCGCGAAGGCAGAAATCCACATCTTCCCAGGCCGCTCCCTTGAACGCCTCGTCGAATCCACCGAGACGCTCCACCACTTCGCGTCGCACGAGCATGGCGAAGCCGGAGCAAACGGCGATCCGCCGCGGCGTATCGTATTGTCCGATGTCCAATTCGCCGGCCCCCACGTCGCGCACCTTGCCCGTATAGAGGTTCACTTCGAGCTCTCCGGCAAGGTGGAGTCGACCCGACGCCATGTCCTGGTACGCCTTCGGCGCCACGATGCCGGCGGCGTCGCTCTCGGAGGCCTCCAGAAACCGCGTCAGGGTTTCCGGCTCGAGGAACGCGTCGTTGTCGAGGAAGAGGAGGTAATCGCACTCGAAGCGATCGCGGGCGAAGCGACTACCGAGGTTGCGAATGCCCGCCACCCCCAGGCGCTCCGGAGCCTCCACCACGTGGGCCTTCGGGAACTCGCGCCGAACCGCGGCGGCCGATCCGTCCGTCGAAGCGTCGTCCGCCACCACGACCTCCGAGCAGGTTTCGGTGAGCCCCTCGAGATGCCGCAAGCAGCGCGTCAGATACTCCCGGTGGTTCCGGTTTATGACGACCGCGACGACACGACGCCGGCTTTGGCGGACCGTCATTTGACGCGGTGCGTCGCGTAGAGATCCAGGTATCTTCGGGCGATCACCGGCCAGGCGAACTCGTTCGCGAGACGATCGCGGGCCGCTCGACCGAGTCGCCGGACCCGCTCCGGCTCGTTCAACAGGGACTCAAGCGCGGTCCGGAGCCCGATCGTGTCCCGGGGTTCAACGAGGACCCCGGTGTCGCCCACAACTTCCGCGCACCCAGTTCCGCGCGTGGTCACGATCGCGAGCCCGGCGTCCATCGCTTCCATTAGCGCGACCGGGAAGTTCTCCTTTTCGGACGGCAGGACGAAGATGTCCGACGTCTCGTAGAGCCGGGTCAGCTCGGTCGAGCTGTTGTCGAGCCATCCGTGGAACGTGGCCGTGACCCGTGTTCGCGCCGCGAGCTTCCGAAGGGCAGGCAGGTACGGCCCGTCGCCCACGAGATGAATCTCGTGACGCATAGGAAGCTCCTCGACGGCACGCAGCAGATACTGAACGCCCTTTCGCCGCAGCATTCTGGTCACGACCAGAATCCGCCGTTGCCGGCGGCCGCCGTAACAGTACCGGCCGACGTCGAAGCCGTACGGCACCAGGGAGGTTGGGAGCCCCGGATCGCGCTTGGCAACGAGGTCCTGGAGCGAGCGGCTTGGGCAGACCAGCGCGGATGCCTCACGCGTGATTCCTCGCCACAGTGGCGAGAGCACCTGGTGCAAGAGGCGAACGCGATGTGGATTGTAGCCGGGCACATCGGAACCATGAGCCGTGATGATGTACGGGAGCCCGGTCGCCTCTTTTGTCCGACGCGCGTTGAAGCCGTCCGGAAAGATAAAGTGGGGATGATTGATGTCGTAGCGCTTTCGGGAGGTCAGCTCCCTGATCCTGCTCCGCGAGGCGCCCACATAGATCGCGGCTTCCGCCAAGGTGCTCCAGTGCTCTTTGAGACGGACGCAGTTCACGCGGTGGATGCTTACGCCGTCGACCGTCTCGCTCGTGGCCAGGCCGCGAAACCGGGCCGTGACCACATCCACCTCGTGTCCCTGTCTTACGAGCTCTCTGGAAAGGCCGTCCACTACGCGGCTTCCACCACCTCCAATAGGCGGGAACTCGTAACAGGGCATCAGGATTTTCAACGAGTCGGGCACCTTCCGAAAGCCGGTACGCTACTGGCAATGCGTTGCGTCACTTCCAAGATACGGAATGGAGCCGGTCTTCGACGTCCGTGGCTAGGCGAAGACCGTACGTCCTCCGGAGGAACTCTTCGTGCTCTTCGAATGTCGCGAATGCCTACGCACAAAGGTCGGCGTCGAGGCGGACGGCAGCCGGCCTGTCCGGTACGGCCGATGGGGACCACACACCGGTTTTCTGGCCAACGTCAGGGAGAGAAGCATCTTCAGCTTATTCTCCCTGTAGAGCTGGATGAATCGAGTTCGCTCGTCCGAGAGCAGCCGGTCGATAGTGTCTCAGGATGGCCGATCGATCTGGCATGCCTAGAACGCCGAAAGACGGTCCCAAGTGGTGAAACACCTCACCGTAGCAGAGCACCCCGGCATGTTCGTTGATCGCCGAGACTAGCATAGTGGTCCCGGATCGCGCCTTTCCAATTATTACGAACCCTCTGTACGCGTGGCTGGCTACGGACATAGGAAGCGGAGCAAGCCGTCGCACCAACCGAACCGGTACCGGAGTCGCCGTCGCAGGAGGCAGGATCGACTGTCCAAAGACCGCCTTACGGTAAAGTCGCGACATTGGCTTTGCCGACTCCTCTCGGTATTCTTTCGGCCGAAACCGCTTCCAGACGCCAGAAACGCCCGACCTGTATGGATATGCCAGGATATCGCGAACATGGATGAACTCCAATGCCGACGCCTCCGGTCTTCGGCCAGGGCTTCGACGCCGTCGTCATGGGTTAGCCGTTGACCCCTACTCGAAGAGCGGTCCCGTTGGACGCTCGGAGGCAAACCGCCAGAGAGGGTGCCTTGGACAGGATCTTTGACGCCATCGTCGTCGGTTCGGGTGCGGCGGGGGGCTTCGCTGCGAAGACCCTGACGGAGAACGGCCTCGACACGCTGGTGCTCGAAGCCGGCCCCTACCTCGATCCGGCAGGAGACTTTCCCCGGCCTGCCGCGGGCGATCGCCTGGCCCGAATTCGTGCCGCGTTGTGGAGGCAGCCGATCCAGGCACGAGCCGCATCGTGCAAGGGATACCTCAAGCACCTATACGTGGACGATCGCGAGAACCCCTACACGGTGCCGACGGAAAAGCCCTTCTACTGGATTCGCGGCCGACAGGTCGGCGGGCGATTGCTCACGTGGGCATGTCTGTCACCGCGCTTCTCGGATTTCGAGTTCCACGGCGCGAGCCACGACGGCTACGGCGAAAACTGGCCTCTCGCGTATGCCGACCTGGCTCCGTTCTACGACAAGGTGGAGACGCGCCTCGGCCTGCGCGGCCATACGGACGGCTTGCCCCAGCTCCCCGACGGCCGGTACATGGCGGGGCGCGAGCTCACCCCGAGCGAGCAGGAGTTCAAACGCCTCGTCGGGAGCCGCTGGCCCGGAAGGCACGTGCTGCAGGCCCGGGTGATCCGGCATCGATCGGGAGGTCGCTTGCTTCCCCTCACCGACGCCGAGAGTACAGGCCATCTGTCGCTTCGCCCTGACGCCGTCGTGCGCAGGATCATGACCGATCGGCGCAGCGGCAAGGCCACCGGGGTCGAGTTCGTGGATCGCGTCGAGCGGACGGTGCGGCACGCCCGCGGCCGCCTTGTCTTCCTCTGTGCGTCGGCCTTCGAAAGCGTGCGTGTGCTGCTCAACAGCGAGTGTGATCGACATCCCGAGGGGCTGGGCGGGAGCTCCGGCGCGCTGGGCCGTTACATCACGGATCACCTGTACCTGGCGCGCAGCGGACCGCTCCCCCGAACCTACCGGGGGCCCCTACCGCCCGAGAAGGACCCGTACGACTTCGGGGCAAATCACGGCTTCTACGTTCCGAGGTTTCGGAACCTCCACGATCGTGAATCGGAGTTCGTCCGGGGATACAGCCTCTGCGGAGCCATCGGCCGCACCGGTCTCTTCTGGTGGGTGGCCGCGTTCGGCGAGATGCTGGCGCGCCCCGAGAACCGCATCAGCCTGAACCGGACGAGGAAGGACGCCTGGGACGTGCCGGTGGCTCATATCGAGTGCGCCCACGGCGAAAACGATCGCGCGCTGATCGCCGACGCGCGACATCAGGTGGACGAGATGACCGAGGCAGCCGGCCTCCGGCGCGGGCCCTGGTGGGGCGAGCATCGTTTGAGAGAGATGATCGGGCACAAGTCGTTCGTCGACAACGGCGTATTCCAGCCGGGATTCGCCATCCACGAGCTGGGTGGCGCGAGAATGGGCAAAGACGCCGGTTCCAGCGTGCTTGATCCGTTCTGTCGTTGCTGGGATGCCGAGAACGTGTTGGTGACGGACGGAGCCTGCTTCGTCTCCTCCGGCTATCAGAACCCGACCCTGACGATCATGGCTCTGACCGTCCGAGCCGCCGAGCAGGCGGTCGCTGATTTCGACACCATCGCATCGTAGCTCCCTTCGCCGACCAGCGGAGGGTCGTCCGGCGGACCCACCGGCGATGGCAGCTCCGCCTGACGCCGGAGTCAGTGAATGCAGGGCGGCGAGCCCCCGGAGAACACGGGTCGAAACCACAGGAGCCTGCGAGCCAGCCACCGGTCCGGTCTCGCCAGCTCCCGCTCACTCGCCGCGTCGGCGACTTCCACCCTGCGATCACCCCTGACGTAGGTGATCCGAATCGGTCCCTCGTCCGCCCTCATCCTTCTGTTCACATACGATCGAAACTCGAAATAGGGCAGAGCGTACTTGGTCTCCGCCAGTCGGGAGAGCTCTTCGTCGCTCGACGACTCGACGTACACGAGATCGTCCTGGTAATCGGCTAGCCGGACCCCCCCACCCAGGATGAGGTGGTTCGCGTAGGCCCCTTCGGTCTGGAGGTTGCTGAACATGGAGAAGGCGTTCTCGGTCTTGAGCCCCAGATAGGGTCCGGCGCCGTTAAGCAGAACGATCAGGGGGAACACGGCGAGGAGGCGAGGCCGCATCGCGAACCCCGGAGCCCCGTCGATCCGGCGGTGCGAGAGGAGCAGCAGAAGCAGAACGACAAGCAGTGCACCGCCGTAGACCCACCAGAGCGCCTCGAATCCGTGAGAGATCGACGACCGGGGGGTTTCGAGGGGGCGTTGCGTGAGAAGCCGGAATCCTCCCGGCCGGAAACTCCAGGAGGCGTGAGAGAGGAGCACGGCCATGGCCGCCGCCAGCAGAGTCCCGGAGACCCATGCGTAGGAACGCCGCCAGGCAGCGGGCGAGGCGATCCGAAACGCGCGTCTGCGCAGGGAGGTCAACCACCGACGGAGGAGATCCGTCGAGCGGACCGGCAGAAAGAGGTACAGCAGGGCGTACATTGCCGCCGAGAAGTTGAAGAACGTCGAGATACCCAGCAGCCAGTGGTACGCGGTCGCCACCAGGACTCCGGCGGCCCGGGTTCGTGGAACCAGCAGAAGCACCGGTATCGTGGCCTCGACGGCCAGCGCCGCGAAGATCGCGCCCTCCTGCAGCCAGCCCGCATCCGGCAGGCCGAGGGATCCACCGAGCACGTCGGCGAGGGTGACCGCACAGCTGACTTCCGGATCGAACCAACCGGCGTTGAGCTTGTGGAAGAAGGCCCAGACGTACAGCAGGACCACCTCGATGCGTACCGCGGGCGCTAACGAATCGAACCACCTCTCCCTGTCCGGGGGCCATCCGTCCACGCTGATCCTCGAAGCGAGCGCCACGAGAACGGTCATGGCGGCCACGGCCGCGAGGAGGGAGTGATTCGACACCCAGGGCAGGCCCTGCAGCACGTTCCAGGTGACGGACAGCGACAGGATGGCCAGCGCAGGGAGCGAGCGGGGACGCAGGAACAGCCAGAAGGCGGAGACCGAAACGAGCAGCGCCGCCGGCGAGCTTGCCCACTTATCCCACTTCGCCTGCTCGAAGATCGCCGCGCTCGCGAGCAGAAACGCGAACACCGTCAGGCGGTCCAAAGAGACCCTCTCGTTCATCTCGCCCGGGAGATCCTCGGGGCGGACCGGATCCGAGCTTCCAGGTGGTCGGCCAGGCGGAGGGCGAGCGCGATGATCGTCAGCGTAGGGTTGGCGTAGCCGACGGTCGGAAAGACGGAGCTCCCGGCAGCGTACAGGTTCGAGAGGCCGTGCACGAGGCAGTCCGGATCCACCACGCCGCGGCCGGGGTCTGGGTGCATGCGCGTCACGCCCATGTGGTGGCTTCCGCCCGACAGCGTCGGAGGCCAGCCGCTGTCGGTGTCCGCTCCCATGATGCGAACGCGGCCAACCCCGGTCCGCTCCATCTCCGTACTTGTGATCTCGAGCAGGCGCCGAAGCGTGCGGCGGTCGGACTCGGTGAGTCGCCAGCTCACCCGAGCTCGAGGCTGTCCGAAACGATCTCGGTCGCCCGAAAGCTCCACACGACTGCTCGGGTTAGGGACCGGCTCAAGGTAGACCTTAAGCGCGTAGCGCCCCTCGGGCGCCGCAGCGCGCAACGCCCGCGCCGCGGTCCGCACCGCAGGGCCCATCTCCGCGAAGACGCTCTTGAGGTGCCGAAGCGTCCCGTCGGGAGCCTCCAGCCGTCTGGCAGCTCCCCCGAGCTCGTGAAGCGATGCAACGCCTGCGGTGAAGTAATCCGGCATGGTCTTGTGGCTCGCGCGGCGCATGAAATGGACGGCGCAATTGCCGATCCGCTCGCGCCGCAGGACGTCCGCCGAGGGTGACAGGGCGGCGACGATCCGGCCTCGCAGTCCGGGCGGCTCAACGCGGGTCGGCGGGAAGGTGTACAGCGTGAGATCGCGGTTCGGTGGGTCGGGCTCGAACGTACCGGTGAACAAGATAGGGTGCTCCATGAAGTACCGGCCCACCAGTCCCCGCTGGTTGCCGAGGCCGCCCCGTCCCGAGCCGGAGAGCAACAGGATCCGCGCGTTCTCGATGCCGCCGGCGGCCAGAACGTAGATGCGGGAGCGGACCGTGAGCCTCCCGCGCCCCGGCACCGCTGCCGTGGCGCTCGGGATCCTGCCACCCTCATCCGCCAGCAGACCGAGCAGAGTGGCGTTGAGGTAGACGGTCACATTGCGGGCCTCTTCCAGCTGTCCCCGGTATGCCACGCCGAAGTGCGTAGGCGGGCTGTGGTGGAAGATCCTCGTCCGCAGCGGCCCGGTGGAGACGGGGAGCTCCGGTCCGATGGCGCCCGACCAAGACTGGGCATCGTAACGGTAGGTTCCGAGCTCGCAAAGCTCGTGGGCGCCGCGGTAGAACGTCGCGAGCTCCTCGAGCCCGAAGGGCCAGCCGCTGTCGGGGATCCAATCCCGAGCCTCGAAATCGATGGGATCCAGGGGGCGGCACCAGCCGGTCCAACGCGCCGTCGAGCCGCCGAGACACCTCATCCTTGTCAAATGCAGGGGGAGGTAGGGGAGGCCGACGTTGGCGCCTCGGGCGAGATTCTGCGACCGCCGTCTGACTGTCAGTCCTCCGCTCTCGAGCAGCGTTACCCGGAACGGCTTGTCGATCCAGCGGCAGGCCAGAGTGATACCCGCGGGGCCGCCGCCGATCACGCAGACGTCGCAGTCGAGTTCCGCATCGGGCGGCAAAGTGCGGGCGTCGATCAGCAAGAAGTCTCAGCCATCGGGCGCCGCGGTCATTTCGGCGGCTTTGCCGGCGAGGATGCCCTTTCGGAACCCGATCGCCCAGGCGATGAGACCGGCCACGAGCATAGGTGAAAGGAGGGCGAGCCTGGGAAGACCGCGAGGATCCCAGGAGGACGTCCGTCGACATATGTACAGGAAGCGCCAGAGGGCAAAGGGCGGAATCATGATCCTGAACACGCCCAGCCGCTCCTGTAGGCGTCCGATTCGGAGCCGGAGCCTTCCGCGCCAGAGGCCGAGGCTGTGATGATGCCGCAACATCTCTGGGAAGCCGGTCCTGCCGAGGTGCCGCACGGCCATCTTCGGGACGAAGACGAGGCCCTCGGGGCGGCGCTCGAGCATCCGCTGGCACAGCATGATGTCCTCCCCGAGACGTTCTTCGGGAAAGCGGCCGAGCGTCTCGAAGTCCGTGCGCCGGAGCGCCAAGTTGCAGGCTGGAAAGTGAGTGGCGTGGCCGCCGGGTCTTCCGGACCGGAACTCGGCAAACTGAAGCAGGTTGTCCGCGACAGCAACCGGACGGCGGGGCTGTGCGTCCAACACGGGGCCGCCGACCAGCCTTCCCCCGCTCTCCACCGCTCCGCGAGCAGCTCGCAGCCAGCCCGGAGCCGGCTCGCAATCGGCGTCCGTGAAGGCCAGAAGCCATCCGCCTGCGTGGGCGGATCCCAGGTTGCGCGCCCTCCCTGGCCCGAGGGCGGACTCGCTCCGAATGAGGCGCACAGCGGGAAAATCACCCACGGCGGCCGCAACCTCGGGATCCATGGCGCTGTCTACGACAACCACCTCGTACGGCGCGGAGATCTCTTGCCGAGCCAGTGCTTCCAGGCACCTGCCTAGGAGGTGCGCGTGACCGCGGCAGGGGATGACGACCGAGATATCCGGACCTTCGTGGACCGGAGAGCTCGCGCTCGTCAAATGTCGGGAGCCGTTTGGCCACCGCCGCCTCGCGACGCGGAGACCAACGGCCGACCCGGTAGGCCCGGAGGCGGCTGTAGGCCGAAGTGCGAGTACACGGCCGGAGCGAGGTCCATCACGTGCCCTTCCAGCCATGCCCCGGCCCGAGAGGACCCGCCCGCCGCCAACACGAACCCTTCCGGTCGGTGGTTTCCGCTCCGTCCGTTCGGGTTTCGGCCCGGCGTCGGCCAGTGGACCGAGCCGAAGGCGGGGGACCAGATCTCCGAGCGCTCCGCGACGGGGGTTTCCGTCCAGCGCACGATGAGGTCAGGGAGACTGCCACGCCTGACCCCTTTCGGATAAAGCTGGGCGGGACGGGCGATTGCTTGCACCACTTCTTCTCCGGATCTTGCATCGACGAAGGTCTTCAAGCCGGCTTCGATCTCCTCGGCGAGCGCCTCGGATTCGGAGCCGGCCTCGACGATGCCCAGCGCTTCCCTGCCCCTGACGTTCAGGCGAATGTACCCCTGTAGATCCGCCACCGGGCAGAACGCGCGTGTCGTCGCCCACTTCAGTCCCCCGGTCTCCCAGAAGGAAGCGAGCCGCAGCTGCAAGCTCTCCGGCAGCCGGGCTCCGATCTCGCTGCGGGCCGCCAGCGGCACCGCTCTGCGGAGAGCACTGAGCAGGTCGAACGAACGCGATGAGGGCGAGCCGGCGGACTCTCCGAGAACTCGCCGCACCATCTTGCCGAGCAGAGGCGTATGGCAGGTGTTGAGCCCCATGCCATGGGTCGAGAAGATCACGACTTGCGTATCGCTTCCGGCCGCCTCGACCAACCGGCCGATCGCCTGGTCTACCGCCACGTACACCTGTCGGAGCGCATCGGCGAATTCCTCCCGGCCCGCCGATCCGGCTCTCGAGAGGGTGCCCGTCTCGCTCCAGAACTTGTGCCCGCCCCGGTGCGTCGCGGAGAAGCAGACGAGGAACAGCTCCCAGGCCTCCCTTTCTTCCAGGTCCACCGCCACGTCGGCCACCCATTTCGTGGTGCGAATCAGCTCGTCCCGGACTTTCAACAGACGGGGGATGCGGGCTGCCCGGGGCACTTCCTTCGAGAGCGGTGAGCGGCCGAACCGCTCGACGACGTCTGCGGCAAGGCCCTCCGGAAAGCTGCAGGGCGGGCCCAGGTGGTCGTGCGTTCCCCAACCACACAGCTCGATCCCGTTGAACGGCTGGGGAGCCTGGCTGAACGGCACATCGAAGACCACGGCGCGAGGCCCTTGCGCCGCGAGTGGGCGCCAGAACGGCTGCACCGGAAGGTCTTCCGGGACGGGAGGTACGGCCGCCATTCGCACGGGATCCCACTGCAGGTAGTGGTAGAGCCCGTGGTCGGCTGGCGTCACCCCGGTGAAGAAGGTGGGCCAGGGAGAGCCGACCAGCCAGTCGGCCGGCGAGGCCAGGCGGCCGTAGGCGCCGCCGTCCATCAGCTGGGCCATATGGGGCAGCGAGCCGTCGCTGGTCCATCGCTCGATCAGCCGAGGCTCCGCGGCATCGATACCGATCATCAGGAGACGGGGCGGGCTTCGATCCAGCCCTGGTTCGTCGGCGCTTGCCATGTCTCTCACGCGCCGCCGGCATTCTCCGGGCGCCTTCGGTCGCCCGGAGCAGCCGACGCAGGCGTCTCGATGCCAGGCGGCATCAGCCAGGCCTGCAAGTCGCGTCCGATCCGTTGCTGGAGGTGGGCGATGTCCTCCGCGTAGAGGGAGACCAGCTCGCGCTGCAGCTCCTTCGGTAGCTCTGGTACCTCGAGCCGGCGGGCCCGGGAAGCCTCTATCCAACGGTCCATCGTATCTTGAATCAGCCCCGGGAGCCGGAGTTTTGCGCGCTCGGTCCAGGGCCGTTTCCTGAACGCCTTCGAGGTCGCTGTAGCCCATGCGCCGCGCGGTACTCCGGACGCGTTGTACCGGACGCTCACTGCCGGCTCGAAGGCCGGGTCGACGTGCAGAAACCCGAACAGATCGCTCATCAGGTCGGCGGGATCACGCAAAAGATGGTCGAAGAGAAAAACGCCGATCCGACTCCGCGGGAAGAGATCGAAGTACGGAGCGAGCATCCGGTCGTAGAAACCCAGTCCAAGGTAGGATCGCTGCCCAAAACTCAGTTTCTCTTCGGAGAATAACCCCTCCCTCTCCTCACGAATCGCCTGGTCGAACGAGCGTCTCTCGCGTCCGTCGCGCCGATGGAAAAGGTAGCTCGAGTGCGCCCGCTCCACGGGATTGCGGAGTATAGCGATCAGCCTGACGTCAGGTAGGAGGTCCGAGATCTCCTCCGCGATCCGTCGATCGGCCATGTAGATTGGGGACGCTTCGCCGATCGCCCTCGCGCCCGCGGCGCGGTCGAACAGCTTCCGGTACTCTCGGAGACTCTGGATCGGAAACGACATTGACTCCAGCGGTCCCGAAGATAGCCCGGCCGCGGCCAGGGCGCGGTAAGCGAAGAAGTTCGTCTCCTTGATCGGACTCATGAAAACGTCCGGATGCTGCCCGAGGTAGTGGTTTAGAGAGGTGGTTCCGGCCCGGCCGGCCCCGATAATGAGGAAGTTCGGCAGTGTCATCCGTTGCCGTTCATTGGCACCGAGCACGCGCCAGGTCCCATCCAAGCCTCGCCCGACGACACCTCTCGACCTGGACGGGGCGGGCCGCGATACTCCCACGGCGGAACTCGGATGCCGCGACGTACACTTTTGACGCCTTTCTGTGGCGCGCTCGTGCCGAGGTTCGGATCCTCGCCAACGAAACATCGGGTCGCCAAAAACTGGCTGATACCATGAAGGTTGTCTACATCGCCGCATCTAGTTTCAGCGGCTCGACGTTGCTGGGTTTGCTCCTCGGCTCGCAGCCGCAGGCGATGTACGCGGGAGAGGTGAACAACTATATGCGGCGCACGAGACGCCAGGAGCAGGGTCATTACTTCTGCAGCTGCGGCGCGAGGCGTGAGCATTGCCCCTTTTGGAAGCTCGTGCGCGGCCAGTGCCCGTCCGAGCCGAACCTGAACCCGGCTCCCGGGCTGTCTTGGCGCAATGTCCGGCTCTTTGTGCGCGCCCTGCTCGTCCCTCTTAGCCGCAAGCGGCATCCCACGGCATACGGCTCTCTCGTGGAGGCGATCCATGGGGTTGCTTCCGCCGAGCGTCCCGATCTTCTCTACGTGGTGGACTCCTCCAAGTCGATCGCGGGCCTCGACGCGCTCGCTCGATCGCCGGGCGTGGAGCTGTATGTGATCCACCTCGTGAGGGACGGAGTGGACGTGGCTGGCTCGTACAAGCGGCGGGGCGCCGGAGTCTGGCGTGCGGTCGTCGCATGGTCGGTGTTCAACGTCTTGCTGAGCCTCTACGCGAGGAGAAGTCGGCTCCGAACGATGCGACTGGGTTACCGCCGGCTTTGTCTGGAGACCGGGACGCAGTGCGAGCGGCTGAACTCGTTCCTGGGCACGGGCCTGGAGCCGGGCTCCCTGGTCGACGCGGTGAGTAGCACCGCGTACCACGTCATGGGAGGGAACACGCCAGTGAGCCGGGCCGCCACCGCCTTCGAGGGAATACGTTTCCGAGAGAGCCGTGCAGAGCTTAACGCTCTCGAACGCCTCGTCGCTGTCCCGCTGATAGCGCCTCTGAACAGGCTTCTCGGCACCTAGCGTCAGGGGAGCGTCAATCATTTTCATGAGTAGCTCACCGACGGTACGGGCGAGAGCGGATTAGAGCGGATTAAGGACCAGGCTCAGCTTGGAGCTGGGGCGCCAGTGGAATCCCCCATACTCTCGTGGCCCATCTTCGACGACCTCCCACTCGAAGCCTCGCGTCAGCTCCTCGACCAGCGCTCGGCCGAACGCCAGCGTGAGGTGCTGGCCGAGGCAGGCGTACCGAGACATCCCGAACGGGACGTACGATCCGGAGGCCGGCCGATCGAGGAACCGGTCTGGATCGAACGCCTCGGGATTCTCGAACCGGGCGGCATCGCGGTGGCTCTCTCGTACGCAGATGCGGATGTGCCAGCCCCGGGGAATCCTCTTTTCGCGGAACCAGATGTCGGTGAGCGCCCGTCGCACGAGATATTCGCTCTGTTCCAGACGAAGCGTTTCCAGCACGATTCGGCCCGCGAGGTCGGCGCTCGTCCCTTCGGTCGCCACTCGTTCAGCCCACTCTTGATGATCACAGAGCATCTTGACGATCCAGACCAGAAGGTCGGCCAGATCCCCTCCGCCCGCGGCGCTGATGTACAGCAGGTTGAAGACCGCGGCAGGATCGTACATGAGTTCCGGTTCGGAGCGAAGCCAGTGATGCAGGATGCTCGGCGGCTGCGGATCTCCGTCGCCGCTTCCCCTCTCCCATTCGCGGACCTGATGGGTGATCAGGTCGTCAACCTCGGCGTGCAGCCGACGAATGCGCCACGGCGGATGCCGGTAAGCCTGCCGCCAATCGATCATCGACTGAATCGTGAGTAATCGCGATCCGTTGGGCTCGGTCGCGCGCATCCCGAAAAACAGGCCCAGGAAGGACGTCCTCACCATCCGCTCGAGGCAGGAGTGAGGGCTGGTTCCTCCTTCTCGGGAGCTTTCTTCGGCGAGGCGTCCGAGCTCTTCCCGGATCCGGCGCCGAATCAGAGGCAGATGGGGATTGATCACGTCCTTCGAGAAGGCCTGCTGAAAGACATCTCGATAGCGACGATGGAGATCGGGGGGCATGTACCGCACAAAGCCGCTTGGGACGAAGCGGCTCGAGGGAACGTACCCGACACCTAGAGCCTCTTCGTGGTCGCGCAGCAGATCGGCGGCCAGGTCCAGGCCCACGATGCACACCGCCGGCCGAACGAAGTTGGACATCTTGAAGACAGGCCCGTGCAGCGCCGCCTGTTTCTGGTAGAAGCGATGGTCCCGCCACGGACCAACCGGCGCCAGCACGAGCGATCCGGCCGGAAGACCACCGGAAACGCCGAAGGCCTCTCTGGCGCGCCAGCGCAGGATCAGCCAGGTGAGTACCGCGGCGCCGGTCAGAGATCGCAGGGCTACCGGTCCGGCGACGGCTGTACCGAGGACGAGGGCGGCGTACAGGAACAGCGCGCCCAGCGTGGCAGCACCCTTGGCCGGAAAGGCCCGAGCCCGACGCAGGAACGGCCGACTCAGCGCAACGCGAGCGAAGGGCCAGGACACAGCCGCGAGAACGAGTAGCTCCAGCCAGGTTTCCACCGCCCGACTATATCAGCGCTGCGGGTCCGGCCCGGCAGTCGTCACCGATGCTCCGGGTTGGGGTAGTCGAAGCGGCACCCGGCCTCCCATTCCGACCGCTGGTTCCCGTGCGCCGGGATCCCGCCCGCGTCGTTGAGCATTCGGGCAACGTGCAGGAGGTTCCAGGTCATGAAGGTGGTATTCCGGTTGGTGAAGTCGTTCTCCGGGCCACCCGAGCCGGGATCCAGGTACGAAGGCCCCGGGCCGGCCTCGCCCAACCAGGCGGCGTCTGCCTGCGGCGGGATGAGGTAGCCGATGTGCTGCAGGGAATAGAGGATGTTCATGCTGCAGTGCTTCGCTCCGTCCTCGTTCCCCGTGATGAGGGTCCCGGCAACTCGGCCGTAGTAGGCGTACTGGCCATGCTCGTTGAGATCAGCAGACGTCGAGTAGAGCCTTTCGATAACCTTCGTACACACCGAGGACTTCTCTCCGAGCCAGATGGGTGAGGTGAGGACCAGGATGTCGGCGGCCTTGACCTTCTCGTAGATAGCCGGCCAATCGTCGCGCTCCCAGCCGTGCTCGGCCATGTCCGGGTACACGCCGGAAGCGATCTCGTAGTCCACCGGTCGCAACGCCTCGACGGCCACCCCGTTCTTCTCCATGATCGCAGTCGAGATGTCGATCAATCCCTGTGTGTGGGAGAGCTCGGGCGTCTTTTTCAGCGTACAGTTCAGGAGCAGGGCCCTCAGATCGGAGAAATCCCACCGGCTCGTCTCGCACATCTCGATCTGCCGCTCGCTAAGCATGGCCATTTCCTCTCTCCTCTACTCTCTCCCCTAGCTCCTTGTCAGTCGTATCGGTGCCCTTGGTTCCTTAGTGGAGCCCCTTGGACCGGAGCACGATCAACTTCTCGCTCCGCATGTCGCGCATCGTGTAGCGGATCCCGCCCACGCCCAGGCCGGACTGCCTGATCCCCGCGAAGGGCATCCAGTCGACGCGGAAGGCGGTGTGATCGTTGATCATGACGGCTCCGGCGTCCAGGCGGTCGGCCGCTCGCACGGCGGTGTCGATGTCGCGGGTGAAGACGGAGGACTGGAACGCGTAGGGCAGTGCGTTCGCGCGCGCGATCGCGTCTTGCAGGCCTTGATACGGGTAGACACAGATGACCGGCCCGAAGATCTCCTGGGTGCTGACCCGGGCATCATCCGGCGGGTCGAAGAGCACGGTGGGACGATAGCACGTCGCCGAGATCGGCTTCCCGCCGGTCAGGGTCTGTCCGCCCCCCTCTTCCGCTTCTGCGACCCAATCCCCAACGCGCTCAACCTCCGCCGGACGGATGAGCGGACCGACCTCGGTCTCCTCGGCCGTGGGATCGCCGACGTGCATCCCGGCAGCCAGCTCCGCCAAGCCGGACGCGACATCCCCTGCCACGTCCGCGTGGGCGAAGACTCGCTGGACGGAGACGCACACCTGCCCCGCATGGTACAGCCCGCCCTTGGCGAGCAGCGGGAGAGCATCGCCGAGGTCGGCGTCCGCGGCCACGATCACCGGTGCGGCGCCGCCGTGCTCCAGGGCGCAGCGGCTCCCGGGCGCCAGCCGCGAGCGAAGCATCCAGCCTACCTTGGCGCTGCCGATGAAGCTGAAGAATCCGACGCGCGGATCCGACATGAGCGCGCCTGCTACACTCAGATCAGCGACAGTCAGCGCCTGACACCACTCCGGGGGAAGGCCCGCCTCGCGTAGGATCTCGACGAAGCGATAGCAGGAGAGCGGCGTGGCTTCCGCCGGCTTCACGATGACGGGACAACCGGTCGCCACGGCAGGGCCGACCTGATGAACGATCAGGTTGAGGGGGTGATTGAACGCGCTGAACGCCACAACGACGCCGATCGGCTCGTGCCGCGTGAGCGCGATTCTCCCCTGCGAGGCGAGGTTGCGATCCATCGGGATCTCCTCGCCGGCCGACGTGCGCAGCTCGGCCACGCAGAGCTTCACGCCATCGATCGCTCGCGCGACCTCGACACGCGAATCGATGAGCGGCTTGCCGCCCTCTCGCGCGGCCTCCAGAGCGAGCTCCTCGGCGCGCTCGCTCATGCTCGTGGCCGCCCTTTCGAGGATTTGGATTCGCTCGAACGGCTTCAGCCACGAACTTCGATCCCGGTGGAGCCGCGTCGCCGTGTCGAGCGCCCGATCGATCACATCGAGGCCGGCGGTGTCGAGCGTGCGGATCGGGCTCTGGTCGTACGGAGCCGTGACCTCGAGGACATCGGGGCCCGGCTTCGCGCCGGGAACCATGAGCGGAAGTCGGTCGCTCATCTCGCGCCTCTTCTTAGATGGGGCAGATCAGCTGACCGAGCCTCTCCGTCAGCTTGAGGTTCTCCGAATAATCCACGGGGCAATCGATCACCGACACCCCCTGGTGGTCGAGCGCCTCCCGGAGGACGTGCGGAAGCTCCTCCGCGCTCTCCACCCGAAAGCCGGCCACTCCGAAGCTCTCGGCGTAGCGGAGGAAATCGGGGTTCGAGAAATCGATGTGACTTTCCCTTCCGAAATGCTGCATCTGCTTCCACTTGATCAGCCCATACTCCGAATCGCTCCAGATCAACACGACGATCGGCGTTCCGATGCGGACTGCGGTCTCGAGCTCCTGAGAGTTCATGAGGAAGCCGGCGTCGCCCGTCAGCGCGACGACTGCCTGGCTTGGGCGAGCGATCTTGGCGCCAATTGCTCCCGGGACGGCGATTCCCATGGAAGCAAAGCCGTTGGAGATGATGCACGTGTTCGGCTTTTCCGCCTGGAACATCCGGGCCGTCCACATCTTGTGGGCACCGACGTCACTGATGACGATGTCATCGGGCTCCAGGACCCGCCGCAGATCCCACAGGATCTTCTGGGGCTTGACGGGAAAGCCGGTATCGTGGGCGTGCGCCTCGAAATCCTCTTCGATCGCTCGACGGAGGCCGGAGGCCGGGAGGCCATCTTTCGGCTCGACGGTCTGGGCGATCGCATCCAGAGCGCTTCCTATGTTCCCCACAACGCCCACTTCGAGGATGTAATGCTCGTCCACTTCGGCGGGACTCGCGTCAATGTGGACGATCTTCCTGTCCCGGGTCGGATGCCACAGATATGGGTGGTATTCGACCATGTCGTAGCCCACGCAGATGATCACGTCCGCTCGATCGAATCCGCACGACACGTAGTCGTGCGCCTGCAGCCCGATCGCCCCCAGGGAGAGTTCATGCGAGAACGGTATGACGCCCTTTGCCATGAACGTGGTGGCGACAGGCAGGTTCAGCCGCTCCGCGAACCGCACCAACGCCTCTGAGGCTCTGGCCCGGATCACACCGTTGCCGGCCATGACGATGGGGAATCTCGCCTCCGAGATCACGCGCGCCGCCTGCTCGACCTTCTCCAGCGGAGGGTCGGGCGGTACGGCCGCCTGCACCCTCAGCGGCGCGGCATCGCCCGCGTCCAGCGCGGCGACATCCTCCGGGAAGTCGATGAAGCTGACCCCGGGCTTCTCCGCCTCGGCGACCTTGAACGCCTTCCGGACCACTTCGGGCACGATTTCCGGCGCCCGCACCTGCGTGCTGTACTTCGAGATGGACTCGAACAAGCGAACAAGGTCCAGGTGTTGGTGACTCTCCTTGTGCATTCGGGTCGTCGCCGCCTGACCGGCGATCGCCACCACCGGCGCCCGATCCATGTTGGCGTCGGCGATTCCGGTCACGAGGTTGGTCGCGCCTGGACCAAGCGTGGCCAGACACACTCCCGCACGTCCGGTCAGCCGGCCGTAGACGTCGGCCATGAAGGCGGCTCCCTGCTCGTGGCGCGTGGTCACGAACCGGACCGAGCTGTCGAGGAAGGCGTCCATCACATCCAGATTTTCTTCACCCGGAATGCCGAACACGTGCGTGAGGCCTTCGTTCTCCAGGCAGCGGACGAACAGCTCGGCGGCTTTCACGGAACACTCCTCATCAAGAGGGATCGGCACCCGAACGGTGATCGGTGCACGTGACCGTCTCGGAACAGGCGCGGGAGCCAGGTCGTTCTGTGGGCACTCGGAGGTACTTTGCTATGATGTGCTTTGTCACGCACGAAGACGGCAAGTGCGATCGGTCTCAGAACTAGGAGGTGGTGCCATGAGTTCCCGACCCGGAATCGGCGGTTCTGGCGCCGCGAGGCGACTCCGGCTGGTCCCAGCCCTGCTCCTCGCGGCCGCATGCGGTCCGCGGGATGCCGGCGAACAAGTCGAAAGAGCTCCCGAAGCCGCGGCCGAGCAAGCCGCGGCCGAGCAAGCCGCCGCCCCGGAGAGCGCTCGTGCCCTTCCTGAGGCGAGCGCAGAGGCCGTGCTTGCGCACCTGGAGGCTGCGGACTTCCGAAGCAGCTGGGACCTCTGGCCGGGCAAGGGCGAGAAGTACGAGGGGACCGAGCCTCATGGCGCGCTCCTTACCACGTACCTGAACCCGGCAGCGGCCCGAGCGGCGGCCGAGGGAGCCGGGCAGTTGCCTCCGGGTGCCATCGTCGTGAAAGACAACTTCATGCCGGATGGAACCCTGGCCGCTTCCACTGTCATGTACAAGATAGAAGGCTACAACCCGGAGGCGGGCGACTGGTGGTGGGCCAAGTTCATGCCCGACGGCAGCGTGGACATGGACGGCATGGCCCAGGGGCGCGTCGAGATGTGCATCGGCTGCCACGCCCGCGGAGCCGACAACGACTACTTGCTCACCGGCAGCATCGCCCAGCAGTAGGAAAGAGGGCCGGCGCAGCGTGTCTCAGGCGGTATCTCGACCCCCGACCTGAAGCTGCACGTAGTCGTCTTCCACGCTGGAACAGGGACACATCTCGAGACGATAGCGAATCTCCGCACGCAGCAGTTCCAGGGCACTGGTCCAGCTTGCACCCCGAGCGCTAACCTGGGGGTCCGAACAGCTAGCCAGGTATTCTCCATCCTCTGTCGTGTCGATTCGTGCGTCGAAGATCATCGCGGACCTGCCCGATCTCTCAGTGCGGTTGTCAGTGGGCGGGTTCGAAGTTGACGCAGAGCTGATCCATCTCCGCGCTATCGAGAGGTTGCTGAAAGAGTTCACACAGGCTCGGAAGCCCGTTCTCGACGCAGCCGCCCTCGCTCCGCAGGTACGCGCACGTCGGGCAAGTCCCGAACACGCGGCCGCCCCGGGCGAGCGCGACGTGCGACAGCACTCGTCTGAGCGTGCGAACGAGTTCGGCCTGGATTCCAGGTGCGAGGGCTCCGACGGCATCTACGAGATCCTCCAGTGGATCATCCGCAAGAGCATCTCTTCCCATCGGAGTCAAGTCCAGCCGGATGCTACGGCCGTCGGTCTCTGAGGGGCGTCGCTTGACGTGACCGCGATCCACAAGACGCTTGACTGTTTGCGAGGCGGTCCCGCGCGTGGTCGCATGAAACTCCGCGAAGCCGGACACCGTGCGCGAGAATCTGTTGGCCCGCGCGAAGAACCTGAGGGCGGCCCACTGGGCCGGCGTCAGGTTGTGCGGATAGCCGGCGTCAACGACCGCGTGTCCAAGCTGAGCGAGGAGGTGAGCTGCCTGCGTGTCGCAACCTGGTCGGGTCTCCATACAGCTAAATGGTAGCGATACGACCCCACCTTGACAAGCTGAAATCAGGTGAAATAGTTTAGTATCAAAACCATATGGCGCGCTCGGGATACCATATGGCGCGCTCGGGATCGCAACGGTTGGCCTTGTGACCTACATAATCGCTCAGCCCTGCATCGACATCAAAGATGCTTCGTGCGTCGACGTATGCCCGGTCGACTGCATCTACGAGGGGGAGGACATGTTCTACATCCACCCCGAGGAATGCATCGACTGCGGCGCGTGCGTCCCGGAGTGTCCCGTCGAGGCAATCTTCCCCGATGACGAAGTCCCGGAAGAATGGGACGGGTTCATCGCCAAGAACTACACGTACTTCGATGTGCCCCCGCCTGGTTGATCGGGTGCGGGCCGCTAGGAGTGACAGATGCCATACGATCCGGTTTTAGTGCAGCCTATGCGGGACGAGCTGACTGCCCTCGGGATACGAGAGCTCAAGACGGCCGCGGAGGTGGACGGAGCACTGGGCTCCGCTGAGGGGACCACCATGGTCGTGGTGAACTCGGTCTGCGGTTGCGCAGCCGGCAACGCTCGTCCCGCCATCGCTCTCGCTCTTCGCCACTCGGCACTCCCGGACCGATCCCTCACGGTGTTTGCCGGTCAGGACGTCGAGGCAACGAGCACGGCTCGCGAATACTTCACCGGCTACAGGCCCTCCTCGCCCTCGATCGGGCTCCTCAGCGACAGGAAAATCGTCTTCATGCTGGAGCGCCACCAGATCGAGGGGCGGCCCGCCGAAGAGATTGCCCGGGACCTCACTTCCGCTTTCGACGACCACTGCGTGGTAGTGGCTTGACCTGGTTACTCCTGTGGGGCCGGCCAGTGGTGATCTGCAGGCAAGATCACACGAAACACAATTCGTTCAACGGCACTGGTCGGTCCCATCTACCGCTCTGTACGCGCTCTCGGGTGGCGTTGCCGGGAGCCGTCTTCCCTATGCAGCGCTGAGCGTTACCGCCGCTTGAATGCGGCGCTCAGGTTGCCACTCGAGAGACCAGCGAAAAACAACCGACGACGCTCCGGAGCGCCAGCGCCTCAGATCCAGGCTCCGCGCATCGCCCGCGTCGCTTGCGGTATTCAAAAGGCACCGAAGCAATAGGAGGCTGTACCATGAGCGCCACCGAGAAGCTTCTGGCAAACAACCAGATCTACTCAGATTCCTTCGACAAGGGGGATTTGCCGATGCCCCCGTCAAGCCGTGTCGCAATCGTCGCCTGCATGGATGCACGCCTGGACGTCTACGGCCTGCTCGGACTCGAAGAGGGCGAGGCGCACGTGATCCGCAACGCGGGCGGGGTCGTTACCGACGACGTGCTGCGCTCGCTCCTCATCTCACAGCGCCTGCTCGGAACCCGGGAGATAATCCTTATTCACCACACCGATTGCGGAATGCTGACGTTTCGCGACGACGATGTGAAGCGTGACGTCTACGAAGAGACAGAGATCAGGCCTTCGTTCGCCCTGGAGGCCTTCGACGATCCGTTCGAGGATGTCCAGCAGTCGATAGCTCGGATCAACGGCAGTCCCTTCGTCCCCCACAAGGGAGAGATCCGGGGCTTCGTTTTCGATGTGAAGTCAGGTGGGCTGCTGGAAGTGCAGCCGCATGAGACGACCGCCGGCGTCTGAGAGCGTTCAGGAAGAGCCCGCCACGCGCCGACGATCCACAGCGAGGACATGCTGGTCGTCCACATGCCCGAGACTCGGCTGCTCTTCGTGAGCGAGAGCGAACTGGCGTCCGGAGCGACGTCTACTTCCCCGCCGCGTTTCCGGCGGGGAAGCCGATACCGGAACCCTTCAGCCTTTGGAGCCAAGGCTTGAGGGAGCGGCTTCCGACGTTCGACTGAGACCATAGCTCAGAGCCCTAAGTCGGAGTTGAACAACGACGGCTGGTAAGCCCACAGGCGGAGATCTCCGAGGCCAACGACTCCCCGCTTCTGGTGAGGCACGTCAGCTCATCGGTCCACCCATGGCCCTCTTCGAAGACCGAGTTGGTGAAGGCCCTGAGCTGCTGCATCTCGCCGGGATGTACCGCGCTGACCGGCAAGGCCAGGAGCTCCTCTCGAGAATAGCCGAGCATCCGGCAGGCCTGTCCGTTCGCGTCGAGGATCCGGTCGTTCTCCGGGTCCATGAGGAAGATCGCGTCGTTCGAGTACTCGAAGAGGCGGCGAAAACGCTCTTCGCTCTGTCGGAGCGCATCGGCGGTGGCTTCCCCCGAAGGCGCACCACCGGCACCGGACTCGTCGTCGCGCACCCGGCTCACACCACCTCCATCGGTCAAAGCTGTGATTCGAGCAGATCTAGGCCAGGGCTCATTTCCACGCGTCGATGCCCAAGATAGCGGCCACCATCGTCGGCTGCAGACGTAGCTCAGACCAAGGTGGCCTGCCAGTTCCGGCGGGGAGCACCCGTGGGGAGGAGGTCGACCAGGCAGACTCGCGCCCAGCGTATCGCGGCTTGGGACGCACAGTGGCAGGAGGAGGAGAGGGAAGCGGGTGAATGCATGACGGACCGGTACCTGGTTAGCGGGATCTCAAGGTTTCTGCCGGTGCCCTCGTCCGAGCCTCATGGAGGAGGCGGACTAGGGCGTCGATCTCTGGATCGGTCATGACTTCGTCGAGCGTCCGGGCCATGGGTCGCTGCCAGTTGGGTCGCTCCGATGATCGCGTGCCGGGGAGGTTGACCTGCTCGGCCTCGAGCCACAGGTCCTCGAGCCACGGGATCACGAGTGGAGAGGGGGACCGACCGAGCCACTCCAATAGCGCCGATAGGAGCGCTTCGGGTTCCTCCAGGCTCTGCCCCAGGGCCCTGGCCAGCTTCTTGGCGCTCACGGCCCGGGCCTCGCGCTCGGCCGGGGCTGCGGCCTTCTCGAGGAGGCCGACGTGGACCCGTTCGTCGATGTCGACCCCCGCGATCCATCCGGCGAGCGTCGGTGTGTCGTGGGTACCGATCAGCGCCACCTGATCCTCCGTCGGCGGCTGGGGCTCCTCTACTGATTCTGCGGCCTCGAACTCGGCCAGGAACATTCCCCAGATCCGGTGCCGGGGTAGCGCCTCGTCGACCTCCTCGGGAACGGTTCCGAGATTCTCGCCCACCACCTCGCACCGGTTCCGGTGCGACTCGAG
>Ga0255058_10000091_pt1 | contig 52208 bp, 77 predicted proteins | sample Cases_109_9_MG_FD_188637 | JGI IMG/M metagenome (GOLD analysis project Ga0255058, IMG submission 188637) | Seawater microbial communities from Amundsen Gulf, Northwest Territories, Canada - Cases_109_9 | ecosystem: Environmental > Aquatic > Marine > Gulf | place: Canada: Northwest Territories...
GAGCATATCGTCCAGACCCTGGTCGCGCTCGATGACGACCATTTGTGACCGCGGAACCATGACATCGCGGACCTGGGTCTCGGCAACCTCGAGCACGCCGCTGAGCATCTCTTTCTCATCGGGATCGAAGACGCTTTCGGCCTGTTGTAGTAGATCGTGGATTTCTTTGCGGCTCCAGGGTTCACCTTTGATTGCGCGTACCACACGCTTGAATACACCGGTTGATCCTGTACCGCCGGTACTTGGAGGTTTGTCATTCATCTATGTGTTTTTCTGCACCTGCTTCGCTACGATTGCCTGAGTCCGACAGACTGCCAGCCCGGCCATTGTATCAGTAATGTTTTACAGACCATGGTAAGGATCAGCAATTCCGTGATTCGCCAGTATTTCGATCTCGAGTGATTCCATGGTCGCAGCGTCTACTGCCGTGGCATGGTCAAAACCCAGCAAATGCAGGGTGCCATGCACCAGCAAATGGTACCAATGGCTGGCCTCAGCCTTGCCTTGTTCCACCGCCTCCCGCTCGACGACCGGACCGCAGATCACGATATCGCCAAGCGGCCGTACGAGCTCATCCGGCAATGCGTCTGCTGCCGCCGGAAATGACAACACATTGGTCGCCTTGTTCTGTTGCCGAAACTGCAGGTTCAGGGCACGCCCCTCTTCCTCGTCAACCACGCGCACCACAATCTCGACATCGCGCGCCTCATCAGGCTGCACCCGGCGGAAAGTAGCCTCGAGGCAGGCCTGAATCTCCACATCCGGGGGCGCGCCGGCTATCGCAAGCGCTTTCTGCACCTCAACCAGCACCGTCGCGGCCATTAATTTGTCAGGAATTGTTGCCGTCCGCCTCGTAAGCCGCAACGATGCGCTGTACCAGCTCGTGGCGCACGACATCCGCCGGCGTAAAGTAAGTAAATGAGACGCCATCGATATCCGACAGAACCTTGACAGCATGCTTCAGGCCGGACTGCTGGTCCGTCGGCAGATCCATCTGCGTAATATCACCGGTCACCACCGAGCGCGAACCGAAACCGATGCGCGTTAGAAACATCTTCATCTGCGCGACACTGGTATTTTGTGCCTCATCCAGGATCACAAAGGATTCGTTCAGTGATCGACCACGCATGAACGCGAGCGGCGCTACCTCGATTATGTTGCGCTCGATGAGACGAGCTACCTGCTCCGTTCCGAGCATGTCGTACAATGCGTCATACATGGGCCTGAGATACGGATCCACTTTTTGCGACATATCGCCCGGCAGAAAGCCCAGGCGCTCGCCAGCTTCGACCGCCGGTCGAACCAGGATGATGCGCCTGACTTGCTCATTCTCGAGCGCGTCAATGGCACTCGCAATCGCGAGGTAAGTTTTTCCGGTGCCGGCCGGACCAATGCCGAATGCCAGGTCATGCTCGCGAATGCTGTTCAAATAGGCACGCTGATTGGCGCCACGGGCACGCACCAGCTTGCGGGGAGTCTTGATTTCAATGTGGTCGTCAGCGAGAGCTTCAGACTCCGCAAACTCGCCAACGTTCATGGACTCCTGCAGGCAAATATGTACGCGCTCAGGATCGAGTCGTTCGCTGCCGGTCAATTTAAATAAAGAACGAATAACGTTACGGCCAATCTGCGCTGCGCCCGCATTTCCGGTTATGCGAAAGCGGTTACCACGGCTGGCGATTTCTACGTTGAGGCGGCGTTCTATTTGTCGCAGATGCTCATCAAACTGTCCGCAAAGATTGGCGAGACGGCTGTTGTCGGCGGGCTCCAGGATAATGTCCCGGGATATTTGTACGGCGTTCAAGGCTTGGGTTTCTGACCTCTTTGCAGCGATATTCCCTGTCACAAGATTACATCGAAGTCCGGTTACATGGAATAGTGATACCGAGTTAAGAATCCGGTTTACGCTGCAGCCCGCGTGTTCAACAGCCGCCCACGCAATGAATTGGGCAGTGCCTCGGTGATCACAACGTCCACGAATCGACCGATGCAGGCAGGTTCCGCATCGAAGTTGACCCAGCGCATGTTTTGCGTACGACCGCTAAGCTGGAGCGGATTTTTCCTGGATGGCTTCTCGACCAGCACCGATTGCGTGCTACCCACCATCGCCTGGCTGATATCGAAGGATTGTTGATTGATCCGTGCCTGCAGCAATTGCAACCGTTCCTTCTTCACCTTCAGCGGCGTGTCATCCGCGAATCCCGCCGCGGGCGTGCCCGGTCGGGCACTGTAGATAAAGCTGAACGACTGATCGAATCCGACCTCGGCGATCAGTATCATGGTGGCTTCGAAATCGGCATCGGTCTCACCCGGAAAGCCGACGATAAAATCCGACGACAGCGAAATGTCCGGGCGGGCCTGGCGCAATTTGCGGATTTTCTGCTTGTATTCGAGTGCCGTGTGGCCGCGTTTCATGCGCGCCAGGATGCGGTCCGAGCCGTGCTGCACTGGCAGGTGCAGATAACTGGCAAGCTTTGGAACTTCGGCATAGGCCTGAATCAAGCTATCCGTGAATTCGACCGGGTGAGAAGTCGTGAAGCGAATCCGGTCGACCCCTTCAATCGCCGCAACGTAATAGATCAGGGTTGCGAGGTCCGCGATCTGGCCATCGTGCATCAGACCGCGGTACGCATTGACGTTCTGTCCGAGCAAATTGATCTCACGCACACCCTGCCTGGCGAGGCTGACGATCTCGGTGATGACATCATCCAGCGGCCGGCTGATTTCCTCACCGCGGGTATACGGCACAACGCAGAAAGTGCAGTACTTGCTGCAACCCTCCATAACGGACACGAATGCCGCCGGCCCCCCGGCAGACGGTTCCGGCAAGCGGTCGAATTTTTCAATCTCGGGAAACGAGACATCGATCACCGGCAATCCCCTGCCGCGCACCTCGTCCAACATCTCCGGCAGACGGTGCAGGGTCTGCGGACCGAACACCAGGTCGACAAACGGCGCCCGTTTGCTGATCCCCTCGCCCTCCTGGCTGGCGACGCAGCCACCAACGCCGATCATCAACCCGGGACGCTGTTGTTTGAGGGCGCGCCAGCGGCCCAGTTCCGAAAACACCTTCTCCTGGGCCTTTTCCCGGATCGAGCAGGTATTGACCAGCAGCAGGTCGGCCTCCTCGGGAACCGCGGTCAGTTCATAACCATGCGACCGGCGTAACACGTCCGCCATCTTGTCCGAGTCATACTCGTTCATCTGGCAGCCCATGGTTTTGATGTACAGCTTTCCTGACATGGCAATCAGTTGTCGGCGACGGTCGCCTACCTTGAAGGAGTACTAGAACGGGATATCGTCGTCAAAATCGTCGGATGATCCCTGCGGCGGTGGGCCCGGTGGTGGATCGGAGCTGCCCATGGCCGGGGCGTCACCACCACTGCGGCCGCCCAGCATTTGCATTTCGTCGGCGACAATCTCGGTCGTATAACGATCATTGCCCTGCTGATCCTTCCACTTGCGGGTGCGCAGCTTACCCTCGATGTAAACCTGCGAGCCTTTGCGCAGATACTCGGCGGCAATTTCAGCCAGCCGCCCGAACATCGCCACCTTGTGCCACTCGGTACGCTCCTTCTGCTCACCGGTCTGCTTGTCTTTCCACGACTCATTCGTCGCCACACTCAGGTTGGTCACGGCCGAACCGCTGGGCATATAACGGGTCTCGGGGTCGTTGCCGAGGTTGCCGATGACGATTACTTTGTTTACTCCACGGGCCATGACGGCTCCCTTGTTGTCAATTCAGGTATCGATCCAGCCGCACCAGAGCGACAGGTAACATTGTCCACCAGCGCGAACGGGGCACTTATTGTAGAGCCTGCCCGCCCAAAAGCCAGCGTGAATTCCCGGGCATTGGGCCTACTTATGCCTGTTTGATTCTACCAACCTGGTGGGCGGCCAGCCAGATTGCCGCGATCAGCGCACAGATGCCAAAGACAGCGGCCGGTTGTCCGCCAGCCAGAAAGCGGCCGCCAATGAGGCCACCGACAAATGCACCGAGAAACTGCGAGCTGGAAAAAACACCCAGTGAGGCGCCCCGCAGCGCGCCCGTGGCGGCGATCGACAGACGGGCCGGCAAGGCCGCCTCCAGGAAATTGAAGCCGGCGAAAAAAACCGCAAGGGCAAACATTACCGTCACCGTGGAATATCCGGCGAAGGCCAGAATCACCTGGCCCGCCAGCAAACAGAATACCGCCAGTGTGATAGTTGACCACTTGCCGCGGCGTTCGTCTGTCAGGATCAATGGCACAGTGCCGAGTAATGACGCCAGCAGCGCGCCAACATATACCTTCCAGTGACCGGTCAATGGCAGCTGTAATTCGTTACGCAGCAGGAACGGCAGCGCAACGAAACTTGCGGTTAGCAGAGCATGCAGAACAAAAATATACAGATCCAGGCGCAGCAGGTCGGGCCGGAATGCGACTCGGATACTAACGCCGGGTCGTCCTTGCGGCTGCCGGATACCCTTTGGCAGCAGCGTCAGCAGCAGCGCCGCGACTCCCGCGAGGCCTGCTGCCATCCAGAACAGAAAACGCACGCTGGTAGCGGCCGCAATCAGCGGCCCCGCGATCAGCGCCAGCAGGAATGAGCTGCCAATGCCGATACCCAACACTGCCATTGTGCGCGTCCTTACTTCTTCGCGGGTCGCATCCGCCAGCAGCGCCGTCAGCGTCGCTGATACGGCGCCGGCGCCCTGCAGCAAACGCCCCGCAATGACGCCGTAGATCGTCTCGCTGCCGGCAGCTAGCAGGCTGCCGGCAGCGAAGACCGTGAGGCCGAACAAAATTACCGGAATCCTCCCGAACCGGTCTGACAAAGTGCCCATCGGTATTTGCAGCGCCGCCTGGGTAAGGCCGTAGGCGCCGACTGCGAGTCCGGTCAACGTGGGTGTCGCACCCTCCAGATCGGCGGCAAAAATGGCCAACACGGGCAACAGCGCGAACAGACCGAACATACGGATCATCGCAACCAGCGCAACCACGGCAACCGCCCGTTGTTCCGCTGGCAACATTACTGCAAAAAAACTACCGATCTGCTTTCTCATCGTTCGCATTCGCGCATTCGCTAACGCCCTGTTCTCGCAAGAGTTCGTGGCGATGGAGCCGTCGCGGTCCAGCGCCGCGGTGCGAATCCCCGCCTTCCATTTCATAATCGGGCCCTGCCCGTCTTTGCGCCGCACTCACGCGGCGGCGTATATTAGCAGGTTGTTTGGCGTTCCCCGGCTTCACCATGAAATCTATCGAAATTCGCGGCGCGAGAACACATAACCTCAGAAACCTCGATCTGAGTCTGCCGCGGGACCAGTTAATTGTTTTTACCGGATTATCCGGATCGGGCAAATCCTCGCTGGCATTTGACACCATATATGCCGAGGGCCAGCGGCGTTACGTCGAGTCCCTGTCAGCGTATGCACGGCAGTTTCTCTCCATGATGGAAAAACCAGACGTCGATCATATCGACGGCCTGTCGCCGGCAATTTCCATCGAGCAAAAATCCACTTCACACAATCCACGCTCCACAGTTGGCACCGTGACAGAAATCTACGACTACCTGCGCCTGTTGTATGCGCGTGCCGGGATACCGCGCTGCCCGGACCATGGCGTGACGCTGGAGGCGCAGACAGTCAGCCAGATGGTGGACCAGGTGATTGCGCTACCGGCCGGTACACGGCTGATATTACTGGCACCTGTGGTTGACAATCGCAAAGGCGAGCATGTGCAGCTGATGCAGGATTTACAGGCACAGGGTTTTATTCGTGCGCGTATCGATGGCGAAGTGTTCGAACTCGATGACCCGCCAAAACTTGACCTTAGAAAAAAACACAGCATCGATGCTGTCGTGGACCGTTTCAAGGTTCGGGAGGATATGCAGCTCAGGCTCGCCGAGTCGTTCGAGACAGCGTTGCGCATGGCAGACGGCGTGGCCCGCATCGCGTTCATGGATGACGGCGGACAGGAGGAACTGGTTTTTTCCGATCGTTTCGCATGCAATATCTGCGGCTACAGCCTGACCGAACTCGAGCCACGTTTGTTTTCCTTTAACAATCCCAGCGGCGCCTGTTCCGGTTGCGACGGACTTGGCGTGAAACAATTCTTTGATCCGGGCCGGGTTGTCGTCAATCCAATTCTTTCCCTCGCAGGCGGCGCGATTCGCGGCTGGGACCGCAGAACCACTTACTACTTCCAGATGATCCAAAGTCTGGCCGCACATTACAAATTTGATATCGAAACGCCCTTCAGCGAACTCGGCGACAAATTGCGTAACGTGGTGCTGTACGGCAGCGGCAAAGAAAAGATTGAATTTCATTATGCCAATTCGCGTGGTATGCAAATTCTGCAACAGCATCGTTTCGAGGGCGTGATTCCGAACCTCGACCGCCGCTACCGGGAAACGGAATCCAGCGCGGTTCGAGAAGAACTGTCACGTTTCCTCAATAGTCAACCCTGTCCCGACTGCGGTGGCACCCGGCTCAACCGGGCCGCACGCAATGTGTTTGTCGCTGACCTGGCGCTGCCTGAAATAAGCGACATGTCGGTGGGCCACGCCCGCAGTTTCTTCGAAAAACTGAAACTGGACGGCTGGCGTGCCACGATTGCGGACAAGATCGTCCAGGAGGTCGGCGATCGCCTTGGATTCCTCAGCGATGTCGGTCTTGACTATCTGTCATTGAACAGGAGCGCAGAGACCCTGTCGGGGGGCGAAGCGCAGAGGATACGCCTGGCGAGCCAGATCGGCTCCGGCCTCGTGGGTGTCATGTACATCCTCGATGAACCCTCCATCGGCCTGCATCAGCGCGACAACAAACGCCTGATGAGAACACTTTTGCACCTGCGGGATATCGGCAACACCGTGATCGTCGTCGAGCATGACGAAGAAGCCATCATGGCGGCGGACCACGTGGTCGACCTGGGACCGGGCGCCGGAGTACACGGCGGCAAGATAGTCGCACAGGGCAGCCCGGAGGTCATAAAAAACAGCGCCGAATCATTGACCGGCCAGTACCTGTCCGGCAGACGAATGATCGCTTTGCCGGAAAAACGCACGGCCTTCGACCGCAAACGCTTGCTTCGTGTATCCGGGGCCCGCGGCAACAATCTCAAATCGATCGATGTGTCGCTGCCGCTAGGCCTGATGACTTGTATCACCGGAGTCTCCGGCTCGGGAAAATCCACGCTGGTCAATGACACATTGTACAAAGCCGTGGCCGATGAACTCAATCGCACCAGCCGTAATCCAGCGCCACACGACGGTATTCACGGCCTGGAGCTGATAGACCGGGTAATCGACATCAGCCAGAGCCCGATCGGCCGCACGCCGCGGTCCAATCCGGCAACCTACAGCGGTTTGTTTACGCCGATACGGGAACTGTTCGCCGGCACGCAGGAGGCGCGCTCGCGCGGCTACATGCCCGGACGCTTCAGCTTCAACGTCAAAGGCGGTCGTTGTGAAGCCTGCCAGGGCGACGGTCTTATCAAGGTCGAAATGCACTTTCTACCGGATATCTACGTGCCCTGTGATGTCTGCCGCGCCAAACGATACAACCGCGAAACCCTCGAGATACGTTACAAGGGCAAGAACATTCACGAGGTGTTGAATATGACCGTCGAGGATGCGCTGGAATTCTTTCGTAACATCCCCGTAGTCTCGAAGAAACTGCGAACACTGCTGGATGTCGGCTTGTCCTATATCCGCCTTGGACAAAACGCGACGACCTTGTCCGGCGGCGAAGCCCAGCGTGTCAAACTGGCACGCGAGTTGTCCAAACGTGACACCGGCAGCACGCTGTATATTCTCGACGAACCAACCACCGGCCTGCACTTCCATGATATCGAGCAACTGCTGACCGTCTTGCACCGGCTGCGTGACAAAGGCAATACGATCATCGTCATCGAGCACAATCTGGATGTGATCAAGACCGCAGACTGGATCGTCGATCTCGGACCGGAGGGTGGTGACGGCGGTGGCGAGATCATCGCGACCGGCACTCCGGAGGATGTCGCTGCCAATAAATCGTCATTTACCGGTCAATACCTGAAGCCCTTGTTGAAGGTTGTCCGCAATAAGAAGCGCGCGTAATCCGGCAAGCGGGAATGACCCTGTCGGCAACGGAACGATCGACGGCCTATGTCCCTTTTTTGTCAGTCGACAACCTCAGCGAAGCTGCCGTGTGTCAGGAAACGCTGTACGAGTTCGATGACTTTATGGTCTTGCATGATGTAGGCGTGGCTCACGGTGATGACCCGGAAGTCTGCCATGCCCGCCAGCCTGGTATCTGCGACGGACACCTTGCCATCATCGGGATTGGGCAGCACAGCGGATGTGATCGGGTCGATCGAGCGATTCCCGGCAATCACCGCAAACTCGAAATCCGGCGGATCGAGATTCAGCGGAATACTTTCCTCACCCTTGCCCAACTGCAAACCGGCAGGCCCGTTGAGCCAGTCGAAGCCGACCAGGTCCTGCATCGCATCGACAGCGGCGCTTCCCTGATTGGGCGGTGCCAGCATTACGACCCGCCCGACCCGGCTGGAATCGTTTTTTGAGAAATAGTAACGGACCAGGATGCCACCCAACGAGTGCGTGACAAAATGCACGGTAGCGTCCCCGCCGCATCGTTCCAGACCCTCTTCCACCGCCATCGGCGCAAGCTCCTCGATGCGGTGCTCGCGCGACGGATAGGAAATGTTCGCGACCCGGTAGCCTGCTGCCGAGAGCGCCCCGGCCATCTCGTCCATGGACTGAGCAGTGCGCGCCAAACCGTGCAGCAGCACGACACAGGCCGCCGACCCACCGGCTTTCGGCATCGTATCCGCGAACAGCCTGCTGTTGCCGGAGAGCAGTGCCAGCGCAATAAGGACAATCGCCAGCTTCATCGCAGTTGCAATCGCATGGCGATCCGGTTTGCCGTGTTAATGCCTGCACGACCTTCCTCCGCGATCAGGCTGCGGATCTTCGCATTGGTGTTTTTCGGTGGCAGTGGCTCGAACCCGAGTCTCGCATAAAAGGGCGCATTCCAGGGTAAATGACGGAATGTGATGAGCGTCAGGCCTGCGTATCCGCATGACCGGCCCCAGTCGATCACGGTTTCGAGCAGTTGGGTGCCGATTCCGCGCCGGCCGTGATCGGGATGCACATCCATTTCATCGAGATGCGCCTCACTGCCCAGTATGACGGCATATGCGAAACCAACTGGTGTTCCTTCATTCTGCAACGCCACCCACATACGATCTTTCTGCTGCGCCTGAAGCAGCGTTTCCGGGTCAGTGACCAGGAAGCGAATTTCGGGCGGCAGGTCTTTTTCGGAAAACAGTTTGGCAGCAGCTTGTTCGATCAGCGGCACTGCCGCCAGGTGCTCTCGGGTTGCCGGAACGATCGAATAGCGTACGTTCATAGTCGCGTGCCAATGGACTGCAATTGCCGGTCATGCACAGCGCCCAGCAGCACCAGTGCCAGTATCGCGCCGATCAAGGCTAACGCCATATCCGACTGGGTATCCCACACATAGCCCTGGGTGCCAAGAAAAGCATCAGCGGCTTCCGCCGAAAACAGCGCGACCAGCCACTCGATAATTTCATAGAAGGCACTGAAACCCAGGCAAAAACTCACAATGAAAAAGTCGCGCCAGCGGGCATTGTTGAAGACAGACTGGCGAATGACAATCTCACGGGCGACGATCGCCGGCACAAACCCCTGTACAAAATGCCCGAGCTTGTCGAAGTTATTGCGTTGCTGACCAAACTCATCCCGTATCCAGTCGAAAAGCGGCACCTCCGCGTAGGTAAAGTGACCACCAATCATCAGGAGGACACAATGACCCAGGATCAGCACGTAGGCCAGGCGGGTCAGCGGAAAACGGTCGCGGCTGAGCCAGAGTATCAGCCCGCCCAGCAGCGCCGGGAACACCTCGAGAAACCACGTCGCCGTGTCCTTGGGGGCGACCGCCGACCACGCAAGTACGATCACGAAGATGCTGATCCAGGCAATCTGCGGGGCGCGTAATGCCGTCATGATTCTACCTTTGCTGCACAATCGACGCAGAGTACGACGGTTGGATCGAACTCCAGGCGTTGCGGGTGAATGGGTTCGTCGCAAGACGCACAGATACCGAATAGTCCCTGCTCGAGGCGTGCCAGAGCTGCGTCGATTTGCTGTTGCATGAGCTGCCGCCGGCGTCCCGATGCCTGTGACATCGCCTGCGCCTGCAACGCATCCATACGCGACAAGCGGCCGACCCGCGCCTGATCCAGCTCGACGATTTGCGCCGCGTCTCCGGCAGCGACCAGCATCGCCTCGACCTCCTGCCGCAACTCGAGCAGCCGCCGGCGAATTCTGTCCGCATCAGGCTTGTTCATCGACGATACTTCTGCCCAGCATCCGCCCAGTCTAACCCGGCCACAACCATCAGTAATGCGGCGGACGTTGCTCGGCCACCTGATCGTCGGGCCCGGCATCGGACAGTGACCTGATCCTGTCAGTCAGCGTCCCGCACAGCCGTTCCAGCCGGGTTATCTGAGCCTGCTGATTTGCGACCACATCGTTGAGATCGGCCAGCAGATTCTCCTGATGCGCCAGTTTGGTCTCAATCTTGATCAACCGTTCTTCCGCCACCCTTTCCACCATTGCACATCGCCCCTGCTGCGACAGTACGGATGTCGATCCCGATCTGCAACGCTCCTGGCATCACGAGTCCCGTATCAACGTGTATCCTGCGCACATGTCACTTATCCGTTTTGATGAAGTAGGGCTCGAATTTGGCGATCAGAAGATTCTGCGCGCGGCAGACTTAGCGATCGAGCCCAGCGAGCGCGTGTGCCTGATCGGCCGCAACGGCGCCGGCAAGTCGACAACGTTGAAGCTGATAACCGGAGATATCGAACCGGACCGTGGCAACATCGTGCGCAAGACCGGCCTGGTCGTCAGTCAACTGACGCAGGGCCTGCCGGACGCCATGGAGCAAACCGCGCGTGCAGTCGTCAGGTCGGGCCTGACCGGTATCCAGGTATTGCTCGACCAATACCGCAGACGATCGCAACAGGACCTCGACGATGCGGGGCTCAAGGAGTTGCAGGAATTACACCGACAAATCGAAGCGCATGGGGGTTGGCACATCGAGCAACGGGTCGAGACCACCATCACTGAACTGAAATTGCCGGCGGACAAGAAGATGAGCGAACTGTCCGGCGGCTGGCGCCGCCGCGTTGCGCTGGCAAAAGCACTGGTGCAGAAGCCTGACCTGCTGCTGCTGGATGAACCCACCAATCACCTGGATATTGTCACCATCAAGTGGCTGGAAAATGTCGTATACGGCTACTCGGGGTCGGTGGTGTTCATCACTCACGACCGTGCTTTCCTGCAACGACTGGCGACGCGCATAGTTGAAATCGACCGTGGCAAGCTGACCAGCTGGCCCGGCGATTTTCAAAACTTTCTGCGCCGCAAGGAAAAAGCGCTGGAGGACGAGACACAGGAAAATACGCTGTTCGACAAGAAGCTGCAGCAGGAGGAGATCTGGATTCGCCAGGGCATCAAAGCCAGGCGTACACGCAATGAGGGGCGGGTACGGTCACTGCTGAAAATGCGTGAAGAACGTGCACAGCGCGTAAGTCGCGAAGGAAGTGCGAGAATCACTATCGAGGAAGCGGAGCAATCGGGGCGCAAAGTCATTCGCGCCAGGAACGTCAACTACCGCTTCGGCGATGAGCCTCTCATCGAAAACTTTTCAATCAACATCATGCGTGGCGATCGCATTGGCATCCTGGGCAATAACGGCGTTGGCAAAACGACCCTGCTGCGATTACTTATCGGCCAACTGCAACCGCAGTCAGGCACGATAAAGCACGGCACCAATCTCGAAGTCGGTTACTTCGACCAGTTGCGTGAGACGCTGGACCCTGAAAAATCGGTCGCCGAAAATGTTGGAGATGGCCGTACCTATATCAGCCTGAATGGCAAAGAGCGACACATCGTCGGTTACCTCAAGGGCTTCCTGTTCAGCGCAAAACGTTCAATGACCCCGGTCAAATCCTTGTCCGGCGGAGAGCGCAATCGCATCATACTGGCGAAACTGTTCACCAAGGCCGCCAATCTGCTGATCCTGGACGAACCGACCAACGACCTCGACCTGGAAACGTTGGAAGTGCTGGAGGATCGTCTGTGCAATTTCCGCGGTACCCTGATTGTGGTCAGCCACGATCGCCAGTTCCTCGACAACGTAGTCACGAGCACTATCGTGTTCGAAGAAAATGGCAAGGTGCAGGAGTATGTTGGCGGATACAGCGACTGGCTGCGCCAGGGAAAATTGCTGGCAGAAGTCGATGACCCGAACGTGGAAAAGGCCGCACGGCGCGAGCGCCGCAGGGACAAGTCAGCGGGCCGGCCCAGGAAGCTCAGTTACAACGAGCAACGCGAACTCGGCCAGCTGCCACCGCAAATAGAACAACTGGAGACCCTGCTTGTGGACCTGCAACAAGGCATCTCGGCGCCCGACTTCTATAGCCAGGACCATGACATCGTGCAACCGGTGCTTGCGAAGCTGGAGGCAACACAGGCCGCCCTGGACCAGTCTATCGAGCGCTGGACGGAGTTGGAGGACCGCCAGCTGGAGTACCGGCAAAGCCGCGTCCCGCCCAAACCGACCTGAGCGACGAACCGGGCAATGTCGATTACCGCGAATTGATTATTCGCACCGTCTTCGTCCGTGCTGCATCAGATCAGCTGCAGCACAAAAGCTGCCTGACAGGCAAATCCCGTGACAAACGACAGCGTTCTGACCCACGGTATCGCAAAGGTGTACGACAGCAGGTGTACAACACGTGCCCAGAAATAGATCTGGCCGGCCATGACCGTTGTTTCGTTGCTGACACCGGCCGCGTGCGCGATCAGCACCAGCGCCGCAAATACGACCAGGTTTGCGACCGCATTTTCATGCGCGGCCTTCATTTTAGCTGCCCAACCGGCCAGCGGCTTCGGATCTTCCGGGTAGCCTACGGCATCCATAAGCCCACGCACCGCAATCGCGTTCAGGATGTACGGGATCCAGAGTACGGAGGTCAGTGCGGTGACCCAGGTCAGGCTCATTAATTCGCTCGTCATAATCGTCCCCTTCTCGTTATTTTGCCCAGCTATGGGCTTTTTCGTCGAAATCCTTGCTGACGACCGGCACAACACAGAATCTTTGCCCGGTCGGCGCTTCCAACACGCATCGGCTCTTGATTTTGTCAATTTTCCTGGCGCCGAGCGCCTCCAGTCTGCTCTTGTGCATTGACATCCCCTGAGATCTATTTCGCCGCCGCTGACGGAAGCGAACGGTGCAAGATGAAGTACCCCAGAACACCGGACAGAAGAGATCCCGTGATGATGCCAAGCCGTTCATCGAATATCGTCGCCATGCTGATGCCGCTGCCCTCGAACGCCAGCGACGCGACGAACAGGCTCATGGTGAAGCCGATGCCACACAGGGTTGCAAGGCCGTACAGACTGGACCAGTTCGCCCCCTGCGGCATGCGCGCCATGCCGGTGACAATGCTCAACCAGCAAAACAGGAAAATTCCGACCGGCTTGCCGATAAACAGCCCGGCGGCGATGCCGAGCGGCACCGGATGCATCAGGTCGTCGTAACCGATGCCGGCAAACGACACTCCGGCGTTGACAAACGCAAACACCGGCAGAATCACGAACGCAACCAGCGTGTGCAGGTCGTGTTCCAGTTCGCGCAGTGGAGATCGTTCCGGCTGGCCGGGATCACGCATAGGGATAAATGCGGCAAGCGCCACACCGGCCAGTGTCGCGTGCACGCCAGACTTCAGTACAGCGACCCACATGATCAGGCCGACCCAGGCATATGGTGTGATTGAGACCACGCCACGGCGGCTCATAATGGTCAGCACGATCAGACAAACAGCGGCGACCGCGAGCGCCATCATCGACAACTCGCTGGTATAGAACATGGCAATGATGACGATAGCAGCCAGATCATCGAAAATCGCCAGCGATACCAGCAGCACTTTCAAGGCTAACGGCACCCGGCTGCCGAGCAGCATCAGGATACCGAGCGCAAATGCAATATCGGTCGCGGCGGGAATCGCCCAGCCCTGCATCGCCATGTCGTCGTCGTAATTAAACAACGCGTAAATTGCGACCGGGATCAATATACCGCCGACTGCGCCCATCGCCGGCAATATGAGATTTGCAGGCCGGGACAACTCGCCTTCGACGATTTCGCGTTTGAGTTCGAGGCCGATGAGGAAGAAAAAAATCGCCATCAGACCGTCATTGATCCAGAGGATCAGGGGCTTGGCGATGTGCAACGCGCCAACACGAATTTCCACCGGCACGTCGAGCAACAGGTCATACAATGGCTTCAGCGGCGAGTTGGCGACAAGCATGGCCAGCACCGCAGCCGCCATCAGGACAATTCCGCCCGCTGACTCCAGTTTTAGAAAGTCCCTGAGCGTAGCTTTCATGGTGGCGGACCCCAAATAAAAAAACCCGAAGTGCGGCCATTTTGCCCCACTTCGGGTCTCGGATCACTCCGGCCGGGCTGCCTTGGGCGGCAACCAGTCAGAAAGTCTCTCGCTACGCTGCGTTACAGCGGTGTGACGTTCTCCGCCTGCGGACCTTTCTGGCCCTCGGTCACTTCCATCATAACTTTCTGTCCATCGTGCAGGGTCTTGCGACCGCTCGCGTTGATTGCGCTGTGGTGGACAAAAACATCTTTACCGCCATCATGCTCGATGAAACCGTAACCCTTTTCATCGTTGAACCATTTGACGGTGCCTTCTACTTGCTCTGCCATAATACTCACTTATCGTTGGTTGCCCGGAATAACCGGGCACTAAAAAAAGCCGCCAAGGCGGCCAATGACCGGTATGGTACGCCGCCCTCAGCATTCTGCAAGCGAATTTTATCCCCGGGTGACACTCAGCGATTCTGCAGGTAGGTCAGCCAGGGCTCGAAATAACGGGACTCCCAGCCGCCGGCGACGCCCTGATAGTCGTTCTCGGGCACATCGATATGCACCAGATCGATGCGTCCCGCGTCCTGCTCTTCGTCCGTGAACGAGATGATCAATGTCGAGTCCGGATGGTCTTTTTCGAAGTTGACCGAACGCCATGACTGCACGATCAAACGTGGTCTGATCGCCTGCAATATCGTACCTACAAGGAGGCCCCCAAAGGCTTCGAAAGCCGAACCCGCCTCCGCACTGATCTTCGCCGGTAAGCCTGTAAAGTCGCCGTGTACGTCTGCATCCATATACATGTCGTACAGTTCTGCCGCGGACGCTGGCAAAACAACAGTTTTGACGATTGTGCTGCGCATATTCAGTACTCAGTGATTGGGCAATAGCATGCTCACTCGGATGGTTCATCAAAATAGCGGGTAAAGGCCCGGTGCATCACTTCTTGTGAAATTCCGATGATCTCTGCCGCCTTGTTCATTTTTTCCATTTCCTCGGCGTCTTTTTGACCATCCGCCGCCACAACCTGTAGCAACATGACGGCAATCTCTTCCTTGTGGTCATTACTCAGTGTCGTGCTGAGTTCTCTCAACAGGCTTTCGAGGTCTGGATTTTCCGCCAGTTCGGTCATCGCCCGGGTCAGTAAAGCCAGCGTTTCCGCGCTATGTAACTGAAAATGCTGCCCCACCAGGGCGAGCATCTTGTCAGTTTCCATATCGGAGATACTACCGTCGCCCTTGGCCACATAGATAAGCAATGCGGCGACCAGAAACTGGGAATCATAGATCTCCGTCTCATTACCGGTCTCAATAACCAGGGTTGTGCCCTCGAATCGCGGATCGACTGGTTCTTCCATCATCAGAGCATTCCTCGCCTGCTCAATTCAATGCCACGCCAATTGCCTCGGGACCTATGTGCCCCAGCGTCGGCAGGCCGGCAAATTGCATCGCCACCCGTAGCTCATTTTGCAACAAATCCAGCGCCCTTTCGACGCCCGACTGACCAAATGAAGCCAGGCCCCAAAGATAAGGCCGACCGATGCAGATGGCGTCCGCCCCCAGCGCCAGCGCTGTAATGATGTCCGTGCCACGACGAATGCCGCTGTCCATCAGCAGTGTTGTTCGTCCTTTGGCCACGCTGGCGACCTCTGCCAGGCTGTCGATAGCGCCTCTGCCACTGTCATCGGCACGCCCGCCATGGTTGGATACAATGATTCCGTCAACGCCTTGTGCGACGCACAGTTCAGCATCCTCGGCAGTCACAATGCCTTTTACCAGCACCTTCATCGGCGTTTCGTTTTTCAATTGCTCAAGAAATGCCCAGGTGAGTGGTGGCCCATCCCGGGTACTGATCGCAGAGTCCATCCCCGCAAACATCGGCCTGGGTCCGGCGGCAATCCCGCTCCCCGAATGGCAGGAATCACAGTCCCGCGGATCGCGTCTCCTGGCCCGTTCCAGCGTCATCCTGGCAAACGGTTGCACCGGTATGTCGACTGTCAATACGACAGCCGGGCAGCCAGCCGCTTCGGCGCGACGCAGCATCTGGCGGGTCCCGTCCCATCCCCCGGAAGGATAGAGCTGGAACCAGATCGGCGCCGCACGCGCCTCGGCGACCTGTTCAATAGCGGTTGAGCTGACCGTTGAGAGGATCTGTAAATGGTTCCTTTCTCGCGCCGCGCGTGCGGTGGCAAGCTCACCGTCATCGTGATACGCGCGCTGCGAACCCGCCGGGGCCAATATGATGGGTGACGGCCATTCCTGGCCCAGCAGGGTCACCCGGGTGTCTATGTTCGAGACATCGATCAGGCGCCGGGAACGCAGGTAATAGTGTTCGAACGCCTCGCGGTTGGCCCGCAGCGTTGCATCATTGTTGGTGCCGGTTGCCAGGTAACCGTAATGCGCGGACGGCAGCGCATCCCTGGCTGTGGCCTGCAAATCGAACACGTCCAGCGCATCACGCGGAGCAGCAATAATCTCTCCGGCATCGATCTCACCATGCGCCAATGCGAGGCCGGCCAGGGCGTTGCAAATCGGGCTCGCAGCAAGAAACCGGAGAAATGCCCGACGATTGGTTTGTGCCATTATGTTGTTCATCTGCTCTTCAGCTCGTCCCATACAGACGATCGCCGGCATCACCCAGGCCCGGCACAATATATTTGTGGTCGTCGAGATGGTCGTCGATGCTGGCTGTGTAGATTACGACATCCGGATGGGCCTCTTCCACCGCTTGCAACCCTTCGGGGCAGGTGACGATGCACACCACCACCACGGTACCCGCACCCGCCTCTTTCAGGACATCGACCGCGGCGGCCGTTGAGCCACCCGTCGCCAGCATGGGATCGATAACGATACAGAGTCCGCCTTTGGTCTGAGTGGGCAGCCGTTGATAATAGGACACCGGTTTTTTGGTATTCTCGTCGCGGTACATGCCCACAAATCCGACCCGTGCGGTAGGCACCAGGTCCAGTATGCCTTCAAGCATACCCACCCCCGCACGCAGGATCGGCACCACCACAAGATCTTCCGCGATTTGATAGCAGTCCGCCTTCGCAACCGGTGTTTGCACACTGACCTTCCTGACCCGTACCTTCTTCAGTGCTTCGTAGCAAAGGAACATGGTGATCTCCGTTGCCAACTCACGAAACTTCTTGTGCCCGGTTTCCTGATCGCGGATCAACGCCAGTTTATGCTGTACGCAGGGATGTCTTACTTCTTCGTGCATTGCGCGGTGCTCCTTTTCTTATTGGTTTTCCTGATCGGACCAAATCGCGAATTCGTTGCCATTGGGATCAGTGAAGTGAAATCTGCTGCCGCCGGGAAACGAATAGCTGTCTTTGATGATGGCACCACCCAGCTCCGTCACCCGCGCAACGGCGGCTTCAAGATTCGCTTTGTAAAATACAATCAGGGGACCACCCCGGCTCTGGGATGCAGCCAGATCCGCACGGTAGAATCCGCCCGCCAGACGACCATCGCTGAAACTGCAGTAATCCGGACCGTAGTCCTCGAATTTCCAGCCGAACAGCTTTTCAAAGAAAGACCGCGCTTGCTGTGGGTCTTTGGCTGCTATTTCGATATAGTCGATCTTGTTCTCAGGAATCATGGTCCCCCCCCTTGCTACGTTCCAGGCCCTTGCAGCCGCAAAATCGGCCGCTCCGCATGCACTTTGATCGTGCCGAAGTTTCCCTGTATTTCATACTGCCCGTCAGCCGTCAGCCGCATGCTGCTTATCCTGCCATGACTCAAACCTGACACCACCTCGCTTGATGCGCCGCCCGTATTGCCGTCACTCGATACCAGTGCACAGTGAGGGAATTCGAGCATTGCGGGTCGAAAACAGGCGCCTTCCGACGGACGCGGTTTTTCGTAAAACGCATGCTCCGGCAGCAACAAAAGATCGAGGTCGATCCGCAGCGCGTCGTCTTGCATCTGCCAGGAGAGTATGAACGATTGTGTCAGGCCTACAGCACGAAACTCGCGTAGTTCGGTCCAGTTGATGGATACGTCGTTCATGGCGACCTTCAGGAAATGATCTCGATGCGCACGTCGGTCCTGACCGAATTGGCGATAAAACACAATTCGTGTGATCGATGGTGCAGTTTTTGGAGTTGTGGCATGGTCGGCATTTTCTTTCCCGAGTAGCTTGCCCTCGGGCGCAGGATCACACGGGTCATCGCTAATCTGTCGTTTTCGTCCTTTGCCAGATAACCGCTTGCTGCATCCGAGTAACAATCGACGACGATGCCTCGTTTGGCGGCCATTGCCAGAAAAAACAGCATATGACAACTCGACAGCGAGGCGACGAGTGCTTCTTCGGGGTCCACATTGGCGGCGACGGAATACGGCGGCGGCACTATCTCGGGTGATGCAGATGCCGGCACTGCCAGACCACCATCGAAGTGCCAGGCATGCGCCCGGCTGTATTGATCATCGACGAACACCTGATCGCCGCGCTCCCAGCGAACTGTTGCGGAGTATTCAGACATGTTTCGAGTGCGGTATTTGCCAGATATTCGTTGCTTGCAGGTCCATGATGTGTCCACGCTTCGTCATGCCGTAATTGCCATGCTGAAAAGATTCACGCAAGTTTGCTGCCGTTGCTTACAGGCTGGTCCGGCACTGCCAGCACGACGACGCCGTCATCCTGCACGATGCCGGTTACGAGGCATTCTGACATGAACGGCCCGATCTGTTTCGGTGGAAAATTTACAACGCCAAGTACTTGTTTTCCAAGTAAATCTTCTGGTCTGTACAGATCGGTAATCTGCGCGGATGAAGATCGTATGCCGATGGCATCGCCGAAATCCACGCTGAGCTTATAGGCCGGTTTCCGCGCCTCGGGAAATGTGCCAACCTGCACGATCGTACCAACTCGGAGTTCGATTTTTGCAAAATCCTGCCAGTTGATCTCAACCATGTCTGTTCCCGCCAACTAACGATCAAGCACGAGCGCATCTATTATTGTTGCACGGCAATTCTATTACTCCGTCCCATTCGTCGTCATGCAAACACTTTTTGCACCCAGTCACCAATGAAATACGATATGGCAACCACGATGATCGCGATGGCGACGTGTTCGCTCACCACCGGCAGGACCGCAACCCGTTGTGTACGGGCCAGGTAGAAGCTTAGCAGAGTGATCACGGTGAGGCCCCAGCCGACAGCAACGAATACCGCGGTTTGCAGAGGCAGCCAGAGCAACGGCAGCGAGAAAGTAGATGCGACAATCAGCTTGGTCAGAAACGTGGAAATGGTGGCCGCCCAGATGTGTTCCTCATTTGAGTCCGGATCGGCCTCCTGCGCAAGATGAATACCCATGGCATCCGACATCGCATCCGCAACGGCCACAACAAAGATTCCACCGAGCACCGCCACCAATGACCGGGTGCCCGAGTACAAGCCTACGATCAGGCCTATCGTGGTAATTACGCCTGATGTGGCACCGAAAAATATCCCCGTGCGTGTGCCTTTATTCGAGAGCAGCTTCTTCATTTATCGGTTTTCATTTGACGCCTGCGAGAACCTCTGCCGCAGGAAGGCCGTAACCCGGCAGAGAATCATCGCGGCTGGCTCGCGTTTTCGCCAACAGCATGGTCCTGCACGGTTTTCAACGCATCCGCCGACATCTTGCGCACCTCTTCAACTTCCTCCACGCTCAGCACTTTGTAACCGCGCAGGTAAGGCCATCCGTAGCCCCAACGGAACCGGGTTGGCAGATAGGGCGTTCCGCCCACCGTGACACCGGCCAGCATCAGGTTGGCGATCATCGGCTCACTCACGTTCGCGACGCAATCCTCGAGTGCCTGATCTGCTTCCTTGCGGTCCTCACGGCTGCCACCTTGCCAGTACGCAAGATCATGCGCCACGCAGCAGTTATGCCACAGCTGTTGCTGCTCGGAAGTACCATCCGGAAAGGCGCTGCAGCCGTCCGTCGTGAATGGATCCAGGTCGGCCGACGCCGTGGTCGCAATACCTGCGCCTAGCAGCAATAGCAAAAGTTTGTTTAGCGTGAGGTGCATCCATTATTTCCTGGGGGGGCCGTGCGCATTATCTCCCGATGCACGACGCGAGAACAGCAGCCAGCTATAAATCATGGCGTTGACGATGAAGACGATACCGGCTGCCCAAAATTGCAGTTCGCGAGTCAGGCCGGCCGGATAAATCACCGGAACGATATAGTGCTCAACGAAACTGTTCTCGTATCCGAGCTGTCCGGCGGCTCGCCGCAATCCGTTTTCCAGAAACGTCAGCGGACAAACGCGGCCTGTCAGCTCCACGAACGCTCCCCACACTGCGGCCGGGATGTGTATCCAGGCAAGCCAATGCATTCGCAACACGAACAACGCGCCAGCCACCACAAACACGACAAATGCCAGATGCACCACCAGCACGGCGTCCGCAGCCAATCGGAACAACACGCGTCAGCGCTCCATTGGTTCAACTGTCTGTTGCATACAGACTTATTTCTTCCGTGTCGTCTGCCAGCCGAATCATGCCTTCGAACGATAAGCCTAGCTTGTGTAACAGATTGACTGAGCTCATGTTTTCCGGCGCCGTAATAGCAACTATGCGGCCGAGTCCGAGTTTCTCCCTGGCGTATTGCAACACCGCCGCCGCCGACTCAGTGGCGTAGCCCCGCGACCAGTATGCCGGCAGAAATGCGAAACCGACGTCCGGATCCTGCAATTCATCCCGTTTCACCAGCCCGCAGATACCGATGCACGCGCCATCTTCTTTCAGTGTGGCCAGATAAAGGCCATAGCCGTTCTCCGCATAGCTCCTGATCGGCCCGTTACTCAGGTACTCCCGGGCATCATCCACGGTCCGCACGCCTTTATCGCCGATAAAGTGAATGAAGGACGGCTCATTCAGCAGTTCGAGCATGAATTCCGCGTCGGCGTGCGACAGACGAACGAGGATCAGTCGCTCGGTTTCAAGAACCTTCATGCCTGCGTCCATTGTGCAAAACCCGTCGCTGCTCAGGCGCTCGCTTCACGTTGCCAGAATAGCCGGTAAGAGCCGACGATATCTGCCGCTGTCGCAGCCGGTGGTTCGTCGCAGCGCTCTTTGATATCGGCGATAAACTTTTTGAATGCGTCAGTTTCCGGCAGTGGATTGCTGCCATCGTCAGTTTCGACGACCGCAATGTGCACAAAGGTCAGCCCGTCCTCCAGATTGAAAGACACGTAACGCAGTCCAACCGGTTTTTTTTCGTCAAGCTCCCGGAACACGTCTCTAATATACTGTTTGTTTTCTTCTGATCGATCTGCTTTGACCTTGTAACGAACGATAATTGTCTTCATTGCTTGTCTCCAAAGAGTAAGGCGGTGCGCGACTATCGTGTTGTCTCACAGCGTAGCGAACGCCTTGTCGTAGCGAACCGTGCCATTGACGGCGGCCAAATAAGCCGAACGTAACTCCAGCGCCATGAATACTTCGTCAGGTACGTCGTATTCACAGCCAAGACCGAACTGCGAGGCCGGTACGAAACCGAACTTCGGATAATATTCCGGATGGCCGAGGACCACCACCGCTGCATAACCGGCATCGGAGCAGCGATGCAATCCACTGGTTACCAGCTTCGAACCGATACCGCTACCTTGCCGCTCCGGCAATACTGCCATGGGCGCAAGGCCCATTATCCTTGCATCAGGGTCGCTATCCAGGGATACCGGCGTAAACAGAATGTGTCCAACGACCGCCTTGTCGAACAACGCCACCAACGAAATAAAATCAGCCGCAGAATCGCGCAGGTCGTCGACCAGGCAAGCTTCCGCGTCCGTCGGGAAAGCGGCGACATGCACTGCGAAGACGGCCCGTCGATCCCGGGGCAGCTCAATCCTGATGTGCATCTGTCTTTCCTCTCAGGAACGCCGACAACAATCGCTCATACTGCGGCAAACTACCGATCGTGTTGTGTCCGGCACCGTCAATTACCGTCACTTTTAACAGGGAAGGATCGATGGCGGCCGCCAGGTTTTCAGAATGCCCTCTGGCAATGATCTCGTCGTGTTCGGCGATCATAATCAGGGTTGGAACGCGAATCCTGTTAGCCCTGCCAAGCGAGTCGAAGCGGTCCTGCATCAGCAACGACACCGGAAAGAGCGGGAAGGCTGCTTGCGCGACGCGATCCAGGCTGTCAAAGGGTGTGACCAGTACGAGTCGTTTGGTCGTCCGGGCTGCCGCGAGATAGGTGGCCACGCCGCTGCCCAGGCTGCGACCGATCACTGATATTTCCGCATGCTGCCTGGCGACAAAATCATACACCGATAGCGCATCCAGAAACAGCCCTGACTCTGCCGGCGATCCGCTACTGCCACCGTATCCGCGGTAGTTGACCAGGTACACCGTCAGGTCGTCAAGGTAACGCAGGAATTCGGCCGAATTCTGCGATACATCTTCCGCGTTGCCGCCAAAATAAATTACCGCGTGCTCATTGCCTTGCGACACGCGCCAGATCTGCAGTACTTCGCGATCCGACTCCAGCAACAGCTCTTCCGCCAGAGGATTGCTGACGGACGGTGTCGGGTAGTAGATCAGCGATCGTTGCCTCAGCCAGAGCCAGCCGCACAACCCCAGGTAAACAATGAGGATGACGGAAATAATCCACACGATTGACCCCTTCATGGTTAGCCAGGCAGCCTCATCGCTGCCTAACGCCGGATACCGAGATGATCGAGGGTCTGTTCCGTCAGACCGTCAAGCGTCGTCAGTTCGACCTCGCAGCGATTATTGCGGCAGACCGCCTCGCGTTCCATATCCCCGGTAGGACAATCGTAATAAACGCGAAAATCACAATTTGTTCCATAGCGTCTGTAGTCGAGTCGCAGCGCCGTGATTGCGGATTTTGCGACTGATGTCAGGCACTGAATCGGGTAACCGAAGTCGAATAACGTGCAGTCGTCGTCGGATTCGCAAATTCGTGCTCGCTCGACACTGCGTCGTAGTTCGTTTTCCGAACGCTCACAGTTCTCGGCCGCGCTTATCGTCCGCAGCACAGGGCCAACACCGGACTCACGCACGGGATTCATCGCAGGCGCCTCGTTTGTTGTCATTTGCCAGTGCGCATCGTCTTCGAAGGATGATGCAACGGCGAACAGAACCACGGCGGCGATCACCGAGATCAATGTCGTCTTCAGTGTCAGCCGGTTCGTGTTCCTGATTTTCGGATCCGGCAAAATCTACTCCCGGAAATCGTTGATAACGGTAACGCCGGCGGTGGCAGAGCTTTTCGGCCGCACGAAATCGCGCGCTGCCTGCTGCAGAGTTACGGTATTACCGACCAGCTTGGCAGGTTCGAGTGTGCCATCGGCAATCATACGCAACATCCGGTCATACTCATGCGCCTGCATTCCGTGACTGCCAAGTATCTGCAACTCGTTGGCCACGACCTGGTCCATTGGAACGGCAGAATGGCGATCGTCTCCAACCATCAGGCCCACCTGCAGGTGCTTACCTCTCTTGCGAAGCCCTGCTATTGAATCGAAGGACGTCTGCCCGCTTCCCAGCGCGTCGATCGACACGTGCGCGCCACCCGAAGTGAGTTCTCTGACCGCCGCGACAACCGATCGTTCTTTGGACGCATTGACCGCTGCGCTCGCACCCAGCGATCCCGCAAATCGCAGCTTGTCTTCGTCAATATCGATGGCTACAACGTTTGCACCAAACGCATTGCCGATCATGATCGCGGCGAGACCGACACCACCGCAGCCGTATACCGCGAGCCACTGGCCATCGCTGATTTTCCCCTGCGCGACAACCGCGCGGAACGAGGTTGCAAAGCGACAGCCAAGACTCGCCGCTGTAACGAAGTCGAGTTCCTCCGGTAGTGCGACCAGGTTGATATCGGCATAGTCGACGGCGACGTACTGGGCATAGGACCCCCAGTGGGTAAAACCGGGCTGCGACTGTCGGTCGCAAACCTGGTGATTGCCCGAGGCACATTGCGGGCAGTCGCCGCAACCACAGACGAACGGCAACGTGACCCGGCTCCCCTCCCGCCAGTTTCTGGTCTCTTTGCCGAGCGCCGCTACCGTGCCCGCAATCTCATGACCCGGAACATGCGGCAATGTGATGTCCGGATCATGCCCTTGCCAGCCGTGCCAATCGCTACGGCACACGCCGGTGGCCTGCACCTGCAGAATGACCCCCTGATCCGGCGGCACCGGATCGTCAACCCTTTGCACCGAGAGCGGTCCGCCAAACTCTTCGTATATCGCTGCCCGCATCGTCCCGTTACTGCCCTCGTACGCGGAATCGCATCACCGCTGCGAAGAATACCCCGTAGCATAGCAGCGAAACCAGAGATGCCAGGCCCGCGCGGGTCACACCGAAGAACAGGATGCGAAAGACATCGCGAGCCGATGTCGCCACCGTCAGGTCAATCAGTATGAACGTCATCAGGCCCAGCGGAATCAGTATCAGGGCCGCAGCCCAGAAGACGCGCAAGGGCGATGTCAACAGCGGCTGTGGAAGCGCGTACTCCCTGCTTTTTCTGAACCAGATCGCAAGCATTAGCAGGAATATTGGTAATCCGAGCAGGGTACTGCCGTGTTGCAAGAGTGAATATACTGGCAAACTGAAGTTGCCTGTCAGAGTAATCTGCTCGTACAGCAGCGGCACCAGCTCCGCACCCCATTGCCCGTAGTGGGTGAATGCATCCCAGGCAATATGAGTTGTAGCGCCGACCGACACTGCGGCGGCGATCATCAATAAAGGCCTGATTCCAAATAGCGGATCTACTGCAACATAAGCAACGAGCCGGGCCTGAAAATTTCTCGGTAAGAGCTCATAGAGGGCCCGTTTCAGCGCCAGCTGGAAAAATATTGAAATCACGAAACCGATTGGCAGGCACGCCAGCAAAATTCCTGGAAACGAATGCGTCAGCTGGTAGCGCGGGCCGTAGGGTACATACAGCGGCCAGTCCGGCACCATGGAACCGATGACCAGAGCCGGGAATACGCCAGCACCCGACCAAAACCACGCGATCGGGACAGTGGCCAGAGTGTGTGTCGGTGTAAACGGCATTGAGTCACTACGTGCGCAGGTCTACGAGCGCAGGTAGGATGCGCCGTTAACGTCGATAATTGATCCGGTCGAGAACTCGGCACCCTCCGATGCGAGAAACAGCGCGGCATGCGCTACCTCTTCCGGTCTGGCGACCCGGCCGAGCGGACTCTGCGCCCTGACTGCGTCGCCCTGCTGACTATGCAGCAACTCGGCCGCCATGTCCGTCTCGACAAATCCCGGCGCAACGATACCGACGAAAATATGATACGGCGCGAGCGCGACTGCTAGTGACTGACTTAGCGCGTTCAATCCGGCCTTGCTCGCTCCATACGCCGGGCAATCCGGCTCGCCGCGAAATGCGCCACGCGATGAGATATTAACGATTCGCCCACCGCCATTTTTCATCATGTGACGGGCGGCGCGGTAGCAGACATTTGCCGGCCCGAGGAGATTGACGTCGAGGGTTCGCTGCCACGCCTCCTTCCAGTCATCGTAGCCAGTCGTGGCCACCGGATGCGGCACAAAAATTCCCGCGTTATTGACGACGATATCCAGGCGACCGAGTCCGGTCACGGCACCTTCCACTGCCATACTGGCGCCCTCCGGCAATGACAGGTCCGCTTTGACCGTCAGGTGGCCATGGCCATTGAGCGCTTGCAGTGTTTCGCCGGCCGCATCGTCGTTGCTGCAATAATTGATCGCGACACGGGCCCCGCTGTCGGCGAAAGCCAGCGCGATAGCCCGGCCGATGCCACGCGATGCGCCGGTGATGAGAACTTTCTTGCTGGAAAAATCAAACATTCTTTATTTTACTTAGCGCTCGATCATGATCAACCGCAACGCAAGCGCGACAAAAACGGTTCCGGCTATTCTGTTCATGATGAGCTGTGTTTTGTCAGATTTGCCAATCCAGCTGCCCAGCGAGGCAGCAAACATGGCGATCGAGCCGAATACCAGTATCGTTGAAATCGCAAACACGCCGCCCAACAGCATGATCTGCAATACCAGCGAGCCCCGCTGCGGGTCCGCAAATTGCGGCAGGAACGCCAGAAAAAATATCGAAACTTTCGGGTTAGTCACGTTCATGATGATGCCGCGGCGATAGAGCCTCGAATAGCTTCGCGATTCATTCTTCTTCGCGCTGATGTCCTCGGCATCGGCACCAAACGATAACCAGGCCAGGTACAGCAGGTATGCCGCCCCAACGAATTTCAGTGCGGTAAAGGCTAACGCCGATGTCTGGAAAATGACCGCGACCCCGAAGGCCACGGCACTTGTATGCACGATCAGCCCGGTACACAAGCCCAGCGTAACCGCCAGACCGGCGTACTTTCCTGCGAGCGCCGACTGCGTCAGAACGAAAATATTGTCCGGCCCGGGAGCGAGTGCCAGTAGCACGCTGACCGAAAGAAAAGCTATCAGTACCTCCGGTGGAATCACACAATTATCCTCATGGGACCCTGACTCAGTCCGAACCATCCAGATTACGTAGTCTCTCAACTTCGGCAGTAAAACTGCTTCTGCCGTGCAACAGACCGAGCGCTTGCCACACCGGCGCCAGCCGCCTGACCCGTTTCTGAAACTCGTCCTGGTAATATTCAGGGTCCAGAAAGCCTTGTTGGTATTGATAGAACATATTGTCCCAGTGGGTCAGTTGCGCAATTTGCCATTGCCGGAATACACCCCGTTCCCTGGACGACAACTCGTCCAAAGCAGAGACGTCGGCAGGATAACCGAGTTCGGTCAGTTTGACGATCAGCGGACCGATAACTTCCGAGCATGCTGCCTGCACCAGCATGCCCTGCAGGGCATCGGCACGCATCTGATACGTCTGGGCCAGCGCCAATCGCTTCCCTTCGTCCATCGAGCGGGTGTTCTGCCTGACCTGCACGGCCAGGTAAGCCAGCGTCACGATGACGCCGATTGCGCCCAGTAATTCGCCCAGTGCTCCGAGTTCCATAATGGTCATGATGTACCCTCCGATTCGCGGTATGGCATAGCGTATGTAGGAACCTGTTCAGATCCAGGGCTGATCTTCGATCGCGACGGTCTGCGGCGTTTTCGTGCTGCCAGTGTGCAACGTATCCTTCGGCTCAATGAGCATGATCTCGGCGCCGTCTGTTGCAACCGGTTTGTGTTGCACGCCCTTCGGCACAACAAAAAATTCGCCGGGGTCAAGCGCGACCACCCGCTCCGGCAAATGAATATCAAGGTGGCCGCTGACCACCAGGAAAAATTCGTCTTCATTATCATGCTGGTGCCAGTCCAGTTCCCCCAATCCTTTGGCCAGCTTGATGTATTGGCCGTTAATCTCACCCACCAGCTTGGGAGACCACAAGTCGCTGAACTTCTGGAATTTCTCGCTCAGATTGACTTTGCTCATTGTAGTTATATCCCATTGATTTAACTCTGATTACCCGGATGTGGAACGACGGTCATTTGACGTGAAGTGATCGAAGGCACCATCGCCATACGAGCGAAGGATCTCAGAAATCACGATGTGATAGCCGTCATACCACTGCCGGTATTGGCGCTTGGCTTGCAGATGTTTCGGATGATTCGAAAACTCGCGCAATGCCTCGAGATTCTCCCAGTAATAAGTCGCATTAATCCTGTCACCATCTGCGGAATGCCAGGACTCGGCACCCAGGTATCCCTCTGTTGCATTTGCAGCACCATCGATCAACGCGTTCAACTCGTGAAACTTGTCGTCATAAGTACCGGGTTCAAAGATGAAAGCAGCTGAGAACATCAGCACTGTCTCCTGTCATTAATTCTCAATCGTAAGCGTTTCTGAATTGTGCCTGCGTCCCGTCGCGGATGCCGGTGGGTCTTTTGCATTGCGACGGGCGCGTTGTGCAGTGATCAACAGCGCCAGGGCCACCACAGGAAGTATTGGTGAAGAGTAAACGCCTGGCGCCGGTTTGCCCAGATAGATCGATGCCCCATCGATCACGTGCACGGCGATGGAGAGCACGACAAAGACCCATACCATGCCCCATTGTTTTGTGCGGTCTCCAGTTGCCATCAATCCTTCCATTACGCCTTTATATTTCACGGGTCACGGCGGAGTTGATGCGGACAGAACGAAATCCATGATACTCCGCAATGCATCCTCTCTGAAAATGCTGCTTCCCTGATCTACCGGGTCCTCAAGCGCATGGCCGGAACCTTCATATATCCTTACTTGAATGTGCGGGCTCTCCAGAGAATGCAGGTTCGCGGCGCTCTCTGCCGACGGCACATTGCTGTCCTCTTGCCCATACAGAACTAAAGAGCTAACAGTGAGTTGCTGCCAGTACGGAAGTGGATCAAAGTCTCCGATCGCATCCCAGAATTCTCTTTGTCCGACGTTTCTCAGGTAGGCAGTGGACAGGTACGCGATGAGATTCGAGATCCCCGGGAAAAAGCCCATTTCTCTCAAGTTGTTGTTTTCTTCGTACAGCAGTTGCTTATGCGTGGAGACGGCTGCGCCAACGATATTTACCAGAAAAGTGACCTCCGATGATTGACTGGCTACGAGCGGCGCGATCCAGCCACCCTGACTCATTCCCACGATGCCGACTTGCGATATGGCAACCAGATCCTGATCTTGCAGGAACTGAAGCGCTGCCAAAGTATCGGTCGCCAGGTCGGCAAAATTCGATGTGTGCCAATCTCCCTGAGATCTTTCAGATCCCCGTTTGTCAGGCAGGAGAACTACGATACCGTGGTCTTGTAGATATTGAGCCAAAGTAAGGTACCAGCGGTTCTCTCTGTTACTGGTACCAGAGCCATGAATTATGACGGCTGCAGGGAATGGTCCTTGTCCCTGTGGCACAAACAACATTCCCCCCAAATGAATATTCTGCGTAGTATTCTGAAAGTTAATCTCCGCGTATTGCGTATCTTCAAGTTTCACGCCGCGGAGACTTCGGCCTTCCGATTTGTAAAGCTGGACAATCAAAACAGGAACAACGAGCAGAATCAGAATTATCGCCAACAAGACAAGCCTAAAATGCCACAATTTTTTCAATGGTTTATTACGCATCATGGAACAAGGTTTTACCTATTTACGGCCCGAGCCCCTGTGTTTTTTTACTGGCAACGATCTTTATTTGCTCATCGATATACGCTGCAACTTTCTCGTTGAACTCCCCTCGTGCTTTAATCCAGTAATCCGAAAAATAAATGGTCTGCACGAACATCTGAATGATCAATGTATATGATCTGGCAATACTTGCATCCAGAAGATTTTGCTGTGCAAGATTGAACTGAAGCCTCCCAGTTCATCACAACTCCGATTTCGCCTGGTGTTCGGGTTCACTAGCGGCCAGCGCGACGCATTGCTAGGTATCATTTTGCAACATTTTAACGACATTCCAGTTCCGTTCGCGACGGCTCGGGCAAGGGTCTTGTGTCGCTACAATCGCGTCGATTTCGGAAATGTAGTCGGAGGGTAATCTCAACTTTTTACAGCCAAGCAAGACTATCTGCTTGTACCAATCGTATGGCTGCAAGGTGTCATCCATATGCGACTTTGTTGCAAAGTAGGTAAAACACTTTCCGAATTCGGCAACACTAATGGTTCCGTCATCATAGCCATTTCCAACGCCTTCCACAGCATCTAGTTTAGATTTATCCGCGTCGTCAATTTGATATATCGCCAGATACAAACCCTTTCCTGGTGCAATGATATTGCATTTCCCAGACCGATCGATGCTTCGCTTGTGAAAATGCAACCCCCAGTCGGGCATGTAACTCGTCCCCAGCGGCTGAGCTGAGGGTATTCTTGCCTTCAATCTAAGGGGGTGAAGGTTGGATCCGTAGGCTGCATATTGCATCAGGGCATGGTGAATCCGGTCGGCGAGACAATGGCACTACATTGCGAGCCACACCGGTTCAAGCAACTAAACGCCATCTTCGGTCCGCCCATTGAGCATTGATGATCAGGCTGATCGATGCTGATCCCATGACTAATGCCAGTTGGCCAGTGCAGCGCTTCGTCAGGATACTATTCGCCAATATCCTCGTTCCAGAGAGAGTCATTGTCCTGGATGAAATCCTGCATCAATTGAAAGCACTTTGAACTATCGATTACGTGCAACTGAACTCCACGCGATCGTAAATAGTCCTCAGGCCCCTGGAAAGTTCGATTCTCGCCAATAACGACGTGCGGAATTTTATACAGCAAAACAGCACCGGCACACATATCGCACGGCGACAGTGTTGAGTACAGAACAGAGCGCTTATATTCTGCGGCCGTCAGCCGTCCGGCATTCTCAAGACAATCGATTTCTGCGTGCAATACGGAACTGCCACGTTGAACCCTTCTATTGTGTCCACGACCAGCGATTTCATCGTCAATGACTAAAACCGAGCCAATCGGAATCCCACCGCTGCGCAGTCCTTCTTTCGCCTCTTGAATCGCCGCATCGAGAAACATGACTTGCATCTATTTCTACTCCAAGTACTTTTGATTTGTGCCGGTGACAATAGGAAACTGGCGGTCCAACTCGCTGATAACGGCGTGACAGTCGCCGGGTTAGCCATTACGGCGCTTTGTTTGGTTTGGTGTGACGCTTAACCGTGCGGCTCACCAGATGAACCAACATAATATGTTCAGCCCACAGGAGATCGACCCGAAGTGTGGCGCAACACGATGGCCGACCGATAGAGAATGGCGTCAAGTCTCAAACTCCAATTTTGGCTAGAGTGTCTATGACCTCTCTCATGAAGCGCTCGACCGTAGGATGACTAATCGCGAATTTAGCCTCAAGCAGCTTGGCGCGTTCCAACACCAGATTCGTATCCGGCTTTGACGTCGATGAATTGAGTAGATCATGAATGTCCGAGTCTAGTTCCCGAAGTGAAGAACGGGTGTCGGCGTCGACTTCAGTTTCCTGTAGTTCGTCATGTAGTTTGGCCAGTAGTTGCCGTATCTCTTTGTTACTCATAAGTCTGTCAATCCTGAATAGCGTAAAGGTGACGCCTAAGGTACTAGCTCACCGGCAATTGAGCGTATGGCACCCTTACGACCAATGCAAGGTGAGTGGCCGTTTCGAGGTTGGCAAGTGCCGCGCTTTATTAAGTGTTATTTTCAATCGACCTATACTCACCACCCGGCCCCGGCGTCGCATACATAATTCTGCTGCACTCGAGTATATCGACGCGGTGCCACACGCCTTTCGGAACAACGAGACCGTCGCCTGGTTTCATCTCGATATTTTCGTATCTTTCGTCTTCGAAAACGACGCTGACACTTCCGCTTATCAAGTAAAGAACCTCATCCCCATCGGGATGCATCTCGCCGCCATGTCGTGAATTCTCCGACATTTCCACTATCCCGATCGTTACACCATCCACCGGTACGGGAGGATCTGCTTGCATCGGCACGAGCGACGCAAGCAAATCGCGGCTAAGCCCTATTGTGTGAATCGAAGGATTAAATCTCATGGGGCTGCACATTGCTCTAAACTCCATCTTTCGGCGGAACGTTAATGTGACACCTAACGGTATAGTTCACCGGCAACAGAGCGTATGGCACGCTGGTTGCGGATGCAAAGACGAGTCAAATACAAATTCTATTCGTTGACTAACGGGTTCGGCCCTATTTCATTGTAAACCGGCGAACTTGTAGGAAGTACACCGATCAGATTGAGCGGGTGTTGCCCGGAATTGATGAATGTGTGTGGTTCACCGGCGGGCACTTTGGCAATGTAGGGCGCAACAGCGCTGAATTTGTTATCGCCAATAACGTAGTCCATTTGGCCGGAAAGAAGAACGTGAGCTTCCTCAACCGCGTGAGTATGTAACGGTGGACCACCGCGCGGATGAGTCTCAGTAACAATAATCGTCAGCGAATCGAACCCGTAGTCGGCTCCGGGCATGAAATATCCGGCCTCCCCCGGGAAATCATAGAAGCTGGCCAGCTGGTCAAACTTGAACAGATAGTCTGATTTCTCGAACGGTGCACTGGGTGGATGCATAAAACTTTCAGAAGGCAATTCCCCGCCCATAATCGGAACATACGTCGGAGTTATTGGCTCATCGGTCTCAGTGCATCCAGAAAGAACCAGTAGAATTGCGAAAAACGCGGCGCGCGCCGAAATTTTCATCGATCGAACCTCCCTATATGACTTTCCTGCGGAGTTGATATTAATCTTGCAGTCATTTTGTGGCGTGCTGCAAGATAGCTGATCACCTGAATACTCTGCATAGTTGCATTCGGCGAAAATCCGACTTTGAATCGGCGCAATCCAGGTAACGCCGCCTAACGGTTCACCTCACTGGAGTCAGTAACTGACGCGATCAGTGCACAATTTGCTAGGTGGCGGAGCGTCCCGGGGACCTCACTTCCGCTTGCTTTGCCTCCAGTGGGCAAAGACGAACTTTGAGATAATTCAAAGAACCGATGGGGAAAGGAAACCACAGAATTGCTGCATAAAAACCCATCTGTAAAAAGACCATTAATGAACTAACCAGAGTCGCGACAAATATGACAAGGGAAAAAGCCCCTGAAGCGGTCCACTGTACACCGATAACGCTCTTACAATTCGGGCACGTAACGTGCGAAAAAAATAATTCTGATACCGAGATCATACGTTTAGAGCAATTTGGGCATTCTCTGCGCATTTTTTTCGCCACTCAGCCGCTTCCAAACACAGAATTTGTCAGCTCCGTATCGAAGTACTCCTTCACTTCGGAAATTTTCCCATCTCGCACGCGAATCACTTGGCAATAGGAATTGTTGTACGGTCTCCCATCGTGGGTCTCGGCAGTACCTGCTGTTTGAGCCACCACGAAATCCGACTCAGCAACCATGTTTTCAATGGTCGAGGAAATACCTGCTTTTAATTGCCCGAAGAGCGGGCCCAGGAGTTGTTCGACGAGCGCCTGTTTTCCCACATACGTCCCGGAGAATTTCGTGGACCCGATGTTTGTCCATGTAATATCATCGGCTAAGAGAGCAATGCAAGCATCCAAATCTCCGCGATCCCCTGCGTCATAAAAATCGAGTACTACCTGTTTGTTCTCAGCGATACCCATTACGTTCCTACTGGACCAAAGATGCCGTCTAATATTTTAGCTCAGCCACACCCAGTATCTGACGGGCTTGTCGCGAATGCAAGAAGCGTGACTGGTACCAGATGGCCAGCGCAGCGACTGTTAGACATCACTTGATGTAGTAGCCAGCGACCCGCCATTTATTATCCTCATCTTTCATCACTGTCACCGTTTCAATGGCAGAAGCCTTATTTTCGAAAGATGTCGAAAAGTGAAAAACCACATACTCACCGTCTGGAGCACCGGGTAGCGTTCGGGCGAATGTAGCCGACGCAAGCTCTCGGGACTTCAAATGCCCGAGCGGTGATCGGACGGCACTCAATGATCTGACCCAATCGGCTGTGGAGATTGCTGCTTGAAATAATGAGGCTGCATCAGTCCAACTCTGTTCATACTGGCCCTGGTCTGTCAAAGACAACCACGATCGAGTTGAATTCTCTGCTGCCGCAGAAACCTCGTCAGTCTCGGCCCGTGCCACCGCTATAGCCAGCACAAAAGTTACGGCAATTACGGTACTCAGCTTCATAAGTGCTCCTGGCGCAGAAAACAACGGCTTGGTTGGAGGTGACGTCCAACGTCTTGGCTATTTTGTGCCAAGTATCTCACGCTTGCCGCTTCTCCCTGACAGCAGCCTGTGAACAAAAAAGGATAGCGGAGACAAAATTGCGAAAACCACTATTGATAATACCGGCAGCCCCAATATCAGCCAAAAACCGTCAAACAATCCGAAATCCAAATCCAGATTTACATTCATTGACGACTCCCCGGCAATTAGAAGAGATATGCCGAGAATCAATCCCAAAGTCAGCGACGATGAGAGAACAAAAATGCAGAGTTGTCTTATATAACTTCTAAATGGAATCGCATTTCTCCCGATTGATGTCGTAGTCGAGTTTGACGCCTAACGTCTAGCTAACTTGCACCAAGTATCTGGTGCGGCCAGTTTTGCCGGTTCAGGGTGAAGTTTTGACGAATCGCTGGACTTCACATGGAACCTGACTATTGCTGATGGCCAGCCTGCTCTTTGGCAGCGGGCGGCTAGTCGAGTTTCCGGATACCGACCGCGTATCGTATCTCGTCCAGGAACGGTACAGAGATATCTCGCGCCTTGGCCGCACCTTTTTGTAGTTCCTGCTCCACAATGTCCGGGGCTTCCATCAATCGTTGATATTCATCCCGGGCCGGCTTGATGTGATCGTTGATATACTCAAACAGCACCTGCTTCATTTCACCCCAGGCAATGCCGTCCGCATAACATTGTACTATTTCATTGACCTCGTCATCGGTCGCAAACGCTTTGTAGATATCGAAAAGCGTCGACCCTTCGGTTTCTTTCGGTTCGCCCGGCTCGAGGCTGTTAGTTTTGATTTTCATGATGAGCTTGCGCAGGCGCTTTTCGTCCGCAAACAGCGGAATGGCATTGTCGTAGCTCTTGCTCATTTTGCGCCCATCCAGACCTGCAAGTACCGCAGTGTTGTCGTCGATAACGGCTTCGGGAATCACCAGCAGGTCGCCGTAATGATGGTTGAAGCGCTGTGCGATGTCGCGAGTCATCTCTACGTGCTGCTTCTGATCCCGGCCGACCGGCACCCTGGTCGACTTGAACATCAGAATATCTGCCGCCATCAGGATCGGGTAGCTGTAAAGCGCCATGTTGATGCCCTTGTCCGGGTCTTTGCTGTCACTCTCCACGTTCGCCTGCACCTGCGCCTTGTAAGAATGGGCGCGATTCATCAGGCCTTTGGCCGTCATGCTGGTCAGGATCCACGTAAGCTGCGGGATCTCCGGGATGTCCGACTGCCGGTAAAAAACGGCATTGTCGGTATCGAGACCGAGCGCCAACCAGGCCGTCGCGATCTCCATCGTCGATCGATTGATGCGTTCCGGATCCTCGGCTTTCGCCAGCGCATGAAAGTCCGCCAGGAAATAAAAGTTCTTTTTCGAATGGTCTTTGCTGGCAGCAATGCCAGGGCGAATTGCACCGACATAGTTGCCAACATGCGGCGTGCCGGTCGTCGTTATACCGGTGAGATAAATATCCTCGCTCATCGTTCAGTATCCGGCGGCCTGCCCGTCCTTGCGTGACTCGGACGCTCCGTAATACACGCCCTGCTCTTCGTTCCGGAGGATCGACTGGTAACCACCGTAATCTCCCCGCCCGGTTGCAATATTGTGGCCGAGTTTTCTCAAGTCATCGCGTACCGAATCCGGGATACCGCTTTCGAGGTACACCGTGCCACCATTTTTCATTACTTCGTCGGTTGGCTGTGACGAGCCCACATGACGCATACGCGCTGCATCCCCTGCTTCCTGGATATTCATGCCGAAGTCGATCACGTTGACCAGGATCTGCACATGCGCCTGCGGCTGGATCGAACCGCCCATGACACCGAAACTCATGAACGGCTTGCCGTCTTTCATGACGAACGCCGGAATAATGGTGTGAAACGGTCGTTTGCCGGGTTCGAAGATATTGGCATGACCATCCTGCAGGCTGAACAATGCGCCACGATTCTGCAACATGAAACCGAGTTTGCCCGGCGTCATGCCGGAGCCCATGCCGCCATAGTTGCTTTGAATCAGCGATACCATATTGCCGTCCTTGTCGGCAACCGTCAGGTAAATAGTGTCGCCGTGTTCGAGGATGGCATCGCCGGACGGATAGCTTGCCGCGGCTTTGCTATCGGTGATCAGCTTGCGCCGTTCGTCGGCATAGTCCTTGGAAATCAGCTGTTCGATCGGCGCATCGTAGAAGTCTGGATCAGCGTAGAACTTTGCACGATCCTCGTACACGAGTTTCTTCGCCTCGATCAGCGTGTGCAGATATTCGGCGCTGCCAAATCCCATGCGGCGAATATCGTAACCTTCGAGAATATTCATCATCTGCAGCGCAGCGATACCCTGCCCGTTCGGTGGCAGTTCGTAGATATCGTAACCGCGATAGCTGGTGGATAACGGATTGACCCATTCCGACCTGTGCGCCGCGAGGTCCTCATAACGCAGGAAGCCACCATGCTCGGTCAAATAGGAATCGATTTGCCGGGCGATATCCCCTTTGTAAAAAGCATCGCGACCACCCTCAGCGATCTTCCGGTAGGTATTCGCCAGGCGCGGATTTCTGAACAAGTCGCCGGTTCCCGGCGCATTACCGTCCGGCGTATACGTCTCTCTGAATCCCGGATATTCAGCGCGCGTTTCCGCATTGCGTTGCCACAGGTAGGCGATGGTCTCGGAAACGGGAAAGCCTTCCTCGGCATAACGGATAGCAGGCGCCAGCAGCTCCGACATCGGCAGCTTGCCGTAGCGCGCGTGCAGTTCGTACCAACCGTCAACGGCACCCGGGACACTGACCGTCAACGGCCCAAGATAGGGAATACTGTCCAGGCCTTCATTGCGAAAATATTCGAGCGTCAGCAGTTGCGGTGACCGGCCCGAGGCATTCAGCCCGGTCAACTCCTGTTCCCCGGCGTCCCACACAATCGCAAACAGGTCGCCCCCGATACCGCAGCCGGTCGGCTCCATCAGGCCCAGGGTCGCATTGGCCGCAATGGCGGCGTCCACCGCGCTGCCGCCGGCTTTGAGAATATCCAGCGCCACCTGGGTCGCCAGAGGCTGGCTGGTTGCGGCCATGCCATGGGTGGCAATCACCTCCGAGCGCGAAGCAAACGACTCGCCGGTCGGGCGATCAAAGCCCCAGGTCGGGTCAGTCAAGCCGGCCATGAGTACCGGCAGCAGGATAGCGAAACGATTCATGCATAACTCCGGGCCAACCGTGGAAAACGGTGCATGATAGCAGGGATTGCCCGCGACAGGCCGGTCGCAGACGACTTCGACCTGCCGCCGTAAAGGAAGCTCGCAGGCACGGCACGGCTGACGGTATCATGCAGACTATGAATGAGAGTAACTGGATCGATTCGGCCGAGCTGGGGCCGCTTTACCCGTACCATGTCGAGGAAATCAAGGCACGTCATGAGCGGGCCCTCGAGAAAGCAGGCGCCGGCCACGTCGTCGTGTTTTCCGGTGCTCCGAAGCCGGTGTTTCTTGACGATTATTACTATCCGTTCCGGGCCAACCCGCATTTCGTGGGCTGGGTGCCGCTGACAGACACACCGCACAGCTACCTGGTCTATACCCCGGGCGAAGTGCCGATACTGGTTTACTACCAGGAACAGGACTACTGGCACTCGCCCCCGGGGAGCCCGGACGGTTATTGGGCAGGCCAGTTCGACGTGCGTATCGTGCATTCTCACGGTGAGGTAGCACAGCATCTGCCACCGCAACCGGACAAGTGCATCCTGATCGGGGAAATCGAACAGGAGACCCAGGCATTCGGCATCGAGCGTATCAATCCGGGCTCAGCCATCAACATGCTGCATTATGCGCGAGGACGTAAGACGAGCTACGAACTGGCCTGCATGCGCGCTGCGTCGCGAAGGGCCGCGCGTGGGCACATCATGGCGGAAGCGGCATTCCGTGACGGTCAATCGGAGTTCGACATTCACTTCGCCTATTGTCGTGCTGTCGAACACACTGAAAACGCTCTGCCGTACGGCAACATCGTCGCTCTGAATGAAAACAGCGCCATGCTGCACTACCAGCATCAGTCGCGCAACAGGCCCGCCGATCTTCGTTCGTTCCTGATTGATGCCGGGGCAAATGTCCACGGCTACGCGTCGGACATCACCCGTACCTATTCCTACCAGGACAGCGAGTACCGGGAATTGCTACAGAAGTTCGACAGCTTGCAGCGAGAGCTCGTCGCCGAGGTAAGAACCGGCATTGATTTTGCGGAACTGCACCTGCTGGCCCACCGCAAGATTGCGCAGTTATTACTGCAGCATAAATTTGTCTCGGGCAGTCCGGACGCTTTGCTCGAAGCAGGTGTTACCGCCGCTTTTTACCCGCATGGCCTCGGTCACCTGCTTGGCATCCAGGTACACGACATGGGTGGTTTCATGCTCGATGAAACCGGCACCCGCATTGACCCGCCCAGCGGTCATCCATTCCTGCGCTTAACCAGGAAGCTCGAGGCCGGGCAGGTTCTAACCATCGAACCAGGGCTGTACGTCATCGACATGCTGCAGGAGAGCCTGGTCGGGACGCCGGGCCATGCAATGGTCAACCAGGAACGGGTAGACTGGTTAAGACCATTCGGCGGCATAAGGGTTGAAGACAACGTCCGTGTCCTGGACGACGGCTGCGAAAACCTGACACGGGATGCATTCGCGCTGGTCGGATCTGGTACTCCGTCAATATCACCTTGACGAAGCACCAGCCTGTGCCAGTTCATTCATTATCCCGGCGAGCTTAAAATCCAGTTCCGTGATGCCACCTGCTTCATGCGTCGTCAGCTGCACCACTACCTTGTTGTAGACGTTGCACCACTCCGGATGGTGGTTCATCTTTTCCGCCTCCATCGCTGCGCTGGCCATGAAACCGAAGGCCTGCACGAAATTGGCAAATCTGAACTCCCGCTGGAGTTTTCCGTCTTTCAATGCCCATCCGTCCAGTATCCCGAGGTTCTCCTGCACTTTGTCATCACTCAGCTTGTCAGCCACTTTACACCAGCCTCCGATCGTGTTCGGCGAAGATACGCCAGAACGCCAATACAGCATGACAAATCATGAGCATTACTCCGCGACCTCGGCACGCATTCTCGCCCTGAGTTCTCTTTTGACTTTGCGCCCTTTAGCCTCGAGCAGCGGGCGAACGAGACGATTGACTGCCGGGAACAGGTAGGAAACCGTGGTCAGCAGTCCGGACAGCGGCGGCATCGATCGCTCTCTCTTGTTATTCGAACAAAGCTCGATGATGGCGTCCGCGACTTCGTCGGCAGTGCTGATCGGCTGCGAAAAGGTCAGATCCGATACTGAATCGATGTCGGACATGATGAAGCCGGTATCAATCGGGCCCGGCGACACCGCCGCAAGCTTGATCCCGGTGTCCGCCAGTTCCTGCGCCAGTGCGAATGTAAACGCGCGCAGTCCGAACTTGCTGGCCGAATACGTGGCAGTAGCGGGAATCGGGGCGCGCCCCGCGAGCGAAGCCACGTTGATGATCGCCGCGGCATCGACCTGACGAAGATAGGGCACGGCAAGTCTGCTCAGTACGATCGGTGCCCGCAAATTGACGTCAATCATCCGGCCGAGATCTTCTACATCCACTGACTCGACCAGGCCGCGCTTGATAAAGCCTGCATTGTTTACCAGTATATGTACGTTACCAAACTCGAATTCTGCTTTCTTGAACAGGTTAACGCAGGCCTCGGTGTCGCTGACATCCATGGGTACAATCTCGACCCGCGTCGCAGCACGCAACTCCTCCGCGATTCGCTCGAGGTTCTTGCGTCCGCGTGCCACCAGCATCAGGTTGGCGCCGGCAGCGGCGAATCTGCGAGCCGTCGCAGCGCCGACCCCTTCCGAGCCACCGGTAATGATGACGGTCTTGTCTTTGAAGTTATTGTTCATCGGCGCAGTCTAGACGATCGCCGAATATTGGAAAAGGTCGTCAGAACCCGAGGTAGCCGCAAAGCTTGCGCCACAATGACGATTCCCAGCCGTAGACTTCCAGTTGCTCCGCATGCAGCACAGCCACCGGCATAGTCGTGTCTGCTTGCCTGGCCGCGTCGGCAATATCATCCGGGCGCATCTCGAGCTTGCCGCCAGCGCTGTCAATACTTGACGTGAGGCCATCGACAGCCAGGCTCAGGCGCGGCAAAACCTCATCGTCAACGATGTCGTCGAGGAAAACAGCGTCCGGGTCGAAAGCATCCTTGTCCAGGATGACGCAATCGCTGAATGACTGAGGTTTGCTGATGGTTCGTCCCCGATGGAAGTTCAGGTCACACTGTAGAGTCATCCAAGATGCAGCGCTGTGAGGCCGCTCACAAGACCTGAATTTGAGTCTTTTCTACAGTATAATCAATTACTTGCTACCGCAAAGTGCGCGATAATTCCGACATTTTGAAGAATTATCCGATCCGGCATATGGGCAGCACGACCCGTGCAGCGAGACTGCGGTCAGGTATTATGTAAAGAATCGCCGTACCCGGCCCGGATGAGCACCAGGACCGATACGAAAATTACCGGGAGTCTGCGGCGGAAGCCTCGATTTCGGCACCCACAGGCCCATCGACCAGTTGCACGATTGCCATAGGCGCAGCATCACCTGGTCTCGGCCCGGTCTTCAGGATTCTGAGATAACCGCCCGGCCGATCCTTGAATCGCGGACCAAGATCTGTGAACAATTTACCAACTGCCGCTTTGTCGCGCAGGCGGTTGAAAGCGAGGCGGCGATTGGCAACCCCGTCTACCTTGGCAAGTGTAATCAGCGGTTCAATCACGCGCCGCAACTCTTTGGCTTTTGGCACGGTAGTCTTGATCGTTTCGTGATGCACCAGCGACGTGGCCATGTTGCGAAACATGGCTTTGCGATGTGAGCTGTTGCGGCCGAGTCTGCGACCCGATTTTTTATGGCGCATGGCGTTTGCCTTTATCTAGTATTCAGATTGCGAGGTCGTGTTCCGGCCGCAGGCTTACCGGTGGCCAATTGTCGAGGCGCATGCCCAAACCTAAGCCGTGACCTTCAAGCACTTCCTTGATTTCCGTCAGCGACTTCTTACCCAGGTTCGGCGTACGCAGAAGCTCAACCTCGGTCCGCTGAACGAGATCGCCAATGTACATGATGTTTTCTGCCTTGAGGCAGTTCGCCGAGCGAACGGTCAGTTCAAGTTCGTCGACCGGGCGCAACAGGATCGGGTCGATCAGGTTTTCGGCCATCTGACCCTGACCATCTTCCTGTCCCTGCAGGTCAACGAACACCGACAGCTGATCCTTGAGGATACTACCGGCACGCCGAATCGCTTCCTCCGGATCGATCGTGCCGTTCGTTTCGATATCGATAATCAGCTTGTCGAGGTCGGTGCGCTGCTCCACACGAGCTGCTTCGACATCGTATGTCACGCGTTGCACCGGGCTGAACGACGCATCCAGTTGCAACCGACCGATCGGGCCGGTTTGCTCTTCGAAGGCCGGACGCTGCGTTGCCGCGCGATAGCCGCGGCCACGCTCGACCTTCAGCACCAGGTTCAGTTCACCGGTCTGGGTCAGATTAGCGATGACGATATCCGGATTCATGATCTCAACATCGTGGTCGAGTTGGATGTCGGCACCGGTTACCGGTCCCGGACCTTTTTTCGAAATCCTGAGTTCCGCGCTATCACGAGTATGCATGCGCACCGCGACCTGCTTAAGATTCAAAAGAATATCGACAACATCTTCCTGAACGCCCTCGATGCTCGTGTACTCGTGCAGAACACCATCGATTTCGGCTTCAACGACTGCGGCTCCCGGCATCGACGAGAGCAGGATGCGACGTAACGCATTGCCCAGTGTATGTCCATAACCTCGCTCAAAGGGTTCAATCGTTACCTTGGCGTGCAAATTATCAACCGGCGAGACCTTGACGACGCGCGGTTTTAGAAAGTCATTAACAGATTCCTGCATGGTGTAACTCCTGCTTATTTCGAGTACAGCTCGACGACGAGGTTCTCGTTAATATCTGGAAGAATGTCTTGACGGTCCGGCAACGACTTCAGAGTACCTGCCATCTTCTTCGCATCCACTTCAACCCAGTCCGGCAAACCGACCTGGCCCGCAACCTCCAGGGCGCTCTGAATGCGAAGTTGCTTCCTGGCCTTCTCACGAATTCCAATAGCATCACCGGCATCCACCTGGGCTGACGGAATATTGACGACTTTACCGTTGACCTCGATACCCTTGTGACTCACAAGCTGGCGAGCCTCGGCACGCGTTGAAGCAAAACCCATACGATAGACAACATTGTCCAGACGGCCTTCCAGCAAACGCAACAGATTTTCGCCAGTTGAACCCTTCAGCTGTGCGGCCTTCTTGTAGTAATTGCGGAATTGCCGCTCGAGAATGCCGTACATGCGGCGCAATTTCTGCTTCTCGCGCAGCTGCAAGCCATAGTCCGACATACGCGGCCGGCGCTGTGGAGCACCGCCTGGCGGAACCTCGAACTTGCACTTCGACTCAAGCGGCCGCAGGCCACTCTTCAAAAACAAATCCGTGCCTTCGCGGCGCGACAGTTTACATTTTGGTCCTAAATATCTTGCCATTACTTAATCTCTATACACGACGCTTTTTCGGCGGACGACAGCCGTTATGAGGAATCGGTGTGACATCCTCAATATGTTGAATACGAAAACCCAGGGCGTTCAGAGCACGTACCGCAGATTCCCGGCCGGGGCCTGGTCCACGAACTCGCACATCTACGTTCTTTACGCCAAACTCGAGTGCAGCACGGCCGGCCTTTTCAGATGCGACCTGGGCAGCAAACGGGGTCGATTTACGTGAGCCACGAAAACCACATCCGCCGGCGGTTGCCCATGCGAGCGCATTACCCTGCCGGTCGGTAATCGTGATAATTGTGTTATTGAAGGATGCATGGATATGGGCTATCGCATCCACCACATGCTTTTTGACCTTCTTGCGTTTTTCCGTTTCAGCCATTCTGTTTCTCAATCATTTCGCCGCCTCAGCAGCGGCTGTAAGAGCGGCTCCTGAGCCGCGAAACCTTAGCGCTTGATCGGACGGCGCGGACCCTTACGAGTTCGAGCGTTGGTCCGGGTACGTTGGCCGCGTAGCGGAAGACCGCGTCTGTGACGGATTCCACGGTAGCAACCGAGGTCCATCAGGCGCTTGATGTTCATCGAAATTTCACGCCGAAGATCACCTTCAACGGAAAATTTCGCTATTGCAGTTCTGATACTGGCTACTTCGGGTTCCGCCAGGTCCTTAACCTGAGTTTCGGGCGCTACGCCGGCTGCACTACAGACCTGCTGTGCGCGACTCCGGCCAATGCCGAAAATAGACGTCAGTGCAATCACGACGTGCTTGTTCAGCGGAATATTTATGCCTGCTATTCTTGCCACTTGAGCTTACCTTTTGTCTTAACCCTGACGCTGTTTGTGCCGCGCGTCAGTGCAAATTACGCGCACAACACCTTTGCGCCGAATAATTTTACAGTTCCTGCACATTTTTCTGACTGATGCTCTGACTTTCATGAGCGTTCTCCAATAGTCGCCGAGCGGACTCAGCGAACCGTGCCGCTGCGCCCGTAATTGCGCAGGTTGGCCTTCTGCATCATGCCCTCGTACTGATGACTCATGGCATGAGCCTGCATCTGAGACATGAAATCCATTGTGACGACGACCAGGATTAACAACGACGTGCCGCCGAAGTTAAACGGAATACTGGGGTAGAACATGCGGAATACCTCAGGCAACAAACATACGCCCGCGATATAGATTGCACCCCAGAACGTCAGCCTCGTGAGCACCCTGTCGATGTACTCGGCAGTATGTGCTCCCGGTCGAATGCCTGGTACAAACGCGCCGGACCGTTTCAGGTTGTCTGCCGTTTCTTTCGAGTTGAATACCAGCGCCGTATAAAAGAAACAGAAGAAAATAATCATTACGCCATACAGCAACACATATACCGGTTGTCCGGGTCCCAGGTTGGCGCCGATGGTCTGCAGTGCGCGCTGCGCTGCGTTTGGATCCGTTGCCTGACCGAAAAATTGTGCGATTGTTGCCGGGAACATCAGAATACTTGACGCAAATATCGGCGGAATCACGCCGGACATGTTGATCTTGAATGGCAGATGCGTGCTTTGCGCCGCATACATCTTGCGCCCCTGTTGCCGACGCGCGTAATTCACGGCTATGCGCCGTTGCGCGCGCTCCATGTAAACCACGAAAGTCGTTGCTGCGACGAAACCGATCAACAGCAGGATTGCAGTGGCCGGAGACATTTCTCCGTTTCGCACCAGCTCCGCCGTACCGGCGACGGCCGCAGGCAGCCCGGCGACGATGCCTGCCAGGATGATCATGGAGATACCATTGCCAATTCCGCGCTCGGTTATTTGCTCACCCAGCCACATCAGGAACATCGTTCCTGTCACGAGTGTGATGCACGCCGTCACCAGGAACGCGGGGCCGGGGTTAACCACGACACCCGGCTGGCTCTGCAGCCAAGTCGCCGCGGCAACTGACTGGAACAATGATAGCGCCACGGTACCGTAGCGGGTGTACTGTGTAATCTTGCGCCTGCCGGACTCGCCTTCTTTCCTCAGCTGCTGGAGCGTCGGAACGATCATGCTCGCCATCTGCATAATGATGGAGGACGAGATGTAAGGCATGATGCCGAGTGCGAAAATTCCAAAACGCGCCAGCGCGCCACCCGAGAACATGTTGAACAGCGCCAGCATATTTCCCGCTTGCTGGTCGAAGAATGACGCCAGCGCCGCAGGATTGACGCCGGGTACCGGAATGAACGTTCCCGCACGGAATACGATCAATGCACCCACGAGGAACAGCAGGCGGATTTTCAGTTCCTGCATCTTGTTCCCGGATGCTGACGCTTGTGCCGGATTGTTTTTTGGCCGTTTTGCCACGTTACTTCCCGTTCTGATCCTTAGTCTTCGATGCTGCCGCCAACTGCTTCAATCGCAGCGCGCGCACCCTTGGTAACCGCCAGTCCTTTCACCTTTACAGCCTTGTCGAGTTTGCCCGACAGGATGATTTTGACCTTGCTGGTATGCGCCGGCACCAGCCGCGCTTTTTTCAAGCTCAGGATGTCAATGACGTCATCCGTCGGCAGCGCCAGCTCATGCAGTCGCAACTCCGCCGAATATCGTGCCATACGCGAGCTGAAACCGACCTTCGGCAGGCGCCTTTGCAACGGCATCTGGCCGCCTTCGAAGCCAACCTTGTGGTAACCGCCGGAACGGGCGTGTTGCCCCTTCTGGCCACGGCCACTGGTCTTGCCCTGGCCCGCAGAATGCCCTCGCCCGAAGCGCTTGCCGGTTTTTTTGGCGCCCTTTCCGGGCGATATCGAGTTGAGGCGCATCTCAGACTTCCTCTACCGAAACAAGATACGATATCCTGTTGATCATGCCGCGATTCTCCGGCGTATCCAGAACGGTCACACTCTGACGAATCTTGCGGAGCCCGAGGCCCGCAACACAGGCGCGATGGCTTTTCAGCCGACCGAACCTGCTCTTCAAGAGCGTCACTTTTAACTGCTTCTGTGTAGCCATCGTTCCAATCTCTGTCATTGCCCGGCCAGAAACTATGCCAGGATCTCTTTGATCTTTTTGCCACGCTTCGCAGCGATCTGCCGCGGCGAGTGGATTTCCTGCAGTGCACCGATGGTCGCGCGAACAACGTTGATCGGATTACGTGAGCCATAACTTTTCGCAAGAACATTTCTCACGCCGGCACATTCAAAGACCGCACGCATCGCGCCACCGGCAATAACCCCGGTACCTTCGGACGCCGGCTGCATGTATACGTAAGTTGCCCCATGACGTCCTTTCTTCGCATACTGCAAAGTGTCGTTCGTCAGGTATACCTTGATCATGTTCTTGCGGGCAGCTTGCATCGCCTTCTGAATGGCTATCGGCACTTCACGCGCCTTGCCATATCCGAAGCCGACCTGACCGTTGCCATCACCAACGACCGTCAGCGCGGTAAAGCCGAACTGCCGCCCGCCTTTCACAACCTTGGCGACTCGATTGACAGTGACGAGTTTCTCGAGGAAATCGTCAGTGCTCTGTGCATGTTCATTTCTTGCCATAGTGTGGTCCTAGAACTTCAACCCAGCTTCACGCGCCGCATCGGCCAGTGCCTTGATGCGCCCGTGATAACGAAAACCGGCGCGGTCAAAAGCGACCGTATCGATACCTGCAGCCTTTGCCTTCTCGGCAATTCGGGCACCAACGATCGCGGCCGCCTCAGTATTGCCGGTACCCTTGATGCCCTTGCGCACCTCCTTTTCCAGCGTCGATGCCGACGCCAGGACCGTGCCACCATCAGGCGCAATTACCTGCGCATAGATATGACGCGGCGTCCGATGGATGCTCAGCCGGTTGACGGCCAGCTCCCGGATCTTGGCGCGTGCCTTTCTGGCTCGGCGCAGGCGATTTTGTTTCTTGTCTAGTTTCATATTAATTAAACCGTGTTACTTCTTCTTCGCTTCCTTCATCACCACGCGCTCATCGGCGTAACGAACACCCTTGCCCTTGTAGGGCTCGGGCGGACGGAAACGGCGTATTTCGGCGGCCACCTGGCCAACCTTTTGCTTGTCCGTGCCTTTGATCACGACCTCAGTCTGGCTCGGCGTCTCAACCGAGATGCCTTCCGGTACCTCGAATACAACCGGGTGCGAGAAGCCCAATGTCAGATTGAGTTTGTTACCCTGAATCAGTGCCCGATAACCAATACCAACCAGTTGAAGTTTTTTCTCGAATCCTTCAGCAACGCCGTGCACCATGTTGGCCAGCAGCGACCGGGTCGTGCCGGCAATTGCCACGGCGAACCGCGACCCTGACCGCGGCTTGACAGTCAGGTTCGATTCTTCCTTAAGCACCTCGACTTCCGAATTCAGGTCGAGCGACAGCGAACCCTTGGGACCTTTCAGGGTAACAGTGGTTCCGCTTTGGCTAAATTCCACGCCCTGTATCAGGACGACAGGTTCTTTTGCAATTCTCGACATAGTTTTGCCTCGTAACGCCGGTTAATGGGTCCACGCATCAGGACACGATGCAGAGAACCTCTCCACCAATACCTTTTTCTCTGGCCTGCCGGTCGCTCATGACTCCCGCGGAAGTTGATACGATGGCAACACCCAGTCCGCCCAGTACCTTTGGCAGATCTTCCTTGCCACGGTAAATCCGCAAACCTGGCTTACTGACGCGCTGCACTCGTTCGATGACCGGCGTTCCCTCGAAATACTTGAGTTCGACGGTGAGTTTCTTCTCCGCACCCTCACCTGCAGTGCCAAAATCTGTGATGTAGCCTTCGTCTTTCAGTACCTTGGCGACAGCAACCTTGGCCTTTGACCACGGCATGGCGACACTCAGCTTGCGTGCCTTCTGGCCGTTGCGAATGCGTGTCAGCATGTCCGCGATTGGATCAGTCATACTCATTATTTTCTCCGCCTACCAGCTGGCCTTTGTCAAACCGGGAATTTCACCTTTCATGGCGGCTTCCCGAAGCTTGTTACGGCCGAGACCGAACTTGCGATATACACCATGCGGTCGACCAGTGATCGCACAGCGCCTACGCATGCGCGAGGGACTCGAGTCCCGAGGCATTGCATTCAGTGTCGCCTGTGCAGCTCTCCGTTGTTCAACGGAGGAATTTACGTTGTGAATGATCTCTTTCAAACCCGCGCGCTTCGTGGCATACCGCTTTACCAGCTTTGCCCGCTTCAGCTCGCGTTGAATCATCGAATTCTTGGCCATCTTAGTTACTTCTCACTGTGTGCAAATCCAAATCGATTTTCGTCCCGAAATTCGGTATCACTTCTTAAATGGAAAATTGAATGCTTCCAGCAGCGCCGCACCCTCTTCTGCATTGCGGGCCGTGGTGGAAATGGTGATATCCAGGCCACGGATTGCGTCAATCTGATCGTAGTTAATTTCCGGAAATATGATCTGCTCCTGGACACCCATGCTGTAGTTGCCCTGGCGATCAAATGACTTCGGGCTCAGGCCGCGGAAGTCACGAATTCGCGGAATCGCAATATTTACGAGTCGATCCAGAAATTCATACATGCGTTCGCGGCGCAGCGTTACCTTGCAGCCGATCGGATATCCATCACGAATCTTGAAAGTGGCGACTGACTTGCGCGCCAGAGTCCGCTGCGGTTTTTGTCCGGCGATCTTTTCCATGTCCGCCAGCGCACTCTCGAGCACCTTCTTGTCGGCCACCGCCTCGCCGACGCCCATGTTCAGCGTAATCTTGGTGATCCGTGGAACCTCCATCGCATTCTCGAGGCCAAGCTTCTTTTTAATTTGCTCGTGCAACTCGTTGCGATATTTTTCCTGCAATCTGGACATTTCTAAACCTTTGATATTCGCGGGCCAAGGCCTGCTGTTACGTTGGCCTGTGGTCGGGGAGTTTGTCAGCGGGAATAAAGCGCACCGCAGGGAGCCATCCTGCTGACAATGTCGCCGGCCACAGACCGATCGTTATTTCGTTCCTTTCATTACCACTGTCGCCCGCAATCTCAGATGTCTACCGACTCACCACTGCTGCGAAAAACCCGCACTTTGGAGCCGTCTTCCTCTACGCGAAAACCAACCCGCTCGCCTTTTTTGGACTTGGGGTTGAACACTGCCACGTTGGAAGTATCCAGTGGCATTTCCTTATCGATAATGCCACCCTGCACCCCCATATTCGGATTTGCTTTCTGGTGCTTCTTCACGACGTTAATGCCTTCGACAAGCACTCGCTCGTCCGGGAAAACCTGCAAAACAGAGCCACGACGACCCTTGTCTTTGCCGGTAATCACGACCACTTCGTCGCCTTTTCTGATCTTATTCATCGCCTCTACCGTAATTCCTGACGCCTACAGCACTTCGGGCGCCAGCGAAATAATTTTCATGAACCGATTCGTGCGTAATTCGCGGGTTACAGGGCCAAAAATTCGAGTACCGATCGGCTCCAGGCGGGCATTCAGCAGCACTGCTGCATTGCCGTCGAAACGGATCACCGAACCGTCCTTGCGCCGCACTCCCTTGCGAGTGCGCACCACGACGGCATTGTAAATCTCTCCCTTCTTGACCTTACCGCGGGGAATCGCATCCTTAACGCTGACTTTTATCACGTCTCCGACGGCGGCATAGCGGCGTTTCGAACCACCAAGCACCTTGATGCACTGTATGCGCCGTGCACCCGAATTGTCGGCTGCGTCGAGAACTGTCTGCATCTGAATCATGGCTTGAATTCCGTCACTTATTCTTAAAACTCGTCAGCGAGATCTTACTGGCCGGGTGCGCGTTCGATGACGTCCACTACCTGCCAGGCCTTGTTCTTCGATTTTGGCCGGCACTCGCTGATCGTCACTCGATCACCTGCTTTGCACTCGTTACGTTCGTCGTGGGCAAGCACCTTGCTTGTGCGCCGAATATACTTGCCGTACATCGGGTGCTTTATCAGTCGTTCGATCGCGACCGAGACTGTCTTGTCCATCTTGTCGCTTACAACGCGGCCTGTAATCGTGCGTCGTGATTTGGCATCAGCCGCTTTAGCTTCTTCGCTCATAATTCGTCACCTTTTCGAGTGAGTTCGCCCATGATGGTCTTCACTCGAGCAATATCTTTCCGCACCCGCAGGTACTCGTGCGGGCGCGCAAGCTGGCCGGTGGCCTGCTGCATGCGCAAATTGAACTGCTCGCGCCTGAGATTGAGCAATTCATCATTCAATTCGTCCTGGGTCTTGGTCCTGAGATCACTGGGCTTCATCACATCACCTGTCGGGTCACGAAGGTGGTCAGGAACGGCAATTTCGCCGCCGCCAGGCGAAATGCTTCTCGTGCGATTTCCTCTGAAACACCTTCCATCTCATACAGCACACGGCCCGGTTGAATCTGGCATACCCAGTATTCAACGTTACCCTTGCCTTTACCCTGGCGTACTTCAAGCGGTTTCTTGGTAATCGGCTTATCCGGAAACACACGAATCCAAACCTTGCCACCACGTTTGATGTGGCGCGTCATCGCACGACGTGCTGCTTCGATCTGCCGCGCAGTCAGCCGACCGCGTTCCGTTGCCTTCAGGCCGAACTCCCCAAAAGACACGGTATTGCCGCGATGTGCCAGGCCACGGTTTCGACCCTTCATCTGCTTGCGGAATTTTGTCCGTTTTGGCTGTAACATTTCGTGATCCTCAACAGAGCGCTATGCGCGCGCCGCTGCCTGCGCGTCTGCCTGCTCTGCAGCCGCCGAATCGGGCTTATCAAATATCTCGCCCTTGAAAATCCAAACTTTTACGCCGATCACGCCATAGGTCGTTTGCGCTTCGGCAAAACCGTAGTCGATGTCCGCACGCAGGGTGTGCAACGGTACCCTGCCTTCGCGGTACCACTCCGAACGCGCAATTTCCGCGCCGTTCAGTCGGCCACCAACCTTGATTTTGACGCCTTCCGCACCAACCCGCATCGTGTTCGTTACGGCACGCTTCATCGCACGGCGGAACATGATGCGGCGTTCCAACTGCTGTGCGATGCCTTCGGCGACCAACTGCGCATCAAGTTCCGGCTTGCGAATCTCCGAAATATTGATGCGCACATCGTTGATGTGCATGCCCATCATCTTCGCGGCCGCGGTCCGCAGCTTCTCGATGTCCTCGCCCTTCTTGCCAATCACGATGCCGGGGCGCGCCGTGAATATCGTAATATTCGCTTTCTTGGCAGGCCGCTCGATGTTGATGCGACTAACGGACGCGTCCTTGAGCTTGTTCTTGATGAACACGCGCAATTGGTGGTCGGCGCGCACGTACTCGGGAAAGGTCCGCGAGTCGGCATACCACTTGGACGACCAGTCCTTGACTATCCCTAATCGAATGCCGGTTGGGTGTACTTTTTGTCCCATAATTTTTTACTCGTCACCAACGCGAATGGTGATATGGCTGTTCCGCTTGATAATACGGGTTCCGCGGCCCTTGGCTCGTGCGCGATAACGCCGAAAGGTCGGCGCCTCGTTAACTTCGATCGTAGATATCTTCAGTTCGTCAATATCGGCGCCATGATTATGCTCGGCGTTGGCGATCGCCGATTCGAGCACTTTTTTTACGATGCGAGCACTCTTCTTGGGTGTAAATGTCAGGGTTCTCAGCGCATCATCGACATTCTTCCCACGAATCGTGTCTGCCACCAGCCGACATTTTTGCGGTGAAATCCTTGCATACCGAAGTGTTGCTGCAACTTGCATGACAGCTTTCCCTATTTCGTCTTGCGGTCACCGGAGTGACCTCTAAAGGTTCGGGTTACTGCAAACTCGCCGAGTTTGTGACCGACCATATTTTCCGATATCAGCACCGGCACGTGCTGGCGCCCGTTATGTACGGCAATCGTCAGACCAACCATATCGGGCAAAATCATTGAACGACGCGACCATGTCCTGATCGGACGACGATCGTTCGTTCTTACCGCGTCTGCCACCTTCTTCTCCAGATGAGTGTCGACGAAGGGGCCTTTTCTAACTGATCTGGGCACTTTGATTCCTCGATTTACTTACGCTTCTTACGACGACGGATAATCATGTTGTCGGTGCGTTTATTCGAACGTGTCTTGTATCCCTTGGTGGGCGTGCCCCACGGACTGACCGGATGCCGGCCACCGGATGTACGACCCTCACCACCACCGTGTGGGTGATCGACCGGGTTCATTGCCACACCGCGAACAGTCGGGCGTACACCGCGCCAACGATTGGCGCCAGCCTTGCCCAGCTTACGCAGGTTGTGCTCGCCGTGACCAACCTCACCGACCGTGGCACGACAATCGATATGAATCCTGCGCACCTCACCGGATCTCAGGCGGATGGTCGCGTACAAACCTTCACGCGCCGCCATCTGCGCGGCGCCTCCGGCCGAGCGAACCAGCTGCCCACCCTTGCCGGGCTTCATCTCGATGTTGTGCACCAGAGTACCGACCGGGATGCTGCGTAACGGCAACGCGTTCCCTGGCTTGATCGGCGCATCTTCGCCACTGATGATGGGAGCGCCTTCCCTGATGCCCTTGGGTGCCAGAATGTAGCGACGTTCACCGTCAACATATTTGATCAGCGCAATGTGCGCGCTGCGGTTCGGATCATACTCGAGCCGTTCGA
>Ga0255058_10000092_pt1 | contig 51939 bp, 43 predicted proteins | sample Cases_109_9_MG_FD_188637 | JGI IMG/M metagenome (GOLD analysis project Ga0255058, IMG submission 188637) | Seawater microbial communities from Amundsen Gulf, Northwest Territories, Canada - Cases_109_9 | ecosystem: Environmental > Aquatic > Marine > Gulf | place: Canada: Northwest Territories...
CCAAGGACTACCCTTCCCCCATTCTTTACCCAGTACTTTGCCACGCTTTCGCCGATTCCGCTGCCTCCTCCGGTAATAACCGCCACCGAGCCCTTAATATCTAACATTTTTCTTTCCTCCTTTCTAGATTACATGAAAGGCTCGCACAAAATTAAATTGGTATTTTCAGAGCACAGATTTCAGATCGGACAAAGATGGCCTGAGCTGTGTTGAAAAAAATCAAGTTATTTTTGAGCGAGCCCTAGGTGGAGACGGATTTATCCGCCTCTTTGCTGCCTGCCGGGTAATCCCTCTATCAGTTCCCCTATAATCCTGCGGGCGGCATTCTGGGGATCGATCTTCCGTGCCCAAATCTCCTGCACGAGATTATCAACATTCTTTTTTTCAATGATATCCTGCCAGAGAATATGGGAAAACTCGCTTTCGATTCGGTTCCGCAACTCACGTTTGAGTTGAGCTCTTCTCCGTTTTTCCAACATGGAATCCTGTTGAAGATATCGGGAATGGCTCCATATCCCTTCATAAAGTTCATCAATTCCCTTGTTTAGGGATGCGGTCGTTAAAAAAATGGGCGGGGTCCAATCCCGTTTTCTTAAACTTCGATCGAGCATTCCTTTAATGGAGAGTGAAATATCCTCTGCACCAGGGCGATCAGCCTTGTTGACGACAAAGATGTCCGCAATCTCCATTAAGCCGGCTTTCATAATCTGGATGGAATCGCCGGATTCCGGAGTAAGAATAACAATTACCGTATCGGTCGCCTCTGCAATGTCAAGTTCAGATTGACCCACACCGACTGTCTCGACAATGACGATCTGTTTACCGCTGGCATCAAGGATACGGGATGCTTCTTTGGTGGTCCGTGAAAGCCCCCCCATGACCCTGTCTGAACTCATGCTGCGAATAAACACATCCATCTTATCATGCTTTACATGCATGCGGATGCGATCGCCTAGTAAGGCCCCACCGGTGAAAGGACTGGAAGGATCAACTGCGATAACACCGATTGAATAGTCGTTTTTACATAACTGCGCAATCAATCGGTCTACGGTGGTGCTTTTGCCGGCACCAGGGGGGCCTGTTACACCGATGTAATAGGCCTCCCCTGAATGGGGAAATATCTTCTCCAGGATATAAGGCGCATGTTCATTCTTCCTTTCCACCATGGATATCAAACGGGCGGTCGAAAGCTTTTCGCCTTTTAAAGATCCTTCAATAAGTTGGTCAATAGATTGCATTATTCCCTTAAGCAATATTTATATACATTTTGTGGCAATCCGCCTACGGCAGAGCAACACGCGGCGCAAGCGCCTGCGCTGCGCGAGCGACATCCTCAAATAGTCAATCGTCAATATTGATGAACTCGCAAAAAGTCATTTGCGAACGACTTTGAGCATTTTGGGATAAAGCGTTTTGATAGGTAGTACGTTAAGAATGTTCCGCCGCAGGCGGATTTGATCCGCCTAAGGCGGAGAGTTCTTGAAATTTAGTATCACCTATCTAAACGCCCCAAAATGGTCATTTAGAGAGCAATATGGTCTTTTTACGAGTTCATCAATATTAAATTAGATCATAGCTTGTCCAGGTTGGTTCCCACTATATTTAATTTAAGCCGCGTCTTGTACACTTTCGTTTATCTCATCAACAATTTTCTGCATGGGGGTTTCCGGGAGATAAACCCGATGAATACCGTAATTACCCTCTAACCTTTTGGCGTGGTCAAGAGGCATCACACCACCCATAAAAACCTTTACATTATCCATCCCTTTTTCTTTGAGCATATCCACAACCATCGGTCCCAGTGAGAGATGATTGCCACAGAGACTGCTCAACCCGACCACATCGGCATCTTCCTCAATGGCCGCCTCAACAATCTCGGCTGGAAATTTGTTTCCCAGGTATACCACATCCATCCCGGCTTCTTTTAAAAACTGCGCCACCAGATAAACGCCACGCCAATGAATATCGAGCCCCAACTTAGCAATTACGACTTTAATTTTTCTATCCATCACTTTTTTTAACCTCCTGATCGATTAACCATACGCTTACAGTAGTGGGAATGCCCACAAACCATATTCTTCTCGGAAAAGCTCCTCAATTTCACCCAGCGTACCCAGATTTTTAACCGCATCCAAACAATACGGATACAGATTTTCGTCGGTCTGGCACTTTTCGCGAAGAATGTCCATAGACTCTTTTAACTTTTGATCGTTGCGCTCCTTCCTAAGGCGGTCCAACTTGGCTTTTTGTCTTGAAAAGGTTTCAGGGTATTCAAATACTTTGATCGGCGCAACATCTGCCTGGTCGGTTTTCATAAAATTGACACCGACGATTTTCATTTCGCCACTTTCAATCTTCTTCTGGGACTCATTATTATAATTGGCGATTTCACGATGCAACCAGCCATCTTCAACCGCAGAAACCAGTCCGCCCAATCCTTCAATTTTTTCGACATAATCGAATATTCTCTTAACCATCTCATCGGTGAGGTATTCAACATAGTATGAGCCGGCCAGGGGGTCCACGGTGTTTACAACCCCAGTCTCCGCTTGTATAATCTGCTGGGTGCGCAAAGAGACCAAGGCAGCTTCTTCGGTGGGTGCGGAATAGGCTTCGTCAAAGGAATCGAGATGCAAAGATTGACAACCGCCAAAAACAGCCGCCAGTCCTTGAATTGCGGATCGCGCAATATTGTTCAACGGTTCCGTGGCCGGCAGGGTTTGACCCGCAGTCTGAACATGATACCGCATTAGCATCGATCTGGTGTTCTGGGCGCCAAAACGTTCCTTCGCAATTTTGTACCAAATTTTGCGGCTGGCCCGACACTTGGCAATTTCTTCAAAAAAATCATTATGCAGGTCCCAAAAGAAGGACATTCGGGGCGCAAATTCGTCGAAACTCATCCCTCTCTTTATCAGCTCTTCGGCGGTGGCGATTGCATTGGAAATGGCAATGCCAACCTCAGTTATCGCATTGGTACCTGCCTCCCGTAAATTATACCCGTTATAGCTGATCGGATTCCAGCGCGGGACATTCTTGCAGATCCACTCCACAACATCACATTGCATCCTGAATGACACCGCAGGGGGCAAAATTTCATAACCACTCCCCACACAGGTTTCCATGATAAAATCATTCTGACAGGTACCGGCAAGTTGGGTTAATGCGGTTCCCCGTTGTTCAGCCACGGAAAAATACATCCCCGGAATGACCAGGCTGGTACTGGGAAGATGGGTCACAACCGAGGAACTTACGGTACCCAGATCGATGCCTTCAAAATATGCATCAATGTCCCAAATTGAATCAACCGCCGCTCCGCATTGGCCCACGTTGCCTTCAGCCTCCGGATCATCGGAGTTATAGCCACGGATGGTGGGCAGGTCGAAAAGGATATTCACACCCGTCGCCCCATGATCCAGCAAATAACGGACCCGCTCGTTGCAGTCTTCCGGGGCCCCCAAGCCGGCCAACTGTCGGACGGTGAAAAGTCGTCCCCGATACATATTCGGATATACGCCGCGTAAATAGGGCGGCAGCCCTGAAAAACCGATGTCCTCAGAGTAACGGACATCCTCAATATCCGCAGGCGAGTATATCAGCTTGATCGGAATTCCAGAATGGGTAAAATACTTATCCGCCAGCTCCCGGTCCGACTCCCGCAGACAGTTATTAAACCAGTCTTCATACTGTTCCTTAATCAATTTGACATGCTCCTCACTGAAAAGGCATGTGCTTTCTTCTCTTTCCTTTAACATGGTAACCCCCTTTAAATTATCCGAAATGGTTATGGCTTCTCAAGCGGTCTTAGCCGATTTAAATATCGGTTTTCACTGCTTTTTGGATCGCTTTTAACACAATATAAAGCCGGATGCAAATACTATTTATACCACCATCGAGATAGCGAGCATAGCAAAAAATCACAGCCAAAGAACGTGGATTTCTGAATTAATTCTGAAACAGGATTTCAGCTAATTTTAGCAGTCTGGAAATCGTTTGGGATCAAGCATTAGGATATCGGGATGTTAAAGTGTTTTTTTATACAAGTCTTGGCGGATTTTTCCGAGCACGATTCGGGGAATATCCTCCTTATTTTCGACACCATAAATTACAACATTTTTGCGCAACTCCATGGTATGGCAGAACGTACCGACATGTTCATTGTTGCCGATGTGAACCGCGGTAACGCGGTTCTTGCATGTATTAAAATATTGGATCAATACTTCCAGGTTGGTAATCTGCATGTCCGATATCATAAATATATCCGGCACTCGATTCGTTTGGAGGGTATCGATGTCCTCCACCAGGAATTTTGTTCCCCCAGCGAAGTAACGGCAAAGGGTGGCATATATCTCCCTTCGATTGCGGGTGTATGTGAGGATTTGCCGGCCCCCTGCCGATGCATCGCCGAAGTTGTAAACTGCCACCCGGGCATCGTTTTTTAAATAGGTATCGCAGGCACAGGCTGCACCCAGCACTGCATACGACAGATCACACCTCAGGTCTTTCATGCTGCCGGAAGAATCGATGATCACCATACAGTCCGGTACGCCTTCCTCTTTACCATAGACTTGTCCCTCCCTGCGTTTCCAGGTCTGTGTGATGCCGGGCATGAATTTTCCAAAGCTTGTCCAGGGGTCGATGTCCTGGTAAGGTAGGCCGACCTCCCAACTGATGTGGTGATCAGGATAGGTGGAGCCACTGCTTTCCATTGGAACCTTGCGGATGGGAAGGGCATAGTTCTCAGCCAGTTTCATATAATAGAGAATACTGGTATCCATGGACCCGGCGGATGCTGAATCCAAACCCTGACTCGCGGGTTGGGTCGCTCCTGAGATTTCATCTTCAAAATCGTGGACGATGTCTTCAAAATCAGCGGGAGAGGCTACATCGAGAGCTAAATCTTTGAGCCCCTCCTCGATCTCCTGGGTAGAGTATTGCTGAATACCATGACTCCCCATAGGGCTTGGTGTATCCAGGTTTCCGTAATCCTTCTCCATCTCCAAAAGGGGTTGGATCAGTTTGGAGAATCGTCCGATGCTTTTCATCCAGCTGCTGCGATCCACATACGGGATTCGAGAAAGTCTGCTGGACAACTCTTCGTATGCATGCACATCCAAATCGATGCCCCAGATCCTTTGGAATAAGGCATGAACGGCCTCATCGAGAACGGTTCGGTCCAGGTATCGATAGATTTTTGGAAGGGGCGTCTCCTTTTGGCTGACGCAGAGCGTGTCCGCAACGACATCCATGAAACAATCGGTGGCCCTCAGGGCCATCTCTTTGTCCTCAAGAACCGCTTTAGCCGCTGCGTAAAGTTTGAGATGGTTTGTAAGGTTCCAGGGGCAGTAGATGTAATGGGAGACGGCATGGTCCAGCAGCCCTTCGAGTATCTCCTGGGGCTTAAGCACCACAGACATCTCTTTTACGAACTTCCGGGATATGGAAATCTTTTTACCTTTAATATCCAGACCGACGCGCAGTTCCCCATCGGCACACGCCGGAGCAGGGAGTTCAGGGAAGAGGTGTCGGCTTCTGACACTGGGCCAAACCGTTTTTAAGATGTCATCCAGATCTGGCATATCGCCTCACTCAAAACACCCGTTCAACTTCCCGGGAGGCGATGAGTCTTCCCTGTTTGAAAATACACCCTCCAAAAAACGTCTTACCGATGCCGTGAATTTGGCCATCCACCCGAATCTCACCACCTTGCATCCACTCCCCCGTGTTCCGTCCTGTATGTCTGTCGACCCATATCTCACCGCTCATCATCCCGGCGCCACACCAATTTCCGGTCGACCCTTGCACCACCAGGCGCCCGCCGTTGAGACCCGCACCAATGAAGTCCCCTCCATCTCCTTGGAGCGTGAGGGTCTTTCCTTCAGGAAGCCCGTAACCCAGAAAATGGAAGGGCCGTTGGTAATCCCCGAGCCCCAGTAAAATATGGCTTTCCTGAGAATAATTAACCAGGGCGGACACATAGAGCCCGGCAGGCCCCGGTATCATGTACGGAATGCTGTTTGAACCGTCCAGCTCAGCGCAGAACTCCTCAATATATGCCTGGTCGTATTGAAGATCCCGCAGCCCTTCGACAGCGGCTCCATAGGCCTTGACCACACGACTGTGTTCTACAACCCAGGCCAGATCCTTGATTTCGTTCTCAACCAGGTCAAGGTAGCCCTTGATGATGTGATTAAAGACAGCTTGCTTTTCCTTAATAATTCGCTGAGTGGGACGCTCTTTTATCTGATAGCTGCCCGGATGGAAATCGATAAAAGGGTTTTTCATCTCTCGGAAATTACCTCCCCCATGTCTTTCATGATCTCCCAGTATATGGGATGATCACCCCGGATCGGTTCCACTTTCTCTCCTTCGGCTATGCGGTAGGCGATAGACAGGGCATCCTTGACCTGGGAGCTTTGTTCAATATAACGCCGGTGCATCTCTTTAACAGCTTTCTTGGCCATATATATTGCGAGGGAATCATCGCGAGCTTCTTTCTCGCTCTGGGCCAGGATTCCCTCCTTCCATTGGATTCTGTGGGCAAGGGCATGGGGCAACACTGCCATGAGATGTTCAAGTCCCACTGTTTCATCCCCTAAAAACCAGGCCAACGCCTGGGAGATGCTTCGCACACTGATGGGAAGTCGGTTGGAAACACAATTTTGGATTGTGCTGCAAAGATATCCTGTGAAGTGGCAACCCTCTTCGCACACCTCATGGGTTCGTTTTTGACCGAAACGATGGCAGAAAGAGAGCTCAGCGAGGACGAGCCTTAAAAAGGCACTGGAATCTAAATCAAAAGGGATCTGTTCTTTTTGCAACCGAACGGCCTGACGTTCCACACTCGAGAGGGTTCGAATGCCTGGCCCTTTTTCCAAAGTCTCTGAAAATCGACCACAGATCTCCTCTACCCGTTCCATCCGGACATGATAGGGAAGCCTGGCGCTCAAAATTTGATGGAATTCATCCTCTAAATCTTCATGGCGAAGGGCCAGGCCATTTGAGTCGCGGATCCCGATTTGGTAAGCCAGATTGGGGCCGGGGTGTTTGGACTCCACCATGAGGTCAAAGCGGTCAATCAGAGGGGCAATTATCGTATTGGTGCCTTGGTCATGATAATTCGCTGTGGCGAAGAGGCAGAATTCTTGATTGATAATGGCATCGTTTAGATATTCCCACTTACCGCGATCGACACCGTCCAAAATCATACTCTGTTTTGTTTCCGGCAATCGGTTGATCTCGTCAATAATTTTAACCGGTAGTAGGGTAAAGTAGGACCACACGACCACCTCATCTCCCTGGTTGAGCTTTCCCAGATCCGGACGTCCGATGATCTTCTCTTCAGTCTGTTCAGGATGGCCCGCCACCTCGCTTCTCCATATAACCCCAAGGGGAAACCGGTACAAAAGAGCACAAACATATTCGGCAGAAGTGGTTTTGCCAAGTCCCGGTTCCCCGATGATGAGTTCCTTCCCTTGGAAGAGACCGATCAAAAAACTCATCAGCAGGCCGGAGTTGAAGGGCATCCCCTTTACATCCATATCCGGGCGAGTCAGAACCAATTCGGCCCTGATGTAATCATGGATTTGCCAGGCTGCCTTTCTCAAGTCATCCTTTCCGGTTAAACTCATAGAATATTTCCTTTCACCTTGATCGTTTAAACATACATACCAAACTTCAAACTGCTACAGATAAAATTTCAGGTTTCGCACCGTTCAATTTACTCAGTCGTTCATTACCAATTTTGCATTATTCATTCTTGCACAGATGCCAAGGTAATACGAAATTAACCCGCCGATCGCCTTTCCTGCTTCATAAATTCTACATTCTATCCTTTTGTTACGGGATAATAAAAAAGGTTGCACTCGAAAAAGAAGGTTACGGCCCTCTGATCCGTTTTCATATACAAAATATTCTTCTACTTCAAATCCAACGTAGGAAGCAGGCACCCATTCCGATTCTTCAACCACGCCTTCTTTAAACGGCCTTTTGTAATCTAATTTCTTCTTGCTGACACGCTCGAAACCTATTTTTACCAATTCGAGAACTTCGGATAGATCTTTATACATCGGTTGATAAAAACAGCCTCTCTTCAAGGCAACGCCCCCTCTTTGGCCCAGATATATCCTTTGCGAACTCCGTATTTTTTTATCGCCCCCTGTCATCGGTTTCTAATCCTTGTCTCCCATGTTGACAAAATTCTTCTTCCTCTCTTTGTCAAGATTTTATCCCTCCGCGTTTTTTTCATCAAGATCTATGAAATCAGATTGTTCTTTGCAAGATGGACACTGTTTGGGCGGGGAGTTGGCATACTCTATAATATGGCATCCGCGACAGTTGGAATATTTACAGGACGGGCACCTTTCAGACTCGGTCATATAACCACAACTAAGGCACTTCCAATTGTACATGCTTTATCTCCTCAACCCTGAATTTTTAATCATCAATGTGCAAGTAACTTTAATGATTTATTATAATAATTAATGACACATTGTGGTATTTGTCAAGTCTTCATTAACTTTTGAAATAAAAACGTTCATTTTAGAGTTGAATTCTCTCCACCCTCATTTGGGCTTGACTCGGTAAGCCCGTTTATTTACTTTAGAAACCATACGGTTCTGATTCATGTTATCGGATCGGGCATAAAACCGGACCTGAAAAAAATATCAATTTTTTTAAAAAGGAGAACCTATGGAAACAACAGAGGCGATTCACAAATGGCGATGCATACGCCGGTTTAAGCAGGATCAACCGGTACCGGAGGAAGCGCTGCGCAAAGTACTGGAAGCAGGCAGACGGGCACCTTCCTGGATGAACGTTCAACCTTGGCATTTTATCGTTATCGAGGATGCGGAAATGAAAGAAAAACTGGCCACGCTTGCCACCGGGCAAAAGCAGGTTGCGCGGGCACCGGTTGTAATCGCTGTTTGCGGTGATATTTCCGTTTGGGATAAACCCAAAAACCGTGAAGCGCTCTTGGAACTTGCTGAAGCGGGCGTCATAAAAGTCACGAAAGAGATCATCGACAATGTCATATTAAAAGACCCGGTTTTCTATGTGGCCGAACACGGTCCGGCAATGATACTCAGCCGAACCTTCGAACAACTCGGCATCGCCTACGGATTTATGGGCATTGAAGCGCTAAATCAGGGTCTCGGAATGTGTATCATCGGCGCACTTGGCAACGAAGTTACCGGCGCCCAAAAAGAGTTGTACGAAGAAATAAAATCCGCTTTGGGCATTCCTGAAAAAATGTACCTACTCACACTGCTCACTCTGGGTATTCCGGATGAATCACCCAATGCACGTCCCCGAAAAGATTTCGACAAGATCGTCTCCCGTGGCAAAGTCGGGCAAAAGTTTTAATCCCCTGTTTGATCGCCATGCCCAGGCAACATGTAATTTTTTTGTCGAGGACCAGTCTAAACAGAACAATCCCGGCCGGTATACCGATAAAGGTGTGGCAATCCCGGCCGGGATTTCTTCTTTTTTCTCCAGGTCAACTCCTTCTTCTATGGCACTGTCATTGCCGATGAACGCCTAAAGCTACCGGCCCTATTGATTTCCATAGGGCGTGTGGAACTTAAGGTGCTACTTGACTGGTTTCCAGTTCTTTTTCAGCCGTTTCCGGTTTTTTACAAACAATGCTCGGTTCAGCCATCCGTGCCAGCGCTTCATAACGCATGTTAAATTGTACTTCAAGCGCAGCATGCAGGGTTTCGGCTTCCCCGGGAAATGTTCTTTTCAAAGACGCATACCGGATTTCACCCTCCAGAAATTTCTGGAGGCTTCCGTCGGGTTTTTTGGAATCCAGGATGAACGGATTGTTACCTACAGACTTCAAAGCAGGGTTATAGCGGTAAAGTGGCCAGTAACCGGACTGAACAGCCAATTTTGTTTCTTCTTGGCTTTTCCCCATACCCGCTATAATCCCCTGGTTGATACAGGGCGAATAGGCCAGTATCAATGAAGGCCCATCATAGCTTTCAGCTTCTATAAGTGCCTTCATCAACTGCTGTTTACTGGCACCCATGGCCACACTGGCCACATATACATAGCCGTAGGTCATCATCATCTGCCCCATATCTTTTTTGGGCGTTTTTTTGCCGGAAGCGGCAAACTTCGCTACCGATCCGGTTGGAGTTGCCTTCGAGGACTGACCGCCGGTGTTGGAATAAACCTCGGTGTCCATCACCAGCACATTTATATCTTCTCCGGCAGCCATGACATGGTCAATACCGCCAAATCCAATGTCATAGGCGGCACCGTCTCCGGCAAATATCCAATATGACTTTTTGGTAAACAGTTTGGAAGAATCGCCACTAATTTCTGACAGAAGTGAATGGTCTTTATACGCCGCCAAAAGCGCTTTGAGCTGATCGCCGTATTTTCGGGAGCCCTGTGCGTCTTTAAAATTGTCCAGCCAGCCCTGCATCGCATCTTTGATATCCACCGGGAAGTCCGAGGTGAGGGCGTGCCGAATTAAATCCGCTAGTTTGCGGCGTTGCTGAAGCGCCCCCAGAAACATCCCATAAGTAAATTCCGCGGAATCCTCAAATAGGGAGTTGCCCCAGGTGGGTCCGAAACCATCCTTGTCGACACAGTAGGGAATGGCCGGGGCCGATCCGCCCCAGATGGAGCTGCAACCGGTGGCATTGCCGATAACCATCCGTTCACCAAAAAGCTGAGTCAGCAGTTTGGCGTAAGGCGTTTCGCCGCAACCGGCACAGGCCCCTGAAAACTCAAGCAGCGGCTGGCAGAATTGGCTTCCTTTTACCGTGGTTCGGCTGACCACATCATCGCGTACCGGCAGTTCTACGGTAAATTCATGGAAGGGTACTTGAAGCGGGCGCTGGCTGTTCAGCGGTTTCATGGCGAGTGCTTTTTTCTTGGATGGGCAGATGTCGGCACAATTACCGCATCCCATGCAATCCAGCGTATCGACCTGGATCCGAAAATAATAATCCTTAAGATTTTTGCCCACTGCTTTTTTGGCTTCAAAGCCTTCCGGTGCCTTTGTCAATTCCTCTTCAGTTAAAAGCACCGGCCGGATGCTGGCATGTGGGCAGACCATGGCACACTGATTGCATTGAATGCAGTTCTCCATGATCCATTCCGGCACATTGACCGCCACACCCCTTTTTTCATACCTGGAGGTGTCCACCGGAAAAATACCATCCGGGCTAAACGCGCTGACCGGCAGTTTATCACCCTGCTGTGCCAAAATCGGACGCATGACATTCTTGACGAAATCCGGTTGGTCCTTATCCGCAGCATGTTTGTCAACGGCATCAGCCCAGGATTCCGGGTATTTGATTTCCAACAGGTTTTCGAGGGTCTGATCGACAGCCGCAAAGTTCATATCGATGATGTTCTGACCTTTTTTATCAAACATTTTCTTAATTTGATCTTTGAGATAGGCAATGGCCTCATCGACCGGAATCACATTGGCAAGCTTAAAGAAAGCGGTCTGCATGATCATGTTAATACGTTCGCCAAGTCCGACCTCGCTGGCAATTTTTTCCGCATCGATATTGTAAAATTTAAGTTTTTGCCCGGCGATTGTGCGACGGATAGCAGCCGGAAGTTTTTCTTCCATATCACCTGCGGTCCATTTGGAATTGAGCACAAAAGTACCACCCTCTTTGATCCCTTCAAGCACATCATAGATGTCCACATAACTCGATTTGTGACAGGCGATATAGTCCGCCGTATCGATCAAGTAAGTGGACTGGATCGATTCTTTGCCGAATCGTAAATGGGAGATGGTTATGCCCCCTGATTTCTTGGAATCATATGAAAAATAGGCCTGGGCGTACATGTCGGTGTTGTCGCCAATAATTTTAATAGCACTTTTGTTAGCTCCAACTGTTCCATCAGCGCCAAGACCCCAAAACTTGCACTGAACCGTGCCTTTAGGCGTTACATCAAGGCTATCCCCCACCTCGAGTGAGGTGTGGGTCACATCGTCATCTATCCCCACCGTAAAATGATTTTTGGGGCTTTCTGATTTCATATTTTCAAAAACCGCCAACACCATGGCCGGATTGAATTCCTTTGAGCCGAGGCCGTAACGCCCGTTCAAAATCTTCGGCGTTAAACCGCGCTCCATATGAGCGGTACAAACGTCCAGGTAGAGCGGTTCACCCAGAGCACCCGGCTCTTTGGTTCGATCGAGCACCGTGATATGTCTCGCGGTTTGTGGTATGGCGGCCAAAAGGTGTTCGGCTGAAAACGGCCGGTACAACCGGATCTTGACGAGGCCGACACTTTCGCCTTTATTTTTCAAATAATTAAGCACTTCTTCGATGGTTTCGCAGGAAGATCCCATGGCGACAATGATTCTGTCGGCTTTGGGATCCCCCAGATAATCAAAAAGATTGTATCTCCGACCGGTCAAATCGCCGACTTTTTTCATGTAATCGCCGACAATGCCCGCTACTTTTAAATAATATTGGTTAACAGCCTCTCGACCCTGAAAATAGATATCCGGATTCTGGGCTGTCCCTCGCAATTCGGGTCTCTCCGGATTTGCGCCCCGAGCGCGGAATTGGGCGACGGCCTGTTGGTTCGTCAACTTGGCCATGTCCTCATAATTGATGATCGCTATTTTTTGGATTTCATGGGAGGTCCGAAACCCATCGAAAAAATGGATAAAGGGAATACTTGATTCGATGGCGGCCAGATGCGCAATCAAGCTGAGATCCATTACTTCCTGAACGGATGCTGAAGCCAGCATGGCGAAGCCGGTCTGTCGCACCGCCATGACGTCCTGATGATCACCAAAAATCGATAGGGCATGTGCAGCAATCGCCCGGGCTGAGGCATGAATAACACCGGGCAGAAGTTCTCCTGCCATTTTATACATATTGGGGATCATCAAAAGCAGCCCCTGGGAGGCGGTAAATGTTGTGGTCAGCGCTCCGGCAGCCAGGGATCCGTGCACGGAAGCCGCAGCACCGGCTTCGGATTGCAGCTGGCGGACGATCATATTTTGACCGAATATGTTTTTACGGCCTTCAGCTGCCCATTCATCCGCAATCTCCCCCATGGATGAGGAAGGGGTAATCGGGTACAGGGTGGCAACATCGCTCATGGCGTAAGCCACGTGGGCGGCGGCCGTGTTTCCATCCATAGTTGCCATTTCATCATTTGACATAAGGCTATTCCTTTCAATTATTGTCAGAAGGGTTAAAAGTTAATTCTCAAGTTTCGAAACTTAGGTTTTACAAAGACACGCCTTCGCCCCACGCCGAAGGAAATGCTCCTGCAGATTGAAGGTATAAGTTTTAAAATTACCATTTTAACTATATTCCGTCAAGGTAAAATATAGCGTGGTTTCTATTTTAGGACGCTGCAGCGCTGCACTTCGCCAATCCACGGGAAATATTCTCGACGTTTCAGTTCATGATTTATTTTCGGGCTTGACATTTTTTTATATTAGCGCTAATGTATAATATCAAAATATATAAATTCTCTTGGGGTGGCGCTATGGCCTGAGATTACACCCTTTGAACCTGATCTGGGTAATACCAGCGTAGGAAACCATTACAAATTAAACCACTTCATAAATGCCGTTTCCAGCTGGAAACGGTTTTTTTTTAGGCTCTAAATGGTTTTGACGCTCTCATCCAATTTTCTCTACCGGAAGTCTAATTTTAACATATTATTAGGAGGTTAACCAATGAACAATTTTTTCAAAAACCTTTCGCATTTTGCTTTAGTTCTGTGTTTGTTTTTTATCTTTGCAACCACCGGCCTGGCGGAGGTCAAAGTAGGCGTCATCAGTTCCCAGACTTCAAGTTTGGCCATCCTGGGCCAACGGCAAATCAACGCGGCCATTTTAGCTGCTGAGGAATGGAACGAAAAAGGCGGAATAAACGGAACAAAGATAAGACTGATCATCGAGGATTCGGCTGATAAAACCACAACAGCTGTAACCGCCCTGGACCGGGTTCTAGGAAAGAACGTGTGCGCTATTTTAGGTCCGATTTATAGCTTTCAACTGTTTGCGATGTTCCCGGAGGTGAAAAAAGAAAAGATCCCGATGTTGAGCACTTCCGGAACGCGTAAACTGACCCAAATGGATAATCGATGGTATTTTCGAACTTACCCCCACGACGGTATTACCAAGCGAGCCTATACGCTGTATGCCGTCGAAGAGCTGAAAAGCAAAAAGCCTGCGCTGATGAGCGTAACCACAGAATACGGCAAGTCGGGCCATGAAATCATCACCAATATCCTTAAAGCCAAAGGTATTGCACCTGTAGCCGAAACCTGGCATGAAAAAGCCGACAAAGACATGACCGGTCAGCTCATGCGGGTCAAACGTTCGGACCCGGACATAATCATTTCCCAGGCCCACCCTTCGGACACGGCCATTATTCTAAAACAACAACGTGACCTGGGAATTAACGTACCCCACATGGCATCTTCGGCGGCGTCGATGCCTTCTGTTCACAAGTTGGTGGGCGAAGCCATGGAAGGGGTCTACGTAGAAACCGTCACCCTTCCCAACTTTGACCCTGATCCAAATATTCGGGCCTGGACTAAAAAATATATAGAAAAATTCAAGAAAAAGCCCGATTCATTTGCCCTGCTATACTATGATACAGCTAATTTTCTGTTCGAAGCGATCAAATCGGTCGGGCCGGATCGGACAAAGATTAGAGACTGGTTGGAAACGACCAGGTATAAAGGTTTGGCCGGTCAATATAAGTTTGATCAGGAGCATAATGGCGCTTTTTTTGCGATCATTGTGCAGTACCATATAAAAGATGGCAAGGCCGTCCCTGAACTGAAAAAGAAGTACGACTTTACCCCAAACTAGAAGGGACCGATCCGCAGAACGCCTCTTCAAAAAAGGCCGGGGGCTGGATGGTTTTTGAAGATCTTTTAAAAGACGGAATGTAAAACAGAAATGATTCAGGAAATCGTTGCTGGTTTTTCCATGGGATGTATATATGCCTTGGCCGGTTTCGGCTTTGTGCTTGTGTATAACGCGGTCGGGGCGGTTAATTTCGCCCATGGCGAGTTGGTCATGTTTGGCGGATACTTCGGGTACGCCTTCTCTACGCATCTGGGTATACCCCTGTGGCTTGCCTTTGCTACCTCACTTTTGGCCATGGCCATACTGGGCATACTTTTCAACCAAGTTGCCTACCTGCCTATAAGAAACCGGCCGGTGTCCACCGTGATTATCGCTTCCATCGGTATGAGCATTCTGCTCAGAAACAGCGCACTGGCAATCTGGGGTCCCGATCCTTTGAAACTGAACTCGTTTTTGGGAGATGGCGCTATAAATATTGGCGGCATTGTTTTCTTGCGCCACCAGTTGTTAATTTTTGCAGTCACGGCATTTGTATTCACCGGACAATCTCTTTTTTTTTCCCGCACTGCAATCGGCCGAAAGCTGCAAGCGACGGCCCAGGATCAAGAAGCAGCGAAACTCATGGGCATAAAAGTTACACGAATGATAAATCTCACGTTCATACTGGCCGCCCTCCTGGCAACGATCGCCGGTTTTCTGGTGGCCCCACTCTGGTTTCTCGATCCGGAAGTCGGGCTGGCCATTATTGTCAAAGCCTTTATTGCCATTGTAATCGGAGGATTTGGCAGTATCCCTGGCCTTGTGGTCGGCGGTATTTTTCTTGGCCTCACAGAGGTCCTGGTGGCCTCACACCTGACGTCTGAATACAAAGATGTGATTTCGTTTTTTATCTTGATCACTGTCCTTATGGTCATGCCTCAGGGTTTCTTCGGAGAAAAAATTGCGGAAAAGGTATAGGTTGTTTTTTAATGGGTTTTGAAAAAAAGAATATCATCATAGCGGTGATAATTTGTGGCGCGGCAATGATCTTGCCAATCTTTTTCCGCGATTCACGGTATTACATGAATATATTAAACTTTTCCGGCATCTTTATCATTCTTACCTATAGCCTCAACCTAATCCATGGTTATTTGGGGCTTATTTCAATCGGTCATGCAGGATTTTTCGCCATAGGCGCATACATCACTGCCGGGTTGACCATGGGGACAACCCTCAATTTTTTTCCCTCCCTCCTTATTGCTTCAACCGCCGCTGCCCTTGCCGGTATATTGCTCGGGTTTCCGGCCACTCGTATCGGTGGCCATTACTTTGTTTTAATCACACTTGCATTTGGCGAAATCGTTCGACTGATCATACTCAATTGGAAAGAGGTAACCAATGGAACCAACGGTTTAAACAATATCCCGCCCCCTTCATTGGGCAGTTGGATCTTTGCATCACGGTTTTCCTATTATTACCTGGTCCTGTTTTTTATTCTAGTGACCATGCTACTGACATTAAGCTTACGCCGGTCCAAATACGGGCGGTCAATGTTGTCGCTTAAAGCCAGTGAACTGGCGGCCACCGTCATGGGCGTGAATCCTTTGACCACCAAGCTGATCAACTTCGGTATGGCCGGTCTGTTTGCCGGCCTGGCCGGCGGTCTATACGCCAGCTACATCGGATCGATCAGTCCGGAAGCGTTCTCCGTCGATTTGTCAATCGAAGTACTGGTCATGACCCTGGTCGGCGGATCAGGTACCCTGCTCGGTCCGATAATTGGAACGACTTTCCTGGTAGTTCTAAAGGAATGGTTGAGATTCTTGAGAGAATACTATATGATATTATATGGAGCTGGGATTGTGTTTGTTATGATTTTCATGCCCTACGGTATAATGGGTCTGGTCAAACGGGTCTCATCTCAGTTAAAATCTTAATATATTACGAAGGAGGACTTGATGAAGCTTTCAAGGGAAGAAATTATCAAATCAATGACGGAATGGGAAAAGGCCTGGAACAATCACGACATCGACGGCGTGATGTCCCTTTTTCATAAAGATATCTTTTTTCAACACTGGCATGGTGCAAAAGTCCAGGGCTATGACACCTTGCACCAGGCATGGGCTCCTTGGTTTAAGAACCATGGTGGTTTCCGATTTACAACTGAGGATCTTTTTGTCGATGAAGTCGAGCAAAAAGTTCTTTATCGATGGTACTTTGATTGGACCTCGATGGAAAAAGGTTACGAAGGGAAGCCAGAAAGGCGACGGGGCGTAGATGTCATGCGTTTCAAGGACGGCAAGATTATTGAGAAGCTGACCTATTCGAAAACGACCGTGGAGATTGACGGAAAAAGAGTAAAGCTTATCCCCAGCAGTAAGTAAGGTCACCACTGCTTCTTTGGTTTTCTTCTCCTATTCACGGGCGCAGCACATACCGCAGCCGGGTAAAGATCAGTACTTTTCCAAAAAAAAACTCCTGCAAAAAACTGTAACGATGTACGCAGGAGTTTTTTTTGAATAAACATTGAGCCCATATGACTATATCGGTTCATAAGCCAGATAGGTTATTTTATTCTCTCCTTCATCTCGGTGCAAATATTTTGCCCTCAGCGGCATTCCCACTTTTATTGTCTCCGGTTTGGTGGTATCTACCCCTTCAATTCGGGCGTCGATCCTGGGACCTTCCTCTAATTCCACTACACCTAAGCAATAGGGACGGTCCCGCGTATAACCCTCCTTTTGCATAAAAGTCGGGCTGATGTTGATTAGGGTAAAGCCGGCAAGTTTTCCCTGTCCTTTAATCTCCTCCCACTCCATATTCGTATCATGGCATTCTATACAGATCGGTCGAGGAGGTAGATATAGGGCACCACATTTCTTACACCTTGAACCCATCAGTTTTTCTTCATGCAGGTATTGCTCATAAAATATATCACTAAAGGGCCTTTCCGCCATCTTTTTACCTCCTTTCAAGAATCGTTAACGTGCAGGTACCTCCGGTTCCGCCCAGGTTGTGCGCTGCTCCTATTCTCAAATCTTTAATCGGAATTTGTCTTTTTCCAGCCTTGTTCCTAAGTTGGGTCCATACTTCATAAAGCTGGGCGATGCCGGTGGCTCCCACCGGATGTCCTTTGCACTTTAGTCCTCCTGACGTATTAATCGGTTTTGGACCATCCAGTCGGGTTAAGCCTTCTTCCACGGCTTTATATCCTTCACCGGCTTTAAAAAACCCGAGATCCTCGATGTGAATCAGTTCCGCCATTGAGAAGCAATCGTGTACTTCGGCAAATTGAATATCTTCCGGTCCGAGTCCTGACATCCCGTAAGCTTCCTCTGCCGCATATTTTGTGGCTTCAAAAGAGGTAAGGTTTTCCGCCGCATGTAACCCTTTACCGCTGCCTTGACCCATGCCGATGAGGTATAATGGATCATCGGTGAAGTTTTTGGCGATGTCCTCAGCCACCAGCAGCATACAGGCTGCTCCGTCACTTATCGGACAGCAGTCATAGAGGTGTATGGGCCAGGCAATGGAAGGATTTGCACGGGGATCATGTAGAAAATCCTTTTCATCCTCCCATTGAGGTGTGGGTAAACCCTTTTTGTTAAGACTTTCGATTTTAGCATTCATTAAATCCCGAATCGTTACTTTGAATTGTGCCTTCGGGTTTAACGGTGCATTGTTATGGCTCTTTATGGTCACATTCATAAGATGCTCACGCGTTGCGCCATATTTTGCAAAATAAGCAGTGGCCAGCACGCCAAAAACACCCGGAAAAGTAAATCCCGCTTTTCCTTCATATGGAACCGATGCCATGGCCAAACCCTCTGTTATTTCGGCGGTCGATCGTTTGGACATCTCCTCAACACCGCTCACCAAAACCATATCATAAAATCCTGAGGCGATCGCAAAAACCCCTTCCCGAAAAGCCAGGGCACTCGATGCACAGGCACCTTCTGTTCTTGTGGCGGGCTTGGGTGTAATCCCGAGCAAATCGGTTATGATAGGGCCCCAATGGGATTGTTTCATAAAAAAATCGTTGGAAAAATTTCCCAAATACAACGCATCAATATCATTGGGGTCTAGACCCTTATCCACTGATTTGATCATGTCTTGAAATGCTTCAACAAATAAGTCCTTTGAATCTTTGTCTTTATACATGCCAAAATTTGACATACCGGCCCCAACTATGGCGATACCCCGCCCAAGTTTTCTTCGCTTTTGCATCGGTTGACCTCCTTATCGTTTAATCCATACCCGAGTTTCGCCCATCCGATTCACCGGAACATGGCATCCGCCGTGAGACGAGTACGAGTCATCGTTAATTCAACAGCACAAAATTTAGGTATATTGAAACTGATGGAATGGACATATTTTGTCAAGTGAAATCATCTATCTGACTTGAATAAACATAGAGTTTCGAAGCTCGTTTTCGTCCAAGGCCTTATTGGGTAATACATCGATCCATGCCGAAAACGTGTATCGAATCAGATTTTGACATCACAGCCCTTCCAATATTTCTCCCGGATCTCACGTTTGAGTATTTTACCCATTGGATTCATCGGCAAAGAATCACAAAACTCTATGGATCTTGGGCACTTGTATCCTGCGAGATGCGCTTTGCAGTAAGCAATGACCTCCGACTCACTCAACTGTTCACCCGGCTTGAGAACCGCCACCGCCTTGACAGCCTCACCCCACTTCTCATCCGGGACGCCGATTGCAGCAGCCTGCAAAATTTTGGGATGCTTTGAAAGAAGATCATCGATTTCAGTTGGATAGATATTCTCTCCGCCGGAGATGATCATGTCATTCTTGCGGTCAACGATGTAGTAGTAGCCCTCCTCGTCTACCATTGCCATATCCCCGACAGAGAGATATTCCCCTTGAAAGGCCTTGGCATCCGCCTCGGGTTGTTTGTAATAGCCTTCAAACATACCGGGACTGACGGTAAAGAGCTCTCCGACCTCCCCCGGCTGACACTCCTTTCCATCCGCATCGAGAATCTTGATTCGGGTGAAGGGGTTGGCCCTACCACAGCTGCGAACCTTGCGGTATTGATCCTTTGGATACAGGGTCGTAACCCCTCCTGACTCCGTGGCCCCATAGCCTTCATACAGCTCCGCGTGTTTAAAGAATTCCAGAATCTGTTTTTTTGTCCTGGTCATCAGCGGGGCCGACGAGGTTAGAAGCTTCTTTACCGATCGGATGTCGAACTTCTCCTTATCCGGTACCTGCATGATCAAAGTGTACATGGTCGGAACCAAAGAGCTGAAAGTAATTTTTTCCCGCTCAATGACCTCCAGGATCTCCCGGGGGTTGAATCCGCCGGAGGGATAGATCACCATGGTCGCCCCACGGTAGACGCCCATGAGGCCGAACCAGATGGAATTGGAGTGAAAGATCGGCATAATCAATAAAAGAATGTCATCTTCGTCAACATAGATTCTCTGGACAGCCAACATGACATTTGAGCGGTGAGATCGCATCGCTCCTTTGGGTCTCCCCGTAGTTCCTGAGGTGTACCCGATGTACCAGGTATCGGTCTCCTTTACTTCAACGACAAGGTCTGCATTGCTCGAAGCGGCGATGATCTCTTCGTAATTCGCATCGCCGGGGTCGCCGTCACCACCGAAAACCAGATAGTCTTCGGAGCCGATCTTTTCAAATTTTGAACGAATACCGTGAATGACTTTGCGAAAATATGCCTCGTAAATCAGGGCTCGGGTATCAGATTGGTTCAGGATATGGGAGATTTCTTCACCGGCGAAGCGAAAGTTCAAAGGGACAGCAACCATTCCGGCTTTGGCTGTGCTGAAAAGGATTTCATAATACTCGATACAGTTGAAAGCAAGAACGCCGATATGATCTCCGGGTCGGTAACCCCGGGCCAGGAGTCCATTTGCCAGACGATTGGTTCGATCCTCGAAAACAGAATAATCGATGCGCCGGTCTTTAAATACAAAGGCAGTTCTGTTGGGAAGTTTTTGAGCGGTTGCCCGCAATACATCACCAATGAGCATCTGGGGCATTCCATATCCCCTTTTCGCGTTTGACCGGTGTTTCGTCCTTAGGTTCTGGATGTTCGTACTCTGGCAAGAAGGGCAGCACCCAAGGCACCGATATACTGGGGTTCTTCCGAAATGTAGGCATGCATGCCAACCTTGGCTTCCACGCGTTTTACCACGCCTATGTTTTTTGCGATCCCGCCTGAAATGACAAAATCAGCATCGATTCCGATTCTCTTTAACAGACTGTAAACTCGGTCGGCTGTGGCAGCGTGGAGCCCGCCGAAAATATTCGCCTTTGAAACTCCCTGCCGAAGGTGGCGAGAAACCTCTGATTTCGCGAACACCGTGCAAATATTGCTGATCTTGGTCTCCTCTGTTGCCTGTAGAGAGAGCGGACCGATTTCATCGATGGGCACCTTTAAAAGGCCGGCCATGATTTCAAGGAAGCGCCCGGTCCCCGCAGCACACTTGTCGTTCATTAAAAAAGCAACATGGTTGCCCCTATCGTCAATGCGAATGGCTTTACAGTCCTGGCCGCCCATGTCCAAAATAGTGCGTGCCTTTGGGAAAAGGAAGTGAACGCCCTTGGCGTGGCAGGCGATCTCGGTGACCACCTCTGCTGCAAAGGGGACGTTGATCCGCCCGTAACCTGTAGCGATGATATATTTCATATCCTCTAAATGAAGATCGCTTTTCTCCAGGGTTTTACCCATTACGGACTCCGCGGACCCCTGGCTCTCCGGGCCGGTCTCGATGATGGCGGCGGACACCACTTTATCGTTGTTGAGTATGACGGCCTTTGATGTGGCCGATCCAATGTCTATGCCAGCAACGTGCATGATAATTTTCGTTCAACGGTTGAAAGTTTTGCGGCTTCGTCCACCGTCTTTTTTCAAGGAGGCCTGGATAGCCGCACCCAGTGCAATTGCGGTTCGGGGATTTTCCGGTAATTGAAAAGAGACTCCGGTCATTTCTTCGAGGGCTTTAACCAATCCCGAGTTCATGGCGGCTCCACCGACAATCACCACATCTTCAACAAGCCCGATGCGACCGATGAGTTCGATGACCCGGCTAGCAACCGCCCGGTGGATCCCTGCAGCGATTCGCTCCCTGGATTCCCCGTTATGGATGTGTGAGATAATCACCGATTCGGCGAAAACAGCGCATGTGCTGCTGATCTCTGCCACACCGTCTGCAGTTAATGAAAGTGGTCCCATCTGATCGACGGGAACTTTGAGGTACACGGCACCCAGTTCGATGGACGAACCGGTACCCGAGGCGCACTTCGCGTTATTGGCGAAGTCCTCGATGGCTCCGTTGGGGCCCAGTTTCATCACCCGGCATCCCTCTGCACCGAGATCGACCACAGTGCGGGCCGTAGGAACCAGCCATCGACCCCCTCGAGCTGCGCAGATCTGCTCCGAGCTCTTTTTATCCGCAAAGGAGACGTCGCCCGCCCCGCATCCCGTAGCAAACACCTTGTCCACATCCTGGGCCCGGTACTGCAAATCTGCTAAGAGATCCTCAAACACTTCCTCGGCTGCTACATTCGCTTCTTTTTCGGTCACAGACGATTTATTGCCGATGATCTTCTTGCCGTCGAAAATCACCGCCTTGACGCTCTGGGCCCCTACATCGATTCCACCGTAAAGCATCTGAAGCCTATCCCTCGATCATCTCTATGAAGGCCTCAACTCTCCCACGCATCTGTTCCAATCCTTCGGAGGTATAGTCCCCTTCCAGGAAGAGCACCGGGATGCCGAGTTCTTCTTTGAACTTGTCCCGCAGATGAGGAAACTCTGAGAGTCGCGCGTCGCAGCACTTGAGAACGTAAAAAATGGCACCCTCTATGTTGAAGTTCTGAGTGGTATTGACGATGTGAGCCCAACGATTCTCCGGAATGGCAGTGGTGACCGTAGATCGCGGGCATGCGGTTCCAAGAGAACGCCGGGCGATCGCCTCCAGGGGGGGTAAATCCTGCTTGAGATGGTACCAGAAGGCCCGGGTGCCCACGCACAGGTCGTCGGAGACCACCTGTCCTCCGGAGTCTTCAATAATTTTGTAAATCCCCGCGTTGACCAAATCCATGGCGGACCCTGAAAGATAGATCCGAACCCCCTCAGGGGCAGTCTGCCCGTCGGATCGGAGATCGTCCAGATAGTCTTTTAGCAGGGCCGCGTGTTCGTCTTTGGGCATAAGCAGACCCGCGTATACGATTTGCCAGGCATCGTACCCGGACAAAGCCGGTGGATCGGACCTGCGCATTTCATACATGCGCCTTATTTGCACCTTGTCTTCGTTGTAAACCGAGATGGCCCGTTCGATGTCAACATCGGGAATGGAACGATTGAGGGACCTTTCCAATTCCTGTTTAAAACCCTTTAGAACTTCCAAATAATAAGGGAGTACCTCTCGGCCGGTTATTTTTTCCGGATAGTTGATGTAGTGGACATATGGTTTGATATCCACCCCGGCAATCAGGGCTGGTTTGGTGGGACGGGGAACCAAGGTTCGCCAGAAGTACTCCATGGAGAAGATAATATCGCAGCTGTTTGGCACGACGACGCCGTCGAGGTAGTCGTAATGTCCTCTTAAACCTGCATCCAGACAACTTCTGGCAAATGCACAGGCGTTGGATTGTATGTACGCATCAGCATGCTCCAGAGGCTCTCCCGTGCCGGTAATACGAACCGGTAAAATGTCTGCGGCATATAAAATCTCCTCAGGTGTCATGCAGCAGAAGTATCCATAAACCTTCTTCCCGGTTTCCTGTTTCCATTTTCTCACCGAATCGTGACGGTCTGCAGCATACCTTGCAAAAGTCTTTTCCATATCATGCTCCTGTTTATCCGGTCTGATAGGCCACTTCGGCACCCGTTTTTTTGAGGATCATTTCTGAAAATGCGTCCATTCGCGTCCTGACCTGAGCTTCGGAATAGCTCCGTTCGTCCACCAGATCGCACTCGATAAAAACGGACGGGACACCGAGTTCTTCCTTGAGGGCGCGTGCCAACTCCAGCACAGGCAGGTAATACGCTCGGCAGGTGATCAGGTAGGCCAAAACCCCCCCCACGACATTGTACTCTCTACACTGTTCCAGGACCGCCCTGATCCGGGACCCCATCGACGTTCCAATGGACAGGGTGCGAATGGCCATCTCCGTAAGCGGATCCGCGGTGTTCCGAGTGGGCCAGGGCACAGGATTGTATGCGGGCTCGTACGCAAACACCCCCCCGACCGGCTCAAAGTAGTTGAAGATGCTCATATTAAACCAGGTGGGGATGCCGTACCACAGGAGACGGAATCGTTCGTTGGGGATCTGCCCCTTCCCCGCTTCGACTTTGGCCTTCACCTCGTCGCGTAATGTCTTATAAAACTCGTAGGCCTTCTCCGTGCCCGAACAATACATGCCCGGGTACATTGTTGCAAATGAATCAGCGCTGCCCATGGGTGAGGGGATGTTTTTGCGAAGCTCCAGGATCTCCAATCGCAGTTCATTGGTTTTGTACGCCCAGTCCAGGCACTCGTTGAGTCGGTCCTGATCAAATTTGTTGCCGGTCACTTCTGTTGAAAAGGATAGGAAGTCTTCGAACTGGGAACGGTAATACCGGATCTCGTGGGGTTTCGGATGCCCCATGATGTTCTCAAAAACCGACTCCGGCCTGTCGAGGGTAAATAGCGGCACCTGAAGCCGTTGTGCCATGTCCTCAAACCATTTGAGCCGGACATCACAAACGGTGGAGGTGGTCACGAGCATGTCGGGTGGCGCCATGCCTCCCAAAGGGGCGTCGGATAGGTCACCGTTGATCACATAACCGGTGCAGACCCTTTCATAGCCGCACAGGTCAGTGGAATAGCCCGCCTGTTCAGCATAGCGAGCAAATCGGACCGCCTCCTTCTCCGAGTCCTTTGTTTTCCGGCGGACCGCACACAGGGATGCAAACTGTTCCGGATAATATGGAAAAAGGCCCATCGAATAGTAAAGTTCCTTTTCCACCGTGGCGCAGGACCAGACTACCGGTTTTCCGGCATTTTTGTGCTCGTGGCCTTCGCCATAGTCCTGCATGATGAACTTCCACGTATTTCTCGCCGCTTCCAAGGTCTTACGAGAACCCTTGGTGGCTACTTTTTGCTGCTCACTCATTGCATTCTCCCTTCCCTACCGGTTAATGTGACAGTTCCATTAACCCGTTTGAGGAGTCCATTTTGGTATGGCCCTCCGCGTTTGTGTTTGATCGACATTGAGTTGAACGATCGGATGACAATGATGCTTTGAACGATTCGGATGACAATAATGCTTGGAATGCTTAATATAAAGGGAGGGTAATCTGTAGTCAAGTGAATTCTTATCCCGCGGTCTGCCTTCCGGTACGATGATTTTGTGATTTTAGAGTTGACAAAAAAATTTAATGAAACAATATTCGCTGTTTCGATGCAAATTTGCCTGATGTAAAGATTATGTGTTCGGGAGGGCCGAAGTAATTTATTTAGCCGTACATTACTGGCCCAACGCAACCAATTTTTTTGAGAAAATGGAGAGGTAGAAAATGAAAACAGAAAACAAGAAAATCAAAAAGAAGTCGGGGAAGACCCTTCAAACCGCTCGAGAGGCGGGTTATTTTGCAAAGAAGATGTTAAAAAACGCCTTGCAAGCCCAGGAGGAAGGCCGTCCAATCGGTTGGTCAATGGTCACCTGGTGGCAGGGTGAACTGATTGCCAGGGCAATTGGAGTGGAGCTGGTCTTTCCGGAAAACTATGGTGCCTTCTGTGCGGCCACTGGTGGGGCGGAAAAGCATCTGGAAATCTCCGACAGCGAGGGATACCCTACCACCCTTTGTGGATATTCCAGAAATAGCATTGGTTATGCCAAGCTGCTTTCCGATAACAATTTTGTCCCATATGAAGGCGCCCCAGGTGGCGGGTTGGCCAAACCGAAATTTTTTCTAGCAGCCGGCGTCGCCTGTGATGCGCGGTACAAATGGTTCCAGGCGCTGAAACGGTATTTCACTGAAGCGCCGGTTTGGACTATTGATCTGCCGATGCCCGGAACCAAAGAGTTCTTCATGAAAGGAAATAAAGAACTCAGTCTCAAATATATTGTCAACCATTTAAAAGATTATGTTGCTTTTCTGGAAAATTTACTTGGCACAAAGCTGGATTACGACCGTTTAGATGAAAATGTGGACCAGGCGTTTAAAACCCTTGCGCTGGCGCACGAAGTCGACGTTTTGCGCCGGGCTGTACCGTCCCCCATGGTCGGTGCGGATTTTTGGTCGATTATGATTCCTCATCTCTATCTCCCGGATGACCCGGAATCCTATGAATTTTACGAAAAAGTGTATGCTGAGGTCAAACAGAGGGTCGATAATAAAATCGGAGCGATTCCCAATGAGAAATACCGCTTGATGTTTGCGGAGCTTCCGCCCTGGCACTCCCTTGGTTTCTTTGGCGAATTGGCTGAAAGATTTGGCATGGCCATCGTCATTGAAAGCTGGAATTATCATGCGATTCTCCCCATTCCGGAGGAAGAGTTCGAAGGCGTCACTGACCCCTTGGAAAAAGTTGCCATGTTAACATATTATAAATGGACGGAGTACAACAAGGTGGCCGTGGAATATGATGTTGATCCGGGCTTTTTTATGGCTGCATATTTTCAATTTGCCAAGGATTATAAAACCGATGGGCTCCTTGCCCATCCCCTGATGTCCTGCCGTCCGGCAACGTATACGCTTTTGCATACCAAAAATACACTGGAAAACAAACTCAAGGTTCCTGGAGTGGTTATCGATGGTGATATCATTGATCTGCGAGTGTTTAATGAAAAAGAGGCCTTTTCCAAAATGGAGGCATTTGTTGAAACCATGGACCACTATCGGGAAGAAAGAAAAAAAGCAGGAATAGCTTGGTAATTTAGAAAGGAGATTTCAATTATGAAAGATGTAAACAAGAAGACAGGATTAGCCAGGGCAAAAGACATATATGATCATCGGAACAAACGGGCGCGCGAATTAAAGGCTGAAGGGAAAAAGATCGTAGGCTATTTTTGTTGTTTTCCACCGGTGGAGATAATGACTGCCCTCGATTTTTTACCCATTCGGCTCTTGGGAGACATGGATGAGCCGATAACGGTGGCCGATGGCTATTTACCAACCGTTATGTGTATTTTTTATCGCAGCACTTTTGATCTCGGCATGAAAGGCCGGTTTAACTTTATAGATGGTTTTATAGGGTCCCATGCCTGTGACGCCGCTGAAAGGACCTCTTACATCTGGAGCAATTATATTAAAACGCCGTGCAATTTCTTTCTGGATTTACCCCACGTCGACAAGGGGGAAGCGGTCAATTATTTTAAAGTACAGTTGAATTATTTAAAGGAGACCCTAGAAGGGCTTGCAGGCAAAAAATTAGGCATCGAGCCCCTTAAAGAAGCCATATCTCTTCATAACAAACAGCGGAAATTGGTACGGGAATTGTATTACTTGCGAAAGCCCGATCCACCGCTGATCAACGGTTCTGAGGTTTTACAGGTCATTATTTCCATAATGATGATACCGGTGGAGGAAGGGAATGAACTGCTTCAGGAAGTCATCGATGAAGTCAAAACACGACGGGATATACCAGATAAAAAAATTGGCCGCCTCCTTATTTGGGGATCGTTGATCGACAACATTAAATTCACGGACCTCATCGAAAGTTCGGGGCTGAATATTATTGTTGAAGATACAGCTACCGGTACACGTCCCTTCTGGCACGATATCGAGGAAACTGAAGATCCTCTAGTCGGCGTGGCCCGACATTATCTGCAGGAAGTCAAGTGTCCCCGAACCTTTGCAGAAACCGACACCTCTTATAGAGAAGATCTGGAAAACAGATATAGCTACCTCAAAGATTTTGCAAAATATTGGAAGATTAACGGGGTATTTGGAAATATAATTCGAAACTGCGATATCCACGGTTACGAAGTCCCGGCGGTCAAGGATTACCTGGAAAGTTTGGGGTTGCCGGTGTTGATTATTGAACAGGATTATTCAACTGCTTCTCTTGAGCCTTTAAGAACCCGATTTCAGGCCTTTTCGGAGACAATCGGTTAGCCAAATTCATATTTTTCATTGTTCACCTTCCCTCCCCTTCAGAATCTTTTGGGATGTATGGAAGGTAAGTTACCAAAAAGGAAAGATCTATGTTTTATGCCGGTCTGGACATCGGTTCCACCATTACCAAAGTTGTCATAAAAAATGAGCGGAAGATCTGTACGACGGTCATTAAACCGACCGGGGCGGAACATCGCCGGCTGGCGAACGAAATCATGGAAGAAGCGCTCAGCAAATTAAACTTATCCACTGCAAACATTTCTTATATCGTTGCCACCGGCTATGGCAGAATAAACGTTCCTTTCGCCGACAAGCAAGTGACGGAAATCACCTGCCACATGCGCGGTATAAACTGGCTCTTTCCGAATGTTAAAACCATTATTGATATCGGTGGACAGGATTCTAAAGGCATTAAGGTCGATAATGGCAAACTGGTCAATTTCGTCATGAATGACAAATGCGCTGCGGGAACCGGCAGATTTTTGGAGGTCATATCGGATGTGCTGGGTGTGAAACTGGAAGATATTGGTGAAATCTCTTTACAATCCACCCAACCGACGAATATTAGTAGTATATGTACGGTTTTTGCAGAGCAAGAAACGCTTTTGCAGTTATCTAAAGGAACATCGGTAGAAGATATCCTAGCCGGCATTCACAAGGCGAATGCCAGTCGAATTTATTCCATGGTAAAAAAAATTAAAGTAGAAAAGGACGTGGCGATTACCGGCGGCGGGGCTAAAAATATCGGCCTTTGCAGGGCGTTGGAGGAAAGGATCGGCTTTCCGGTAATCGTTCCGCCTGAGCCTCTGATTACCGGCGCCCTGGGGGCGGCTCTGATCGCCAGCGAAGAAACCAAAAAAATCGGTGAAAAGGAATTGACCGAGAAACAGCTAAACCGTCGCTGGGAAGCGGTCACTTTTTTTGATGAAAAGCCGACCAAATGATAAAACCGGTAGGATTGAGAATGATTGAAAAATGTCTTTTATAGTCGGGTTGGATATCGGATCCGCGCTGTCTAAAGCGGTGATCATGCAGGACGGGACATTGTTGTCATCTGGCATCAGCCCCTCCGAAGGCAATTTTTTATCCGCCATAAACAGCGTGTTGCAAGAAGCGCTTGGGAAAACAAAACTCGCCATGTCTGATATTGATTTGATCGGCGCTTGCGGACTGGGGGCCTCGTTCATCCCCCATTCGTTCCACAAAATTTCCGAAATCCTCTGCCAAAGTAGAGGAACGAGCTATCTCCTGCCGACTGTACGGACATTGATCGAAATCGGGAATCAGTCCAGTCGAATTATTAAAATTACCCGGCAAGGCAAAGTGGCGGATAGTCTTGTCAGCGATAAATGTGCGGCTGGAAGTGGGCGTATTTTGCAGATCGTTGCCAAGGTATTAAAAGTCGATCTTAAAGACATGGGGCAATTGTCTCTGAAATCCACCCAGCCGGTAAAATTCACCACTGGATGTGCTGTTTTTTTGGAAACAGAAGCGATTTCCCGGGTAGCCGAAGGTGCGTCGAAGGAAAATATAATTGCCGGGCTGCATCAAGCGTTGACCGCAAGAATCGCTGCCATGGCACATCGAATGGGTCTCGAAGAAGATTGTGTAATCACCGGCGGAGGCGCGGAAAACAGCGGATTGGTCAAAATTATGGAGGAAAAATTGGGGAAAACCCTATTGGTCCCCGACAATCCGCTGATCACCGGTGCCATCGGAGCCGCCCTTATCGTTACTGAAAAAAAGGTTAATTTGAAAAAGGAGGAGAATCATGCCATTGAAACAGGTTGCCATTGTTGATGGGTTTAGAACCCCTTTTGCGAAGATGTTTTCCGATTTTAGAGAAATGACGGCGGTCGATTTGGCCAAGGTCTGCTTGACCGAGCTGGTCAACCGAACCGAAATTGACCCCGGGGAGATCGATGAAATCGCCATGGGCGTCAGCGTACCTAAGCCCACAACCACCAATATCGCCCGTATCGCCGCTTTGGGAATCGGCCTGCCGAAAACCGTCAATGCATATCACATGCAAATGGCCTGTGCAACAAGCCTATTGACCACCGCCCACGTCGCCATGAGTATAGCGACCGGAAATGCCGATGTCGGCATCGCCGGTGGTACCGAATCCATGTCTGACGTTCCGATCAGTACCACCGAGCCTTTTCGTCGCATAATTTTAGAGGCACAGACCAAAAAAACACCCGAGGAACAGATGCTGACTTTAGGTCAGGTCAAATTGGCGGATATGATTCCACCGCCCATGCCCCTGGCCGAAGCCTATACAGGGCTGACCATGGGAGAGCATACTGAACTGATGGTAAAAGAATGGGGTATTACACGGGAGGAACAGGATGATTATGCTGCACGCACCCACGAACTAGCCGGCAAAGCAATTGCCGACGGCCGGATACCGGCAGAAGTTTTCCCTGTGACGCCACCGCCTGACTACCATGTAGCGAGAACTGACAATTTGGTTCGCCCAAAACCGAATCGAGAAAAAATCGGTTCGCTTCCACCTGTGTTCGACAAAGAATTTGGCTCCATTACGGCTGCCAATTCCAGCCCGCTCACTGATGGGGCAGCTGCCGTTTTGCTGATGTCTGAGGATAAAGCCAAGGCTCTGGGATATCAACCCAAGGCGTTTATCAAGTCTTTTGGGTTTTCAGGCCTTGATCTGGATATCGGTATGCTGTTTGGACCTGCTTTTTCTACACCCAAGGCTTTAAGGATGGCAGGGTTAAAGCTGTCTGACATCGATCTGGTTGAAATGCATGAAGCCTTTGCCGGTCAGGTCCTGTGTAATCTTAAGGCATTCAATAGTAAATCATGGTTAGAGGAAAATGTGGGCCTCAATGAACCGATCGGTGAAGTCAATATGGATCGGTTCAACATGATGGGCGGCTCGGTCTCCATTGGACACCCCTTTGGGGCCACCGGTGCCCGTTTGGTTACAACTTGCGCGAATCAACTGCCCAGGGTGGACGGAACATTTGGGTTGGTAACAGCCTGCGCCGCCAACGGGACCGGTGGAGCGATCATTCTTGAACGAGCAAATTAAAGCAAATACAGGAGGGCTTCCGGAAATGAGTAACGAAAAAAAGATCCTAACCTTGGAAAAAGACGAGCATGGAGTGGCCATTTTGACCTATGATTTGCCTGGGCGGCCGATGAACGTGATCACTGAAAAAACCGATCAGGAATTAAACCAGATGGTGGATGTGATCGCAAAAGATGATGAGATTAAATCGGTTATTTTCATGGGAAAACCGACCAATTTTTTGGCAGGTGCAGATATCGGCATGATTCAAAATATGAAAACAGAGGAAGATGCTTACAATGGATCCCGCGCAATGCAGGCCACCTTGAATAAACTGGAAGCGCTCCCCAAACCGGTGATTGCAGCCATAAACGGGCCCTGCCTAGGAGGTGGTTTGGAAGTCGCTTTGGCATGTCATTACCGCATAGCGACCCTGTCTCCCAAGACCGTTTTGGGACTGCCGGAGGTAAAGCTGGGACTGGTACCGGGAGCAGGCGGCACCCAACGTCTCCCCAGATTGATCCCACTGGATAAAGCCATGGATGGCATTTTGAGCGGCAAACACTTCCGGCCTGAACAGGCCAAAGCGTTGGGGTTAATCGATGAGGCGGTTCCCATGGGAAAATTAAAAGAGGTCGCCTACCAAAAGGCCCTTGCCATGGCCCAGGGCAAAATGGAAATCAAAAGGAAATTACCACCCCTGCCGCCGCCTAAAATGCTTGCAGGCTTTTATGAACAGGCAAAAAACATGATCGCCAAAAAGACCAAAGGCGTCTTTCCGGCACCGATAGAAATATTAGAAAGTGTTTACAAAGGGTTATCAGAAGGGATGGAGGCCGGCTTGGAAGAAGAATCCCGGCGTCATGCGAAAACGGTTTTTACAAAAGAAGCCGCTTCTTTGATGCATGTCTTCTTTATGGATACGGCTGCCAAAGCGGACCGCGGTGTGGACAAAGCCGTTAAACCCTATCCGGTTAAAAAGATAGGTGTTTTGGGGGCAGGTATCATGGGTGCCGGTATTGCAGCAATTAAAGCTGACAAAGGGTATGTGGTTCGCCTGAGAGATGTCAGTATGGAGACCGCAGGCAGGGGACTGAAAGCCGCCGGTGAGGTCTTAAACACCATCTGGATAAAGCGACCGCGTGGCGAATATGAATACCGGCGGCGTTACGACCTGATCAGCGCGACCGACACCTATAGCGGATTCAAGCATATCGACATGGTCATCGAAGCGGTGTTTGAGGATCTAGAACTCAAACACAGGGTGATCAAAGAGGTGGAATCGGTCACGCCGGAACACACCATCTTTGCCTCCAATACCTCTGCCATACCAATTTCCCGCCTGGCTAAAGCATCAAAAAATCCCAACCAATTCATCGGTATGCATTATTTCTCCCCGGTCCATCGGATGCCGCTCATTGAAATTATTGCCACCAAAGATACCTCGCCCGAAACAATTGCGACCGCCTGGGCGCTTTGCAAAAAATGTGGCAAAACCTCGATTATCGTTAATGACGGCATAGGGTTTTATACGAGTCGGGTGATTTCACGCTATATGCAGGAGAGTATGTTGATGTTGGATGAAGGTGCCAGGGTAGAGGATATAGACCAGGCGGCCATGTCCACTGGTTTTCCGGTTGGACCGGTTACGGTCAGTGACGAGGTCGGTCTGGATACCGCCCACAAAGTTGGGAAGATTCTTTCCGAGGTTTTTGAGGGTCGTGTTGCATCGACCGATATTGTAAGAAAAATGGTAGAGGACGGTGATCGTTTCGGCCGGAAAAATGAAAGCGGGTTTTATGCATACCGCGGTGGTAAAAAACTTGGACCAGACGAGAGTGTCTATGATTTTACCATACCGGGCCCACAACGCCTAGACATGCCTGCGCAGGATATCGTGGAACGATTGATTTTGGCATTTTGCAATGAGGCTGCCCTCTGCCTCGAAGAAAACATTCTGAGAAACCCGCGTGATGGCGACGTGGGCGGGGTATTTGGTATCGGTTTTCCATCCAACCTCGGCGGGCCCTTCTTCTATATGGATGCCAGAGGGATAGAAGATGTTGTCAGTGCGCTGAACAGGCTTGAAGATCAATTTGGCTCTCGTTTTACCCCACCCCAACTTCTTAAGGACATGGCCAAACAGAATAAAACGTTTTTCTAAAAAGGAGGCCGGATGGAATATAATACAGTCCGATTTGAAAAATCTGAGCATGTAGCCACTATTACTTTAAATCGCCCGGATAATATGAATACTTACAACCCCGCCATGCTAAATGAACTGGTGTCGATCCTGCAGGAGGTGGCTTTAGACGATGGGGTCCGCGCAGTGATCTTAACCGGTGCAGGACGCGCATTTTCCGCCGGTGCGGATGTTAAGGGCGTCGAAGAGTTAATCGGGCTTCAGAAAGAACGGGCAGAAAATCGAGACACCTTAAAACTACTAAATCGTGTGGTGATAGCAATTAGACAAATACCCAAACCGGTGGTGGCTGCAGTAAACGGAGTCGCTGCAGGCGGCGGTGCCAATCTGGTGCTGGCCTGCGATATGATCGTAGCCTCCGAAAAAGCCAAGCTGGCTGAAAATTTTATTAACATTGGACTCGTTCCGGACGGGGGAGGTACCTATTTTCTTCCGGAACGTATCGGGTATTACCGGGCAGCGGAAATCTTTTTTACCGGTAAAATATTGAGCGCCCCGGAGGCATTGAACCTGGGTCTTTACAATCGCGTGGTGCCGGCCGGTGAGGTCTTAAACACGGCCCGGGACCTGGCACGGGAACTTGCCCAAAAGCCACCACTGGCCATTGCCGCAGGTAAGGCCATCCTCAATCGCGAAGTCGTGCCCCGCCTGAAAGCGTTTCTCGAGGATGAAGCCGACAACCAACGAATCATGGTGGGTACCCAGGATGCCAGAGAAGGCATGACGGCATTTCTTGAAAAGAGGAAGCCGAATTTCATCGGAAAATAGCAAGAGGCGTAATCGCTGTAATCAGGGATTAGGAAGACAGGAAAAATGGACATTGAGAAAGAATTCTTCATGCTCGACAGCGACGGGCTCAAACTTCAGGCATTTATCGCTATTCCGAAACCTGCGACGAGGCCGATGCCCTCCGTACAGATTCATCATGCGGGCGGTGGCCATGAACCGATTTACGAGCAGATGGCCGCGGAACTGGCCTCAAGGGGTATCGCCGGCATCACGGTGACCCACCGCGGCTATCCCGGTTCAGAAGGCGAGATGGAATACGGTAAAGGAGAGATTACCGATATAGGGAATCTCATTAAAGAAATGAAAACACGGCCTTATATCGACCCTAAACGAATGGGTATCATGGGATATTCCCGGGGAGCCCATAATGCCATTCTATCTATAGAACGCTACGATGATTTTATCGCCGGCGCCTTATGGAGCACACCAACGGATATGATTGATCATGTGGAAGTAAATCCATGGATTGCTTACATGTTCGGTGGGACTCCGGATCAGGTCCCGATAGAATACCGTATCCGGTCGTCAATCCTGTTTGTTGACCAGGTGAATTGCCCTCTTCTGCTAATCCACGGTGAAATAGATGACGTCGTGCCGGTACGGCATACGTTGCGCCTATCCGAAGCTTTGGAAAAACTGAACAAACCTTATGAGTTAAAAGTATTCCCTTCCGAAGGCCATATTTGGTCTATGTCCGGATTTAATAATAACTGGCGACTCACCATCGAGTGGTTTGAGAGTTATTTTGAGCAACGTTCCAACTAATTTTTAGGCTAGAAAACAATTTATCCAACCTAAAATCAAATACTCATGTTCCGCACCCCAAATTTACCACAGCACCGCCTTCGGCATGGAGCAAAGCAGGCCTTCACAAAATCTAAGATGCGAAACTAGAGTTAAATACTTTTGAAATCTCTTCATCAGACACGTCGAAAATACCTTTGTGGGGCGACAACGCCTCATCTTTAAAGAAATCCGGCAGTCTATCGGTAGCCGGTCCCAGCCCGGCATCCCGATTAAAGGCCAACTCTTCCTCGAGCACCGATTTTCCGAGTGCGGCAACATCTTCAACGCTCCAATTCCAGCCATAAAAACTGTTTGCCAGTTTGGCGATAACCTCCGGTGTCGTCTCGGCCATTTGACACAGGCCCATGGAATCACAGGCACAGGTGTTAATTTGCTTTTGCCGTGATGTCTCCACCATTTCGGCCGTGTTTTCCGCTTGGAAGATAATCACCCCTGTGTGATCGGCTCCCTGGGGGTTAGTTGCGTATCCGATGCCCGTACCGATTTCCTTTCGTGGATCGTGGGCAGGTATCGCCTGCCCTTTGACAACCGGAACCCGGCTGAGGCCGAAAACACGGGCGGTAATCGCCGCACCCTGACCAAGGACTCTACCCAGGACCGTCCCCTGGCTGACCTCCTCGAGCAGTTTCAGGGCGCCAGGGCCATCGCCGAAAGTTAAAACGCCGGCATCACCGGCCACTCCCAGGGCAGCGCCCATTTCCATTGTGTCCAGTCCCAAATTGTCACACATCTTTTCAAGATGCATGACTACATCCAGATCATCAATGCCCAAATTGGCCCCCAGCATGGCTGAGGATTCGTATTCGAAGCCGGCGGTTAGAAACTTGCCATCTTTATCATGCATGACGTTGGAACAGCGTACAACGCATCCGGGCATACAAATATGCCCAAAACTACCCCCACGGGTGGCATTGAGTTCGGCAACACCCTTACCGCCGATTTGAGCATTTCCTTCGAAAGAGCCGGCAGAAAAGTTTCGGGTGGGAAGCGCCCCGATTTTACTCAGATAGGAAAGTCCGCCAACGGTTCCATATTTTGACAAAAGGCCGGTGGCCTTATGTTCTAAAATATCTTTGGTAAATGCCCGGCAGACTTCTTGAAAACCGGCCTTTTCTTTGGCCTGGCGAACCTGGGTCGCGCCATCGTCTATGACAAGGGCTTTGATTTTTTTGGACCCCATAACTGCTCCCAGTCCGCCCCGGGCAGCATGCCGTGAGGGTCGACCCTCTGGGTCGGTCATAGCCACACTGGCAGCAGCAAGCCTCATCTCCCCGGCCGGCCCGATGCAGATAATGCCGGCCTTTTTGCCATGGGCTTGGAGCAGCTTTACCGTCGTTTCATAGTTACCTAAACCGGCAAGCTCGGGACAGGGAATGATGTCGCTGCCATCTTGATCCAACTTGATGATATACAGGCTGTCTTCAACCGGCTTGCCCTCAACAATTACAGCTTTGATACCCAGTCGACCCAGCTTATGGCCGGCAGTGCCGCCGACATTGGCTTCTTTGATGCCCCCTGTAAGCGGGCTCTTGGCCCCAACAGAAAGACGTCCCGAATTGGGGGCCATGCTGCCGGCCAGCAACCCGGGGGCAAATATTAATTTGTTGGCTTTGCTTAAGGGATGGCAGGTGGCAGGTATTTCTGTGTGGATGATGTGGGAACTCAGCGCCCGGCCGCCCAACCGGGCGAATTCGATCGGCGTATCTTCCATTTTGACTTGCAAATTATCCATATTGATTCGTATCATTTTTTCCATGTTTGACTCCTTATCCATTAAATGATTCCAACATACATCCCAACCGATAAAAAACAGTCCCATAAAAAAAAGGAAATTGATCTCTTAATAACTCAAGTTTCGTACTTTGATTTTACGAAGATTTGCGGCAGTAATTTAGCAAAAACCGTGTTGAATGTCAACCGCTATCAACAGCGACAAAATGCGCCTCCATTTAAACGTGTGATGAACAAAATCTTTTCACATATTTTTTCTGATAATAGGATTTACTTCCTTGACATAAAACATCCATTGATATAGGGGGATGTCTGTCATTTCCAGGTCTTGAAGATCAGCCCATCTCTATCGTTTACAAATAAAGGAGGAATAAGTATGGAAATCAATGGATGCACCGCTATTGTTACCGGAGGCGCCTCGGGACTGGGTGAAGCCACAGTTCGTCGCCTGGTCAGTGATGGGGGTAACGCGGCAATTCTGGATGTACAAGAAGACAGAGGTGAAAAGATTGCCGCCGAACTTGGCGATGCGGTTATTTTTTGCAAAACAGATATTACCAACGAAAAAAGCACACAGGAAGCCGTAAACAAGACTGTTGATGTTTTTGGTAATATCCACTTTGCAATCAATTGTGCCGGGGTAGGCTTTCCGGCTAAAGTTCTATCGAAACGAGGTCCCATTTCAATTGAACAATTCAATCAGGTGGTTCAGATTAATCTCGTTGGAACGATGATCGTGATCAAACTTGCGGCCGAAAAAATGGTGAACAATACGCCCAACGCGGATGGTGAAAAAGGTGTCGTTATCAATACCGCATCTGTTGCGGCATTCGATGGTCAGATCGGTCAGGCAGCCTACAGTTCTTCCAAAGCAGGAGTAGTGGGGATGACGTTGCCGCTTGCGCGCGAGTTTTCGGACTACGGAATCAGAGTGGTTACAATCGCCCCGGGTCTATTTGATACCCCCATGCTTGCCGGGCTTCCTGAGGAAGCGAAGAAATCGTTAATTGAGCAGGTCCCCTTTCCAAAACGCCTTGGCAAGCCTTCGGAGTATGCCCAGTTGGCAAAGCAGATCATTGAAAATCCGCTGCTGCATGGTGAAACCATAAGGTTGGATCAAGCGATCAGAATGGCTGCGAGATAATCAACATAAACGCATTCCCCAGCGATCAGCAGCCTACTGCGGCCGGATCGGATTAGGGATCATTTGCAGTTCAAGGAGGTAAAAATGAGTGTGGCATTGATGAAATGGACAGGACCCGATACGGTTTCCAAAGCCCTGGAAGCCATAAACGCATGGGAAGCATTTGAATCTGGAATGAATGTTCTGATCAAACCGAACGTCGTTATGGGCGGTTCTGCTAAAATTCCATGTTCAGGCATCACAGCGTCGTCTGAAATTGTGGGCGAGGTCGTTCGATTGGTCAGAAAAATGAGGGCCGGAAGTGTGGTCATTGCCGAGGGGTCTGTGGAACTACCGACCCTGAAGTTAGACACCGCTGCCGCCTTTAAATGGAGCGGCATTCAGGCCTTGGCTGAAAAAGAGAATATCCCCTTGACCGACCTGAACAAGGGACCCTTCCGTACATTCGAGCTGAGTGACCATACAGAAATAGAAATCGCAGAAGCGGTGCTGGAGGCAGATTTTGTGATTAATATTCCTGTCTTGAAAACCCACAACCAGACCGTTACGACGGTCTGTCTTAAAAACCTCAAGGGCTGCATTTCTACTGAATCCAAAAAAATATGCCACATAGAAACAGATCTGAATCGGGCGATCGCGGAATTCAATCAATTTATTCCCTGCCATCTAAACGTGGTTGATGCGCTGACCGCAACCGAGATCGGTCCGACTCCAACCGGCAAGAAGGACCAGGTAAGGGAGATGGGGCTTATTCTTGCGGGCAAGGAGCGGTTGGAATGCGACGTCGTAGGAAGCTTCCTGCTGGGATATCCAGCCGAAAAGGTGCCCCATATCGTGCACTATGCAGAATTAATCAATGGGAGCCTGAACCTGGAAGAGATTACGGTTATTGGAGAAGATCCCAGCCAGTACAGTGTGACCCTTGAATATCTATCTAGCTGGCTCGAAGACATGATGGAAAAGTACGCTGTTGTCGGTATGCGGATGCCGGATCCCGGTAATCGGCTTTGCTCGGCGTGCGGCTTCAATCTCTGGGCCGGTTTGTTTGCCTTTTGTAGAGCGCACCGCGGCATGGATATCCAAGGAGCAGAATTGTGTGCCGGTCTGGATGTTACACCCAGCAATGACACCCCCAAGCCTGTACTTCTCGGAAAATGCGCCATACAAAGGAATAAGGGGGTTAAAGGTGCAGTCAAAGTTCCCGGGTGCCCCCCGGATCCGGCCAAAGTCGTTGAAATCTTGACCAAAGCCCTAATCGGCGGTTAAATCCCGAAAGATCGATGTACAACTCAGTTTCAGCAGAGGCAATTTCTATGATTTAAAATTTTTACAAATAGATCCAACACTACAGACAATGAACAAAAATCTTTGTTGCGATTTTTGCAGCAATGAATTCAGATACATGCGATCCTTCGATGTGCGCTAGCTCATTTATATCTGCAGCGACAACCTTCCTTTCATGACCTACTGCTTTTATCAAACTTATAAGCTGTCTATACGAGAGCCCACCAGGTTCCGGTGTTCCTGTCCCGGGTATTACAAAATGATCGAGTCCATCTAGGTCGATGGTGAGGTAAACCTTATCAGGTAATGCATTTACGACTCTTCCTCTCCATGAACTATCCCAAGGATCAATCTCATAAGCATAAAAGGGTTTTAAATTTCTTTTTCTGATTAGGTTTGCTTCCTCGGGCGAAAATGAGCGAATTCCAACTTGTCATCGGGTACTGGATCAAAAAATCCATGTATTTTCCGGTGATAAAGGGGTTTAGAAATGATCCTATGGCACAAGCACTGTCACTGCAGTTACCGCCATCATAATATGCCCCCGGGTGGTGCCGTCCTTCAAAAGGCTGCCCTCTTCAAGAAGACCCCCTTCGACCACCTCAATCTCTTTTTTACCAAAGGGTATCACATTTAAGACTTCTTCATGAATCACCTTTTCAGGAAAAGGGACCCCTATCTTGATCTTTACAACCATCTCTTTCATGCTCGAAAGCAACTGACATTCATGTAGCCCTACCATGGTGCAACGGTGAATGGCATCGGTGACAGCCCGGACAGCGCATTTGGTTGGGTCGGGATCGTGAAAGTCTGTTCCGGTACCAATCTCGATCAGATATTTACGCATAAAATCCTCCTTAAAGATTATAAGATAAACAATAAGAAATTGGGTTAGCTTTGCTGAGAATGGGAAATATAAAGTGATGTGTCAAGTCAAAAGTGAACTTTTTTCGTATGTACAATTTCACTTTTCAAACCTCTGTCTTTTTTTTAGAATTGTTAAAATAAACCTTTTTTCTTTACAAAAGAAAATTATTAAAATAAGTAGCTTCAGCTTAAATAAAACTTTACCTAAATTTTATTCAATAATGTAAAAACAACAAATGTATGGTTATCGGATCATTGGTTGGGTTTTGGACAACTAGAAAAGTAAAATTATGAACAGAAACAAAAATACACGGGACAAGGAACGACTGCTATATAACCGCAAAAAGAATACCGATGTTTATCTCCTGCCCTCCGGAAGGCAATTTCGCATAGTAGCGGAAATGCGGGATGGTATCCACCAAATGCGTTTGGATATGATCGTAAATCAGCCTTCCCTCAGGATCAAGGAAATCAACTGTGAGATGCCGGGTGTTCCGGATCCCATATGTCGTAGGGCCCAGGGTTGTCTTGAGCCCCTGGTCGGTAAACGAGTAGTTCCCGGAATCATGCATGGCATGGACCAGGTGACCCGTGGGGGATGTACCCATCTTATCAACCTGTTTCGCGAAGCATGCTACAATCTGACCCAAGCACAGGGCGTTACTGGAAGAGAAGAACTGCAGGCTGTTTTTCCGGGGATTGCGGAAGAGCAACTGTATAAAATCTTTTTTTGGTTTCGGCCTGATATGAAAAACAGCTGCATTAGATATAACGAAGATTCGCCTTTCTTGCAAAGGGTCCAACAGATTCAGATGCCCGAAGGGGCGGAAAAGCTTCGAGCAATAGCCAAAGCAAAATAAAATCGTCTTCTGACTTATTTCCCCTTATACTTTGGAGGGCGTTTTTCATTAAATGCGGCAATGCCTTCTTCAGCATCATCGGTATGGAGAAATAAATAGGTTATTCCTGCTCGTTCACGGCTTAAACCTTCTGATAATTCGGCTTGAGACGGAATTCTCAAACACTCCTTAATTTCGCCGATCGCCAGGGTTGCGCCTTTGGACAGCTCTTCAGCCAATTTGATGCTTTCAGCGAGCAACTCTTCCAAAGGAAAAATACGATCCACCAATCCGATCCGCAATGCCTCTGCTCCTTTCAAAGTATTTCCTCTCAGAAGCAATTCGGTCGCATGGTTTCTGCCGATTAAGCGTGCCAGCCTCTGCGTTCCTCCGCCACCGGGCAGCAATCCTAAAGTAACCTCAGGAAGGCCTATCCTGGCCTTTGTTTCAGACATATAGCGAAAATCGCAGCAAAGGGCCAATTCACAACCTCCCCCCAGGGTATGGCCGCTCAATACGGCGATCGTCGGTTTGGAAAGCATTTCGATCCGGTTTAGCGTATCTTGTATAGTATTGACATATTGGTTTAATGATTCCTCTTTAAGTTCTTTGAAATACTTGAGATCTGCCCCAGCCATAAACATTTTGTTCACCGCACTTCTGATAACCACGGCACGACTGCTCGGGTCTGTAGCAATTTTCTCGACGGTTTCGCCCAATTGCCGCATAAGCGCCACGCTCATGGCGTTGGCAGGTGGAGAATTGAATATGATGTGTGCGACCCCATTCTTTTTTTCGACAGACACTAATTCAGACATTGGCATTCCTCCTTTGGCATTCAGAAAATAATGTATTCAAGTTTCGCACCCCCAATCGACCAGAGCGCCGCCTTCGGCTTGGGGTGAAGGCGAGTCTCCAAGAAATCTATGGTGCCGAAACTTGCGTAGGTATTTAAGTACTTCATATAATGGATAAGGTTGTCTATCAAGCCAAAAATGAAGTCTTTCCCGTCTCCATAAGATGCAGACGTTATTCGGTGATTAGAAACAGCTAATAATGGATAAGCAGACATTTTAGACTTTTTGATACTTTGAACTTGACAACGGATTGAAAATACCCTAACATAATTTAAGATTCATTCATTTTTTGTTATTGGGGGGTGGCTTTAGCGGCCTGAGATTATACCCTTCGAACCTGATCTGGGTAGTGCCAGCGTAGGGAAACGATAGAATTATTTATTTTTTTGTTAAACGCAAAACCGTTTCCAGCTGGAAGCGGTTTTTTATTTGTCAACCGGGAGGAAGAAGAAAAGGAGACTGAAAAATGAAACGTATTTTTCTAACACTGTTATGCTTATCGATGATTACCGCCCTTGGGAACACTCCTGTAGCCTTTGCGAAAGAAACCATGACGGTTATGCTCGATTGGTTTATTAATCCGGATCATGCCCCACTCTATGTTGCTTTGGAAAAAGGATTTTTCAAGCAGCGCGGTTTGGATGTTAAATTCGTGGTTCCATCCAATCCGAATGATCCACCGAAACTTGTAGCCGCCAAAAAAGCCGACATCGCAGTTTCCTATCAGCCTCAGCACCAGCTGCATGTTTCACAGGGGCTGCCGCTTGTCCGTTTCGCAACCCTGGTCGCCACACCCCTGAATACACTGGTTGTTCTGGCAGATAGCAAAATTCAAGATATTGCCGACCTGAAGGGTAAAACAGTCGGGTATTCCATCGGCGGATTTGAGACCGTCCTTCTTAAGGTCATGTTGGGACGTAAAGGCTTGTCTCTGGATGATATCAGGCTGGTAAATGTCAACTTTTCATTATCTCCATCCCTGTTTACCGGTAGAACAGATGCGGTAATCGGCGCCTTCCGCAACTTCGAACTGAATCAAATGGACATCGAAAAAAAACCGGGACGGGCCTTTTTTGTTGAGGAACATGGCGTTCCGTTTTATGATGAATTGATACTGGTGGCCCATCGAGATGTCGCTTCCGAGCCAAAGTTCAGAAAGTTCGTAGATGCGCTGGAACAGGGTGTGCAGTTTTTAGTCAATCACCCGAAACAAAGTTGGGATTTATTTATTCGTGGCCGCGGTGACCTGGTCAATGAAATCAACCGCCGGGCCTGGCGGGATACGATTCCCCGCTTCGCTCTGCGGCCCGGCGCCCTTGATCGCGCACGTTATCAGCGCTTTGCCAGGTTTGTAAAAGAACAGGGGTTGATCAAAAGTATCCCGCCCCTTGAAACCTACGCCATTGAACTTCCCTAGCAGCGATTGGAGAGGAGTAGATTTTTAACATTGATTTTATTGAAACAGCGGAAGATCACGTAGCTGTGACGACATCGAGTATTCTATAGTATTACAATCCGTAATGACATTTAAGACGGCCGGCTTTTGAGCATTAAAGGCCCGCTCAAGAGCGGGGCGAATCTGTTCAGGCGCTTCGACGGTTTCGCCGTAGCAATCCATCGCTTCGGCCATCAGATCGTACCGGGTGCAAGAAAGACGCGTACCAATGGTGCGATCCTCTCCAAAGACGCCCTGCTGCAATTTCGAACAAATTCCCCAGCCGGCATTGTTGGATACCACGACTACAATAGGAGCGTTGTGCCGGGCTGCAGTATCGATTTCCATTCCATTAAACCCGAAAGCACCGTCCCCGCACAGGCAGAGAACCTGGCGATCGGGATGGGCCAATTTCGCGCCAACGGCATAGGGAATGCCTACCCCTAAAAGGCCGGTTATACCTGGATTCATTCGTGTGCCGTGGGTATAGGCGGCAACAATATTGCGGGCAAAGTCCAAAATTTCCCCTCCATCAACCGTAACAATGGCATCTCGTTCTAGAAACCGTTCGATTTCGTAACACAATCGGATAGGATTAATCGGTTTTTCCGGTGAAGTCGCCCACTTCGTCCATTTATTCTTTTTCTTTTCTTCCAATGCTTTCAACTCTTCAGCCCAGGAACTGTTTCGGGTCAATTTAAGGCGTTGCCATCCCTCCTGCAGTTGGTTCAGCACCGACTTTGCATCACCGACAATCCCCAGGTCGACCGGCCGGTTCCGTCCAATTTCTTCCGGGGCCACATCCACCTGGATCGTATACGCTCGGTGGTTAAAACGGGGCGGGCGGCCGTAGCTGAGAATAAAATTGAGTCTCGCACCAATAAACAAGATAACATCTGATTGTGACATGGCATGCGATCTGGAAACAAAGCAAGACAACGGATGGTCGTCCGGGATACTGCCACGGGCCAATGGGGTCGGTACACTCGGTATATTGGCGGTCTCTACAAACCGCAAAAGCTCCTGATCGGCACCGCTCCACAAAATACCGCTTCCGTAAATGATTAGCGGGCGTTCGGCTTTGGCCAGCCGGTCGAGTGCCTCGGAAACCAAAGAAGGATCGCCGCTGGGCCCGACCACCGGACGGTAACGGTCGGGGAGGATTACCCCTTCCTGATCGATTTCAGTTTCCAGGATATTTTGAGGAAAGTCTACAAAGGCCGGCCCCGGCATACCACTCATGGCCTCCCGAAATGCAATACTTATGTATTCCGCTACCCGTTGCGTTTCATAAACCGTGGCACACCATTTTGTAATCGGACGCATCAGCGCTTTGTGGTTCGACTCATGAAATGCACCCAATTCGAATTCTTCCATTTTGTTTTGGCCGGCCAAAACGACAACCGGGGCGGATCCATAGTAGCAATTGGCCACGCCGGTCACAGCGTTAAAAACACCGGGTCCGGGAACGATCCAGGCCACCCCCGGCCGACCGGTCGATCTTGCATATCCCTGTGCCATAAGTATGGCGGCCTGTTCATGGCGTACATCCACGATGCGGATGCCATCCCGGGCAAGGGCCTCGTAAACCCCGAAGGATGGAGCACCGCTCAGGGTAAATACGACCGCCACCCCCTCTTTTTTTAAAGCCTTTGCTATCAGATCACTTCCATTGATTGTTTCCACAGCTTTTCTCCTTTATTCTGCTTGATTGTTAGATACACGGTAATAAGGGTTATGTTTTCTTAAAATCGCGTTTTAAAAGTATCTACAAATAGTTTTTGAAAAATTTTACACTCAGCACCATGGCCCTCTTTCGGTCGGTTACATCTTTAAAGCGGTGGTCTCCGTCCGGGAATATTTCTATTTTTTTGGGATCAGCCAGGTTTTCATAAATCTTATTTGAATGCCAGACAGGAACCAATTTGTCTTTTTGACCATGTAGGACAAAGCACTGCTTTATCCTGCCCAGAACGTCAAGGAGCTTATGATTGTTTAGATCTTCATAAAAACTTTCCTTCAAAAGTGGATAACCTTCTTCGCTATAATCCCTTCTGGTTCTCCCCAACTTAAAAGGCGTCGCCCAAACGACAACTGCCGACACCAGGGGAGCTTGGGCCGCTTTTAAAAGGGAGATATATCCACCCATGCTACTTCCGAAAAGCCCTATTCTCCGGGTGATGCTGAACAGCTGGCCGACAAAACCAAGAATCGAATCCAAATCTTTCAATCGATCGCTGACAGTGGTCTCTTCGATTATTCCCTCGCTCACCCCACACCCCCGGTGATCATAGCGAATGGCCACAAATCCTTCACCGGCTAACTGTTCGGCCATGGCAATGAATTTAGGACTTTCCTTACTGCTAAAAAGACCGTGGGAGCAAATCACGCAGGGTGCTGATTGATGATTGACAGGAAAATGAATATTGCCCTCAATTTTATACCCTTCACTCATGGTGTTAAAAGATTTAACTTTCATGGGATTTTACTTTTTATACGGTAATCATCCGATTTTCACACCCCAATCCACCGGATTGCCGCCTTCGGTATAGAAGGGATAAATTTTCTTAAACGATTAAGGGTAAGTGGCTGTTCAGCCACCTAGAAAAGCTTCCCTGACTTTCGTGTTGGCGGTCAGATCCTTGATCAATCCGGATAGAACAATCTGCCCATTTTCCAAAACATAGCCCCTGTCTGCAATCCGAAGTGCGGCAAAAGCATTCTGTTCAACCAGCAAAACCGTTGTGCCCTGCTCATTGATCTGCTTTATGGTTTCAAAAACCGATTTCACCAGTTTCGGGGCCAATCCCAGACTCGGCTCATCCAACAGGAGCAGTTTAGGTCTGGCCATCAGTCCTCGCCCAATGGCCAGCATCTGCTGTTCTCCACCGGACAAGGCCCATCCGAGATGATCGATCCGGGCTTTGAGTTGAGGGAAAAGTTTGAATACATTTTTCATGTCTTTCTCAAAGCTTTCTCCAACCCGCCTCCACGACGACGTGGCCACCTCAAGATTCCCGAACACCGTCAGACCGGGGAATATGCGCCGTCCCTCGGGGACATGTGAAATACCTTTGGCAACGATATTCTCCGTCGGCATATTCTTTATGCTTTCCTCAAAGTAGTTGATCGAGCCGGTCTTCGTTCGAATCAGACCCGATACAGCCTTTAAAATAGTCGATTTCCCTGCTCCATTGGCCCCGATCAACGTTACAATTTCACCCGCATTGACATTTAGACTTACCGCTTTCAGAGCCTGAACATTACTATAGTAGATGTCGATCTTTTCCAACTTAAGCATGATATTTTTCAGTACCCAAATAGGCTGCGATGACTTTTGGATTATCCTGAATTTCAGTCGGCGTGCCTTCAGCAATCTTGTCGCCATGATCTAACACGCTAATTCGATCCGAAATATTCATAACCAGCCGCATATTGTGTTCGATCAATATCATTGTCATACCCTGTTTGCGGAGCTGACCGATTAATTCAACAAGATTGAGGGTCTCTTTTTCATTCAAACCGGCGGAAGGTTCATCGAGTAGGAGCAATTTCGGCCCGGTCGCTATCGCTCTGGCAATTTCCATCAAGCGCTTTTGGCCGCCGGGCAGGTTTATCGCGTCCATTTCCTTTCTGTGGCTAAGCCCCACAAATTCAAGCGCCCGGGTTGCTTTTTTGACGATGTCTCTCTCCTCCTGGCGTGCGCCGGAGGTTTTGAGCAGAGTGGAAATCAAGTTAACAGAGGTTCGAATCTGCTGAGCCACCATTATGCTTTCAAGGATGCTAAGCCCCTCAAAAACCCGGATATTCTGGAATGTACGGGCAATGCCGAGTCGGGCGATGACATGGGGCGATCGCCCCACAATCGATTGACCATTGAAGATAATACTGCCCTTTACAGGTCGATACAGGCCGCTGATCATGTTTAAAATGGTCGTTTTGCCGGCACCGTTGGGTCCGATTAGGGCATGGATTTCACCATCCGCAACTTGAAAGCTGACGTTGGAAACAGCGACCAGTCCGCCGAATTTCATCGTCAGATCACTGACACTGATTAATGTGTTCACTGTACTTTCAATTTAAAAACTCAAGCTTCGCACCCCCAATGGGGTACGGTGCCGCATCTGGTTGGGGTAAATAAAATTTTTTGAAAAAACATTGAGGCAATCAGTTTAAACCGGTATCCATAAAGTAATCACCGTGCACAGGCACGCGATGGTCTGGTTTCTTTTGTAATATCAGTTGCTTCTGAAATGATAACTCTTAAAAGGTTTTGTGCCGTTGTTAAAGCGCTCATCATCAATTTTTTTCAGAAAAATTTCTTTTTACCCTATTCCTGATGCAACTTTCCTTAAAATATCAGGTGAGAAACTTGAGTTAAGAATATAATGTTTGCGTCTCAATCCAGGGCACACAGCGTCCGGGTATGTTCGTCTATTCTACAGGTGGTATGCCGGCTTTCACCGGATTCAAATAACCGTCGTTCCTCATCGGATGTAACAATCAGTGGTGGCACTCTTTGAGGTTGTCCGTCGGAGTCGAGGGCCACAAATACAAAGTATGCGGTTAGCGCTTTCCATTCTTTTTCCATGCGCACGTCTTCAGTGAAAACCTCTACCTGAATTTCCATCGAAGATCGGCTCGCATACGTCAGCTTGGCCCGGACCGTTACATAGTTGCCGACGCGGATGGGGTGATGAAAGTTGATGCCTTCCACTCGCAGGGTAACCACCGGATGATGGGCGTGGCGAAGCGCAGCCAGGCCCGCTGCTGTATCCATCAACTTAATAATTTCCCCACCGTGGGCATAAACACCGCCCGGTCCGGTATGCACCGGCATTATGACCTGAGACATAACCACTTTCGAATGATCTACAGTTCTTCCCTCGGGTTCTGAATTTTTTAAATCAGCTTGTTCGTTCATTGATAATACCTCACAAACACTCCTTTTTTTACTTATCATCGATTTTAACACCAGAAGAAACCAAAATCAATAACCAGCTTTGGCTGCAAAGTTACAGAATTGGCTTGATATATTATACTAACAGGTCTTATATGATAACCTTGTTAAGAGACAATCTGCCAACAGATTTTCATAAATTCAACGGTATACGATGAAAGCGATGATACTTGCTGCGGGATTCGGCACGCGGCTTCTCCCATTTACAAAAAACATTCCCAAACCGCTCTTTACCCTTGCGGGGCGCCCCATACTCGATATCATCATTCAAAATCTGCAACAGGCAGGCTTTTCAGCTATTATGATCAATACCCATCACCTTCATCACAAGATCGAGGCGTTTATTTCAAAACAGTTCTATACCATCCCTGTCCATATTCGTCATGAACCGGTTATCCTCGGCACAGGGGGAGCCATAAAAAATATTTCAGACTTTTTTAATGACCAGCCCCTAATGATAATAAACAGCGATATTGTGACTGACATTGATTTGAAGAAGGTCTATCAATTCCATATGAAACATCCCGAGCCGGTCACCCTGGTTCTCCACGACGATCCGGAATTCAATCATGTTTCAATAAATCAAGATGGATTTATCACCGGGTTCTATGACCAAAAGAAAAGTGGCAGCACCGAAACCGATCGGAATCTGTCTTTTACCGGTATACAGGTTTTAAATCATGAGATTATCGGTAGAATCCCGGATAGCCAATACTCCAACATCATCGATGTCTACAGAAAGATGCTGTCCGGGGGTGACAAACTCCGTGCTTTTATATCAAGCAATTGTTACTGGAGGGATATCGGTACCCCGGAAAGATACAAGGATACTGTTTTCAAAGAAATGGCACCAAAAGCTTTTAAAGAGGCGTTCCCGGATTTTGTTGATTGTCGTATAAAAAAAACAGCGGTAAAAGGGGATGGTTCAGATCGAAAATGGTTCCGGCTGATCCAAAACAATCGTTCACTGATCATGGTCGATCACGGTATTAGAAAAAAAAACAGCATATCAGAGGTAGATGCTTTTATTGCCATCGGCCGGCATCTAGATGCCAAAGGCCTTCCGGTACCAAAAATCTATCTGCATGATGCCTTCTCAGGCCTTGTCTTTTTGGAAGATCTAGGGGATGTTAATCTCCAAAAGGTTACGAATGAAGCAAAAAATTTGAAGGATATTATCTTTTGTTATCAATCGGTTATCCATCTTATTATCAAGCTTTCCATTACCGGGGAAGAAGGTTTTGATCCAGCCTGGACCCATCAGACGCCGACATACGATAAACGAGTGATTCTTGAAAACGAATGCCGATACTTTGTTGAGGCCTTTTTAATTGGATACCTGAAATTGGATACATCTTTTATCGATTTGCAGGATGACTTCTTTCTGATTGCAGAAAATGCCTTGGCATCACCTTTGAATGGATTTATGCACAGGGATATGCAATCGAGAAATATCATGATAAAAAATAACCGCATCTTTTTTATCGATTTTCAAGGGGGGCGATTCGGACCGATCCAATATGATCTTGCATCGTTGCTTATTGATCCGTATGTCGATCTACCCTATCCGGTCCGGATTGATCTTTTGGATTACGCAATTGAAAAGCTATCTTCTATTCTTTTGATTGAGAAAAAAAAATTTTGTACCTGCTTCGACTACTGCGCTATATCGAGAAACCTACAGATCCTCGGCGCCTTTGGTTATTTGAGTCGAAGAAAGAAAAAAACCCAGTTTGAACAATATATTCCGGCAGCTGTGAAAACGCTGAAGCAGCTTCTTCAACAGTCGGGAGATGACCTGCTTAGCGGATTAAAAACAGTTGTGGAAAAAATTCCGAATGGAGGTATAACATGAATCGGATAAAAGTTATGGTAAACGGCATTCCGGGTAATATGGCCGTAAGTGTGGCGCAACACATCCTTGATGATAACCGGTTTGATCTGATTTCGGAAGCGTTGACCGGTCCGGAAATCGTTGAAACTGAATTTAGCTTCGGCACCACCGTTATTCACCTGATTCCCCCGGAAAAAAGGGAAGTGCAAATCGCGACAATAATGGAGAAAGAAGGAAAATTTATCAGTGTAGACTACACGCATCCTTCGGCGGTAAATGAAAATACCGATTTTTTTTGTCGACACGGACTCCCTTTTGTTATGGGCACAACCGGGGGCGATCGAAATCTGCTTGAAGAATCGGTCCGTGCCTCTTCAATACCTGCAGTCATCGCACCGAATATGGCCAAACAAATTGTCGGATTCCAGGCCATGATGGCGTACGCTGCAAACACGTTTCCAAATCTGTTCCAAGGTTACTCCCTCGAAATCAAAGAAAGCCACCAGAAGGGAAAGGCGGACACCAGTGGCACAGCCAAGGCAATGGCATCGTATTTTAACCAACTGGGAATTCCTTTTTCTGAAAAAGATATAATAAAAGAACGGAGGCCGGAAACCCAGAAAACCGGGTGGGGAATACCGGAAAAATATCTTCAGGGACACGGATGGCATACCTATAAGCTTAAATCGCCGGATGAAACCGTCAGTTTTGAATTTACCCACAATGTAAACGGTCGGGAAATCTATGCGAAAGGAACCCTGGATGCGGTGATGTTTCTGGATAAAAAAATCGATGAAGGGGCAGAAGGAAGCGTGTTCACAATGATCGATGTGTTAAAGGATATCTAAAAGGAATAAAGATGAAAAAATTGATCGTTCTTTTCATCCTCCTCATGGCGCTTCCGGCCGATGGCTATGAAATGTTCCCGAAAAAAAGCTGGTTCGCCAAACCGAACCCCATGACGAGCCCCGATGCGGTGATCGGGGGCGAGATTTCTGTTTTCCTTTCCCAGTACCCGAAAAGCCTGAATTACTACCTGGATGTGAGTACCCAATCGGCTCAAATTTTCGGGGCGATATTTGAGACTCTCCTCTCCATGAATCCGATCACGCTGGAATATGAACCGGGTCTGGCGGAGAAGTGGTCGATATCAAAGGATAAAAAAACGTTTACTTTTTATATCGATCCGAACGCTAGATGGAGTGACGGCACGCCCGTAACCGCTGAGGACGTCCGCTGGACCTATGACGCGATTGTCAATCCCAAAAATCTAACCGGACCGCACAAAATCGATATGGAACGGTTTGAACCACCGGTGGTGGTCGATAAACAGACGGTTCAGTTCAAGGCAAAAGATGTTCACTGGAAAAACCTGGGGGCCATCGGGAGCTTTTTTATTCTTTCCAAGCATGCCTATGGAGAAAGGAATTTCAATAAGGTCAATTTTGAGTTTCCGGTTGTTTCAGGACCCTATAAAATCGGTAATATCAATGAAGGCGTTTTTGTTACGTTGACGCGTCGGGATGACTGGTGGAATATCAATAACATCCGGTCAAAGGGAATCGGCAATTTTCAGACCATTAAATTTAAATTTTTTACCGAAAGGACAAACGCATTTGAAGCATTCAAAAAAGGGAAGATTGACCTTTACCCCGTATATACTTCCAGGTTATGGATCAATGAAACCAAGGGGGAAAAATTTCTAAAAAATTGGATCGTAAAACAGAAGGTGTTCAATCTAAACCCCATCGGATTTCAGGGATTTGCCATAAATATGCGAAAGCCTCCTTTTGATGATGTGAGGGTTCGAAAGGCGATGGCGTATCTTCTAGATCGGCAGAAAATGAATTCCACCTTGATGTACAGCCAGTACTTTCTTCATAAATCTTATTATGAAGACCTTTACACCAAACAGAATCCATGCCCAAACACACTGGTTGAGCTGGACAGAAAGAAAGCACGGGATCTTCTGGCCCAAGCCGGCTGGGTGGTAAATTCCAAAACCGGGTTTCTGGAAAAAAACAACAAACGGTTTTCATTCAAATTTCTAACCCGTGACGCTTCATCAGAAAAATTTCTGGCCATTTATGCGGAAGATCTTAAAAATGCCGGCATTGAGCTCATCATTGATAAAAAGGACTGGGCAGCATGGGCTCGCGATATGGATGAGTTTAATTATCAGATGACGTGGGCCGCATGGGGAGCGGGAATCTTTAAAGACCCGGAAGGGATGTGGTCATC
>Ga0255058_10000093_pt1 | contig 51355 bp, 50 predicted proteins | sample Cases_109_9_MG_FD_188637 | JGI IMG/M metagenome (GOLD analysis project Ga0255058, IMG submission 188637) | Seawater microbial communities from Amundsen Gulf, Northwest Territories, Canada - Cases_109_9 | ecosystem: Environmental > Aquatic > Marine > Gulf | place: Canada: Northwest Territories...
ATCACCTGGCATCGGAAGCGGGCTTGCAGATTGTGCGCGAAGGAGGCAATGCCATCGAAGCCATGGTGGCGGCGGCAGCGACCATTTCGGTGGTCTATCCCCACATGAACGGCCTCGGCGGCGATGGCTTCTGGTTGATCTCGGAGCCGGGTCATAGAGTGCCCAGGGCCATCAACGCCGTTGGCGCCGCCGGCGGCCAGGTGGATGTCGATCTCTACCGGCGGCAGGGTCTCGCAGGGATCCCGTCCCGCGGACCCCTTGCCGCCAATACCGTCGCGGGAACCATCTCCGGCTGGCAGGCGGCACTGGAGATGAGCGCTTCCTGGGGCGGAAGCATGCCGCTCGCGCGGTTGCTGGAGGATGCCACCCACTATGCCGAAGCGGGGTTTCCGATCTCCGACAGCCAGTACCGCAACACCGTCGCCAAACGGGCGGAGCTCGTGGACGTGCCCGGCTGGGCCGATACCTTCCTCGCCGCCGGCGAACCCCCTCCTCCCGGCGTCCTGTTCAGGCAACCGGCGCTGGCCGCCACCTTGCGCCGGCTGGCCGTCGCCGGGCTCGACGACTTCTACCGCGGTGAGCTCGCGCGCCGCATTGGCGCCGATCTGGAACGCGCCGGCAGCCCGGTGAATGCGGCCGACTACGAGCAGCAACATGCCGTCACAACCGATCCCCTTTGCGTCCGGCTCCGGTGTGGCGACGTGTACAACACGATGCCGCCGTCGCAGGGGCTCGCCTCGTTGATGATTCTCGGAATATTCGATCGCCTGGGCTGCGACGAGGCGGATGGCTTCGACCATGTTCACGGTGTCGTCGAGGCGACCAAGCGCGCGATCCTGCTGCGCAACGCCCATGTTACCGATCCGGCCTACATGGATATCAACCCACAGTCGCTGTTGGACGTGGATTCACTGGATACGCTGGCCGCGGAGATCGATCCAGCCCGTGCCATGCCGTGGCCGGCCGAGCCGGTGCCGGGAGACACCGTATGGCTGGGCGCCGTGGACGGCGCGGGACGCGCGGTCAGCTTCATTCACAGCATCTACTGGGAATTCGGCTCCGGCGTCGTGCTGCGCGACACCGGCATCCAGTGCCAGAATCGGGGCAGCAGCTTCTCCCTCGATGCCAGCGAGCAGAACAGCCTGCGTCCCGGGCGCCTCCCCTTTCACACCAATAACCCCGCGATGGCGTTGTTGAGCGACGGCCGGATCATGGTCTACGGCGCCATGGGAGGTGAGGGCCAGCCCCAGACCCAGGCGGCCGTGTTCACACGCTACGCCATGCTGGGGGCCGAGCTTCAGCACGCCATCACCGCACCGCGCTGGGTACTCAGCCGCACCTGGGGCGATACGCGCACGGATCTGCGCCTGGAAAATCGATTTCCCCGGGAGTTGATCGCGACGCTCCGCAATGCGGGACACGAGGTCAATACGGTGGATGCCTTCGACGAAGTGATGGGCCACGCAGGCGCAATCGTGCTCCACCCGTCGGGATCCATGGACGGCGCCACCGATCCGCGAAGTTGCGGCGCTGTCTCGGCGTATTGATTATTTCTCACAATCTATGAGTGACTATGTTCTTTTCGAGATGGGCGATCTCGCACTCCAGTGCGGGGAAACCCTGCCCGAAGCGATTCTTGCCTACAAAACGTACGGGCAGCTTGCGCCGGACCGATCGAACCTGATTCTGTACCCGACTTCCTACGGCGCTCAGCATTTCGATACGGAGTGGTTGATCGGGCGCGACCGGGTACTCGACCCGGGCAAGTGGTTTATCGTCATACCCAATATGTTTACCAACGGGCTCTCAACGAGTCCGAGCAACTGCGTGGAGGAATATCGCTTCGGAAACTGGCCGGAGATAACTCACGTCGACAATGTCGCCGCCCAGCGGCGATTACTGCACGAAGTGTTCGAGGTCGAACACATTGCGCTGATTTATGGATGGTCCATGGGGGCTCAACAGGCACTGCACTGGGGTGCGCTTTACCCGGGCGAGGTCGAGCGTATCTGCGCCGTGTGTGGTTCCGCGAGAACATCACCCCACAACCTCGTTTTTATCGAGGGCGTCAAGGCGGCGCTGACCGGGGATCCCGCCTGGCGCGATGGCTGGTTCACAGGTAAGCCCGAACGCGGACTGCGTGCGATGGGACGCGTATACGCCGGTTGGGCGATGTCTCAGGCCTTTTACCGCGACGGTTTATACGAGCACTATGGCGTTTCGTCCATCGAGGACTATCTCGTGCAGTTTTGGGAAGCCAACTTTCTCAGGCGCGACGGAAACGACCTGCTGGCACAGCTTCAGATCTGGGCACGTTCGGATATCAGCGCCAACGAAACGTATTCGCACGATTTGCCGGCCGCGCTAGCAGCCATTCGGGCCCGCGCGATCGTCATGCCCGGCCGTACCGATCTCTACTTTACAGCGGAAGACAGTAAAGCCGAAACGGCTATGATGCCGAACGCGGAGTACCGTCCAATCGAGTCGAAATTCGGCCACCGCGCCGGCAATCCCACACACTGCAAACAGGATGAGGCGGTACTGCGCAAAGCCGTGCAGGATTTGCTCGCACGGTGACAATTACCTCTGTGGCGCTGTATTAATCGGATCACGATAAACACACACGCAGGACCTCGAGCTTACTGCAAGATACTGTTTGAATGGACCTAACCTGCCATGATTTCGTAGATCCGGATACTCGCAATGAATGGATTGTCCTGAGCGATCTTTTCTGCATCATCAAGGCTCTCGGCATTGATGATCGAGTAGCCCGTGATGGATTCCATCCCCATGGGTAGATCCTTGGTTCCGCTATGCGAGATTTCTCGCGCACCACCGTGGAATCCCCCCTGGTCCACGGTCTTGTCTGCGACCGATTCAAACCATTTGCCCCAGGCCGTCATGATCTCCGGGGTGGGCTTTTCGAATCCAAAATGCAGCAACATGAATCGTTTCACTTCGCTCTCCTCGCGCTGACTTTTTCTGGATGGGCGGCGGGTACGCTCAAGAGCGCGAACGGTAATCCGTGGCTTACCAACTGTCAAACCTCGGGATGAGCGGCAGGCCTCAGAGCGGTCAAGCCGAACGGCCCTCGCAAGCCGACTTGCAGGCATTGTCGAAGATCGCGACCCAATCCTTGGAATAGCCGTCGCACATCATTTCGACGAACTCTTCGTCTACCGTCATTACGGAATCGCTTGTCAGGCGCACCTATTTTACTTCACCTCAAGATCATCAGGTGAGAGATGCCCAACGATATTGAAACTGCCTTCGTCATCGGGCTCCAAGACCAAAAGCCCACCGGGTTCAATCATCTCGAACGTCAGCGCATCGATATTAGGTCTGTGTGTAATCATGATTAGGTTACCATTACCAGAATAAGCACCGATACGCTTCGCGACAGCTTCGGTCCGGGCGTCTCTGTCCTGTTCAGGAATCGCATAGAGCAAATCCAACGGCTGCCAGGTGGTCACGCGACTAAAAGCTAGTTTTGCAGTCTCCTGAGTACGACAGTAACGACTGGATAACACCTTAGCGATCGGAATGGACCAAGCGCGAAACGCTCGACCAACAAGCTCTGCCTCTCTTCTACCTTTCTGTGAAAGATTTCTCTGCACACTACAATCATTGATCGTAAATGCGAGAGGGTCACCCGCTTTCTCGGCCGTGGCATGACTCATCAAGGCAACATGCCCGCCGCGCTTCAGTATTTCCCATGCGTTCTCGTCGCTATATGCGATTTGCGAGTACGCAATGGTAACTACGCAAAAGATGATTCCAGGAATTTTCGTGTGTTGATACATGTCAGTAGCATATCCATCTGTAATCTAATTGTCACAGCTGGGCTATCTCGGATCTTCGAGGCCTGACGGCCTATTCAATCATCCCAATCGACCGGAATCGACCATGATCGGTCATTCCGATCGCCAGGCTCCCACGCACCAATCAGGATCAAACACTCACTAAGCAAGTGGAGCTCCTCTTTAGCGAGCGTTTGGTCTTGATTGGTAGGTTTTGACGTAGTCTTTATATTGTTGTGCTTTGCTAGCCGCTTCTAAGGCGTTGTTGTATTTTTCAACGACAGCTTCACCGACTGTTTTCCTGGAAAATACGGTATAGATCAGAACGGGCTCCAGAAACTCAATTGGGACAAGCTTTACTTGATCGCCTACTTCCATTTTCTTAATCATATTGGTCAATGCAATTGTGAGTGGAGCATATATTGCATCAATACGGCCAAGTAATAGCTTTTCAATGTTGCGTTGGAAAAGACGCTCACCCGCGATCAAATCATATTGAATCTTGTCATCACGCAATATATCTGGAAGCCGCCCTCCTACGAGAAATCCCACTCTTAAGTTATAAAGCTCGCTGATTTTTGTAATTCGATTGATTGGATGACTCTCCAAGAAAGCAAGGGTTTGTGGAATATCAAGATATGGATTCGGATAGTGCAGATATTCAGTCCTTTCCTTTGTTTTTCCCAGGAAGATCATGGCATCCTTTCGGCCCTGTCGTAGCTGATCCATTAGTCGTGTAGGAGGTGTAATGTTCTCATCCCAGGCAACAGTCATTCCTAGCCCAGGGCCGATATATTCGTCGAAGTAGCTAATCGCAGCGCCTTTGGGCTTACCACCGACTGATTCGATTACGTGAGGTGGTATGTTCCAGTATCCAATTCTAAGGATCTCTTGTGCGTGGGCTTGCTCCGCAACGAAAAGAGGCGAAATTGATATAAGAACTGCAATAATAAGGCGCTGAGCTTCTTTGGCTTTCTTCATCATTTTCTGAGGTAATAATTAATCCCACGTGCTTATTCGAGAGGGCAGTTAAACTGTATTGTGAAAACAACCACGTTGTCGCGCCTGCCGTGGTTGGTTCTGTGTCACCTTAGCATAATTAGAGATTTCAAGGAGCATATCCGAAGACGTTCTCGGGCGTCTCGTTTTCTTGACACGAATGTCTGCAAAGGGTCGGACTTTTGCAGGCGGGACAAAAGGCGCACTCAACGCGAAGACGTTACCTTTTGTGGTAACGAGTCGAGCAGCGCCTTGGCGTCCTTCAAGTCCGAAGTGTCGAAGCCTTCGGTGAACCGATTGTAGACTGAGGCGAGTAAGTCGTGGGCTTCGCCGCGCTTGCCTTTCTGCTGCCACAATCGGCCCAGGCTCATGGTGGCGCGAAGCTCCAAGGATATTGCTTGTTGCTCTCGAGCGACTTTGATCGCTTCCTCGAAACGACTTTCAGCTTCGGTGCAGTCGCCGTTCCGCGCCACCAGGAGCGCTCCTTGCAGTCGGTGGATCTCGGCTTCCCACCATCGTTCACCGGTGCGCTGCAGAAACGTCTCGGCTTCATCCAAGGCGGCCCCGCATGCATCAGTTTGCCCTGCTCTCAGCGCCGCATCTCCCACCAAGGCGAGAAAATACGGCATGAACAAATTGGTGCCGAGGGCGCGGTGATCCGCTACGCGATCTCGGAGGCTTTGGATCGTCGAATTGATCGGGTTCGTAGCCGCCTCGCCCCATCCTCCTATGACTTTTCCGATGCTCAGCCAGTACGGAAATACTTTCTCCGTCGCCAGGCGAATCGCCTCACCTGCCTTCTCCAAGATGCCCTTGCGGTTGTCCTGGAACTGGTCGACCAATGAGGCGAAAGCAAGCGCGTACGCGAGGCTGAACGGATCGTCGAGCTGCTCGGCGAGCGCCAAACCGTCTCGTGCGTGCTTACGCGCACTGTCTGGATAGCCGAGCACCCAATCAGTCATAGCCAGGTAACAGCGGCAGGCGACACCGGGATCCTGCCCGAAACGATAGACCTCGGCGGTGTCACGATCTGCTGGAGAATAACGCCTTTTTCCTTCCCGCAGATGCTCATCAGCGGCTGAAAATTCGCCCATGACAATGCGCGTGAACCCCGCCGCGTAGTGAGCGACAACCTGGGGAGCCGGCTCTGTTTCCTTCTCGGCACACCGCAGCAACTGTGCGGCAACTTCCTTGGGCTTTTCAATCTCTTCCATCTGAACAACGTATAAGCGCCAAAGACCAAACAGCGTCGGCACGAACTCCGGTGCATCGCCAATCTGCTCGCAGAGCTCGCGCGCCCGAGCGAACGCAACCTCCACTTCCGACGCCCAGTGTCCCTTCATCTGGAGGAACACTCCGCCCAAGGAAAACTGCAGCTTGAGCTCGTACTGAGTCCGTTCCTGATCATCCGGGAGATCGTTGACGACGGATAACCCGTTGCTCAGATGTGTGACCGCTTCCTGGTTCGCGCCGCGGGACCGTGCAAGCTTGCCGGCCTTATGCCACGCCGTGATCGCCTCCTTTGCGGCACCTCCTTCCGTATAATGATGGGCCAGCAGTTCCGGATGAGCTTCCACCGTCTCCGGGAACCGTGCTTCCAAGAGCTGTCCTACCTGCAGGTGGTACTGCTGCCGGGTGCGCTTCAACAATGACTGATAGGCGGCATCCTGGATGAGCGCGTGCTTGAAGATGTACGTCGATCGCGGAGGACGACCTCGTTGATAGAGGAGCTCGTTCTCGACCAGCTGCCCGAGCCCGCTCTTGAGATGCGGCTCCTCGAACCCCACTATTGCATTCAGAACCTCATACGCGAATTCACGTCCGAGCACGGCCCCCACCTGCGCCACCTCACGCATCGTCGGCGCCCGATCCAATCGCGCCATCAGCGAGTCTTGCAAAGTCGCCGGGATGGCGACCTCGGAGAGCGAGCCGGCAAGTGTGTAGCGCTCTGCCTCCTCGTGCAGGTAATCCGATTCGAGAATCGTTTTAGTCAGCTCCTCCACATACAGCGGCACCCCGTCGGCCTTCGCGACGATGTGCTCGACGACCTCCGAAGGGACCTCCTTGCCGTTCGCCTGATACCCGATCATCGCCTCCACCTCTTGGCGCTCCAGCCGGTTGAGGGTGATCGGCGTCATGTGCGAACGCATCGACCACGGCAGCACGAACTCCGGGCGATACGTCAGCACGTTCAGCATTGAAACGGTGGGTGATTGCTCGATGTAAAGCCCCAACAGCTCCAGCGTCGTGGGGTCCGCCCAATGCAGGTCCTCAAACACGTGGAGCACGGGTGTCTGCTCCGCCATCTCGAGCAGCCACCCGGCGATCGCATCGAGAGTCGCCTCACGCTTCTGCTTCGGGTCGAGATTCGATGGTTTGTAGCGCCCCTCCGGCAGCGGCAGTGACATCAGCTCCGCATACAGCGGCACCGCCTCCTGGAGCGGGAGACTCTGCCCCGCGAGCGCCGTTTCGAGTTTCTCGAGCTTCTGCTCCGGGCCGTCTTCCTGCTTCCAGCCCGTCACTCGCTTCATGTGCTCGATGACCGGATAGAGCGTGCTATTGGCGTGATACGGCGAACATCGATGCGCGACCCAGAGGTAGTCCTGCCCCGCCACGTGCTCACGCAATGCGTCGAGTAGCCGCGACTTGCCGATCCCCGCCTCACCCTGAATGAGGACCACTTGGCCGTGTCCTTCTTTACTCGCCTCCCACGAACGTACCAACAGCCCAAGCTCCTCCCGCCGCCCGACGAGCGGCAATCCACCCCGAACACGCATAGCCTCGTAGCGGCTCTCGACGTCGCCCTCGCGCATCACTCGCCACACCTGGACCGGCTGCGCAATGCCTTTCAGCTCGCGCGTGCCCAAGTCGTCGTACTCGAACAACGCCCCCAGCAGCCGTCGCGTCGCCGATGCGACCACTACCTGATCGGGCTCGGCCACTCCCTGCAGCCTCGCCGCCAAATTCGGCGTCTCGCCAACCACCGCCGCTTCCTCGGCCGCTCCCTCGCCCACGATGTCCCCAACGACTACCGGGCCAGTCGCCACCCCGACCCGAACCGCCAGCACGACCTCGTAGCGCTTACCGATTCCGGTGTTGAGTTCCGCCATCGACCGCACAATGGCGAGACCTGCCCTCACCGCTCGCTCGGCGTCGTCCTCATGCGCCTGGGGATAGCCGAAGTACACGAGCATCCCATCACCCATGTAGCGGGCGATGAACCCTGCATACTGTTGGATCGCCTCCCGAGACGCGTCTTGGAACGAAGTGATCACCTCCCGCATATCCTCTGGATCAAGCTTTGCGGAGAGCGTGGTTGAGCCCACCAGATCACAGAACATCACCGTCAGTTGGCGGCGTTCGGCCTCGCCGGTGGGAGTGGGGTGTCGCGATCGCGACAGTTGCTCGTGCTGACCTGGTGGAATGCCGCCATCGCTATCGAGGGATTGGATTGCCTTCAGGATCGCTACCCGGTGGCCGACAGGCTTAACACCGACTTCTTTAAGCAGATCGTGGTCAAGCTCGGGAAGCGTGGCCCACACAATGGCGTTCTCCTCGAACGCTTCGGCGTATTGTCCGAGACCGAGGGAGTCAAGCCACTGTCCGACGTCAGTCATCCTCGGCCCTCATCGGTGATCTGTATGACCCGGATAACATCCTGAAGCCTCCAACAGAAACGCGCCAACGTTCTTGACCCGGATCACATTGGCGCGAGATCCCGTTCTCAGACGGGGCGCGAGCGCACCGTTTCCGGAGCACTCAAAGATCCGCGCTTGATCGAGAGTACCAGTCAGATAATCGGCCATTTCCAACCATTCGCTGCATCGCAGCATATCAACGAGCTCTGCGCGGGTGAAGTACGGCGATCAGCCGAATACCGCATCCACGATCAGTCTACGCGCGGTTGTTTCCGCGTCGCTTGTAGAGCACTCTACACCGGTCCGCACTGCTCTCGGTTCTGAGGTGCTCGTCAGCTTTGAACGTTTGGCGCATCAAGATTATCGTACTAACAATAAAGAGGCCGACCGTGAAAGAAACCAAATCGATAACAACTAAGCTGTTCGCCTTCTATTTCGCCGCAATACCCGTGTTCTTGTCAGCGCCCGCGGCAGCTGACCCATTCATAGGGACATACCGGGGGTTCCTCGCTTTCGACCACGATGGGAAGGAAATCCGGGAAGCCATGATGATAAGTTTTTATGAGGACGGGAACCTTATCATGGGTGCCGAGGAAGGTCATGACGAGTCCGTTGACCCCAATACGGGGCTTGTCACCAAGAATGACGTCGAGAGCGCCAACCTGGGGGTGTGGCGTAAAGCAGGTAATAACGCTATCGAGTTTGGCAGCCAGCAATACAGGGCGGGGTCGGGCTTTTGCGCTCCGGTCAACGCCAATGGTCCAGATTTGCTGCCGACTTGCAGCTTCATTCTCACTGCACGTCTTGAAGAAGGTACTAAGGTCCGTGGAGAGCACTGTGACCTGGGCGGGATCGGCGGTGGATTTGGCATCCAGTCCGTCGACGGCAAGGTGACCGAGAACAATCCTTTTGACTTGGGCCTCAAGATTGATTACTGCCTGCAGAAGCTGAGTGTCGACAAGCTGTTAAATCTGGTTCCGGTCGAATAAGCCCATCGGAAACCGCTATCTTAGGGCGCGGTGCCGGTGATCTCCACGCATTGGTCCTGATCGTGCGGCCCCTATTGGGGTTCGCCTTGGCTGATTGAGTTCCTGCGGTTTGTGAATTGCTTCGAAAGGTGGACGAAAAGATGGTTGAAAAGACAACAATTCTTAACCACATCGGAAATACTCCTTTGCTCAAGCTGAATCATGTTACGGGATCTCTCGGGGTTGATATCTATGTTAAATGCGAGTTCACAAATCCTGGGGGAAGCATCAAGGATCGTATGGCTCTTTGCATGATTGAGGAAGCTGAGAAAAGAGGCGAGCTCAAACCTGGTGGAACGATCGTTGATCAGTCCACCGGCAATACCGGGCCGGCCTTGTCCTTTGTGGGAGCCGTGAAGGGTTATAAAGTTCAAATCTTTTTGCCCGCGCAGCTTTCCAGCGCCTATGATTCAGCGGATCGAATCCGAATTGCCCGGCTCTATGGCGCCAATGTGACTCCGATCGATTTGAACGAGCACATGGAAAATGCCGATCGGTTACAAGGAGTCGAAAGAGCCGCCACCTTTGTGGCCATCCGAATGAAACAGTGCTACGACCTGCAACAAAGCGACTCGTCAAATTGGTGGGCCAACCAATTGTGCAATGTTGATAACACAAGGGCGCACCGGGAGTATACGGGGAGAGAGATCTTGGATCAGATGGACGGACAAATTGATGGCTGGGTGGCTTCCGTAGGGACGGGAGGAACCCTTCTCGGTGTAGCTCAAACCCTGAAGGGAAAATTTCCGGAATTGAAGGTTGCCGGCGTTGTGCCGACAGATGATCCGCGAATTGAATGGGTGCGGTCTCGGGCCGTTCACAAGGCCCTAGAGAATTTTGGTGGTCCTAAATTAAGGTTTGTGATTGAAGATCTTCTTGAAAGTAACCTTATGGACAATGAGATCACCATCGAAAACGGCGATGCCAAGAAAATGGCGGACAGATTATGCCGGGAAGAGGGTCTGTACTGCGGCATGTCATCAGGAGCCAACGTGTGCGCGGCCATCGAAGTGGCCAAGACAATGAAAAAAGGGTCAAAGATTGTCACTGTAATTGTCGACAGAAGAGATCGCTATTTCGCCGAATACCCCAATGAACATTACGTCGTCTAAAGCATTTGATATGCCGGTTGCACGTTGCGCGTTAAACCTCATGTCGAGCTAAGCCGTCGATAACACGACTGTGGAAGTGCAGGTGCGGACGATGCCGTGGGTGCAGGCCTCAAGCTGCTGCGACCGAAGTCTTGCGTATTATGCGAAAGGACACCCCCGCAGGGCTATTCACGTGCCGGAGCCCCGTCCGCAACTGTCATCGTATTACCTACGAGGATGACCGCGCTCGTAATCCTTAAGCCATTCTTGGATGACCTGCCATGGTTCGATATCTAGACACTTGGGCTCTAACAAGTTTGGGCGAGCTTCCCTGAGCCATCCGTAGAAAATGTGCATCTCGTTGGTAATCTGGGCATTGCGCGATATGTACCGCTGCTGCCACTGCTGCAAGATCGCACGTCTCGCAGCCTCGATGGCCAACCTTTTCTCTCGAACTGTTGGCATTGGCGTTCTCCCCGTTGCTTTCCAATCAGTATGGCAAACCTGGCCTCCGGCGTGGACCAAATTTGTCTCCGCCAACGCAGTTTTTGCACACAAATTCTCGTCCATTAACATGTCGCTTACAATTTTAGGAATCTCCGTTGTGCTGTAGCTTTGTTTATCTTGGTGGTGACACAATCAATTGGATCACTCCCGATGGAATTGTTGAGGGCACTGTGGGTCGATGGACGAAATCGGACAGTGCGCCCCGACGGCGGCCTGTACGGCGATCAGATCATTCCCAGCTCTTTTCGTTGTCCCATACGTTCTCAGGCATGGGCAGGCCAGCAAAATCCGCTTCTGTCAGGGGATCCAATGGCGATATGCCGAGCTTCTCCAGGGTCAGCGCTAACTGTCGCGTGTGCTGGCCTGAGTGCCAGGCGGTTCGCTCGAATACTTCGTGCAGGGTCACGTCGCCGTAGTAGACCTTTCCCGATTGCGCGAAGTCTGTGTCCCGTCCCGCCGATTGCCACCAGGCGTTCAGGCGCGACCGCACCGCCGCCCCGTAGACCAGAAGGTCCTGCAGGGTCTCGAGCTCCGTTGGCAACTGGCTGATCAGTGCTTCGTAAGTATAGGGCGCGTCGTGCTCCACGCGATTCAAGAATACGTCTGGTATTTGAAAAATGTGGAAAGCGAGCTGGCGGTAGGATCGCGGGCGCCCCGGCAGCAGGGTGTCGAGCTCATGCTCCGGGATTTGTGCGGCGAATCGACGGGCGGCGCTCAGAATTTTGTCGATCCGCCCCAGCAGCTCCTCCGGCGCCAAAATGTCGTGGCCGCCCCACTCGAAGCCCGCCACCTTGGCGACGTCACGAAACACCGCGCCGTTGGCCCAGTCCCTGCCCCGGGCGACGATGGGCACCAGTCTGAGACCCAGGGCCTCGAGCTCCCGGAACCCGTTCTCGTCTTCCAACACGTTGATGGACTCGAACTCCACGCCGTTGGCGAGCAGGAATTCTTTGGTCTTGAGACAGCTGGAGCATCCCGGCTGCCAGTAGACCTTCAATGGTTGCTTAGAGTCGCTCTTCGTCATGTCGTCAGCCTCTACCGCTCCCCTTCTATTCACACCGGAGCAGGACCACCACAGTGATAATCGCCCGTCGGCCTGGACTAAGCGATCATGCTGCCGCGCTTGGCCGGGAGGCGATCTCCCCATGCCAACGCACGACGTTTTCCGCCCCACTCCCGGGGATCGCCACATCGACGCGCTTCGCGAACTCGATGGTCACGAATGCCGTAATATCAGCGATGGTAAATGCCTCGCCGGCGACGAACGGGTTGCCGGCAAGCTGTCGGTCGAGCATTCCGAAGAATCGACCCAGGGTCTGCTTGCCGCGCTCCACCAGGGCGGGGATCTGGGGAACCCCCCGGGGCACACCTGAAAGCCCGCGATCCTCGAACATCGGCAGCGCGTTTCGAACCGCCTCCGAGGCCGCCACATAGCCCACCAGCTCGACGCGCCGATTCCACATCTCGACGATTGCCTTGCTCTTCGCATCCATCCCCATCAAAGGTGGTTCGGGGTGCAATTCCTCGATATAACGGCAAATCGCCACCGATTCGGCGATACAGGTGCCGTCATCAAGCTCGAGCACCGGCACGGCGTTCTGCGGATTCTTTGCGTGAAAGGACTCCTCGAACTGCTCACGCTCGCGGGTATTTATCTGAACCAGCGGGATTTCGACGGATTTTTCCGCCAGAAACATGCGCACCCGGCGCGGGTTGGGCGCAAGCGCGAAATCAAACAGTCTCATGGCGTTCTCCCGATAGCGATCGCCGCATGGCGGGGATCCCGCATTGGGTGCTGCGAATCCTGAGGTAGCAATTATTGCACATCAAAAGTGCTCGGCGCGCGTTTGGGCTCAACCAGTCGTTGGTTGATGTGTGCTGAATGGCCGCAACTGGCCGAGGCTGTGTAAAAACAGCCTCGGCCAAATTGAGACATTCGAGTAGTCGAGATAATGTTTCGATGGAACCTCTTACTCGACCTTGAGCATCATAGGCTTGCCGATATCCCCTACCTGAAACACCAGGATTTCGAGGTCATCGGTCGTGCTCAGATTCTTGCCGACCATCGCAGCATTAATATCCTCGGCATATAATTCCCCCGCCTTGAAAGTTTTAGTCTCGCTCGCAAGCTCCACAGTAAGCTCCCCCTCGAGCACGTACACAAAGACAGGGCCGGGATGCATATGCTTGCCCCCAACAAACCCGGCCGGAGCTGCAAAGTGTTTAACGACCACCTCCTTGCCTGTCACCCCCTGGAGCGGGGCTTTGTGTAGTGTCTTGGCTCGGGCCTTCGAGACATATACCTCGGCGGCGTTGGCTGCTTGAAAACTTGCCATACCAAATAGTATGGTCGATGCGAGTGCAGTGCTGAGTAAGCGTTTAGTATTCTTCATTTCTCTTTTTTTCCTCGACATGGGACCGATAGGTGTACCTCCGCATACCGGTCGTTATAGGCCACGAGGCGGAAAACGAAGGCCAAAAAATAGAATTCTTGGCCCAGTCACCGCTGTGGTCCGGTGAAGACAATGGTTGGCGCTCGTCCCATCAGCCCCCCGTTTAATAATATAGAAATCAACACCAGGCGGGAAGTGACACCAAACGACGAAATGCAGATTAGTCGTCCAGTACGTCACGAATGTAATCTCGATTTTTCCACTCTGGCTCCGGCGGCGTATAGCCGGGGCGGGGGGGAGGGGGGTAGATCGACGGCTCGACAAATGCCATCTTCGGCACACTTCGGGGACAGTTGTAGTAGATGTGATCGGCAGTCACGCAAACGAGTCGCTTGGCTCCAGGCAGATCGGCATACTCTTCCTCGTCATCGATGATCCGGACTCGCCCGTTGATACGCAGTCGTGTGCCTGCGGTGCTGCTCGAGGCGGTCGGCGACCTTGCGCCCGCCGTAACGGTCCTGCAGCTCGCGCATTCCGTCATGGTACATGCTCATGGCGGCCTCCCTACCCGTTTCCGGAAATACCCACAGTGAATACGAGAATATACGCTAAGCTGTCCACGGGGCGAATGGCCGTGGAGGTGCCAGCGGACGTCGTGGCAGGCTGCTGTTTACCAGCAAATGTGTTCTAAGTTATAGATAGAAGATATGCATTCCGATCCTGGCGACGGGCTGTTTCCCCCTCGCCCAGCTCGGTCTGATAGATTTGGCATGATAGAACAACGCCCCCTTCAGCTTGGGCGCTTCCCGCTCACCGTGGACAGCTTCTGCGACTTTCCAGGCACGCATCCATTCCTTTGTTTTCAACTCCGTAGTTGAGTCGAGCTCCGTCCAGGAAAACGCACCCACATAACGGCGGCGGATTCGATCCCATCTTTTCTCGTAAACTACTTCACAAATTGTGCTCGGATATCGCGTCGATACGACACGATTCATCGTAACCTCAGCGACTGCATATTGACCGACCAGAGGCTCACCTCTCGCCTCGTGATAAACATTCAGAGCAAGGCAAGTCAGTGCTTGCATTCGATTGTGCTCTGCCCGGATGCGATCGTGGCCTGCCTGGACGTGATTGTGCCCTGCTATCGAAAAATGCACCGCGAAAGCGGCTACCGCGACCAACAGACCCAGTCCCGAAAAGAAAATCAAGTTACCTCTTTCCAGCCTGCCCCAGAAATAGACCAGATCGCGCCACCAAGCCTCAAGCGGCTTGAGATAATCCGATAAACGTACTGTGTAAAGCAGCGATTCAAACATAGTGTGTATAGCCAGGATCCAGGTTTTGGAGCCCAGATTCTAACCATCCAAGGCCTTGTTGTGATGGGTCTGTTTCGCACAGTGACAGGGGTTGAGGCTACGCATATGGCATTTTGAGACGAAAGCTAGGAGTCCCGTTCCTACTTTTGCAAAAAACTGCCTGCTGCGTAGACTCAATCCCCGGCTCAGGGCAGGGCCGGAAACGTGGGCTTGGTCGGCCTCTACATGATACCGGGGCTGGTCTTGGCGGTGCCGTCCGGGTTCATTGGGCGACGCTTCGGTGACAAGCGGATTGTCCTGTTGGGGCTCGCCCTGATGCTGGCCGGGGGTGCGATCGCGGGCGCTGCGAAGAGTTATGACACGGTCGTCGCCGGGCGCTTACTGAGCGGTGCCGGCGCCGCATTTCTCTTTGTCCTGATGACCAAGATGCTGACCGATTGGTTCGTCGACAAGGAACTGTTTGTCGGCATGTCAATCTTTATCATAGGCTGGCCGATCGGTATTGCCGCTGGGCAGGCAGTTCAGGGCTCGATCGCGCAAGCGAGCTCCTGGAGCGTGGCACCTCGATAGCAGAGTCCGGTGTTGTCGTCAGCCTCATGTCCTGGGTGTTCATCTTTTCGCTGCCGCTTGGTGGTTACTTGGCAACCCGTTACAATGCGAGAAGAGCCGCCGCGCACGGTGCCGCACAGTTGAGCGTGCCCATTCCGTGGGCCCGACGCCGGCGGCCTCCAAGTGTGTCTTCCTTGAAAGCTTTTCATGATGATTGCCGGGACGCTCACGCATTACACTTATGAAGCCGACCATCATCAGCTGCGCCGTCACCGGCACCTTTCCGACTCGCGAGCACAACCCGTCGCTGCCCGTGACCCCCGCCGAGATCGCCCGGGCCTGCATCGGGGCCGCCGAGCAAGGTGCCGCCATCTGCCACATTCACGTGCGCGATCCTGCCACCGGTGAGCCGAGCATGGCCCTCGAGCACTACCGCGAGGTCGTCGGGCTGATTCGCGCGAGCGATACAGATCTACTGATCAACCTGACCACGGGGCCCGGCGGACGCTATCTGCCGAGCGACGACGACCCGGCGCGCGCGGCGCCGGGCACCAAGCTCACGACCGCAGAAATCCGTACCGAACACGTGGTGGAGTTGAAGCCCGATATCTGCAGCCTGGATCTGAACACCATGTGGTTCGGTGGCGGCGCGGTGATCAACTCGCCCCGGAGCCTTCGAATCATGGCCGAGCGCATCTACGCCGCCGGCGTGAAGCCGGAGCTCGAAGTATTCGACACCGGTGACATCCGCCTGGCCCACGCACTCCTCGAGGAAGGCACGCTGCGCGCCCCGGCGCTGTTTCAAATTGTCACCGGTGTGGACTACGGGTTGGCGGCAACACCGGAGGGCCTGGCGTATGCGAAATCGCTGCTTCCCGAGAATTGCGAGTGGGCGGCCTTCGGCGCCAGCCGCAAGGCCTTTCCGATGGTTGCTCAGGCATTTCTCATGGGGGGGCATTGCCGCGTCGGCATGGAGGACACGGTCTATCTTGCCAAGGGTGTCAAGACCCCCGACAATGCGGCGCTGGTCGCCAAAGCCGCACGCATCATCGATGATCTGGGCGGTAAGGTCGCAACTGTAAACGAGGCTCGCACGCTTCTCGGTATCGCGCAATAACGAGACTTTTCAAGATGACGAAAGGTCATTCCCGGCTGTGTTCTACCGCCATGTATTTCTCGCGTCGCCTGGTGGCGCTTCTGGCCGCCGGCGTGATCGCAGCCCCGATCGCGTCTTCGGCGGCAACCGCTTGCAGCCGCCCGGTGACAGACGCCATACCGCTGATCGAGAAGATGGAACGATCATGGGGTGACGTCTCCGATTACACGTCCACTCTCCTGAAAACGGAGCGCTTCATTGACGGCACCGTCACCGAGGAGCGCGGCCACGTCAAGTTTCGAAAGCCCGACCAGGTCTACTTGCATGTGCTGGAAGGAGCGAACGCCGGCGCCGAGCTTCTTTTCCCGAAGCCGGGAACGAACAGCGTGATCCTGGGAAGACCCGGAGGAGTTTCCGGGGCAGTGGCAGGCTTTCTGGTCAAGGTGCCCGCAATCGGCAGGCTCATACCCTACGAGTTCGATCTCGACGACGGTCGGCTCATGAACGGCCAACATCACCCGCTGCCGGACTCCACCATCGCGGGGATGATGGACTTGATTTCAGTGAATCTGAGAACCGCTGCCCGGCGCCTTGAAGGCTCAATGTGCTTGCACGCGAGTGAGCTCGTCGACGGAGGCCCGGCGATCAAGTTGGAAGTGCTGTTTCCCTCCGGCGCGGGGTTGTGGCACACCGTTACGAAGGGGGAAACCCTGTGGACCATCGGTGAAGACTACGGCCAGGACCGCTACGTCATCCAGTACAACAATCCTTCATTGCAGCTTGCGAAAGCCCTTCCGGCGGGCGCGCGGATCTTCGTCCCCCGATACTATGCGGCACGCGCCTTCATATGGGTATCCGAGTCCTCCCATCTTCCGGTGAAGCTGCACATGTACGACGCCGAGGGCCGCCTGTACGAGGCCTACTCCAATATCGATCTGCGCCTCGATGTGGGCCTCACCGCCGAGGACTTCGATCCGGTTCGGTATGGCTTTCCCGCCGTGACCGCGGCAGACGAAAAAGTATCAAGAGACGGCAGCAACATCCGCTAGAGTCATGGCGCTCAAAGTGTTTTGCGTACGCGCTCGGCGCCTTTGAACAATATTTCCCGCACCGCCGCCGACGCCTTCTCGTGGAAAGCGACGGCCTCCGGATCCATATCGCGACTCGGCGTCGGCGCGGCGGCGAAATGGTGATAACGATCGTCGCCACGCACCAATGCCGCGCTGTCCCACTCTCCCACGAGCTGCCGTGAACGTGTCGGCATGTAGTGGAACGAAACACCAATGCGTCGGTCGCCGGAACGGTTCGGACCCGAGGCGTGAGCAAGGCACACGTTGTGAAGCGACATCTGCCCCGGTCGTAGCGCCATGATCACCGCGGTTTCCTCGTCGACGTCGACCGAGATCTCCTGTCCACGGGTGAGCATGTTATCCGGATCGTAGATGTCGTCGTGGGGCAGCAACTCCTGCCGGTGGCTGCCCGGAAGAACACGCATGCAGCCGCTCTCCTCGGTGGCCGGCGAGAGCGCCACCCAGACGGTCACCAGGTCTTCGCAGTCGAGCCCCCAGTACTTGAGATCCTGATGCCAGGAGACGTAGCTCGGGTTGCGGGCCTCCTTGATCCAGAAGATGCTGTTCCAGCACAGGATGTCGTGACCGATGAGATCCTCCACCGCATCCAGGATCCTCGCGCTACGCATGAGATCGTCCAGCCACTTGAACAGCAGATGGGACTTGCTGCGCTGTGCACCTACGATGGGGTGGCCCTGTGCGGACTCGAAGGCTTCGAGCTTCGCCCGCAGCCGGGACACCTCGTCCTCGCCCAACGCCGTGAGCGGAAAGTAGTATCCCCGGTCCCGGTATTGCTCCACCGCCGCATCGGTCAGAATCCTGGCCATGGCGCCCTCCCCTGCAGCCGCTGCAAGCCGTATCGGCGAGCATACCAGCCCGGCGACGTCCCACAAACGCCGCCCGAAGCGAGAATTGCGACCCAGATCACGTGATTGTCATGAATAAGCTATTGTCATTTGTGCGACGCACCATATAATCCGTCGCTGTGCATTTACCCAGAGCGGAAAAGTGATCGACAAGAATCTGCCCGTACGGGTCTTCAAGAACCTGAAATACGGCTGTTACAGCATCATGCAGCGGGGTGTCATCAGGGCCTCGGCCAAGCAGGTACGTCTCTCGGAGGTGGAGTTCCGCGTTCGCGAATCCGGCCGCCAACGTATGCTGCGCGAAAAGCGAAAGAACGTGCACGCCTTCGCCGTCGGACGCCTGGTGGACTACGTGCATCCCGGCGACGAGCGCGAGCTGGAGCCCATGGCGGGCCGCGGCGCCTTCTACGATCCCTACCGCTATCCGTCCTTCGTCGACCGCGAGACCAAGGCGCCGGTTACCTCCGTGCGCGCCGCGCACTTCGACGAGGACGGCGTCATCTATTCAATGGACGAGGCCGCCTGAGTCAGACCCTTTTGATCCCTGCCGGGGGAACATGTCACTATTGAACGAGCTCGATGCGGAGAACGTTCACCATGGCATATACCCTCGAAGAATTCGCGGCGAACTGCCGCGAGGCCCTGCAGTCCGACAGCGGCCCCGGCGGCCGTGACAAGGTCCGCGAATACCTGCAACGCGCGCTTCGCGACGAGACCTTTCTCGATACGCACCTGGGCCCCGACGCAACCCGGGAAAGGGACATCCTCTACGAAGATCCGGATCTGGGATTCTGCATATGCGCCCACATCTACAACGGGCCCAAGCAGGGCTTTCCCCACGACCACGGGCCCACATGGGCCATCTATGGCCAAGCGGCCGGCGAAACGGAAATGACCGATTGGCGCATTGTGACTCCCCCCGAGGGCGACCAACCGGGGAAGGTGGAAATGGTACGCACCTACCGCCTCGAGCCTGGCGACGCCAAGATCTACGAAGTCGGTGACGTCCACGCACCCTATCGGGAGGCGCCCACGAAGCTCATTCGCATCGAAGGCCAGAACACCGACAAGATAGAGCGAACGCCTATCGAGTCCGTTTGACAGGCCAGCTGGCGATACTCTTCCCGTTCAAGCGGCGCTCTCGACCCGCATCTAAGACTGGACCTGCAGACCGGATGGGCGTTTGGCGATAACAGCATCCGTCATCCAGCAACCAATGCACACGCCTTCGGTCTGGCGCGACAGATAGAACTCATAGGCAACGACGAGCCCGGACCCGATCAGGGTCACCCGCTGACGCGCGTAATCTTCCTCGATCTCGATGGGGTCGTAAGCGACGTTGTCGTAGGCGAGCATGAGATTGTAAGGACCCTGCTGGAGCATGTGGATGAAGCGCGCAAGCGGACCGGTCTGGACCTTGTTGTCGGGAGAGGCGAAGCGAAACGCTACCTCGATACCCCGATTGCGGGAATCGTTGTGACGCAGAGCATTGAGCTGAATTTGCACCACCTGCTCGGGCGTGAGTTCCGGCGAGGGCGACAGACTCGGACTGAAGTGCGATTCGTCGGCGGCAGTCTGGGCGCTGGAAACCGGCGCCGCTGCAATCAGGCAGGCGACGGCCAGACCGCTTAGCCATCCAGTGCAATTCCCTGTCAAGGTGCTGCCCTCCGGAATCGCACCAGATAGTCACTCAATCCCGAATCCACGTCAATTGACGTAGTCCGGAGACGTCCACACGCCAGCGTCTTGCCGCGCATGCCTGGTAGTTCGCCCACCCCTGCAGACGTTGACCGCGATGGTGAAAACGCGTGCATGTTGGGCCCCTACTGCACGCCCTTCTCGCGCATGCACGCCCGATGCTTTTTCATATAAGCCATGAACTCGGGGTTCACTTTCGTTCCCAGGACCGGCGCGAACTCTGGCGCCGGCCCGAGTTGCTCGGTGCACGCGTCGTCCGCCTGCTTCTTGCGCAGCACCGCCGCGGCCTCGGCCTCGCTCATGCGCCGTGGGGTTTGCTGCCGCTCGAGCTTCTCGATGCGCTCCTGCAGATGATCGAGAGCCGCCTCGAGATCGTTGATGCGCGCTTCGAGATCCGCAGTTTGCGCCATGGGGGAGGCGCAAAAGAGCACCAGGATCATGGTGACTACCGTGGGTGTGATCTTCATGCCGGATTTTGCCAGGTAAACTCCTGGCTGTGAGTGTATCGAACTCTGCAATCGGTTACGCCGATCGCCGGTGTTCGAGTCCCCGACTGCCATTGTGATCGAACCATCGAAGTCGTGTGACCGAGTCGCGCTCTCAGGCAAGCCGACATGGACATCGCTCCCGGTTTGGACCATTTTGAATCGAGGAGCCGGACGATGCCCTCATTCGTCCACCCCCTGTCCGTAGCTCGAGACACCCCCGCCCATGTCCAGAATGCCATCACTGACCGGGATCGCCCTGCTCGCCATGCTGCTCACGCTGTCCGCCTGCACCCGGGTGGTGACGGTCCGAGCACCGGCGATGGACCTGCCCCCGGGGTCCATGACCGCCGCCGGGAACGGGGACGCCTGGTGGCGTATCGCCATCAGGATGCGCTGGGATCCGGAGCAGACGCCCGATTGGTATCTGGATGCGCTGCTGGCGGATCAGGTTTACGCCCCGGCCCTGTCCGACGCCGGCTCGGCCATCAGCTTGTGGCGCTTCCACCGACGCGCCGCGGATGACGAGACCGGGCATCGACTCAGCTTGCTCACGTACACCAACACCGTGAGCGCCGATATCCTCTACAGGCAGATCCGCGAAGCATCGGTGCTCCAGTGGCTCGAGTCAGACGGCCGGGTCACTTCGGTGACCATCAGCAAAGTAGACCAGCCGGAGCTGCCACCGATCGCGCGCAGCAGCGATGCAGCCTGGCCACCCGAGATCCAGGCCAGCTGGCCATGGTTCATCATGGGCGTCAGCCAGACCTGGTTGAGTCTCATCAGAGAGGTGGCGGCGGAACAACCACTGGCGGAGCCGTCGCCCACCATGCTGCTGGATCACTATCGCGGCATCGACGAGCGGGTCACGGCCCTGTGGCGCAACCACGGCCAACACGTCTACCTGCACCACTTGAACGCACTGTTCGGCTATCAGCCACTGGTCATCCGGGAAACCAACCTCAAGCGTTTCTGATTAAAATTGCGCTTCCCGCAGTCACAGGCGTGACCTTCACGTTGTGCTCAGTCGGGAACTTGTGGCGGGACGCCGGTCCCGCCAGCGAGGAGTTACTCGGCTATCGGAGAATCAGCGCGCTCCTGGCCCGGACTATTCTGGATATACGCCTGGCTAGAGAGCGCGATAAACATCCTTGCGATGACCGATCTTGACGACATACACGATGAGCTTGTCGTCTTCGACTCCGTAGACGATTCGATTTTGGCCTTGGCGGATTCGATAGCGGTCATGACCAGAAAGTTTTTGGCATCCCGGGGGGCTGGGTTCGTCGCCGAGTTGCTCGATCCTTTTTACGATGTGCTGGTTGTGAAACCCGTAGAACACATCATCCACGCTCTTGCCTTCGAAGATCTGACCCTCGCCACCGAATGCCACCGACGGGGCGTTCCATGTGGTCGAAAGCATGTACGTCCTTCCTGCCGTCAGACCCCCCATTCCATATTGACGGGCAGGGTCGGTACGTGTTCTGCCGGCGCCCTCGAAGATCTTCCCCCGCTCGAGCATGTAGACCTCGTCGATGTACCTCTTCATCCCCCTGGGTCTTCTGTTGGTGGATCGCCGGATCCATTTGATCGAAGAAGGCATTGACCTGGCCTTCCGGCTCGGCCCCGTGCAGGACTCGAACGTGATTGCGCGAGGTCTGAACCCCGTGCGCCACCGTCTTTGCGCTGCACCCGACTACCTCGGTCGGCACGCGCTTGCGGGTATGGGCATCGTGCGCCTCCCCGACTACATGTGTGCCGAGGAGTTGTCCTCGGGCGCGTTGGAGGAAGTCCTGAACGACTGGCCAGAACCCCCAACCGCGTGCCACGCGATCTACCCGGCCACCCGCCACCTGCCGCTCAGAGTCAGGAGCTTTCTGGACTTCGTCGTGGAGTCGATGAGCAGAAACCTGCAGGGGGAAAATACAGGGCGAGGATAAGGATCCGGATTGTGGACGGTTTCGTTAAGCGAGTATCGGAATATTGGACCGCCGCTTTATGGTGACATAGCATTCGAAGGGATTGTTCTTGGTGATTCCGATGATCGAACTGCAACCCCCTTACAGATCGGCCGTTCCGGAAGATGCTTCCGCTATGGCAGAACTGGTTAATATGGCCGGAGAAGGACTGCCCCTCTACCTCTGGACTGAAATGGCTGCTCCTGATGAGACCCCATGGGACATTGGGCAAAGCAGAGCCAAAAGGGAGAGTGGTGCGCTTTCTTACCGCAACGCGGTGATCCAAGAAGAAGACAGCGAGGTGGTCGCATGCCTGATTGGGTATCCGCTCGAAGACGACCGCCTGCACCGTTTGCGTGCCATGCTTGTGCCCCTGCAGGAGTTGGAAGACCTGGCTCCTGGCACCTGGTATGTCAATGTGCTCGCCACGTACCCAAGACATCGGGGAAGGGGTTACGGATCGCAGCTATTGTCAATCGCTGAAAGGATCGCTGCGGACAGCAACAAGAGTGGCCTGAGCATGATTGTTTCAGACGCCAACACTGGAGCGCGACGCCTTTATGAAAGGCTTGGATATAGGGAACACGCGACAAGGCCAATGGTGAAGGAGAGCTGGGAGACTCCCGGAAGCAACTGGGTATTGCTCCTAAAGGACGTTTGACTGCCCGGCCCCATTTTCGCGGGCGCGCGACGTGGTCGATTAAGCCATCGAGAGCGCTTTGTCCAAACGAGGGAGCGCGGTCATGAGGCCCGCGCGTATTGCATCGTCGCGCAGACGTTGAAGCTCCCGCATCGTACCACCGTCACGATCGCCTCTGCCGAAAGCCGCGAGCGCACGTCCACGGGCGATGAAGAAATCACTCCAGGCGAACGGCTCAGCATGCGTGAAGGTTTCGAGCAAACTGGCGGCGCGCTCGACCATGCTCCAATCACCATCTTCCAGGGAGGCTTCCATCCAATCTCGGTACAAGCGGAAATGCACGTGCGATAGACACCGTCCTTCTAACACTTTCACGCCTTGTCGTAACGCCCTCTCCCGCGCCCCTGCGTCCTCGGCCGCAACCAGCATCGCGCCGTAGACATCCCCTGCGGTGAATGCGGCACTTCCGATCTCCTCCTGAAGTGATTCCGCTTCGCGCAAAACGTCCATCGCGTCGCTGCGTCGACCGTTCGCCACGAGGATCGAAGCACGACAAGCTAATGACATTGGCTCCCAGGCGCGAGCACCAAGTTGCTTCGCGAGATCAAAACATCGCTCGTTGGTTTTCTCGACCTCCTTCCAATCCCCCATGTCCATGAGTGCGAACGAGAGACAGGCATGCGCATTCATCTCCGCCCGACGGTGACCCACCCTTTGGGCCGCTTCGATGGCAGCATTAAACTCGTCCCTCGCACCTCGCCAGTCACCGCAGTACATCATCGTGATGCCCATCTGAGCCCGGTTGGCGACCTCGATGCGGCCGAATCCATATTGGTGGCACTGCTCCAGACATCGGCGAAAGTAGTCGCGGGACGACCTCATGCGGCCCCGTGCGTACTCCGCGTCCCCAAGACCGCCTAACGCCTGCGCCTCATCCTCTACGGAGCCAGTCTCGCGCGCGTACTTCAGTGCCAGACGGTGCTCCTCGCGGCAGTCGTCCACCCTGCCGAGAGAAAAGTACAGATTGCCCCTCATGTGATGGAGCCGCGAAAGCTGAAGAGTAAGCCCATGCTTCGTCGCGATGGGCTCAGCCTCGTTCAGCAATTCGAGCGCTGCACTATAGTCAGTGGAAACCCGCATACCGGCCGCCAATCCCATCCATGCATCGCAGCGCTGCACATCGTTGTCAGCATTATCGAGGGCTTCATGAAATGAGTGCATCGAAGACTTGATGTCGCCCAGATCGTGTAAGAACCGGCCTTTGAGGCAGAGAAGCTGGTGTCCAATCGATTGCGCGGGACCGAAGCTCAATCCTCGTTCAATCAGACTCAGAGAGCGTTCATAGCGGTACTGCTGGCCTTGGTCGCGGGCCGCGTCAAGAAAAGCCTCGGCAGCACCCGCATCACCCGCGTGCCCGAGATGTTCGGCGAACAGCATCAGGTCATTATCTGCAAACCATTCCGCGGCCTTTCTGTGTAGTTTCTGGCGTTGTCGCTTAAGGAGTGAGCCGTGCACACCTTCTTGAATCAGCGCATGGGCAAACAGGTAGCCATCCCCCTCTGGACGTACCAGGTTGTGCGCGACCAGCTCTCGGCAATCGTATTCTGCAGTCTCGAGTAGATGTCTGAGCGCGTTCAGGTCGAAGCGCTGCCCAATGACTGAGGCCGCTTGCAGTGCCCGCTTGTCCTGAGGATTCAGCCGGTCTATCCGGGCGAGCACCAGGCTTTGTATTGAGTCGGGAAGGCTCTCCGAAGTGCCTTCCCTTGCATTACTTAAAAGTTGTTCGAGAAAGAGGGGGTTGCCCGCTGCGCGGCTAAGGCAATTCTCGGCCAAACTATCAGCGGGGTCGATGAACTTGGAGATGAGCGCAATCGAATCTTGCTTTCTCAGAGGGCCCAGATCAATCGTGAAGAAAGGACTGCCCTGGGTGGAGCTGCGCCAGGTCTGGTCGAGCTGGTCGCCTTCTATGCGAGAAGTCATCACAAGCAGTGCAGGACACTCCGCCACGGTCTTCGTGAGCGTCACCAGATGTGTGAGCGTTAGAGCATCGGCCCAGTGAACGTCTTCGACGATGATAAGGATGGGCTGGTTGTCGCTCACTCTCGTTACCAGACTCGCTACGAGTGCCTGCTTGCCCTCAATGCGTGTGGCGTTGTTCATGGCGTCGTACAGGGCTCGCTGTTCTGTCGGCTGGGGGAGATCTAACAGGTCGTTGAGAAAGACCTCCTGGTCAGGGACGAGCCGGCCATCGGTAAGCGCCGTGTCCGCCGCTCGTTGTCGCTCGGCCTTGCCGCTTCCCGGCGGTATGCCGAGCAGGCCTCTCACCAGCGAGCGGATTGCGTCCTGGCCTTTACCGACCCCGAAAGGCAGCACGAGACTGCGCCGACATGAAACGCCCTTCTCTGCAGCGATGTTCGCGAACTCCTCGACCAGTCGTGTTTTGCCGATCCCAGGGTCACCGCGAACGTAAACTGTCTGACCGTGGCTCTCTTCGAGGCAGGCCGCCAGCATGCCTCTGAACTGATTGAGTTCCGCGCGCCGGCCCACAAAGGGCGTGCGTGCGCTGCCGGGTCGCACCTCCTCAGGCGACGTCACCCGACAAAGGGCGAACACGGATACAGGCTCGGAGATACCCTTGATCGACACCGGTTCGAGCGCTGCGGTCTCGATTCTGTGTGCGGCGAGGGAGTGTGTAGCGGTGGTTAGATAGACTTCACCCGGCTCGGCGATCTGCTCCATGCGTGCCGCAATCGGCACCGTCGGTCCCGAGGCGTCATACTCAACCTTGTCCCCCTCACCCACTGTTAGCACGACAACTTCACCGGAATGCAGCCCTACGCGTATCTGCAACTCACTTCCGTGACGGGCCTCGATGTCGCTCGCGTAATCACGGATGGCGTGCTGCATGTTGAGCGATGCCTCGCAGGCATCCACCGCATGATGCTCGCTCGCCACCGGCGCCCCGAACATCGCCATCACCCCATCGCCCATGAAGCGGCATACCGTCCCCCGATTGTTCTCTACCGCCTCACACATTCTCTGTGTCGCGCCGTAGAGCAAATCATGAGCCTCTTCCGGATCAAGCTTCTCGGTAAGCATGGTCGAACCCGTGATGTCCGCAAACAGCATCGTCACCGGCTTGCGCTCACCAGGGCGCCGCTCCCACGCCGCCAGGTTTTCGTCCAGCGCGCGGGCTTGTGGGGTCGGTTCCCCGGAAGACGGCACGGGAGCCCGCGGTTTCTCATCCGCCAGCGCCGCTATCGCTTTGAGGATCTTCTTTCGATGACCGAGCTTGACACCAACATTCTCCAGGTCAGCCTCGGTGAGGTCGGGCAATACATCCCAATCGATCGCATTGTCCGCGAACGCGGCTGCGTATTCGCCGAGATCAAGCTCTTCCAACCACTTCGCAACGTTATCGGTCATCGGTGTGGCCCCAAATCCCACGGCGACAGTTTCAGGTTACGCTCCGCCCACCTTCCCATAGCCACCCCCACCCGGCGTCTCGATCACGAACACATCCCCGGCGCCCATCTCGACCTGGGCGCCGCCGGCGAGCTCTTCCGTCGTGCCGTCGGTACGCTCGACGGCGTTGCGTCCGATACGGCCCGGTTGGCCCCCGGCCATGCCGTAGGTGGGCACCTTGCGGTGGCTGGAGATGATGCTCGCGGTCATCGGCTCCAGGAAGCGCACACGCCGGATGGTGCCGTCGCCTCCAGGGTGCGCGCCGGCGCCGCCGCTGCCACGGCGGATCGAGAAACGTTCCAGTAACACCGGGAAGCGCCACTCCAGCACTTCCGGATCCGTGAGCCGGGTATTGGTCATGTGCACGTGGGTCGCGCTCGCGCCGTCGTAGTCGCGGCCGCCGCCGGAGCCACCTGCGATGGTCTCGTAGTATTGGTAGCGTGCGTTGCCGAAGGTGAAGTTGTTGGCCGATCCTTGAGACCCACCCGCGACGCCGAGCGCCCCGAGCAGCACGTCAGTCACGAGTTGCGAGGTCTCGACGTTGCCTGCGACCACCGCCGCCGGGTAACGGGGATCCAGCATGCTGCCTTCGGGCACGACGATCTCGAGCGGTGCCAGGCAGCCCTCGTTCAACGGGATGTCGGCATCGACGAGGCAGCGGAACACATACAGCACCGCCGCTATCGTGACGGCGCGAGGCGCGTTGTAGTTCGATGCGAGCTGCGCGGAGGTACCCGTGAAATCGAGGCGCGCGCTGCGCCGCTCACGGTCCACCGTTATCGCGACTCGAACCACCGCGCCGTCGTCCGTGGCATAGCTGAACTCGCCGGGTGCGAGGGTGTGCAGCAGCCTGCGCACGCTCTCCTCCGCGTTGTCGCGCACGTGGCGCATGTACGCATGCACCACGTCGAGACCGAACTCCTCGACCATCCCCCGCAGCGCGGCGATGCCCATCCGATTCGCCGCCACCTGGGCCTTGAAGTCGGCGATGTTCATGCGCGGGTTGCGCGCCGGGTAGTCGTTGCTGGTAAGCAGCGCGTAGGTCTCGGCCTCGCGAAGACTCCCAGCCTCGACCAGGAGGAAATCGTCGATGAGCACGCCCTCTTCCTCGACGGTGCGGCTATGGGGCGGCATCGAACCGGGGGTGACGCCGCCGATGTCCGCGTGGTGCCCGCGCGACGCGACGTAAAATAGAATTCCGTTGCCGTCACCGTCACCGAATACGGGCGTGATCACCGTGACGTCCGGCAGGTGGGTGCCGCCGTTGTAGGGTGCGTTCAGCATGTACGTGTCACCGCGGCGCATGGTGCCGGCCCGGCTGGCGATGATGCTCTTCACGCTCTCGCCCATGGAGCCGAGATGCACCGGAATGTGAGGCGCATTGGCGACGAGATTCCCGGCGCTGTCGAACAACGCGCAGGAGAAGTCGAGCCGCTCCTTGATGTTGACCGATGACGCAGTGTTCTGGAGTGCCGCGCCCATCTGCTCGGCGATGGACATGAACAGGCTGTTGAAGATCTCGAGCATCACCGGATCCACATCGGTGCCGACTGCGCGGGCGCTCTCACGCGGCACCGTACGCTCGAGGGTCAAATGGCCCCGTTCGCTCATGTGCGCGGACCACCCCGGTTCCAGCACCGTGGTGGAGGTGGTTTCGACGATCACCGCGGGTCCAGCGATACGGCTCCCGGGCGCGAGTCCGGCACGCTCGAAGAACGCGGTCTCGTGGACGGTGCCGCCGAACACGACACGCTGTCGCGCGAGCGCGCGGGGCTCGGCGCCGTCACCCGGATCAGCGATTGCTGGATCCTCGGCGGTGTCGGTGGCGCCAATCACCTCCACCGCGAGTGCCTCGACGATGTGGCCCTTGTCCCCGGAGATGAAGCCGAAGCGCCCGCGGTGGACGGCCTCGAATGCCGCAACGATGCCTTCGACCCCGCCGAAGTCCACCTCGAGCGGGGTGTCGGTGCCCTCGTAACGCACCCGGATCTTGCGCACGCACCGTATCAGCGCATCCTCTACACCCTGCTCGCGCATTTCGCGCCGACCATCGGCCTCGAGCTCATCGAGGGTGTGCCCGAGGGCGGCCATGTCGTCTTCCCTGAGCGGCGCCTCCACCGCGGCCTCGCGGATCACCCGGAGATCGGCGAGCCCCATGCCGTAGGCCGACAGCACGCCCGCGTACGGGTGGATCAGGACACTTTTGATTGCCAGCGCATCGGCCACCAGGCATGCGTGCTGCCCGGCCGCGGCGCCGAAGCAGTTCAGCGTGTAGCGCGTGACGTCGTATCCGCGCTGAATGGATATCTTCTTTATCGCGTTTGCCATGTTTTCGATGGCGATCTGCAGGAAACCCTCGGCGACCTGCTCGGGTGTTCGGTCGTCTCCGGTGGCGGTCGCGATCTCGGCTGCGAGGGCCGTGAACCGATCGTGCACGCATTCGGCATCGAGGGCCTGGTCGCCGGCTTCCCCGAACACCTTCGGGAAGAACGCGGGGGCCAGCTTGCCGAGCATCACGTTGCAGTCTGTCACCGTGAGCGGACCGCCACGCCGATAACACGCCGGGCCCGGGTCCGCGCCCGCGGAGTCGGGCCCCACCCGGTAACGGCTGCCGTCGAAGTGCAGAATGGAGCCGCCGCCGGCGGCGACGGTGTGGATGCGCATCATCGGTGCGCGCATGCGAACACCGGCGACCTCGGTCTCGAAGGCGCGCTCGTACTCGCCGGCGTAGTGGGACACGTCGGTGGATGTGCCGCCCATATCGAAACCGATGATGCGATCGATGCCGAGGCTGGCAGCGGTGCGCACCGCACCGACGACCCCACCGGCCGGCCCCGAAAGGATGCTGTCCTTGCCCTGAAACATGCGTGCATCCACCAGCCCGCCGTTGGATTGCATGAACATCAACCGCGCACCCTCGAGATCCACCGCCACCCGATCCACGTACCGTCGCAGGATGGGCGACAGATACGCATCCACGACGGTGGTATCGCCGCGCCCGATGAATTTCATCAGGGGGCTGATCTGGTGAGAGACCGAGATCTGCGTGAAGCCGATCTCCTGCGCGATGCCGGCTACCACCGTCTCGTGATCGTGGTAGCGGTAGCCGTGGACGAACACGATGGCGCACGCGCGGATACCTTCCGCGTGGGCTCGTGCCAGTGCGTCGCGCGCGCCCTCCGTGTCCAGTGGCTCGAGCTCACGCCCGTCGGCCTGGTACCGGCCTCCGATCTCGACCACACCCTCGTAGAGCAACTCCGGCAGCTTGATGTCCAGCTCGAACAGCTGCGGCCGAGTCTGGTTGCCGATGCGCAGCGCATCGGCGAATCCCCGGCTGACCAGCAGGATGACGCGCTCGCCCTTGCGCTCGAGCAGTGCGTTGGTTGCAACCGTGGTGCCCATCTTTACGCACAGCACCCGCTCAGCCGGGATGGCGGCACCCGGCGCAACCCCCATCAGCTCCCGGATCCCCTGCAGGGCGGCGTCCGCGTAACGCTCCGGCGCCTCCGACAGCAGCTTGTGGCTGTGGTAGCCGCCCTCCGGGTCCCGTGCGACCACGTCCGTAAACGTGCCGCCACGATCGATCCAGAACTGCCATTGAGACATGGGGGCCCCCTTTGCCGCGAATCTCCGCGAGCTGCACTGGACCGGCGAGGCCTTTCCCCGGCAGTGGAGACGGCCATCGCGTGACTCACGAGTGGCGACGAGTATACTCGACGAGGTCGTCACCAGCCGCGAGCGATCATCCAATGACCCACCATGTTTTCCGTTACGGCGGCGACTTTGCAGACCTCATCATCCAGCGTGCCGAAGGCGCGAGCATGTACGGCCCCGACGGGCGCCAGGTGCTCGATTTCACGTCGGGCCAGATGAGCGGAATCCTCGGGCACTCTCACCCGGAAATCGTAGCGACCGTGCGCGACGCCATCGCAGAGCTCGATCACGTCCACAGTAGCCTCCTTTCCGAGCCCGTCCTGCGACTCACCGAGGCGCTCGCCGGCATCCTGCCCGAGTCGCTTTCGAAAGTGCTTCCACTCAGCACCGGCGGCGAATCCAACGAGGCCGCGTTACGGATGGCGAAGATGACCACCGGCGGCTTCGAGGTGGTGGGCTTCGACCGTTCCTGGCACGGCGTGACCGGCGGCGCCGGGTCCAGCACCTTCAACGGTGCCCGGCAGGGCTACGGCCCGACGTTGCCCGGCGCGCTCGCGCTGCCGACGCCCGATGCCTATCGGTCCCCGTTCGCGGCCAATGGTCATTACGACTGGAAGGAGGAGCTCGACTTTGGGTTTCAGATGCTGGACCGACAATCGGTGGGGCGCTACGCGGCGGTCATCGCCGAACCGATTCTGAGCTCGGCCGGGATCATCGAGCTACCGACCGGATACCTACAGGCGCTGAAGAACAAGTGCAGCGAACGCGACATGCTGCTGATCCTCGACGAGGCGCAGACCGGCCTCGGCCGCACCGGGGATCTCTTCGCGTTCGAGCACGAGGGCGTCGTACCCGACATCCTGACCCTGTCGAAGACCCTCGGTGCGGGTCTACCTCTGTCGGCGACGATCACGTCGGCGGAGATCGAGCAGCAGTGTTACGAGCAGGGCTATATTTTCTACACGACCCACGCGGCCGATCCACTACCTGCGTCCGTCGGTGCCAAGGTCGTCGAGATCATCGTCCGCGATGCCCTCACGGAGCGCGCACGGGAACTCGGCACCTACATGAAGGAGCTGCTGCTCGCGCTCAAGCAGCGCCACGAACACATCGGTGACGTCCGCGGGCGAGGACTGCTGCTCGGCGTCGAGCTGGTAGAAGACCGTCAGTCCAAGACACCCGCCCGCGAGCTCGGCTTCGAAGTGAGCAGACGTTGTCTGGAGCTCGGCGCGAGCCTGAATATCGGCCGGCGCTCCCTGGCCAACATCTTTCGCATCGCGCCGCCACTGACCGTGACCCACGAGCAGATCGATAGCGCCGTTTCGATCCTCGATCAGGCTTTAAGCGAGTGCACGGGCTGAAATACGTCAAAGTGAATTCACTCGTCCAGCCGATGCACCTCCGTATGGCAGCCGTCATCCAGTCGGAATGTCCGATAGCCGGCCGCCCTCGTGTCGAACGACTTCTCGGCGCGGACACCGAACTGCACGCAGGTCGAAGGCGTCGTATACACCGCCACCGCGCCGATCTGGCCTGCAAACTCCTGGTGCACGTGACCCGCACAGATCACTTTTATCTGCGGTGAGGCCTCGATGACATCGACGAGATCGGCAGCCCCGTCGAGTCCGATCTTGTCGAGCCAGTCGACGTTGATGGCAATGGGCGGATGATGAACGAAAAGCAGGGTCCGGCTGCTCGGATCCATCTTTAGCTGGTCTCTCAGCCACTGGAGCTGGTCAGCATCGACGCGCCCCTTGATCTCACCCGGGAGATGCGAATCGAGGCCAATAATTTTCCAGTCACCGGCCGACAGTACGAATGTGAGCGGCCCCCCGTCTTGTGAGAACAGATCGGGAAATGCCTTGCGCAAATTGGCGGGGTTATCATGGTTACCGGGGATGATTCGGCAACGCTCGAGCCAATCACCCAGCGCCTCGCGGAGCATGAGATAAGTTTCGAGCTCTTCGTCCTGGGCCAGATCGCCGGTGAGTATTAGATAGTCGAAATCGCCGTGCCGACGCTCGATTTGCCCCAATACGGCGCGAAGCGTCTTCCATGTCGATACCCCGGCCAGAACACCATCCGGATCCCGGTAAAGATGGGTGTCCGTGATCTGTACGATGCGAATGCTCATAGGAGGTAATTCCAGCAATTACCGCCCGGAATCCGCCCACCGTTACCAGGTCTACTTAAGCTGGACATTGCGCGTCGTGTTGTCGAGCCCGAGAGACTCGAGCACGTCTTCCGGAAACAGGTCATGTCGCGGCAAGCCGTCTTCCAAATGCAGCCAAGGCAATTCGTCTTTGGCAAACATGTGATGGCGTGGATTCAATTCGTCCGCCTGATCCAGCGCACCCGCCCAAGCAATTATCCATTTGTCCTGCTCGCTTTTCCGCCACGAAGCAACCGGGCTTCCGCAGTCCCGACAGAACGCGCGCACAAGGTCAGGTGTTGCAGCATAGGTTCCCGGATCGCCCGAAACCCACTCGAACTTGTCCGGTGGGAACACGACGAATGTTGCAAAGGCAGCACCTGACATCTTGCGGCAATTGATGCAGTGACAGCTTGCGACGTCCATGGGCTCCCCTTCGGCCCGAAACTTTACGGCACCGCAAAGGCATCCTCCGGTCCATTCCATCTCACCTCTCCTCTCCTTGTGCGAATAATCCAATCTCAGTGTAATAGTACGGTGTTTATTCGTCACATCAAGAACTTGCCACGATTTTCCTCACGCGTGAAATTTTGTAACAAGGCGTTGTGGCACCCGCACACTTCGGGCAGACTTGCGCAGGTCACAAAAACGCGCTACCGAGCCCATGGCCAAGACAGCACGAGACGCGAACGCCGCGAAGGCGCCCGACTGGCGCATCAAAGGCGACTGGTGGGACTTGTGCAACTGCGCCATTGGCTGTCCCTGCGTCTTCGGCGCCTACCCGACCCACGGCTTTTGCGAAGGCGTGCTGACTTGGTTGATCCGCGAGGGACATTACGGCGACGTCCGCCTCGACGGCGACTTGGCCATCGTGCTGATCATCCATTTCGAAGGCCATGCCCTGGAAAAGAACCGTGAGTTCGGATTCCTGATCGACGATCGTGCCGACGCCGGGCAGCGCGACGCCCTCGAGCGCATTTTCACCGGCAAGGTCGGCGGGGCCTTCGCCGCCTGGGCCGATCTCACCATCAGCCTGGACGGCGTCGAGTTCGTACCGATGACGGTTCGACACGACGCCGAGCACTGGCACGTCGAGGTGCCCGGGCTGGTCGATGGACTCGGCGGACCCTATCGTAAGTACATGGTGCCCGAGGACGACACCTGCCGCCTCTACAATGCGCCGCGCCCGGAGGTCGTACCGGGCTTTATCACTGTCGGACAGGCGAAGCGCAACCACGTCACCGGCGCCTTCGGCCGCAACTGGGATCTGGCCGAGCGCTCGGCCAAGCACATCGCCTTCGACCTGAGAGGCCCGAAGGCGTTCACCTGGCGCCGGCCCCTCACCAGGCAATGACGCACGCTCGCGTCTCGCGCGGGGTGTGAACCCGGACCCGCCGTCTCCGCCATACACTGCGCCGGCGCGCCGGGACCGGCTCGTTCTCGCCCTCGGGTTGGTGCTCGTCTCGGCCCTGGCCTGGCTCGCCACGGTCGAACAGGCCCGGCGGATGACGAACATGGATGCCGCGGGCGTGGCCACCGCCGGGCAGGCCTGGACACCCCTCGAGATCGGTCTCATCTTTGCCATGTGGACGATCATGATGGCGGCCATGATGCTGCCGGCCAGCTTCCCGATGGTCGCCGCGTTCGCCAATATCAATCACCGCCGCCGGCAGCGCGACGCGCCCTACGTGGCGACGGCGGTATTCGTCTGTGGCTATCTCGTCGCCTGGACCGGCTACTGCGCGCTCGCCACCAGCGTGCAGTGGGGCCTGCAGAGTCGCGGGCTGCTCTCGCCGATGATGGAAGCCACGTCGCCGGCCCTGACGGCCGCGCTGTTCCTGCTGGCGGGGTTGTATCAGCTGAGCCCACTCAAGGACGCCTGCCTGGCCCGCTGCCGCTCGCCCGCCGGATTCATCCTGGCGTATTGGCGGGATGGCGTACCTGGTGCTGTGCTGATGGGGCTCAGGCACGGCGCCTACTGCATCGGCTGTTGCGCGGGCCTGATGCTGCTGTTGTTCGCTGTCGCCGTCATGGATCTGAGGTGGGTCGTCGCGCTGGCGGTCCTGGTCACGGCCGAGAAGCTGCTCCCGCGCCCGGAACTGTGGCGCCGCGCCATCGCCGTCGTCCTCGTCCTGATCGGCCTCGCTCTCGGCGCGTCACTTGTGCTCCAGGGCTGATCGCCGCTCTCAGCGCTCTGCTGGCGGCCCTTTTTCGCTGTCCGGCGGCGCACCAACATACTCGAAGCTGGACCGAGCAACGATGTGGCGTGCGGCTGCCCGGTAGATAAGCATGGTGATAAAGACCGCCGCGCAGAGAATCAGGATGAGGATCGTGCCGGTCCACAGGACGCGATCGAATACGCCACCCATCATGGCCTCGCCGCCGGTGAGTCGCTCGGTGGACAACAGCAACGTATTGGCTTCTCGAATAGCGATGGTGAGTTCCTTGATGGCGTTCACGTAGCTGCTGATGTCGAAGGGCTCGGAATCCGCGTCGCCACCCTCAGAGCCCGAATCGAATCGCGCCATCAGCTTGTCGGCATTGATCAGCGCTTCGTTGATGCCGCTGGTGGTCTTCTGCAGGTCGAGTGTCAGCTTGTCGGCATCGGCGAGACCGGCGCGCACCTCGCTCACTGCCCCTGTCAAAATCTTCTGGCGGACATCCAGCTCGGCGAACAACGCCACGCGTTCGGTGGAAATCGACTCTCTCACGTCCTCGATGGTCGCGCGGCGTTCCGCAGCGAGCGCTTCACTCAGCTCGCGTATGGCCGCGCCGCGCTCGGTGGCAATCGCGCTGGCCATCTGCTCGATGCTCGCTTGTCGCTCGGCAGTCATCTGCCGTGGCAGCTTTTCCATGGAATCGGCAAAACGATCCAGGCTGCGGGTCATGCCCTGGGTTTGCGAGAGGGTTTCCCTGACCTCGGGCTCGACCGCCAGCTGGTAGAAAACTTTTTCGATCTGCCACTCGATTATCCAGGGTAGCCGCTGACTGTAGTGCATGGCGCGCTCGGCGAGCAGCAGCGCTTCGTCCACCGCTTTCTCGGCGCCGCTGGTATCGACCAGAAATCCACCGCCGCGCGCTTTGTCCACCAACGGCGACTTCGATCGCAGCGAAGCGAAGTCGCTGAAGCGGATGTAGGACACCACCTTGAGCTTGGGGTGCTTCGCCCTGAATTCGCGAATCAACCTGCGGACTTCGGCGGTTTGTTTCTCGCTCAGGTAGCCGCCAGCGACGCCCCAGATCTCCTTTTCCAGAACCCGCATGACGAAGAGGATACTATCGACCCCATCACCGTAGCGCTTCCGGGCCCAGTCTTCTTCGAACACCATTCGGTGCAGAGTCGCAAATACCATCATGTCGAGCAGGGTTGACTCGGGATTCGTGGACACGGCCAGCGCCTGCACGCTGGCGGTGACCACCAGCTTCAGGCCGTGCATGCGCAGGCGCAGCTCGGGATTCGCGGGATCCCGTTCCCGGACCTCCGAGGTGACCTGGGCGATACCGCTCATGTACTTGTCCGCGTAGGCGAACAGCAGCGATTGCAGCTTCGACAACTGGGTGGTGGGATCCTGGTCGTCGCCGGCGCCCTGCCCGTGGCCGGGGACCACCAGCAGCAGCGCGCAAAGCATCGCCAGCGCTGCTCGTGGGCGGACTACGGACAACGGGCGGATAAACCTAAGTCTGTTCAAATCAGCAATCTGCCGTGATGCAGCCATACTGGCACTTGCAGGCCCTGTCGCGGCCTTCTGCGGGCCGATCCCGGGTCATGTCTCCCCGTGGGGCGATCACATTACCGTATTTTCGGTGGCTTGGGGAATCGCCGGGCAGGGCCCAGCGTTCGATCGTCAGTGGCTGGCTGCGGATCCTTGAAGCAGTTCTTCCGCTTCTTTGAAATCGTGAGAGTCAGTTCCTTCGGTAAACCAATCGTGCACTTCCGCAAGCACGTCGACGACATGTTCTTCGCTTGGTGAATTCATCCAAGTTCGGCCAAGACAAATACCCGCCCGGAGCTCGAGTGATTTCGCATTCTGACGCCGAGCGATGTCGAGCGCTCGCTTCAGGCTGATTTCGGCATCTTCAGTGCGGCCCTCCCGCAGCTGAAGAACACCTCGCAGCCGATGCAGCTCGGCTAGGCAGAATTCTTGGTGGCCCCGCTCGGATAGCTCGATTGCATCATCCAGAATGCCGATGCCTTCGCCCGCTCTCCCAATCCTTTCGAACACTTCAGCCTTCAGGCCGAGAAAATAGGGAACCGCGAACAGATCCTCTTCCCGCCAGTTGTCCAGACCTTCCTGCAGGCGCGCGAGCCCACCCTCTCCCTCTCCATCGAGCGCCAGCGCCCAGCCGGACAGAATCGTCCCCCACGACAACCATTGCCTGATGCTATGCTCGGACGCTACGTGGATCGCGGCTTCGGCGATCTCCCGGACTAACGGCACGTCACGGTTGAATTGAGCAAGCGTTGCCTGATAGCACAACGCGAATGCCTTCGTGTGATCGTGGGACAGTGCTTCGGCGTCCGCCAGCGCTTTGTCCATCGTCGCTTGGGCGGTCGCTGGAAAACCGAGCATCCACAGGGCCTTGGCACCGTACAGTCTGCAGACCACCGACGGATCCGCGCCGTACACGTAGGCTAGGCCGTCGTGCTCAACAGGGTCGTAGAGGTCGATTCCGCGCTCCATATGAGTCCGCGTATCGTCGAAGTTGCCCATTGCGAAGGACACGGTAGCCATGACACGGTGCGCTTCCACCACGAGCGCCGAATCGCCTGTATCCTCGGCGAGTCCCAAGAGCTCTTCCCCGCGCTCGCGGGCCTCGCCCATCTCGGCGGCGAACAGGTACGAGTTCCACAGCCCCCGCAGCACGGGGAAACGATCGTGCATATCTCCCGTTTGCCCGCACAACGCCTCTGCAAGGGTATAGGTGTCCTTCACATCCCGGGCCCCGTATCCCATCGTGGTGATCAAGGCGGGCCCGAGATCCGTCAGAAACTCCAGCTCCAATTGCGTTCTGTCCGGCGTGTCGGGAAGCATGCGGACACTTTCGAGTCCGTGCCGCAGGTGCACGATGGATTCCGCATTGGCCGAGCGCTCGGCGGCACGCCGCCCGGCGGCGCGACAATACTTGGCGGCCTGCTCGTGATATCCGGCCTCACTGTAGTGATGCGCAAGAAGCTCGGGCTGAGCTTCCGCGGTGCCCGGCAAGCTTTCTTTCAGCAGCTCCGCCACATGATGATGATACTGCTGGCGCGTACGCTTCAACAAAGACTGGTATGCAGCATCTTGAATGAGTGCGTGCTTGAATACGTAACGGGCGCGACGGCCCCGGCCACGTTGATACAGCAATTCGTTGTCGACGAGCTGGTCGAGACCATCCTGAAGAACCGGCTCTTCGTGGGGTGCGAGGGAGTGCAACATCTCGTAAGCAAACTCGCGCCCGAGCACTGATCCGAGCTGCGCGATCTCGCGCACCGTCGGCACGCGATCCAGACGTGCCATCAGTGAGTCCTGCAGCGTTTCCGGAATGGCGAGATCGGAAAGCGACCCGGCGAGCGTATAGCGATCCCCCTCCTCGTGGAGGAATTCGGATTCGAGAATCGTCTTGGTCAACTCTTCGACATACAAAGGTACGCCGTCTGCCTTTGCGACGACGTGCTCGATGACCTCTGGCGGCACGGCTTTGCCGTCTGCTTGATATCCGATCAGAGCCTCGACTTCCGGTTGTTCCAACCGGTTGAGCGTTATCGGTGTCATGTGGGAGCGCATCGACCAGGGCGCCACGAGCTCCGGGCGATAGGTCAACACATTCAGCATCGATACGGTCGGCGATTGCTCGATGTAGAGCTCCAGCAACTCCAGCGTCGTGGGATCCGCCCAGTGCATGTCCTCCCACACGTGGAGAACGGGCGTTCGCTCGGCCACCTCCAGCAGCCATCCCGACAACGCATCGAATGTCTGCTCCCGCTTCTGCTGGGGACTCAGAACGAGTGCCGGGTAGCGCCCCTCCGGCAGCGGCAGCGACAGGAGCTCCGCATAAAGCGGCACGGCTTCCTGCGCGGGAAGACTCTGGTCCTCGAGTGCTTTTTCGAGCTTCTCGAGCCTCGCCTCCGGCTCGTCTTCCGGCTTCCAGCCGATCACGCGCTTCACGTGCTCGATGACCGGATAGAGGGTACTGTTAGAGTGGTAGGGCGAGCAGCGGGTCGCGACCCAGACGTAGTCCTGCCCCGATACGTGCTCGCGCAACGCTTCCAGCAGCCGCGACTTGCCAATTCCGGCTTCGCCCTGGATCAGAACCACCTGACCACGGCCTTCCTTGCTCGCCTCCCACGAGCGCACCAACAGACCCAGCTCCTCCTGCCGCCCCACGAGGGGCAATCCGCCTCCGACATGTCCTGCCTCGAAGTGACCTTCCACTTCGCGCTCGGACACGACGCGCCACGCTCTCACCGGCTCCGAGATCCCCTTCAGCTCATGCATACCGCGATCTTCGAGCTCGAAAATCTCACCCACGAGCCGCCGGGTCACCGGCCCAATCACGAGCTGGTTCGGTTGCGCGACCCCTTGTAACCGCGCCGCTAGATTGGGCGTCTCACCAACGACTGCCGCCTCTTCCGCCGCGCCCTCGCCAATGATGTCGCCAACCACCACCGGACCCGTGGTAACGCCGACGCGTACGGCCAGTTTCAACCCGTAGGCTTCGCCAACATCGGAATTGAGTGCCGCCATTGACCGCACGATCTCCAGCCCGGCGCGCGCCGCGCGCTCCGCATCCTCTTCGTGGGCCTGCGGATAGCCGAAATACACGAGCATGCCGTCGCCCATATAGCGGGCGATGAAACCCTGATAGCGCTCTATGGCTTCGCGGCACCGGTTCTGAAAGGCGGTGATGACCTCACGCAGGTCCTCGGGATCGAGGCTGGTCGAGAGCGCCGTCGAGCCCACGAGATCACAGAACATGACCGTGAGCTGGCGTCGCTCAGCGTCCGTGCGTGTGGATTCGGCTGGCTTCGGTGGTGGTGACTTTGGTTGCGCGGGGTGCGCAGGCGCGTTCGAGTCTTCGCGCCGCAAGCGAGAAGGTGTGCCGGGAGGTGCCCTGGCTTTCGTCGACGCAGTATCGCGAGATATGCCGGCCGGGGCATCCCCGTCGTCACCGATCCAGACCAGGATCTCTTCGTCTTCCTCGGAAGCGACGCGCCGGGTGTGAACCAACTCGAAACAGACGTCTTCCAGCAGCTCCTGATCCAGGCCGAATTCGCGTCGCAGGAACCGATGGGAGACACGCTGCTCGCGCTCGAGCAGCCAGGTGATTACTGCCAGAAGCTTCGAAAAGTCCATATTCCCCGTCTCCAGGGATAGGAGTTCGATTCAGGAATACTAACCGATCGGTACGCACGAAAGAAATCGGGCGCATCGTTCTACATGATTAACGAGACATCGTTCATGAATGCCCCCATGACCTTGTCAATGAAAAGCTGAAGCGGCTTATTGCGCCTCCGCGGGAACATTTCCTCGAAATTACTTTAACTTCACATCTGCCAGCGCGGAGTGTTCAGACGCTCCGAGTAGGACACGGAAATAGCCTGCACGGCTGATAACACTCGTCTTCAAAGAGCGCCGTCACTTACATTGAAATCGCCGTCGATAACAGCACAAAAACCAGCACCCATCGGCCATTTTGTGGACCACTCGACGCTCGCGGTGACAAATAGGCCTAAATCTACCCTGCCGGCCGACGATATATATAGGGAATACGGCTACTCCTGGCGAGACACCAGCGCGGCGAGACCCGATATGCCTAAGCAAGCCCACCACAATCGGCCAACCAAGCCCTCGACCGGCCCGGTCACCTGCGTGCAATCCAACGTCGTGAAACGCTTTCAGGCGGCACGGGCCCGAATCGAACCGCGGATGTTGGCGGCGGCGCGCCATTTCAAGAATTTCGTTACGCTCGCCAATGACCTCCCATCTCATGTGCCGTGGGACTACAACGTCAACGGATTCGGCGCCCTGCAAACGGACAATGCCCGGGACTTTTCCATTGAAATCGACGACTGGGATCGACCCGAGAAAGTAACCGTGTCTTTCTATCGCCACGGTCCGGCCGACCTGTCGGCACTTCCCACCTCGAGCCAGGCCTACGCTGCGCTGATGGACTGCCTGCCCGGGTACGGCCTCAAGTTTACCGGCTCCACCGCCGGGAACCTCAGCAAAATTGCCGTCAAGCCCTTCGTGCCCGTGGAGTTTCGCCTCGTTGTGGACATCCCGGGGGTTGCTATCCGAATTTTCCTGCGCAACGTCGAAGACCTCGGCGTCTTCCACTATGCGTTCAATCCCGAGGATGTGGACGTCAAGTTCATGGCGGCCGTCGATGCGTTGCTGCTGCATCAGCCCGGTGACTTCAACGGAATCGCCCTCAAAGCCCTCGGCGACGGACGCACGGAACTGTAGCGCTACCCAATTTGCCTGCGCGGGGTCGTCACGGTGTCGTGATGCTGAACTCGTACTCGTAGCTGCCCTGGTTTCCCGCCGAGTACTTGCGCTTGATGCTTCCCTTACCCGTGGCACCCGTCCATTTACCGCTGCCGCCGATGATCTCGACGCTGCCGCTCTTGTCGCGCATGACGCCCTTGACATCGAAGCCGTCGTCCCCGGTTTCCGTGAACGTGCAGTAGACATCGCCGGAGTAGCTGCCTTCGACCGTGAGATAACCGAGGCCAGCGCAATCCCCGAAAATGAAGCCCGACGCGCTGGGATTTATGGTCGCCACGACGTTGTTGGAGAGTTGAACGGCCGCGCCGCCATTCGCCAGAGGCAGCACCGCTCGCATCACTTCATAGGTCCCCATTCCTTTGTAAGTAACGGTCTCTCCCGCAGAGACCGCCGAGGACATCAGCATAACGGCCGCACTTGCCAGCACCGCGCCTTTCGTCATTCGTCTCATGGATGCACCCTCCATCCAAACACTCGCCACGGCGCTTCGCCGGACGCGCTCATTGCACCTGATAATTGCGTGCCGACATGCAGGCACTGTATGCCCGCGTATAAGCATCCATGCCGGCTGCCCGCTGCTGCTGCGCCTGCTGCTGCGCTTGCTCCTGCTGCTGGCGCTGCTGGGCTTCCCACTGGGCTTTCTCCTGCTGCTTTCGACCACGCCGCATGGAGCCGCCGAGGGCCCCGACACCGGCTCCGATGGCGGCGCCTTTGCCGGCATCGCCGGCGATGGCGCCACCCACCGCGCCTAACGCTGCACCGCGCGCGGCGCCGCCCACCGCGCCGCCGGAGCTATCGGGCGGCGGAGCCGTCTGCTGGGCCACCTGTGGCTGCTGCTGGGGCACCGTGGGGTCGAACCCGCTCTGCTGCACCGACCATTGGTGGCACTCGAATTGATCCTTGCTCTGCTGTTGCTGATCCTGTCCCCCTGTCGGGTAGGCGAACACACCGCCCCCGATCTGGGCAGCCGCATCCTCAGCGGGGTGCAGAGCGAGTGTTGCTGTCAGCACGCATAAAGCGCCGCGTCGCATCAGCTTCACGGTCATCATGATGTCCTCCGAACACGCGCGATGCCGCGCCTGGACTCGAGAGCTACTATACAAGAGTCGGCGATTGGCGACGCCCTGTTCTCAAGGACGGTGGCGCTGCTTATACTGTTACCCGACCGGGTCAGCCGACGTGGGATAAATCGGCAGAGGGGTGTCAGTGGGGGATTCCGCAATTCGCTTCCGTGTCAGTCCCAGTTGGCCGACAGGATTGCTCGCCACATTCCTGGTGCTGTGCAATGGATTCGCCTCCAACGCCGCCGCGGCCGACGCCGAGGAAAGCAGCTCTCCAACGTCGCTCTTCGGATCGAAATATACCATTGCCCTCGGCGGGTTCTTCCCGAAAATCGATGCCACATTCTCGCTGAATCCGTCCAGAGGTGGGTCGGGGCAGGATGTCAACTTCGAGGACGACTTGGGTATGGACGAGACCGCTACCTCGCTGTGGATTGCCTTCACTTGGCGATTCCAGCCCCGCCACCAGCTTCAGGTAGAGTGGTTCCAGCTGGGCCGTAGTGGCACGACCTCCGCGGGAAGAGAGTTCACGATTGGAGATACGACCGTATTCGCCGGAGCCGGCCTGTCGAGCAAGATGGATCTGGATCTGGGGCGTATCACCTATGGCTATTCGATCCTTCGGGATGACAAGTTCGACCTGTCCTTTCTGGCTGGCGCGCATGTCGCGACGACCAAAGTGACGGTTACGGCCGGTGGCGCAATCGCCGTCGATGGTGTTCCCGTGGTCGGCGGTTCGTCTACAGAGTCGACCAGCACCTTTACCTTTCCATTGCCCCACCTCGGCGGACAATTCAGCTACAAGTTTTCACCCAGATGGACGGCGCAGATCACCGTGCTGGCATTCGCGCTGGATGTGAATGAATACAGTGGCTCCCTCCTCGAAGTCGACGGCACGGCGGCGTACCAGTTGAGCAAGCACTTCGGGATCGGGGCTGGACTCAAGTACTTCAATCTGAATCTGCAGGCGCAGAAATCCGGAGGAGGTGCCGAATTCAATTACCAGTTCTTCGGGCCAGCGGTATTCGGATACGCTACGTTCTAGGCTTCCGCCTGCCGGCAGCGCCGGAAAGTCAAAGAGGGTTCAAAAATCGTGTAACCCATTGCTCTTATTGGCGGAGAGGGAGGGATTCGAACCCCCGGGACCTTTCGGACCAACGGTTTTCAAGTTCGGTGGGAACCATATCAGCGTGTCCGTCCTATACCCTGTAGTCCATTAATTCAGTGAGTTACAGACTGCGCTTGTCCGCCCTATCCGTCTGATACCGCCCTCTGCCCACGCGTATGTGGGCAATTTGGTGGGCAAATTCTACCCGCTATACCGGCCCTCGTGGACCTCGCCACCCTTACCACCGAAGTCGCCGAGCTCGACCAGGACGCGTGCAAAGCGAAGCGCATCGCGGAGCCCTGCCGGGCCGCGGCCGGCGAGCGGCTGCTCACCATCCGCAAGGCACTCGGGCCGAAGCGCTGGCCGTCCTGACTGAATAGCGAGTGCCCGATTGCGAAGGCGATCGTCGGGGGGTGCATCAAGGCCGCGCAGAAGCGGCAAGAGATGGCGAAGTACGAATCCTGGCGAGACTGACTCGCCTCACCTCGGCGGGCTCTCGGCCTACAACCGCACCGCCCTCAACCGACAGACACGGCTAGGCCGGAACGTCATCCTTGCCGTCGTCGCCATCTGGCAGTCGGTGAGCACGACCGAGGGCCTCGGGAGACTGGTGGAGCTTCAACAGCAGGAAGTCGAACTCGTGAAAGGGCAGTCGGCCGCAGAGCAGACGTGAAAAAGGCCGCCAGCGGTCCAAGGGGGGTGGGCATGGCGGCCAAAGGGAGGAGGGTCAGTCGGTGGGGTCGCTCAAGGCACGTTCAGCACGTACAAAGGCCAAGTAGCTGTCGCTGATGGTCTTGACGCGCTGGGCCAGTGCCAGTGCCTCGCGATGAGCCTCACGGGCCTGGACGGTCTTGGCGAATAGCTCAGCAAGGCGAATGTCATCATCGCCGATGGGCTCGGCACGGTCTGGGTGCGCCGGCTGGGGGTCGGTCGTTTCACGCATCTGATCGACGCCGTCCACCAGACCCACGGCTCCGAGGCGGATGCCGGGATCTTCACTAGATATTGTAGTCAAAAACCTCGGGGATACAACATCTAGGTATTTACGGAGCTTTGCAGATAGCAAAAAAATGTGCGCCTCGGGCGCGGGGGATTGCACACTGCGCGAGGTAAACCGCCGCTCGGGCAATTTGACAAACCCCAGCAGCAGGCGCATATAGTTTCGGCACAACGACAAGAACAGAGGGGAGGGAGCGAAAGGTCCCGAAGCCGAAGCACGGCGGTTCTTCAAGCCGACCGATGCCCTGAGAACGGCGCTCCCGTCAAGGCCAAGCTTTAGCGGGCCCGGAGCTGCTGCCTCCGAGGCCCGTTTTCATTTGGTGCTAAAGGCCGGGCCAGAGGGGGGCGGCTCTCGGCCTACAAGGCCACTGCTCTTGTTCGACAGACACGGCCAAGTAGATAAGTGATCATTTGATCGCCCGGCCCCCTGCGCCACTCCCAAGGCGGTATTGGATTCGGGTCAAGTTTCACCAGGTGGCCCTAGCCCATGCTCCGCGCACGGGCATTCACCGGGCTTCCATTCACGGGCCAGTTAGTCGAACTAATTGCTGAGAATGAAGTTAATGATTACGCTTAGCGCTCGTTCGTCGCCGTCCGAATCCACTGCAACGGAAGTCAATAGTCCGGAATACGTAATAGGTGGCTGGTCTCCGGCGCGGAAGACATAGAATCGGCGAACAGGGCCGATATGACGGGCTAACCAGAAGTTTCTTTTGTAGGTGAGTACCAGGATGCCCCCAAAAGGTTCGATGCGCGAGGACTCCGCGATCGTGATTTCGACAGGGACCGCGCTGAACGTTCCTAGCGGTACCGTAACAGATGTGCTCGGTAAGACACGCGCAGTACTTTCATAGCTCCCACCGCGAGTTGCGCCATTGCTGAAAGTTACCCCAAAGCTTCCGGAGGAACTGACAGATTCTCCCTCGGCAAACTGGACACCAAGTATATCGATTGGCGGGCTGAACACATGCTGGGTGTTTCCCTCATCGAATCGGTGCAAACGCAGCCCAGCGTTGTCGTTCGTGTAAAATTCGCGGCTCTCGCCAAAGCCCTTCAACTCAACCTGGCGTGTTGGGATTGTTCCGTCGAGAACGGTCGCGCTCCCGGCTCGAACTGGTTCTGTGCTGCCTCCAGTTACTGTTACCTGGTACTCCCAATGATCACCCGTTGCTAGCGGAAAGTACTCCGACGTCTCAAACGCGATGCTAGTCGTGGAGTAGCCTCCAGTCACGGCAAATGATACCCCGAGGCCGAATAAAGCAAAGCAGCCGTGAAGACGTGGTGATAATCCCCTCGCAACCGCGCCCGCTTCGGCGAGGCGTGGGGCTACCCGAGGAAACCTCGATTCACCGATATCGGAGTTCATAGGAAAAGCACCACGACTTCGACTGCGATAATCGTCTGTAAGAAGCCATCGGCGTGGTAATGCCAGCGTCCCTTTAGCTGCAGGCCGGTAGTGAGAATTCTACCTCAGATGAAAGCAATCCCCACAAACTACGCGCCCGCGCCGTCCAATTTGGACACGGTCAATGGTTCCCCTACCCACGTGATCGGGTACAGTTCAGCTAGCGATGTGTCGGTAACAGTGATGCGTTGTTAGAATGAATTTTCTAAAACAAACCTTTGGGAGGAGCATTCATGGCTAAGCATCAATGGCATATAGAAGGGAAGTGGTTAGAGTATTGCAGCTGCGATTTCGGGTGTCCTTGTGAGTCGATGGCTGATCCGACACAAGGGTATTGCACCGGAGCTGTGGCCTTTAGGATCGAAAAGGGGCACTTAGACGATGTATCGCTAGATGGCCTTGTTGTTGCGGCGACGTTCTATTTCCCAAGGGCAATTCATCATGGCCAAGGCCAGATGCAACCAATCCTGGAGGCGAAAACGACCCAAGAGCAACAGGATGCCATTTTTTACATCATGTCGGGTGAAGATCAGCCGGTTGGAACGATGTTCCAAATATTTAGTGTGATAGTCGAAACTATTCATGACCCGGCATTCCTGGATTTGGAGTTTGATTGGGACATGGATGCCAGGCGGGGTCGTTTGATTGCTCCTGGCGTAGTACGCGCCTCGACTGAACCTATTCGCAATCCAGTCACGGATGAGGAGCATCGTATTCTTACTGTGTTACCAGATGGTTGGGTTTTTTATGAAGCAGAAGTCGGGTGCGGTACGACAAAGGGAATCGGTAAAATTAAGTTTGACTTGACACAATCACACAGTTCATTGGCCCACTTTGCCTGGGATAACGACGGTATGGCACTTAGCTATGATGAGTTCAGGAAAGGTAAGGCGACAGGCTGAAAGTACACTGATTGCACCAAAGCGCGCTTTGATGACCTAGAAAACGGCGAGTACTGGACTGTATCAGCTGTATGACCGCAACGGGTCGCCGGCCCGAAGAGATTCACGGCCACACCGCTGGGGTGCTTCATGACGACAGGGTGTCCCTTATCGAATCCTGCATCTTGCAGTAACTCGAAGCCCAGATCCGCGTAAAAGGATACCGAGCGCGCCTTGTCTCCCACTCGAATGCCCACATGGTTGACGGATTCGATATTCAGCACCGGAATTGCTCCCCACTAAGACAGAAACTCACCTTGTAAGCGAGTCGCTAAGTGGCATTTGTCAGTGTGGAAGACCACAGGTCCCTTGCCATGCATACTGCCGATTCCCGGCCACCGTAGTATCCACGCACACGTTTGACACGGCAATATCCGAGCGATTCATAGAATGTCCGCGCCGCCTCATTACCGGCCCGAACTTCCAGATAGACCACCGAGATTCCCGCAGTGAGAGCCGATTGTTCCATCCAGGAAATCAATTTCCGGCCAATACCGGAGCGCCGATACTTCGGCATGACCGCCAGAAGGTCCAAGTGCGCCTCGTCGACTCCGAATCGCATGATGGCAAAGGCCACGAGACGTTCTCCGCATTGCGCTACCAGAACGACACTTTCCGGTGACCGAATGTGCCAGGCGATGCGAGATGGGATCCACGACCAACCCAGGCCCATCTCGACGAGTTCCCGCGACATCGCCGCAAGCCGCGGCGCATCGACCACGGACGCCAGCCTCAACGCGATCTCGTCGGAACCCGGCATGTCGGTTGCCCCCCTGTCACGATAGTCTAACAGTGCCTTGCTAGACTTGTCTCTGAAGCTCCATACCTCTGACACATGACGCCCACAATCGCCTCGCCCGCGTCGTTCAGCTCTGGCAGGAAATCGAGACCCGTTTTTGGCTCGACATCGCCCACGCTGCAAATGATGTCGGGCCTGCCTTAGCGCGATTTGGTAGCTTGGTGCAGGTTTGCACCAAGCTGCACCAGGCTGAGGTAGTCGGTGACGCGGGGAGTGAGGGAAGGCAACGAGGGCAGGTCAATCACCTCCAGAAGCGACGGTGTCTCGTTCAGGATTGACTGCCTGAAGAGACGAGGCACTCCCGGCGGTCCACCCTCGTTGCCTTGTAAGGATACTAAATAATCGCACAATCCGCTGCGCCAGTGGTCAGCTATTGCCAGACGGTTCCCAGTACGTGGACAAGCCCACCAAGTAGCTCTGAGGCCGTCTGTCGGTCTAGAGCACGTCCGGTGTAGGCGCAGGGCTAATGCAGGCATCGCCGCGGAATCCCCAGGCCCGCCGAGCCCGTTATCTCCTCTCAATCGACCTTGACGTCGGGAGTGGTGGTGAATTTCCCCGTTGCGCTGGCACCACGGGAGGTCAAATCTACCAGGAATGTAAGAACGTAGATAATTGCACCGACAACCAAACCAGCCATTGCCAGCTTGAACATGTCCTTGGGCTTCCAGTAAATGAGAGCCCCGATCACGAATGCGATGAAAACCGCCCAGAGAGTATGGTCACGGAAAAAACTTACTCCGCTCTCAACCAAATAATCAATATCCATCGACTCATCAACACCAAATCTTCTTCGGGTGCCCTGGCAGACAATGAGAACGACCTCCACCTTCTTCTTCGGTCATAGGCTTAAACTTCACTTCGCTAGACATTATCTCAAGCTCAAATCCAAATATGTCGCCAAGGAAAAATTCGCTCAGTAGCAGGGCAGCGGCTAACACAGCGCCAATTGACATCATCGACTAATTTCCGTTTTGGAGTCGTGCATCTAAATCAATATCGGCCGTAGCTTGAGCGACTATAGAGGGGGGCGGCCCTGCGAGGGCTGGTAGTTTTATGGGTTGAATAGAAAACCCCGCCTAGCTTCCACCAGGCGAGCCCTCAGCCTACAAACGCACCGCCCTCAACCGACAGACGCGACCAGGCAGGCAAGCGATCATCTGATTGCTCCGTCCCCGCTGCCGGTCTCCCGCAGTCCCTCCTTCCGTTGGGCAGTGGTGGGTGGGGCTATTCGGACTGCATCTGGGAGTCAGTAATGGCTTTCACAAAATACGCCCACGCGGCCTCAGTCAGAAAGGTCAAGCAGATGCTTTTGTTATCTAATTGCCTCCGAACATAAAATAATAGGCCGCGAGTGGTGAGACGATAAGAACCAAAAAAAGAAACAAAGGCACGATGATTCGGAACGTCCAATACAAGACCAAAATCCACACCGTCCCGAGCGCATCCACCGTCCGCTCAAAAATCTCATTCCAAACCAACCTCTCCTTTGCTGCTTTAGTCATCGTATGACTTTATGTATGTATTGGAAGTTGTACGTCGCCAGAACATTTCGGACAAAGGGCGCTCGGCCTACAAGCGCACCGCCCTCAACCGACAGACTCCAGCACGCTGCTCGAGCATCATTCCAATGCCCTGCCCCGCCGCGAGTCTGCTGGTACTCTCCCTCCTTTTCAGCGGTGTGCGGGGTGTTTATTTCTTCGCCGCCGGCCATCAGTCGGAGTTCAACCGACTAGAGAAATACCACAACCCGCCACCGATGCCGAAGCCCCCGAAGAAAATGACTGCGAAATCCACTACCGCCCAGCCCCAACCGGCCCACATGTCGAATCCGGGCAGCAATCCTCGAAGTAACGAGGGCGTCTCGGTCAATGGGCGTCCCCACCCATCGGTTATAATATTAACGACACCGTCTGCACCGTGGACTCCAATAACGAAAAACGCGAAGTAACAGTAGTGGATGACAGCCGCCGCAACGGCTAGCGTTCCTAGTCGCAAGGCAATTACCGCCAGAGTTTTCATAACATTCGCGTGCTTTGAGCGGGCGTGGCCGAGCTATTGTCAGACGGTTCCCGATACGCGGACTCCGTAGCTGAGTTTTCGGCCGTGACTGCGTGTCGCCTAGTCGTTCCCGGACGTCTCGGGAAGTGGGAGGATTGAAAGCTGGGAGACGTGGAAATAGCGCACTATCTCAGATGCTCGCGGTCTATCTCCCGCATGTTTTCTCTTTGGTCGCCTTCCACGAGGACACTGGAATCACTCCACCGTCCTCCACGGTGCCATTCGATGAAGATAACATCTTGGGCGTCTATTGATTTCTCAAAGAATTCAAAACACCGCTCCCCTTTGCCGTCATTGTACGTTCTACAGTATTCATCCGATTCTTTCTTGATTCGCCATGTTCCCGTTTTCTTTCCCCTTTCGCTAGTCTGTATCACGTCATTGCCGCCCGGATACCAGAGCGAATAGCGCATTTCAGCATCGTAGCCAACAATCGTATTGCCCGGGAGAATCTTCTGAATCTTGTCCCCATTGACTCTGACCATGGTTTCTCCAGCGAGCGTTGCAAGAGATACCGACATTATTGCCGCCACTATCGTAGCGGCACGGAGTGTCATGCTCGAATTCATGGGCGCCTCCTCCGATTGAATTCTCGTGTGAACCCGGGCAGCCATCATGACTCAGAGGCCGTTTGTCAGTCTAGAGCACGTCCGTTGTAGGCGCGGGGCTAATGCAGGCGTCGCCTTGCGAAACCCAGTCCCGCTAAGCCAAGGCCCAGGAGTAGGATGGTGGTGGGCTCAAAAGCTGCAACAGGATCTGCACGGGCAATCACTGTCCGTCCATCTGCCAATGTCGCCGTGAATGCTATCTGGCCGAGTTCGTTTAGTGCAGGCGATGAAAACAGCAGGCTGGCAACAGTAGAGCCAAAAAGGTCACCACCCGTACGTATTACCACGTCGCCAGTCAAATCTGGTCCGGTGAAGATGCCTGCGCCACCAACATCGAGGTGAGCAATAAACGCCACCACCTCCGAGTCGTTTAGCGCCGGTCCGGCGGCGAAGCTGCTGATCCCCCCGCTACTGTCGGCGATAGTTGTTATCCCGCCTAGGGCTTTTACAAAAATGCCTGCACCACCAGCATCAAGAGACGCCAGGAAAGCTACATCTCCTGAATCGTTAATTGCTGGTCCTGCTCCAAATCCAGAAAATATCCCAGACGTATCCACGACCGTGGAAATTGCCCCGCCATCCCCACTGAAAATCCCCGAAGGGCCACCGAATTGGAGGGCACTGAATGAAACCGTACCAGTATTGTTCAGCGAGAAATCACCCAAAACAGTAAATGGGCTAGTCGGATCGGCATCTCGATCTGTCGCGATCGTCGTTTGTGATCCTCCTTGAATGACAGAGATTGCAGCGCTGTCTTTGAATGCAATCGCATCATTGTCATTAAACTTCGGCCCACCAATGCCGAGCTGAGAACTACTTCCCACCAATACCGAGGTTAAGGGACCCCCATCTCCGGCAAGGATTTCCCTGCCAGCAGGCCCTCCAACGTTTGATGTGAAAGCTACTCGACCTGAATTATTAATGGATGGCTGGCCAGAAAGGCTACTCAATTCGGCTATTGTGGTGACACTACTTCCGTCGCCCTTGTGGACACCAAGGCCGGTTGAGCCACTTCGCCCAGACTTGGGCGTCAACGCGCGTCACGGCTCCACTTCCTCCGTTGCTGTCTCGTCTACGAATCCGCCTGCCGTCAACATCGCTCGCGTTGCGGAGTTGACGGCTTGGCGCACGGGATCGAGGTTCAGGCGGGCGTAGATGGCCGTGGTGGAAACGTTCTTGTGGCCGAGGGTTTTGCCAATGATGGAGAGGCTCGCGCCGTCAGCGGCCTGCCAGGAGCCAAGGGTACGACGCAAATCGTGAATCCGAAGGTCTTGGATCTCGGCCCGCTCGAGAAGCACCTTCCAGGCTCGCTTGGGCTCCACCAAGTGCCCACTCTCCCCGTGGCTAGGGAACACCCAATCACTGGTTGAGTGCTCCTTGCGGTGGCGCAGGATGGTGACGGCCTCCGGTGATAGGGGCACCGTATGGCGATCGCCGGTCTTGGTTACCGGTATCTCCCAAGTGGCGCGCTTCAGGTGGACT
>Ga0255058_10000097_pt1 | contig 50799 bp, 44 predicted proteins | sample Cases_109_9_MG_FD_188637 | JGI IMG/M metagenome (GOLD analysis project Ga0255058, IMG submission 188637) | Seawater microbial communities from Amundsen Gulf, Northwest Territories, Canada - Cases_109_9 | ecosystem: Environmental > Aquatic > Marine > Gulf | place: Canada: Northwest Territories...
AGCGGTATTTGAGGCGCAGCTCTTCGTTCGCGTGCTCGTCGTGATGGAACGGCGGTGTTACCGAATCGTTGAGTGTGGTCAGGTCCATAGCCAGCACTTCGACCTGCCCAGTCGCCATGTTGGGATTGACGGTGCCTTCCGGGCGAGCGCGGACCTTGCCTTTGACCGCCAGCACGAACTCGCCGCGAATACGTTCCGCCTCGGCGAAGATTTCCGCACGATCAGGATCAAACACAACCTGCAGCAGGCCTTCACGGTCGCGCAGATCGATGAAAATAACGCCGCCATGGTCACGCCGGCGATGCACCCAGCCGGCAACCGAGATCTCCTCCCCTATCAGGCTTTCGTCAACTTGTCCGCAATAGTGGCTGCGCATGTTAGTACTCCGTGAAGGAAATATTGATGGTTTCGGCGAGTTGTAAAACGGTTGGCCGCCAGGCGCGCCTCGCCGGGTATGGCGAGCCCTTTGCAGCAAGCGCGCAATATCGGGGACTGTGCCGGCAGGGACTGTACCCTCTTTCTTTTCTCTTTTCGCTTATTTATCGGCAGCTTCGTCAATCTCGTCGGGCGGCAGCTTGAGTGGCAGCTCGCCAATCCGGTCCCTGCGCCAGGTTGGTACGACAACGCCGAGCGAGATGATCATTTTTAGCGCCTCGTCGACTTCCATATCCAGCTCGATAACGTCTTTCCTGGGCACGATGATGATGAACCCGGAAGTCGGATTGGGCGTGGTCGGTACGAAGGTGCAGACGATCTCCTCCCCGGTGCGCCCCTGCACCTCGCCGAGTTGGGTGGCGGTCTGAAATGCGAGGCTGAAAAGTCCTTTGCGCGGATACTCGATCAGCAATACTTTCTTGAACGACTGCCCCGAATCCGAAAATACGATCTCGGTAAAGTTCTTGGCCGCCGAATACACTGAGCGCACCACCGGTATCCGCTCCAGCATGGATTCCCACAGCGAGACCATGCCGCGGCCGAGAAAATTGGTCGCCAGCAGACCGGTCAGCAACAATACCAGCATCGTCAGCACCAGCCCCAGGCCGGGAATGGCAAACCCGAGCCATTCTTCCGGCCGGTATTGCTGCGGCACCAGCACCATGCTCTTGTCCATCAACCCGATCAGAATACGCAACAGGAAGATTGTGACGCCCAGCGGCAGCCACACCAGGATGCCGGCAACAAGATAGCGACGCAGTCGTTTCATTCAGCAATGCCTCCGATCAAGTATTACTTGGGATCCGGTTTACTGCTCGATTTCTTCTCTGCCTCTTTGACGGGGCCGGCCTTCTTGCTCCCTGCATCCGTCTTCGGCTGTTCCGACTTGCCCTCGCCCTTGTCGCTTTTCGCAGGTTCCGCGTCGCCGCTGGATAAATTGCGCTGGTTATCCTTCTTGAAGTCCGTCTCGTACCAGCCCTGGCCCTTCAGCCGGAATCGCGGCGCCGACAGCAGGCGCTTCAGTTGCGGTTGGCCGCATTCGGGGCAATCCACTAGCGGATCGTCGCTCATTTTTTGCAGCGCATCCAGCGTATGGCCACATTTCTTACAGGCATACTCGTAGATCGGCATGCAAATATCTCCAGTTTCAAGAGCGCCGGGACCCGGACGGGTCCTCAGTGTGGCGCATTATAGTGCCTTTACGCTGCGTTCTGAAACTCCAGGTGATCCGCGTCAAGGGCAACCTCGATCGTGTCCCCGGGCCCGAATCTGCCTTGCAGGATTTCCTGCGCCAGTGGATTTTCGACCTGCTGCTGGATGGCCCGCTTCAACGGGCGCGCGCCATACACCGGGTCGAACCCGGCTTCGGCAAGCCGGTCCCGGGCGGCATCTGACAGGACGATCTTCATATCACGCTCCGCCAGCCTGTCTTGCAGGTAGCCAAGCTGTATATCGACGATCTTGCGGATGTGTTCCAGCCCAAGCGGATGGAATACCACCACATCATCCACGCGGTTGATGAATTCCGGACGGAAATGCTGCGACACGATTTCCATGACCGAAGACTTCATCTGCTCGTAGTTATCTTCTCCAGCCAACTCCTGGATTCTTTGTGAGCCGAGATTGGAGGTCATGATGATGACCGCATTGCGGAAGTCAACCGTGCGGCCGTGCCCGTCGGTGAGGCGGCCGTCATCGAGCACCTGCAGCAGCACGTTGAATACATCCGGATGCGCTTTCTCGATCTCATCCAGCAGGATGACCGAGTACGGCCGCCGGCGCACAGCTTCGGTCAGGTAACCGCCTTCCTCGTAACCCACATACCCCGGAGGTGCGCCGATCATGCGTGCCACCGAGTGCTTTTCCATGAACTCGGACATGTCCAGCCGCACCATCGCATCGTCGGTGTCAAACAGAAAACTGGCCAGCGCTTTGGTCAACTCGGTCTTGCCGACGCCGGTGGGTCCGAGAAACAGGAATGAGCCGATCGGCCGCTTCGGGTCCGACAGGCCAGCGCGCGAGCGCCGGATGGCGTCGGCCACAGCGACAACCGCCTCGTCCTGGCCCACGACCCGCTCCTGCACGACCGCTTCCATTTGAAGTAGCTTGTCTTTTTCGCCCTCCAGCATTTTGGATACCGGGATGCCGGTCCACTTGGAGACGATTTCAGCGACTTCTTCCTCCGTCACATTGTTGCGCACCAGAGTTGTTTCCCGGGTCTCGGCCTGCAGCGCATCTTCCAGCTGTTTTTCCAACTCGGGAATGCGCCCATACTGCAGCTCCGACATGCGTGCCAGATCATTGGCCCGGTGCGCGGTCTCAAATTCCAGGCGCGCCCGCTCGAGTTCTTCCTTGATATGTGTAGTGCCCTGCATTGCCGCTTTTTCCGCTTTCCAGATGTCCTCGAGATCCGCGAACTGTCTCTCCAGATCGGCCAGCTGTTCTTCCAGGTCGCCAAGGCGTTTTTTCGACGCTTCATCAGATTCCTTTTTCAAGGCTTCGCGCTCGATCTTCAACTGGATGATGCGACGTTCCAGTTTGTCCATCGCCTCCGGCTTGGAATCGATTTCGATGCGAATACGCGATGCTGCTTCGTCGACCAGATCGATGGCCTTGTCCGGCAACTGACGATCGCTGATATAACGGTGCGACAAGGTTGCCGCAGCGACGATCGCGGGATCGGTGATCTCCACGCCGTGATGCACTTCGTAGCGCTCTTTCAGGCCGCGCAGAATCGCGATCGTGTCCTCCACCGTCGGTTCGACGATCAGGACTTTCTGGAAACGCCGTTCCAGCGCGGCATCTTTTTCCAGGTACTTCCGATATTCATCCAGGGTAGTCGCACCGACGCAATGCAGCTCGCCACGTGCCAGCGCAGGTTTCAGCATATTGCCCGCATCCATCGAACCTTCCGCCTTGCCGGCACCAACCATCGTGTGCAGTTCATCGATAAACAGGATGATCTGACCTTCCTGTTTTGCAAGATCGTTCAGGACCGCTTTCAGCCGCTCTTCGAACTCACCACGAAATTTGGCGCCCGCGATCAGGGCGCCCAAGTCAAGTGACAGGATTCGCTTGTTGCGCAGACCTTCGGGAATTTCGTTGTTTACGATGCGTTGTGCCAAACCTTCGATAATCGCAGTCTTGCCCACGCCCGGCTCGCCGATCAGCACCGGATTATTTTTGGTTCGACGCTGCAGAATCTGGATCGTACGACGAATTTCGTCATCTCGTCCAATGATGGGATCGAGTTTGCCCTGCTCAGCCCGCTCAGTCAGATCGATGGTGTACTTCTCCAGTGCCTGCCGCGTGTCTTCAGCATTCGGATCATTCACCTGCTGACCGCCGCGCAACTCGTCGATCGCTTTCTCCACCGCGCCACGCACCGCGCCTGCCTGCTGTAATATCGAGCGCAGCGGCGATTTGTCATCAAGCGCCGCGAGCACGAAAAGCTCGCTGGAGATGTACTGATCGTCCCTTTTCTGTGCCAGCTTATCGGTCAGGTTGAAGAGCTTGGCCATGTCGTTGCCGATGTGTACCTCGCCGCCGGCGCCCTCGACCTTCGGCAGCCGGTCAAGCATTTCTCCCAGCTGCGAGCGCAACAGATTGACGTTGACACCCGACTTGGTCAGCAGTCCACGCACGCCGCTTCCCTGCTGGTCGAGCAGTGCCACCATGACATGTGCAGGCTCAATAAACTGGTGATCCTGACCGACAGCCAGCGACTGCGCATCGGCCAGCGCCATCTGAAACTTGCTCGTCAGTTTGTCCATTCGCATTGTCTGAGAGCCTCACGGAGAAGAAGAATGTGAGCAATAAATTGCGCCGGATCCCCAGTTTTCAAGCGCTTTTGCGGAAAATGAACGTCGCCATGCGGCCGCACGGCCCATCGCGCCGGTAGGAAAAAAAGCATGCTGGCTCGGCAAAAGTGCAGCGGTCCCCGCCGTACACCCGGGTCACGCCAGCTTGCTGCAGCCGCAATCTCGCCAGTTCGTAAAGATCTGCCTGCCAGCGCCCGCGCTCATTGCTGACAAATGAGCCTGCCGCCGCCTGATCTCGCGCCAGGAATTTTGCCCGCACTTCCGGCCCGACTTCAAATGCAGCCTGAGCGATCGCCGGACCAAGCCAGGCAAGCAGCGACTGAGGCTTCGCCGACAACCGTGCCACAGTCTCTTCCAGCACGCCGGCGCACAGGCCGCGCCAGCCGGCGTGGGCCGCTGCCACTTCACTGCCATCCGCGGCGGCTAACAGCACCGGCAAACAATCAGCGGTCAGCACCGCGCATACGGTTTCCGCACGGCGACTGACGATAGCATCCGCCTCGGCCGGCGTTGCCGCAGGCGGATCGGCAACAACCGTCGTTCCATGTATTTGTCGAAGCCAGACCGGCTCGGCCGGGAGCTGACACAGCTTGCGAAAACGCCGGCGGTTTTCTTCCACGGCGCCCGGCTCATCGTCAACCTGCGCGCCCAGGTTCAGGGCCGTATATTGCCCCGTGCTGACACCGCCGCCTCGCAGAGTGGTGCCGGCAATCACCGATTGCGGCGCAGGCCAGTCGGCCCTGATCCAGTCGGCACCCGTCACGATGCACTCTCCTTCGCATGTCGTTCGAGCGCCGCAAGCAATTGCGCGAAATCCACCGGCGCATCAGCTTCGACCACTATGCGGCGTCCCGTGGCCGGATGCGGGAATTCGAGGCGCGCCGCATGTAATGCCTGACGGCGAAATCCGCGCATCAGCGTCTGCAACTGATCATTGGCGCCAGCCGGAATGGCCAATCGATGTCCGTACACCGGGTCGCCCAGGAGCGGGTGCCGCCGCCAGGCAAAGTGAACCCGAATCTGATGGGTGCGGCCGGTTTCGAGTTGCACACGTATATGCGTGTGCACTGCGAAACGTTGCAGAACCTCGTAACGCGTAATTGCCGTCTTGCCACGTTCCTGCACACTCATACGCAACCGGTCGACCGGGTGGCGCCCGATCGCCGCATCGATGGTGCCGCCACCGGTCAGCACGCCGTTGCAGATCGCCAGGTATTGCCGCGAAACCTCGCGGTCCGCCAGCAGCCGCGTCAGCGCGGTGTGCGACCGGAGCGTCTTGCCAATGATCAGCAGGCCGCTGGTGCCCTTGTCCAGCCGATGAATGATGCCCGCCCTTGGTAACTCCGCCAGCTGCGGCAGCCGGTACAGCAAGCCATTCAGCAGTGTGCCGCGCATATTTCCGGCACCCGGGTGCACCACCAGGCCCGCAGGCTTGTTGATCACCAGTACCTGCTCATCCTCGAAAACAGTGTCGAACTGAATTGCTTCGGGTTCGCTGCTTAACACAATTTCCGGCTGCGGCTTCAGCCGCACGATTTCACCGCCGCGGACGATGTCCCGCGGCCGCAGCCCGGCATCATCTACCAGGACATGACCCTGCAAGATCCAGGTCTTGAGGCGGCTGCGGGAATACTCCGGAAACATTCGGGCCAGCGCCTGGTCCAGCCGCTGGCCCGCCAAGTCTGCGGGTACAGTCACCGATTGCGAACTGATTACTTCCTTTTCGGTCATATAAAGGCGTCGGAACCGACCTCTGGCAAATGCTGAGTTTACGGTATACTGGTGGACTTGGCCGGGTGCCGGGCAGGTCCCAAGTGCCACGCAAAACATTTCCCCGAGATTTAATGAACACCTTGTCGACAAATTCAGCCGTACGATCACTATGGCAGCTATGGCAGCTATGGCAGTCAGCCTGCTCCGTTTGCAACTACCGTGGTCTGCGCTCGTTCCTGCTGCTGGCGGTCATGCTCCTGTTCACCGCCTGCGCCGGCAATGAGGAAGAAGACGATTCCTTCATACGTGGCATCACCGAAGCGTATGATACTGCGCGAACCTCGATGGACAACGGCAATTATCGCCGCGCCATCAGCATCTTCGAAGCTCTGCAGGCGCGCTTTCCGTTCAGTGAACTCAGCACGCAGATTCAGCTGGAACTGATGTTTGCGTACTACAAAAGTGGCGCCCGTGAACAGACCATCGATGCCGCAGACACCTTTATCAGGGAAAATCCGACCCACCCGCGAGTCGACTACGCCCATTACATCAAGGGCCTGATTTATTTCCAACAGGATCCCGGTACGCTGGAACGTCTGTTCCGCAAAAACACCGAAAATCGCCCGCCGCAGGATGCTGAGCTCTCATTTTCTTCGTTCAACCGGTTGGTGGAACGGTATCCCGCGAGCCCTTATGCGCCGGATGCGCGACAGCGCATGATATTCCTCAAAAACCGGCTCGCGAAATACGAAAACACCGTCGCACGATTCTATATTCGCCAGGGTGCTTACGTGGCAGCGCTGAATCGTGCCAAGGGGGCGCTGGAGAACTACCACGGATCAGACAGCAGCGCCGACTCGCTGCGAATCATGATCGAGGCCTATGAAAACCTCGGTATGACCGATCTGGCAGCCGATACCCGCCGTGTACTGCAGGAAAATTTCCCGAACGATAGTGACTGACCTTATTCCGGGAAGGTGTAACGCGATGTGATCGGATAGCGCCAGTCGCGGCCGAACGCCCTCTTACTGATGCGGATTCCAGGCGGTGCCTGGCGTCGCTTGTACTCATTGTGCTTGACCATTTCCAGGACCCGGATGACGACTTCGTGATCGAAGCCGCGGGCCGCAATCTCCTCCACCGAAAGATCCTCCTCGATGAACGCTTCCAGGATCGAATCCAGCACGTCGTAGGCAGGCAAGGTGTCACTGTCTTTCTGATTCGGCCGCAATTCTGCCGACGGCGCCCGGGTGATTACCCGCTCGGGAATAACCTTCCCGAGTGAATTGCGATAACGCGCCAGCCGGTACACGAGTGTTTTACTGCAGTCCTTGATGGGCGCGAATCCGCCGGCCATATCGCCATACAGAGTTGCATATCCAACGGCCATCTCACTCTTGTTTCCAGTCGTGACCAGCATCCGCCCGGTCTTGTTTGAGATCGCCATGAGCAACAGCCCGCGACAACGGGCTTGGATATTTTCTTCGGTGACATCCTCGGCACGCCCGGCGAAAATTTTCTCAAGCTGCCGGACTGTCGCTTCGTAAATCGGTTCGATGGGAATGACGTCGTAACCTACACCTAGCGTCGCGGCCTGCTTGGCCGCATCTTCCTGGCTCATGGTCGAGGTATAACGATACGGCATCATAACCGCACGAACACGGTCCGCGCCCAGTGCGTCACAGGCAATGGCCAGGATCAGGGCAGAATCGACGCCACCCGAAAGACCGAGGACCACTCCCGGGAAACCATTCTTGTCAACATAGTCGCGCGTGCCACAGACGAGTGCTTCATAAACGCTTTGCTCAATCGGCAGTATTTCGGCGACAGCGCCCATTTGTGGCACGACGCCAGCAGCATCGGCGCGCAGCCCGACTCGATGCAGCCCTTCCCGGAACGGTTCAGCGCGAAAACAGATTGCGCCACTTGCATCCATCGCAAAGGAACCACCATCGAACACCAGTTCATCCTGACCGCCAACCATGTTGACATAGAGCGCTGGAATACCGGCCTCCCTGACACGCTGCTGCAGCACCTGTTCGCGTTGCGACTGGCTTTCGAAATCATACGGCGAACCGTTGATGGTGATGATGACTTCCGCGCCGGCGGCGCGGCTTGCTACCAGCGGTGCCGAACCCCATACATCCTCACAAATTGTCAGCCCGAAACGGACGCCCACAAGCGTGAACACCGCAGCATCGTGACCCGCTTTGAAATAGCGCTGTTCATCGAAGACCCGGTAATTGGGCAATAAATGCTTGCGGTATTGCGCCAGAACCTTGCCATCTTTAAATACGGCGCAGGCGTTGTAGATGTCATCCGCCTGGTACTCGGGAAACCCCACCAGAACCGCAATGCCGCGCACGCTTTCGCGAATGTTCTCCAGGGCGTCTGCAACCCGCCGACGCAGCCCGCTGTGAAACAGCAAGTCCTCCGGTGGGTAACCGCATACGCTCAGTTCCGGAAATACGACCAGGTCGGCTCGCAGCTGCTCGCGCGCGCGCGCGGCGTAATCGAGGATTTTTTCGGTGTTACCGGCGACATCCCCGACCAGAAGGTCCAGCTGTGCCAATGCAACGCTTATCTGATCGGTCATCGCGCCGTCGCCGCAATACCGGGAAATCGGCCGGCCCGGATACCCGGCGTCACCTGAATGCTAGCCTTCTAACATCTCCAGCATTCTACTACCGAGTTCCGCGGGTGAGCGAACTGTTGCAACCCCGGCCGCGTCCAGCGCCCGAAACTTGTCTTCGGCGGTCCCTTTTCCGCCGGCAATAATCGCACCCGCATGCCCCATGCGTTTGCCCGGCGGTGCGGTTACCCCGGCAATGTAGGCCACGACCGGTTTGCTGACCTCCGATTGTATGTATTCGGCCGCCGCTTCTTCATCCGTGCCGCCGATTTCTCCGACCATCACGACGCCCTCGGTTGCCGGGTCATCCTGGAACAGCGCTAAACAGTCGATGAAGTTCATGCCGCGCACCGGGTCACCGCCGATACCAATACAGGTGCTTTGTCCAAGGCTGTTCTGCGTCGTCTGATACACCGCCTCATAAGTCAGGGTGCCGGAGCGCGACACCACACCGATTTTGCCTTTTTTGTGAATGAAACCCGGCATGATGCCGATCTTGCATTCGTCGGGCGTGATGATGCCGGGACAATTCGGCCCAATGAGGCGGCAATCATAACTGCGCAGGGCGGATCTGACTTTCACCATATCCAGCACCGGGATTCCTTCGGTGATACAGACGACCAGCGCAATGCCCGAATCCGCTGCCTCGAGGATGGCGTCCGCCGCAAACGGTGCCGGCACGTAGATCATGCTGACATCCGCCCCGCTTTGCCCGACCGCTTCCCGCATGGTGTTGAATACCGTAACCCCGAGATGTTCTTCGCCTCCGCGTCCCGGCGTCACGCCGGCTACCACCTGAGTGCCGTAAGCCATGCATTGTTCTGTATGAAATAATCCTTGATTGCCGGTGATGCCCTGACAAACGATCTTGCTGTTCTTGTTGACCAGAATACTCATGACAGGAAACCCCGTTATTGCGCTGCGGCCGCGACCACTTTCTGTGCCGCATCCGTCAAATCGTTGGCCGCGATGATGTCCAGTCCGCTGTCCGCCAGCAGTTTTCGCCCCGTATCCACGTTTGTGCCTTCAAGGCGTACCACAACCGGCACTTCGACGCCGACCTCTTTCACCGCGGTGATAATGCCCTGCGCGATCAGGTCACAGCGGACTATCCCACCGAATATGTTGACCAGGATGGCACGCACATTATGGTTGGAGAGAACCAGCTTGAATGCCTCTGCAACGCGTTCGCTGGTAGCGCCGCCACCAACGTCCAGAAAATTGGCCGGTTCCCCACCGTGCAGCTTGATCAGGTCCATCGTTGCCATCGCCAGGCCGGCACCGTTGACCATGCAGGCGATGTCGCCATCCAGCGAAACGTAATTCAGATCATGCGCCGCGGCTTCGCGCTCCGTATCGTCCTCCTGACTTGGATCGCGCATTTCCTTGAGCCGCGGCTGCCGGAATAAAGCGTTCTCCTCGATATTGATTTTCCCGTCGAGGGCGACTACGTCGCCGCTCCCGTTCACGATGAGCGGATTGATTTCGACCAGGCTGGCATCACACTCTTCGTAGAGCCGGTACAGCCGCGCGATCAAATCCGCAAATTGCCGGCTCTGCCGCTTGTCGAGGCCAAGCCCGAACGATAACTGTCTCGCCTGGTAGCCCTGCAGTCCGGCATCCGGTGAGATCGCGACAGTCAAAATCTTCTCCGGCGTGTCGGTGGCAACCTGTTCGATGTCCATGCCACCGGCAGCGGACGCGATAAAAGACACCCGGCTGACTTCACGATCGATCAGCATGCTCAGATACAGCTCGCGCTCGATATCCGAACCGGCCTCCACGTACACCACGTTCACTGGCAGGCCCTCGGGTCCGGACTGATGCGTGACCAGGCGCGTGCCCAACAGCCTCGCCGCATGCTGCTTTACTTCGGCGTGAGTCTTCGCGAGCTGTACGCCGCCCGCCTTGCCGCGACCGCCCGCATGCACCTGCGCCTTGACGACCCACAGGTCACCGCCCAGCTGTTGCGCGGCCTGCACCGCCTCATCGGGTGATTCGGCCGGGTAGCCTTGTGGCACAGGTATTCCATACTCGGCAAAAAGTTTCTTGGACTGATATTCGTGGAGGTTCATGCTTTGTCGATTCTTCTGTTGGAGTACCAAGCTGGCGCTCGGGGAGGCCCTCTCGGGAGAGGGTTAAAAGTCGGCGTATTTTGTAGCAAAGCAAAGGCAGACGCAAAAAACACTGGCCAGTGCGCTAATCGACTACAATCTGGCGGGTGGCCGGCGCAATCGGCCCGGATGGATACAGGACGCTTGCACACTTGGTATGGCTCGGGCACTGACAGAAACCGGAATCCTCGGCAGCGAGCTGCGGACACAGCGCACCGCCGACGAAACGGACCTTACCTGGCGGGTCCTCGGCACCCTTAACCTGTTCCGCCTGATCGTCGCCGGGCTGCTGTTGGCGCTGTTTTTCGCCGGCGGAGAGCCGAGATTTTTCGGTGATCGTTACCCGGCACTGTTTTCCGCGAGCGCGGCCGGCTACCTCGTATTCGCCGTTATTTCCGGTCTCGCCATTCGTCAGCGCTGGGTCACCGCGGCTCCGCAGATCCTGACGCAGGTGACGGTCGATATCCTGGCGATAGTTATCCTGATGCATTCAAGTGGCGGCATCAGCAGCGGCCTGGGCGGACTGTTGGTGGTATTCGTCGGTGCCGGCAGCCTGATCCTACCGCTGCAGGTGCCCGCGTTTTTTGCGGCAATGGCAACACTGGCAGTCCTTGGGGAGCAGTTTTTCTCGCAGCTTGGCGGCGTCAGCGACAGCAGCAATTACTCGGCGGCCGGCGTACTGGGCGCGATCATCTTTGCCATTTCCATGGCGGCGCGGCCGCTCGCCAGGCGCATTCAGGTGAGCGAAGCGCTGGCGCGGCAACGCGGAGTCGACCTCGCCAACCTGTCGGAACTCAATGAATATATCGTGCAGCATCTTCGCGAGAGCATTGTCGTGGTGGACGCAAAAAACGAGATTCGCCTGATTAACGAATCTGCCGCCTTGTTGCTCGGCTCGCCAGTCGATGCACACGGGCTGGCACTCGCAGATGCATCACGTGATCTCGCGGAATATGTGACACGCTGGCGGCAAGACCCGGTACAAACATCGCACAAAGAGTTCACTATGATCGCCGCTGACGACAGCGCCAGGATCAAGGCGCATCTGGCGCCGCTGGGCAAGGATCATGAACGCAGCGGCCCGATCCTGGTGTTCCTGGAGGATGCCAGCCTGATGAACGCGCGCGTGCAGCAGTCGAAGCTGGCTTCCCTGGGTCGTCTCAGCGCCAGCATCGCACACGAAATCCGAAATCCGGTCGGGGCCATGAGTCACGCCGGTCAACTGCTCGCGGAATCGGCCGTGCTGACCGAGGACGATTTGCGACTGACTGAAATCATCCGCACTCATGCCGAACGAGTCAGCCACATTATCGACAACGTGCTGCAGCTGTCACGCCGCGAATCCAGCCGTCCGGAGCGTTTCCTGCTGGAACCCTGGCTGCGGGACTTTGCCGACGAATTTTCGCGCACGCTCGAATTGCAGGAAGGTGAAATATCGGTAACCAGCGTAGCGGCAGACCTCGAAGTTCGCATGGATCCCAGCCACCTGCGCCAGGTGCTGTGGAATCTATGCGACAACGCGGTGAAATATGCCAGCGAGACCGGCGGTATCCTGGTCGAACTGCAGGCTGGCCGCATGCAGCGTAACGAGCGGCCTTATCTTGATGTCCGTGACCAGGGTCTCGGCATTGATGAGTCCACTGTCGATAAGATATTCGAGCCGTTTTATACCGCCCGCAGTGGGGGCACCGGACTTGGCCTGTACATATCGCGTGAATTGTGTGAACTGAACCGCGCAACCCTTGTATATCAACCACGCGATTCGGGCGGTAGCATTTTTCGACTTGTTTTTGCAGATCCTGCACGATGGGACGCCGTGGATAACGCATGAGCAAACCTCTAGCCCTGGTCATCGATGACGAACCGGATATCTGTGAGCTGCTGGCGCTCACACTTGGCCGCATGCACGTGACTACCGAGGTCGCCGGCGACGTCGGCAGCGCCAAGAGAAAGCTTTCTCGCGGGCACTTCGATATTTGCCTGACCGACATGCGGCTGCCGGACGGCGATGGCCTCGAACTGGTCAAATGGATGCAGAAGAATGCGGCCGGCGTGCCGGTCGCGGTGATCACGGCGCATGGCAATGTCGAGACCGCTGTACAGGCATTGAAGCTGGGTGCCTTCGATTTCATCACCAAGCCCATTGATCTGAAGGTCCTGCGCAACATTGTCGAAAACGCCCTCAAGCTCGCTGACGAACATGACGACAAGGAAACCCGCCTGCTCGGGGACTCTCCGGCGATCGAGCGGCTGCGTGAAATGGTGGAAAAGGTGGCGCGCAGCCAGGCGCCGGTACATATCTCGGGCGAGTCCGGTACCGGCAAGGAACTGGTGGCGCGTCTGATACACGACAGCGGGCCACGCAGCGATGGCCCGTTCGTGCCCGTCAACTGCGGCGCCATCCCGGCGGAATTGATGGAAAGCGAATTTTTCGGTCATCGCAAAGGCTCGTTCACCGGAGCGGTCAGCGACAAAATCGGACTGCTTCAGAGCGCCGCAGACGGTACCCTTTTTCTCGACGAGATCGCGGATCTGCCACTACCGATGCAGGTCAAGCTGTTGCGTGTCATCCAGGAGCAGACCGTCAGACCTGTCGGCGCATCCAGGGAAGAGACCGTTAACGTACGCATTCTTTCCGCCACGCATCGCAATCTCGGCACCATGGTCACGAGTGGCAGTTTCCGTGAAGACCTGTACTACCGCATCAATGTCATCGAATTGCACGTGCCGGCATTGCGGGAACGGGATGATGACATCCTGCTGCTGGCCCACCACATTCTTGAGCGACTCGGGGCATCGGCAACATCGCTCAGCCCGGACGCCGAACGGAAGCTCCGCCAATATCACTTTCCGGGCAACGTCCGCGAGCTGGAAAACATGCTGGAACGTGCGGTAACCCTGTGCAGTGAGGGCACAATCAGCGCATCAGACCTGGCGTTTCAGCCCGGCGCCACTGCGGAACCAGCCGACAGTGTCAAAGTCACTGGCGGACTCGGCGATCAGATCGACCACGTGCAGCGTCAGGCGATTGTCGAGGCATTGGAGAAAACCCGCTACAACAAAACCGCCGCCGCCAAACTGCTGGGACTGACATTCCGCCAGTTACGCTATCGCATCAAGAAACTGGGCATCGAGTAATCGCACGATCAGGGGACAGTCCCCTTTTTCAGGGGGGACTGTCCCCTGACATAAGATCAGTCTCAAAACGCCGACCGGGCTGACAATTCTTGTCATCTTTGGACAGCGATTGACCATTAGTGCCGCACATTCGGCGGCAAAGCGATTTCGGAGTACTCGGAGAAAGGTTTATTTAATTCTTTATAATCAATCATTTAATGATTATTTTCGAAAACTGGCACGGGCCTTGCTTGGTAAGGCAGTACAGGCGGTGACGCCGTTGCAGTACGAATGACACTCTCATTGTTCATGGAGACTAGAAATGAAGAAAGTCCAACAGGGTTTTACACTCATCGAACTGATGATCGTGGTCGCGATTATCGGCATCCTGGCGGCGATCGCTATTCCTGCTTACCAGGACTACACGATCCGCGCGCAGGTATCTGAAGGCCTGAACCTGGTCGCCGGCTCGAAAGCCGCCGTGACCGAGTTCTACCAGGACCAGGGCCGCTATCCAGCCAACCAGACAGAGGCAGGTCTTGCCAACGCTACCGACATCAACGGTAACTACGTACAGCAGGTCGCCGTAACGGCTAACACCGGCGTGCTCACTGTCACTTATTCGAGTGCGGGTAACCAGTCGGCGAATGCCAATATCAACACCGCTACTCTGTTAATGACGCCGACCGACAGTGGCGGCAGCATCGACTGGGATTGCTCAGGCGGTACCATCCTGTCCGGCAACCTCAAGTGGATGCCGGCTGCTTGCCGATAGTCAGCCTGTCCTGAGGGCATCGCTGCGAGGCCCTCCGCAAGACAAAGAAAGGCCCCGCATCATGCGGGGCTTTTTTTTGCCGGTGGCCTGCGTGTTATGCTACAGGCATCGGAATATGCGTGGTTTCCGGCCGAACAAGGGACGAGCGAATTCAATCATGTTGTATCGAAACCGCGGCTTTACGCTCATAGAACTGATGATTGTCGTCGCCATCATTGGCATCCTGGCGTCACTGGCCATCGCTACCTACAAGACCTACACGATTCGGGCCCAGATCGCAGAAGGCCTGAATTTCGCCTCAAGCCTGAAAACGCCGATCGTTGACGCATACACCGTTGACGGCACCGCCCCGGCCAATCGCGCCGCTGCCGGCATGACGGCGAATGCGACAGACAGCCGTGGCAACTATGTCAGCCAGGTCGACATTGTCGACGGCAGGATTGAGGTCACCTTTGGCGCTGCGGCTGCGCATCAGGACATCGTCGGCAAAACGGTCTCGGTCACGCCGTATGAAACCCCCGGTAATGTCATTACCTGGCGCTGCGGCGCTTCTCCGCCCCCCAGCGGAGCCCTTCTGCAGGGCAGTTCTGGACATCAGGCGCCGACTCTCGATATACGCTATCTGCCCAGCATTTGTAAGTAGCGATTTGCGGCACCAATTCTGCCGAATCTGCAGTGTATCGGCAGTTTGACTTAATAAATTGCCCAACTGTGAACAGCAGCACAAAATGCAGTTGATCCCCGTACTTGGATCAGTGAGACTGTCAAGTTCACAGAAACGTGATGCAACTATGATCAGGATCGCTTGAGCATGGCAGTAACGGCTTCTCAATCCACTCTCTCGGGCTTGCCAAGGCGACTGGTGCAGGATGGTATTGTCTCTGAAGAAGACGTGCAGCAAGCCGCGGAAGCGGCGCGCAAGGAAAAGTTGCCGCTGGTAGCCTACCTGGTCGGCAACGAAATGGCAGACTCCCGCGCCGTCGCCGTCGCAGCATCGCATGAGTTCGGCGTGCCGCTTTTGGACCTCGATGCCATAGAAGTCGATCTGGACTGTCTGCGTGCAGTCGACCAGAAGCTGCTGACCAAGCACCGGGTTCTGCCGCTCCTGAAACGCGGTCAGCGGCTGTTCCTGGGTATCGCCGATCCGACCAATCTGCAGGCCATAGACGATGTCAAGTTTCAGACCAGCCTGCGCATTGAGGCGGTGGTGGTCGAGCAGGCCAAGCTCGAGGAACGAATTACCAGGGCGCTCGAGTCACTCGATACGTCGATGTCGGCGCTCGACGACGGGGATTTCGACCTCGAAAACCTCGATGTATCGTCCGGCGATGACGAAGCGGACGACGTCACCCGCGACGATGTCGAGGATGCGCCGGTCGTGCGCTTCGTCAACAAAGTACTGCTGGACGCCATCAGGCGCGGCGCCTCGGACGTGCACTTTGAACCGTACGAGAAGATTTTTCGCGTCAGGACCCGGCTCGACGGGGTGCTGTCGGCGGTGGCGCAGCCACCGGTCGCGCTGGCCAACAAGGTCTGTGCAAGGCTGAAGGTCATGTCGCGCATGGACATTGCCGAGCGCCGGGTGCCGCAGGACGGCCGAATCAAGATGCGCCTGTCAAAGAATCGCGCCATCGATTTTCGTGTCAATACCTTGCCGACGCTATTCGGCGAGAAAGTTGTGCTGCGTATTCTCGATCCGGCAAGCGCCAAGCTGGGTATCGATGCGCTGGGCTATGAAGACTATCAGAAAGCGCTGTATCTCAAGCATCTGAACAAGCCGTACGGCATGATCCTGGTGACCGGCCCAACCGGGTCCGGTAAGACGGTGTCACTGTACACGGGACTCAGTATCCTGAATACGGAAGACCGTAATATCTCAACTGCGGAAGATCCTGCTGAAATCAACTTGCCCGGTATCAACCAGGTCAACGTCAATCCGAAAGTCGGGCTGACGTTTGCGTCGTCACTGCGAGCCTTTCTCCGCCAGGATCCCGACATCATCATGGTGGGTGAGATTCGTGACCTGGAGACAGCCGAGATTGCCATCAAAGCTGCCCAGACCGGTCACCTGGTCCTCTCGACTCTGCATACGAACGACGCTCCGCGAACACTGACGCGCATGGTCGATATGGGTGTCAAACCCTACGCGATAGCCACCTCCGTGAGCCTCATCATTGCGCAGCGGCTGGCAAGAAAACTGTGCGACAACTGCAAGGAAGTAAGAGAAATTCCGACCGAAGCGCTGGTGAAGGAAGGATTCACGGCCGAGGACATCGAGAATAATCTGACGATCTTCGGCCCGGTGGGCTGCAAGACCTGCAACGAAGGATACAAAGGCCGCCTTGGCATTTTCCAGGTCATGGAAGTCTCCGAGACGATGGGCCGGATCATAATGGAAGGCGGCAATGCGCTGCAGGTCGCCGACCAGGCGGCCAGCGAGGGGGTTATCGATCTGCGCCGGGCTGGTTTGAACAAAGTCAAGGACGGGATTACCAGCCTGGAGGAAATCAATCGGGTTACAATTGAGTAGTGACGGAACCTGTCTAACGGAAGAGAGTACGATGGCTGAATCAGCGGTAATGAGCACCACACCTTTCCTGTGGGAAGGCACTGATCGCAAGGGCAACAAGATCAAAGGCAAGAGTATGGCGGCCAGCGAGGCTGCGGTGCGTGCCGATCTGCGCCGGCAAGGGGTCGTGCCGAGCAAAATCAAGAAACAGAGCAAGGGCCTGTTCAAGGGCGGCGGCTCGGTAACTCCCGCAGAAATCTCTATATTCAGCCGGCAGCTCGCAACGATGCTGGCAGCGGGTATTCCCCTCGTGCAGTCGTTTGAGATTGTCGGTAACGGGCACGAAAATGCCGCTATGCAGAAGCTCATCATGGCAGTCAAGGCAGATGTCGAGGGCGGTAACGCGTTGGCCGAGGCCCTCGCCAAACACCCGCTTTACTTCGACGACCTGTTCGTCAATCTGGTCGAGGCCGGCGAACAGGCCGGTGCATTGGAGACACTGCTCGACAAGATTGCCACCTACAAGGAAAAAACCGAGGCTATCAAGAAGAAAATCAAAAAGGCGATCACCTATCCGGCTGCGGTTCTCGTGGTGGCATTTGCGGTTACTCTGATCTTGCTGATTTTCGTTATTCCTGCATTCGAGGACCTGTTTAAGGGCTTCGGCGCCGACTTACCCGCGTTCACCCGACTTGTAATCGACATCTCGCAGTTCGTGCGCGATCGGGGATGGTTGTTGGCAATCTTGTTCGGCGGCATGGGTTACACGTTCTTCTATTTCAAAAAGCGTTCGCGGCCGATGCGTCATGTTCTGGACCGCATGGCATTGAAAATGCCGATCGTCGGTCCGATCCTGCAGAAAGCGTCCATCGCCAGGTATGCGCGCACTCTCTCGACCATGTTCAGTGCCGGCGTGCCGCTGGTCGAAGCGCTGGAGTCGGTGTCCGGCGCCACCGGCAATATCGTTTACGAAGTCGCGGTTCTGCAGATACGTGACGAAGTCGCAACCGGTCAGCGGCTGCAACAGGCGATGGAGAATACTGATCTGTTTCCCAACATGGTCATTCAAATGATCGCCGTCGGTGAGGAATCGGGCTCGCTGGACGAGATGTCATCCAAGGTCGCTGATTTTTACGAAGAAGACGTCGACAATGCGGTCGACAACCTGAGCAGTTTGCTGGAGCCGATGATCATGGCAATACTGGGTATCCTGGTTGGTGGCCTGGTTGTGGCGATGTATCTGCCGATCTTCAAGATGGGTGCTGTGATCTAGTACTCCATCATTATTACCTTGACGGAGTACCAGCGGGGACCGCACGATCTTGACGATACCTGCTGCAGCGGCGCCCGGGACGGGCGCCGTTTTGTTGGTGGCGACCCTGGTGACTCAACAAAAGTCTGAATAAGCATGCTGCAACTGTTCGCCGATTCGCCAGTTTTTTTTCTCACCGTCGTAATTGCCGTCGCCTTCCTTGTCGGCAGTTTTCTCAACGTGGTCATCTTCCGCCTGCCGATCATGATGGAGCGTGAATGGCGCGCACAATGCGAGGAAGTCGCGGCGCAACCCGCAAGCGATCTCCCGGAGGGGCGCTTCAACCTGAGCTATCCCAGATCGCGCTGCCCCGCTTGCGGCCACATGATTTCAGCGTCGCAAAATATTCCACTGCTGAGCTACCTGCTATTGGGCGGCAAATGTGCCAACTGCAAGACGGCGATTTCACGCCGCTACCCGCTGATCGAATTGCTGACCGCTATTCTGAGCGCTATCGTGGCCTGGCGGTTCGGATTCGGCTGGGAATCGGTATTGGCATTGTTGCTGACCTGGTCTCTGATCGCTATCAGCATTATTGACATCGATCACCAGCTCATTCCGGACTCGATCTCGCTGCCACTGATCTGGGTGGGACTTGCCTTGAGCCTGCTACATCCGCTGGACGGCGCGCAAATGCTGTTTATCGATCCAAGGTCCAGCATTGTCGGTGCGCTCGCCGGCTACCTCAGCCTGTGGAGCATCTATCACCTGTTTCGCCTGCTGACCGGCAAGGAAGGTATGGGTTATGGAGATTTCAAACTGCTGGCAGCGCTGGGCGCCTGGTTGGGCTGGCAAATACTGCCGCTGATCATCCTGTTGTCTGCGGTCGTCGGCGCCGCGGTCGGCATTTCCATGATCGTGCTAGCGAAGCATGACCGCAACAGTCCGATTCCATTCGGACCCTACCTGGCTGCAGCCGGCTGGATAGCGCTGTTGTATGGCCCACAGATTATCGATCGCTACCTGGCTTATATGAGCTAGTACTCCGTCAAGGTAGTATTGGCAGCATGCTCACAATCGGACTGACCGGCGGTATCGCCAGCGGCAAATCCACCGTCGCGGCTATGTTTGCCGACCACGGCGTAGCGATTATCGATACGGATGTCATCGCGCACGAATTGGTGCTACCGGGAATGCCGGCACTTGCGGAAATTCGGGCGCAATTCGGGGAGCGCGTCCTGCAAGCTGACCGAAGCCTGGATCGCAGAGCGCTGCGAGAGATCGTGTTTGCCGATACGGCGAAGCGCCGCCAACTCGAGTCGATTCTACACCCGAGGATTCGCGACGAAGCCTTGCGGCAGTCTGCCGGGGCAAAGGGCCCCTACCGTATGATCGTCGTCCCGTTGCTGGTGGAATCGCCCATGCGGGAGCTGATGGATCGTGTCCTGGTCGTTGATTGCGATCAGCAGGTGCAGACAGGGCGTCTGCTCGAACGTGACGCAGAAAGTGAGGACCAGGCCAGACGCATGATCGCGTCGCAGGCGAGCCGTGCTGCAAGACTTGCCATTGCGGACGATATCATCCGTAATGACAGGACTCTGGAAGATACGCGCCGGCAGGTTGACGCGCTACATCAACAGTACCTGTCGCTCAGTTGAGTTCGGGCTGCGTAATTTGCCTGTCATGTAGTCGTGGCGCAAAATAGCGCCATGCCAACAACCGCCTCCAGCGCTCCAGCACCAATGACCCGTCGACCGCGGGCTGAATACGAGCAGCCGCTAAATGAGCGTATGCGCACTTTTATGCGGCTTGAATTTCTCTACCGGCAGATGCTCTACAACTGTGACCTGAAAACTGATTGGGCCACCCGGGCTGCGACTACCGGCCTGCTCGAAATTGTGGCTATTCTGACGCGAGGTGATGTGCGCAGCGACGTGCACAAGGAACTGGACCAACAGATCGATACCCTGAAGCGCTACCGAAGCCAGCCGGAAGTTGATGCCAGCAGGCTGGACACGCTGATCGGTAACCTGGCTGCCAGCCGGCATGATGTGGACGCAGCCGGCACGCATTTCCTGCAGCCATTGAAAGACAGCGAATTTCTGAACGCTATCAAGCACCGCAGTACTATTCCCGGCGGCACCTGCGAATTCGACCTGCCGGAATTCAGTCACTGGTTGCGGCAACCATTCGCGAGACGTCAGGAGGACCTTTTGGCCTGGCTTGGCATTATCCGGCCGGTTTGCGATGCTGTGGTGGAGTTGCTGTGGCTGATCCGCGAGAGTGCACAGCCTCAGGACAAAGTGGCGATCAATGGCATGTACCAGCACCGCATGCAAAAGAATACGAGTTGCCGCTTATTGCGCGTTACACTGCCGCACGAGAGCCGCTTGTATCCGGAGATAAGCGGTAGTCAGCACCGCTTTATCATGCGCTTCCTTGAATGGTCCACGATCGACGGTCGCGCGGTGCAGTCCGGACGCGATGTCAAGTTCCAGATAAGCGTCTGCTGAACCCTTTGTTCCTTTTTTCAGAGTTTTCTCAACGCTTCGAGCACCGGCTTATCTGCCGCCAGCATCTGCCTGTCATTCAGCGAAAGCGGTTCCACCCATGCAAGGTCCTGCCCATCGCGGCCCTGTGGCTGCCGTAACCATTTGCTGACGAGGTAAAAGCTGATCGCGACCTGCCGGTCGGGATAGTCGTGTTCCAGGCTCATGAAGTGGCTGCTGGCCAGCACCTCGATGTCCAGTTCCTCGGCAAGCTCACGCGCCAAAGCCGTCACAGCGGCCTCTCCGACATCGATTTTGCCACCGGGAAACTCCCATTGGCCCGCCATGCTGTCATCAACGGTTCGTTCGGCAATCAGGACCCGGCCTTGCGCGTCACGCAAAATACCGGCAACCACCTGGATTCGCTTCACCGATGCGGACGCCTAGCTCAACTTGCCATGGCACTGCTTGTACTTTTTACCGGAACCGCAGGGACAGGGTTCGTTGCGGCCGATTTTGCGGCCGTCGCGCACGAATGGTTCCGCCTGTGGCTGCTGCGCGCCACCCGGTGGCGCTTCCTGCTGCTCCTGACCAAGCGCGGACGCCTCGGCGTGCTGAAACTCCATCTGCTGAGCAGCGCGACGCTCCGCCTCCATTCGGCGAACGTCCTGTTCGCTTTGAATACGCACTCTGGACAATATGCTGATCGTGTCGTGCTTGACCTGATCCAGCATGGCGCCGAACATTTCGAACGCTTCGCGCTTGTATTCCTGTTTGGGGTTCTTCTGCGCATAGCCGCGCAGGTGTATGCCCTGACGCAGGTAGTCCATTGCCCCCAGATGTTCTTTCCAGTGCACGTCGAGTTGCTTCAGCATTACTGACTTTTCCAGCAGCCGCATGGTCTCGGCGCCAATGGTCTGTTCCTTTTCCTCGTAGGCCTCCTGCAATGACTCCAGCACTCGAACGCGAATACCTTCTTCAGTCAGCTTGTTGTCCTGCTGCAGCCATTGCGGAACGTTCAGCGGAGTTCCGAATTCGCTCTCGAGCGCCTGCGTAAGTCCTTCTGCATCCCATTGCTCTTCGAGACTACCTGGCGGAAAATACTGATCGATCAGCGATTCGATGACTTCCTCCCGGATCGCACCAACGGAATCGCGAATTTCGTCCGCCGCCATTAATTCGGAGCGCTGGTGATAGACGACCTTGCGCTGATCATTGGCGACATCGTCGTACTCGAGCAGATTCTTGCGAATATCGAAGTTATGCGCTTCGACCTTGCGCTGCGCACGCTCGATCTGGCGGGTCAGCAGCTTGCTTTCAATCGCCTCTCCTTCGCGCATGCCGGCGCGCGACAGCAGCGCCTTGGTGCGATTGGGGTCACCGAATATACGCATCAGGTTGTCTTCCATCGACAGATAGAAACGACTGGAGCCAGCGTCTCCCTGACGACCCGAGCGACCGCGCAACTGATTGTCGATGCGCCGTGATTCGTGCCGCTCCGTGCCGACAATATGCAGGCCACCGGCTTCAAGCACAGCGCGGTGCCGCTGTTGCCAGTCCGCGCGGATCTGCTCTTCGTTGTTACTCTCGTCAGCTTGCGCCAATTCGGCATCGAGGTTGCCGCCCAGCACGATGTCAGTGCCGCGACCGGCCATGTTGGTGGCAATCGTTATGGCGCCGGGGCTTCCTGCCTGTTGCACCACCACAGCCTCACGAGCGTGCTGCTTGGCGTTCAGCACTTCGTGCTTGATGCCCTTTTTCGTCAGGATTGACGACAGCAATTCCGAGGCTTCGATGGACGTAGTACCAACCAGCGCCGGCTGACCGCGCTCCCGGCAATCGACGATATCTTCGACGATCGCTTCAACCTTGTTTTCCTGGGTCAGATAAACGAGGTCCGGCATATCATTTCGGACCATCGGTTCGTGGGTAGGAATGACAATGACCTCGAGACCGTATATTTGTTGAAACTCGAACGCTTCGGTATCTGCGGTACCGGTCATGCCGGAAAGATTGTTATACAGCCTGAAATAGTTCTGGAAAGTAATCGAGGCAACCGTCTGGTTTTCCTGCTTGACGGCGACGCCTTCCTTTGCCTCGACCGCCTGGTGCAGCCCGTCGGACCAGCGGCGGCCCGCCATCGTGCGCCCCGTGAACTCGTCGACGATTACGATCTCACCGTCCTTGAGGATGTAATCGACGTCACGGTCGAACATGACATGGGCGCGCAATCCGGCACCCAAATGATGCAGCAAGCGGATATTGCCAACGTCATAAAGACTCTCGCCGCCCGCCAACAGCCCTGACTGGATCATCAATTCTTCCACATGCTGATGACCTTCCTCGGTCACATGCACCTGCTTGGATTTCTCATCCTTGCTGTAGTGCCCGCGAATAACGAGTTTGCAGGCCGGTGTTTTGGATTTGTCATCCACCTGAACGAGATCGGCGCCGTGCTGTTCCGCTAACGACAGAGCCTGGTTGAGACTCATGACTTCCTGTTGTTCACCTGCTTCATTCTCCACGGTGAGTTGCTTGCCGTGCGCGTCGGCGACGGTCACTTGCTTCGCCACGATATCGAGATTAGCGGTGCCCTCGGGTTCATGATGTTCACGAAGCTTTGGAATCAGCTTGTTGATCTTCTGGTAGAGATCGGTGCTTTCCTCGGTCGGACCGGAGATAATCAACGGCGTTCGTGCTTCGTCGATAAGGATTGAATCCACTTCGTCGACGATGGCGAAGTTCAGATCGCGCTGGGCCTTGTCCTGCAGCGCGAACGCCAGGTTGTCTCGCAGATAGTCAAAGCCGAGTTCGTTATTGGTGGCGTAGACAATATCGGCATCATAAGCGGCACGTTTCTCGTCCTGAGTCTGGCCCGCTTTCGACACGCTGACCGTCAGTCCCAGAAACTCATATACCGGACGCATCCAGTCTGCGTCGCGTTGCGCCAGGTATTCGTTGACCGTGACGACGTGCACGCCCTTGCCACTGAGGGCGTTCAGGTAGGCCGGAAGAATCGCCACCAGCGTCTTGCCCTCGCCGGTGCGCATTTCGGCTATGTTGCCGTCGTGCAGCACCATGCCGCCGATGAGCTGTACATCGAACGGCCGCATTGAAAGCGCGCGCCGGGCGGCTTCCCGGGCTACAGCAAATGCCTCCGGCAGGATGTCATCCAGCGCCTCGCCCGCCTGAACTCGCCGCTTGAACTCGGCGGTGTGGGCAGCCAGCGGCTCATCCTCGAGACTCTGCAGCCCCTCTTCGAGTTCGTTGATCTGCCTGACAGTTTTGGAATACTGCCGCAGCACGCGCTGATTGCGGCTGCCAAATATTCGGGTTAAGAATTTGGCCACACAGGGCTCCTGGATCGGTATCTTGCATATGCGCACACGCCCTTCCGGGGCACGCGCGCAAAGACCGGTATTCTACGGACTGACCCGGAATTTGCACTAGCAAAAAAGGCAAAAAATGGGTCCAAAAAAGGGGTCGGATCCAATTGTCAGCAATCACTGCACAGTGATTGCTGACAATTGAATCCGACCCCTTTTTTCGTTTGGCTTATTCGGCAGCCTGGCGGATGAATTTGACCGGATTGACCGCCCGGCCACGGTGTAGTACCTCGAAATGAAGGTTTGGTCCGGTCGCTCGGCCCGTATCGCCCATCAGGGCTACTGTCTGACCTTTTCTAACCTCTTCTCCAACGGCCACCAGGTTTTCGGAGTTGTGTGCGTAACGGGTCGCATAGCCGTTGCCATGATTGATCTCAACCATCTGACCATAGCCGTAACGATTGGACGACCAGGTCACGACCCCGTCAGCAACCGCAACCACCTCGGCACCTGATTTGCCAGCAAAATCCACGCCTTTGTGGTTCGCCGGCTTGCCGGTAAACGGGTCGGTGCGTCTGCCGAAATAGGATGACATCCAGCCTGACTTGACCGGACGGCCGGCAGGGTAGACCCGCTCACTGAGATTCTGGTTCATGAGCACGCCTTCCAGCACGCCGAGCTGCGCTTCCCGGTCGATCAGCTGATGGTCGAGATTCGCCATCGCCGCCAGAACCTCCGGTACTGCCACCGCCGAACCGGTTGGATACGGCTCCTCAGGTCCGCCGAGCGCCGGATCAGAGTCAAAATCGAACTCGCCGTCGTCCAGATCGGCCATTTCGGTCAGCCGCCGCCCCAATGCGTCCAGGCGAATCACCCGCGCGTTGAGTTCTCCGATATGAATAGCGAGAGCATCGAGCGTGTCTTCGGTCTGCTGCCGGGTGGTGGCGATGGCATCGCGCTGCAGCGCCAGTTCATTCGTCACCGACTTGACGTCGGCCAGCGGCACACCGGAGCCACTATTTGCGGAAAACCAGTAACCACCGGCAAACGCGATCACACTGAGAAACGCGGCAATCATGACCCCCAGAGCCGCCGCACCCGTGCCGGACAGGTTGAGTTGCCGGGGTCTTCCGAACCCCTTGCCGAAGATAACTAGATTCATTCAGTACGCCCCAGACGCGTCAAAAAGATCTTATAAGTTATTGTTTCAAATACATATGACCGGCAGGACGGCCACCATGCCTGGCGCCTTGTCATTATTTTCAGCCTGCCTTTACTGGTCACTTCGGTAGCCCCGCTATCGTAGGAACAAATCCCTTAGATCGGTGGTTTTGCGTCCCCGTCTTTCGGCGGGTATGCCCTTGTCGAGATCGCCAATATGCATAATGCAGCTTTTTATTACAAGATCAGGGCCCAAGAATCTTGATTCCTGTCACCTGATGAGTCTGAAAACCGCCAACTCCATCACATTTTCATGCCTGTAATTCGCCTCAAAAAGCTGCTCAATTCCAGGCCGGACGGCGGTCTTGAAAAAATAATCCAACGTGCTCAACATATGGGCGAATTGACGCAGATTCTGAAAGCCGGGCTGGAGCCCGAACTGGCGCATAATCTGCTGGCCGCTAACCTGCGCGATGATGGCGAACTGGTCCTGATTTGCAGCTCATCCGCGTGGGCCGCCCGGCTGCGGTTCCAGGCGGAAGCATTGCTGAAAATTGCAGCAGCGGCCGGCATGAACGCGACCCGTTGCAAAGTCAGGGTTGGGCAGCAGAACTAAGTAGCGGGGGATAGTCCGCGTAGGCTTATGCGTACGCAGGCGTAGCGTAGGAGATCGGCGCTTCCTCCGAATCTTTGAAGGTCACCTCTTCCCAGGCACTGGCATTTGCCAGCAAAGCGCGCAGTAATTTGTTATTCAGGTCGTGACCGGACTTGTATGCCGAATATTCGCCGATCAGGCTGTGGCCAAGTAGATACACATCACCGATCGCATCGAGGATCTTGTGAATGACGAACTCATTTGCATATCGCAGGCCATCTTCATTCAGAATGCGGTAGTCATCGAGCACAATCGCGTTGTCCATGCTGCCGCCCAACGTAAGGTTTTGTGCACGCAAAGCTTCGACGTCGCGCAGGAAACAGAACGTGCGGGCCCGACTGACTTCTTTCAGGAACGAGGTTGACGAAAAATCGATCGACGCACCCCTGGTCAGCTTGTTGAATACCGGGTGATTGAACGCAATGTCGAAGTTGACCTTGAACCCGTTGAACGGTGTCAGCTGCGCCCACTTGTCACCGTCTTCGACGCGGATTTTCTTGCGAATACGAACAAATTTCTTGGCGGCATTTTGCTCTTCTATTCCGGCCGACTGCAACAGAAAAATGAACGGTCCCGCACTGCCATCCATGATCGGGACTTCGGGTGCGGACAGGTCGACGTACAGGTTGTCGATGCCGAGCCCGGCCAGCGCCGACATCAGATGTTCGACGGTTGCCACCTTGACGCCGTCTTTGATCAGGGTCGTACCGAGCATGGTCTCACCCACCAGATTGGCATCGGCAGGGATGTCTTTGGGTTCGTCGAGGTCAACGCGACGAAACGTAACGCCGGAATTTTCTGTCGCCGGCCGCAACGTCATATAGACTTTCTTACCGGAATGCAGGCCGACGCCGGTTGCGCGGATAGCTGTTTTCAGTGTTCGTTGTCGCAGCATTGCCAATAGTGGTCCCACAAGGTCTCTTTAGTATGAAATCACAGCGCATTTCAACAGCTTATCGAAGCTGCATCAACTAATTTAGCGCGCAAGGTTAGCATATTGTAAATAATGGACCAACATTCACCATGGCCACCGGCCGCCAGGACTTGTCCATACGCCCCGATATCGCGCGAGTACGATGCCGGCGAGCAGCGGCGGCGATGCAAAAAACAAGGCTGGCCCGGATTTCTTCGGGCCAGCCAGAGCGGAGTTTATCGCCGATCGTGGCTGAGTGAGTGAAGCCGGTCGATCGACCCGCTGCTCTCAGTCAGCCTGGCGACGCAGGAATGCCGGTATATCCAGCAGTTCCTCCTGCAGTCCGTCTCCCTGGAGACCGTCGCCGACCGCGCGCTTGCGCCGCACCGTCGGCTCGTCGAGACGCTGATAATTCGGTTCAAGCGGCTCCACCGGCTTGCGTACGACCCGTATCGGCGATTCCGCCTGCGCCGCCTGGCGGCCAAGACCGGTAGCAACCACGGTAACGCGAATACGATCGCTCATGTCCGGATCGATCACGGTGCCGACGACGACGGTTGCATCGTCGGATGAGAATTCTTTAATCGTATTGCCAACTTCCTGGAACTCGCCAATAGACAGGTCCATGCCGGCGGTGACATTAACAAGGATGCCATGTGCCCCCGACAGGTTGACGTCTTCCAGCAGCGGGCTCGAAATTGCAGCTTCGGCAGCTTCGCGCGCGCGATCCTCACCGGACGACGAGCCGGAGCCCATCATCGCCATGCCCATCTCGGCCATCACAGTCCGAACATCCGCGAAATCGACGTTGATCAGTCCCGGCCGCGTGATCAGTTCCGCGATGCCCTGCACTGCCCCTTGCAGCACCTGGTTGGCCGAACGAAACGCGTCCAGCAACGTCGTTTCACCACCCAGGACCGCCAGCAGTTTTTCGTTGGGAATGGTGATCAGCGAATCTACATACTTGCCAAGCTCGGTAATGCCGTTGTCGGCTACCGCCATGCGCTTGCTCCCTTCCATGGTGAACGGGCGCGTCACTACGGCAACGGTCAGTATGCCGAGTTCCTTGGCGACCTGCGCGACCACCGGTGTTGCCCCGGACCCGGTACCGCCGCCCATGCCGGCCGTGATGAACAGCATATCGGCACCTTCAATGACCTCCTGAATCCGGTCGCGATCCTCCATCGCCGCCTGACGGCCGACATCGGGATCGGCCCCGGCACCGAGACCTTTCGTAATATTACAGCCGATCTGCAGCGCCGTGCGGACGCGGGCGCTGTTCAACGCCTGCGCATCCGTGTTGGCGCAAATGAAATCGACTCCCTCAATGCCGGCATGCACCATGTGCGCAACGGCGTTGCCACCACCACCACCGACACCGATCACCTTGATGATGGCGCTTTGGCTGTGGGCATCCATAAGTTCAAACATCTGTATACCTCCGCTCAGTATCTTTATGACTCTGTCACACTCACTCTTTGCCTATCTTCCCGGCATCAACGCCGGCACCTGCCCGAAAACGCTGCCGGGCCACTTGCCTAAAACTGTCCTCGGAACCACAATTTCATGCGGTCCCAGATATTTCCCAGACTGCCGGACACCGGCGTGCTGCGTTGTCCGCGCCGTGTGAGATTTTCATTGCCGTACAACAAGAGCCCGACACCGGTTGAGTGGATCGGGTTGCGCACGACATCGACCAGGCCGTCGACGTACTGCGGCGAGCCAAGGCGCACGGGCATATGAAAGACTTCTTCGGCGAGTTCCACCGCGCCCTCCATTTTGGAGCTGCCGCCGGTGATCACGATGCCGGCGGCTATCAATTCCTCGAATCCACTGCGCCGCAACTCGTCACGAATCAGGCCGAACAGTTCCTCGAACCGGGGCTCGACAATTTCCGCCAGTGTCTGTCGCGCCAGCCGGCGCGGTGGCCGTTCACCAACGCTGGGCACTTCGATAGTTTCATCGGGGTTGGCTAGCTGCGACAACGCGCAGGCATACTTGATCTTGATTTCTTCGGCGTATTGCGTCGGCGTACGCATCGACACCGCAATGTCATTCGTGACTTGATCGCCCGCAATCGGAATGACCGCAGTGTGCTGAATTGCGCCGCCGAGGAACACGGCGAGATCGGTAGTGCCTCCGCCGATATCAACGATACAGGCACCAAGCTCTTTTTCATCTTCGGTCAGCACAGAGTAGCTGGAAGCAAGTTGTTCCAGGACGATGTCATCGACTTCCAGGCCACAACGCTGCACACACTTGACGATATTCTGCGCCGCGCTTTCCGCGCCGGTAACCATATGTACTTTGGCCTCGAGACGCACGCCCGACATGCCGACCGGCTCGCGAATACCTTCCTGGCTGTCTATCAGAAACTCCTGCGGCAGAATATGCAGTATTTTTTGATCGGCCGGGATGGCCACAGCCCGTGCGGCGTCGATCACGCGATCGACATCACCGGAGCTGACTTCCTTGTCGCGAATCGCAACGATGCCGTGCGAATTCAGGCTGCGCACGTGGCTGCCGGCAATGCCGGTGTAGACTGAATGAATATCGCAGCCCGCCATCAACTCGGCTTCTTCCACTGCTCGCTGGATGGAGTGCACGGTCGATTCGATATTGACAACCACACCCTTTTTCAATCCTCGCGACGGATGTGAGCCAATACCGATCACCTCGATGTTGCCGTCGTCGTTAACTTCTCCGACTATCGCGACCACTTTCGAAGTCCCTATATCGAGACCGACAATCAGATTTTTGTCTGTCTTCTTGTTCACTCAGTCTGACCTTTCCGCCACCATTTCTGCGCCGACACTTTGCGGATCGCTGATCGGCGAGCGGAACCCGTCCTTCCAGGCGATCGTGAATCCGTTGTTGTAACGCATATCGATGTAGTCGATTTCCGCCTCACGGCTTGCAACGACGTTTGCCGCAACGTCAAGGAACAGTTGCGTGCGCCGTTCCACCTCACTCCGTCCCAGACGCACGTCGATACCGTTTTGCAAGGTCATGTCCCAGGCACCACGCGGGTCGACATGCAGTCGACGCACGTCCATGCCTAGCGGGATGAGTTGTTCGCGAATGCCAAGGTAGCGGCCTGCGACCTCCGCCGCCTGCGCTTCCGGTCCGCTCAGGCGTGGTAATTCGGCGGGGATGTGGCGCGCATCCGTGACGAATAGTTCGCCGCGCGTATTGAGGAGTCCGCGCTCACCCCAGCAGGCAGCCGGAATCTGCTCGGTAACGCTGATAAGCAACTCGTTCGGCCAGCGTCGTACGACATTCGCCTGGTCGATCCAGTGCAGCGCCACGATCTGCTGCTGAATGACCGCAAGGTTGGCGCTCAGGAACCCGCTGCTCAACTCATCCGCTATCGACTCTTCGATCTGCAACGCGCTCACTCGCTGGAACGGACCCTCGATGGTGATCGAGTGAATCGGCTTGTCGAGCAGATGCGTACTGACCTGATAACTCAGCATCACGACCGCTGCCGCAGCGAGGATCGCCGTAACCCGCGCCATCGAGATAGACGGCAGATGCGACCGCCGTGTCTTTTGCTGCCTGCGTCTTTTTGCCTGCTTATGCGCCATTGGCTGCCACCTCCAGTGCGAGGTTCTGCTCGTTCGAACGATAGACCGGCTTGGCGCCGAAGCTGGTTTCCAGTATGCGCCAGCACAATTCGCCGAAATCGATGCCGGCCTCGGCGGCCGCCATCGGAACCAGACTGTGGCTGGTCATGCCCGGCACGGTGTTGACTTCGAGTACTTGCGGAATACCGTCCGCGCCGCTCATGAAGTCGACACGTCCCCAACCGCCGCAGCCCAATTCATTGTATGCGGCGACTGCCAGGTCTCGATATTGCTGCTCCCGCTGCGCATCACTGCTGCCGGGACAATGGTATTGGGTGCGTTCGGATTCGTATTTCGCCCGATAGTCGTAAAACACGCGCGGCGTTTCGATGCGGATACTGGGCAGCGCTTCCCCCTGCAATACCGCAACCGTCATTTCTTCGCCAACAATGCAGCGTTCCGCGATCGCGACTCCGTCAAAGCCGAGTGCCAACTCGGTAGCCGCAGCAAGATCCGCGGCTTCGAATACCTTCGACATCCCGACACTCGACCCCTGTCCGGCCGGCTTCAAAACCAGCGGATACGCTAACCATTCAGCCGCCAGTACTGCATCGCGATAGTCTCTGACGACCCGGTATTCCGGCGTGTCGATACCCGCCGCCCGGATGAGGTGTTTACTGCGAACCTTGTCCATTGCCAGCGCCGAGGCCATCACACCGCTGCCGGTGTAGGGTGTATTCAGCCACTGCAACGCGCCCTGGATCGCGCCATCTTCACCGCCCGGCCCATGCAATGCGATCCACACCCGGTCGAAGCTTGCCGCCGCAAACGCCGACAGGTCGTTTTCGGCCGGATCCCAGGCGACCGCATCGATAGCACGCGAGTGCAGGGCATCGAGTACCGCCTGGCCGCTGTCCAGCGATACTTGCCGCTCACTGGAGCAGCCGCCGAACATCACAGCCACTCGTCCGAAATCGGCTGCATTGCTGATCACAATCCGTTGTTCGGTTCCGGCTTTCATCGTCATGTGACCTCGCCAACGATTCGAACTTCGTGCACGAGATCAACGCCGTGCTTGGCGGCGACTTTCTGCTGCACCATCGAGATCAGACTCTCGATATCCGCAGCACTCGCATGGTCGCGGTTAATGATGAAATTGGCGTGCTTGTCGGACACTTCCGCGCCACCGATCCGCTGACCTTTGAGTCCCGCTGTCTCGATAAGCCTGGCAGCGTGATCGCCCGGCGGATTGCGGAATACGGAACCACAACTCGGCAGACCAAGCGGTTGTGACTCTTTGCGGCGTGCCAACATCTCTTTCAGCGTTTCCATGCTGGCATCCGACTGCGGATCAAACTGCAATGTCGCAGCCAGGAACCATTCATTCTCCGGCCCGTGCACGCTGCGGTAACCGACCTGGTAATCGGCCGGCAAGCGCTCACGCGTATCTCCATGCCGGTCCATCGTTGTCACCGACACGACCCGCTCCCAGGTCTCCCCACCGTGCGCGCCTGCGTTCATCGCCAACGCACCACCGAGAGCACCGGGAATGCCGGCGAAAAACTCCGACGGTCCCAGTCCCCAGCGAATGCACTGTCGCGCAAGCCGGGTGCACGGAACGCTCGAGCCGGCCCGAACCTGGTAATCAGCGATTTTTTCCAGTTCGTCGAATACGCCCGATGCAGCGATGACCACGCCTGGCAGGCCGCCGTCGCGTACCAGAAGATTACTGCCGAGGCTAAACCAGAAGACCGGCACATCGGCGTCCAGTCCACGCAAGAAGGTCGCCAGGTCTGCTGCATCCGCCGGCATGAAGAAAATTTCGGCCGGTCCGCCAACCTGCCAGGAGGTATGCCGGCTCATCGGCTCTGCATAGCGAAGCTCTCCTGCAACCGCCGGGAAATCAGGCGCCACCATCATGAATGCAGCTCCAGTTTCGGGCTGCGGCGGAGCTTACCCGGCAGTTCGGTGGAGAACGCGCCGATATCGCCAGCGCCCATGGTGAGCAGCAGATCACCGTCCGCCAGCAGCCCCTCGAGGACAGGCACAATTTCCTGCAGCGATTCGACGAACACCGGTTCCACGCCAGCACGACTGCGAACAGCCCGCGCAATGGCGCGCCCGTCGGCACCGGCAATCGGATCTTCTCCGGCGGCATAAACTTCCAGTACCAGCAACACATCGGCTTCCGACAACACGCTGGCAAAATCATCCAGCAGGTCGCGTGTCCGGGTGTAGCGATGTGGCTGAAACACCAGCACCACCCGACGCTCGGGCCATCCGGCCCGTGCCGCCGCGAGGGTTGCGGCGATCTCGGTCGGATGATGGCCGTAATCATCAAACAACAGCACTCGCCCTTTCGCGGTGTCGACTTCGCCGTGGCTCTGGAAACGCCGGTCGATACCCTCGAAATGTTCGAGTGCATTGACCACCACCTGGTCGCCGATCTGCAGTTCCCCGGCAACCGCGATCGCCGCCAGCGCATTGCGCACGTTGTGCACGCCCGGTAACTGCAGGCGGATTTTCAGTCTCTCGTCTCTGCCGGCCCGCACGACATCGAAAGTCGTAACACTTTCTGCAAAACGTATGTTCTCTGCGCGAATGTCGGCCTCACTGTCAACGCCATAAGTGACAATGGAACGTCCCACCTTTCCGAGCACCTCGTTGATGCCCGCATCGTCGGCGCAAAGAACAGCCAGTCCGTAAAACGGCAGGTTATGCAGGAACTCGATGAAACCGCTGTGCAACTTGTCGAGATCACCGTCATAGGTAGACATGTGATCCGCGTCGATGTTGGTAACGACCGCCAGCATGGGTTTCAGATGGACGAACGACGCGTCACTTTCATCGGCCTCTGCTACCAGGTAATCACCCTGCCCGAGCCGCGCATTGGTGTCGGCGCTTTTCAGCCGGCCGCCGATAACGAAGGTCGGGTCCAGGCCGCCTTCTGCGAGCACACTCGCGACCAGGCTGGTCGTAGTGGTCTTGCCGTGGGTGCCGGCAACGGCGATCGAATAGCGAAAGCGCATCAACTCCGCCAGCATCTCGGCACGTGGCACCACCGGCATCAATGCCGCCCGTGCTGCGGCCACCTCGGGATTGGACTCATTCACGGCACTGGATACCACTACTGCATCAGCGTCACGGATATTCTCTGCCGCGTGACCGATGAAAATCGTCGCGCCCTGCTTTTTCAGACGTGCAACCTGGGCATTGCTCTTCAGATCGGACCCCTGGACCTGGTAACCGAGACTCAGCATCACCTCGGCAATGCCCGACATGCCCGAGCCGCCTATGCCGACGAAATGCACCCGATTGATTCTGCGCATTCGCTGAATCATGCCGGCGCTCCCGCAAGTTCGAGACACCGATCGGTAATTCGCCCGAGCGCCTCGGGCTTCGCCAGCGCCCGTGCTTTCACAGCGCGCTCGCAAAGTTCATCGCGACTGCGGAGCCAGTCCTGTAACAGCGATGCGAGCGAGTCGTCACGCATATCCTTCTCAACCATGATTGCCGCGGCGCCGGCCGCGGCCAAGGGCCGCGCATTGGCCGTCTGGTGATCGTCGACAGCGGCCGGGAAAGGGATGAAAATCGCCGGTAATCCCGCCGCCGACAACTCCGCCACCGTCAGCGCCCCGGCCCGACAGACCACCAGGTCCGCCCATGCATAGGCATCCGCCATGTCGTCGATAAATGGCAGCACTTCCGCGTCGATCGAATTTTGGGTATAAGCTGCTTTGGCCACGTCGATTGTGCGTTTGCCGGCTTGATGGCGAACCACTGGCCGCATGTCCGCGGGCAACAGCGCCAGCGCGGCGGGCACGCTGCGGTTGAGCGCCAGTGCCCCCTGGCTGCCCCCCAGGACCAGCAGGCGCAATGGTCCGTCACGCCTCGCATATCGAGCAACCGGTTCCTGTAACGCCGCAATGTCCTCTCGCACCGGGTTGCCGACTGTTTCCGTCGCGATGCCGGCGGGAAAACTGCCCGGGAAGGCTTGCAGCACAACCCGGGCAAGACGCGCCAGAAGACGATTGGTTAAGCCGGCGACGGCGTTTTGTTCGTGAATGAGCAATGGCCGGCGCAACAACCAGGCCGCCAGTCCACCGGGGCCGCTGACAAATCCGCCCATGCCGAGTACCGCCGCCGGCCGGTGCCGTAACACGGCACGCATTGCCTGAAAAAGGGCCAGCGACAGCCGGAATGGCGCCAGGAGCAGCGTGATCAGACCTTTACCGCGCAGTCCGCCAACACTGATCCATTCGATGTCGATGCCGGCCGCTGGAATTACCTGTGACTCCATGCCGCGCTGCGTGCCCAGCCAGACCACCTCGCGGGAGCGCCGCTGCAACGCTCGCGCCACCGCCAGCGCCGGATAGACGTGGCCGCCGGTGCCACCTGCCATGACGAGAATCGGGCCCGTACTCACTGGCGTTTTCCCCGTCGCGCTTTCCTGCGGTTGGTCGGGCTGGCATCGATCACCAGTTCGTGATGGATTCGCAGCAGCAGCCCCAGGCAGATCAAGGTGACAATCAGGCTGGAGCGCCCATAGCTGATCAGGGGCAGTGTCAGACCCTTGGTCGGCAGCAGCCCCATGTTTACGCCGAGATTGATAAACGCCTGCAGACCGAGCCAGGTTCCCAGGCCGATCGCCACGTATGCCTCAAAGAACCTCTCGGCATCAGCCGCACGTATTGCGAGACGGAAAATTCGCCATAGCAACGCCAGGAACAAGGCAATCAGGACCAGCGAACCGAGCAGGCCGAATTCCTCTGCAAATACCGCAAACACGAAATCCGTGTGCGCTTCCGGCAGGTAAAACAGCTTTTGCACACCATCGCCGAGGCCAACACCGAACCATTCGCCGCGGCCAATGGCGATCAGGGATTGTGTCAGCTGAAACCCCGAGTCATAGGGATCGGACCAGGGGTCCAGGAAGCCGGTCAATCTCTCCAGCCGATACGGCGAGGTCACTGCCAGTGCTGCCATCGCCATGATCGCAAAGCTGAAAAACAGGAAGAAATCCTTCCAGCGCGCACCGGCGACGAACAACATCAGGAGCGCGGTACAAAGTAAGACGATGGCAGCACCGAAGTCCGGCTCGGCCAGCAACAGGCCACAGGCCAGGCTGAGCACCACCATCGGCCGCAGGAATCCCGCAAACTCATCGCGCAACGATCTGTTTTGCCGTACCAGGTAACCGGCGATGTACAGTAACAGGCACAATTTCGCCGGCTCCGATACCTGCAGGTTCATGGCACCCAGGCGCAGCCAGCGGGTGCTGCCATTCACCGTATGCCCGACGCCCGGTATCAGTACGACGGTCAACAGCACCAGGGCAAGGAGCAGCAGCAGCGGCCCCAGTCCCAGCCATACGCGAAACGGAATGAACAGACACAGGAAACCGGCAGCAGCACCGATCAGTGCGGCGACAAACTGTCGCTCCACATAATAAAAAGGATCACCCACGGTACTGTCCGAGATGGAAATTGACGCCGAGGCCAGTATCACCAAGCCGCCAAGCAGCAGCGTGAGACCGATGGCCAACAGCACCGGGTCAAGTTGCAATGACGTTTTCAGCCGCGCCGGAAACGGCATGGTCGCACTACTGAGATTCATGACGGCAGCTCCCCGACCATCCGGCAAAACGCCTCGCCGCGCTGGCCGTAGCTTTCGAACTGATCGAAACTCGCGCAAGCCGGGGCAAGTAACACGGTATCACCAGGCTCGGCAATTTCAGCGGCACGTTGTACGGCCGCCCACATGTCGCCGGCGCGGTGTACAGGAGCAAGACCGTCAAGCGCTGCCGCAATAGCCGCCGCATCTTCGCCTATGAGAACCGCAGCCCGCAGTTTGTGCTGAATCGAATCTGCAAGCTCCGTAAAGTCGCCGCCCTTGCCCTGGCCACCGGCAATCAGGACGACGGGGCCGGATACGGAGTGCACGGAGGCGATCGCTGCGCCGACATTGGTTGCCTTCGAGTCGTTGACGTAATCCGCGGCGCCTTTGCGTGCCACAAACTGCATGCGGTGCGGCAGACCGGGAAACTCAAGCAACACCTGCAGCATGGCTGGCAGTTCGAGCCCGATCAGCTCGCCGGCTGCCAGCGCCGCAAGTGCATTGGCCTGGTTATGCGCGCCGACCAGCGCGATGTCAGCAGTCGCCAACAGCAATTGCTCGCCGCGTGCCAGGAATTGCACTCCATCGTCTGTGACCAGTCCGTATTGCCCCTCGTCCGGTGTGTCCAGTGCGAAACTGATGCTGCTCTGGGACTCGTCGAGGTGTCGCACGACCTCGCTATCCGTTCGATTGATAACGGCTGATTCTGCTTCATCGAATACGCGGTACTTCGCGGCCCGGTATTGTGCTTCATCGGCATGCCAGTCAAGATGGTCCGGCGAAATGTTCAACAACACCGCAACTTTGGCGGGCAGACTGGCAGTTCGTTGCAGTTGAAAGCTCGACAACTCCAACAGGTAAAAGTCCGGCGTATCCATATCCAGCAGATCGAGCGCCGGCTCACCGAGATTCCCGCCGGCAAGGCCGACTTTGCCAGCCGCCTCGCACATCAACGACAACAACGTGGTCACGGTACTCTTGCCGTTCGAGCCGGTAACGGCGACAAAGGGTGCCTTGGCATCCCGCGCAAATAATTCGATATCCGATACCACCTCGATACCGGAATCGCGGCCGAATTGCAGTAACGGCTCATCGTCTGCCACACCGGGCGATACGATCATGCGATCGACTTTCTTGAGGAAGTTGGCCGGCACTTCGCCCAGCGAAACTTCGGCGTCGGGGCAGATTTGCTGCAATTCCTCGAGACCAGGTGGTTCTTCCCTGCTGTCGACGAAACGCGCCTCAATGCGGTTGCGTGTCAGATAGCGCGCCACCGATAGTCCGGTTTTGCCGATGCCTACGACGATGTCGCAACCGTGCGTCGACACCTTGCGAGGGTTGCCCGGCGCTTTTCTCCTGGCCGCGCTCATCGGATTTTCAGACTCGCAAGACCGATCAGCACGAGTATGACCGTGATGATCCAGAAACGGACGATAACCTTGGGTTCCGCCCAGCCTTTCAGTTCAAAGTGATGATGTAGCGGCGCCATCCGGAATACCCGCCGGCCGGTCAGCTTGAAGGAAGCGACCTGAATGATGACCGAGACCGTTTCGACGACGAATACTCCGCCCATAATGGCGAGTACGATTTCCTGCCGAACGACGACCGCTACAGCACCAAGGGCTGCACCAAGCGAAAGTGCACCGATATCTCCCATAAACACCTGTGCCGGATAGGTGTTGAACCATAAAAATCCAAGTCCTGCGCCGGCCAGAGCAGCACAGAATACGAGTACCTCCCCGGTTCCGCTGACGTACGGAATATCCAGGTACTCGGAAAAATTCACGTTGCCGGTCAAATACGCAAATACGCCCAGCGCACCACCAACCAGAACGGTCGGCATAATGGCCAGACCATCCAGACCGTCAGTCAGATTGACCGCATTACTGAAACCAACGATGAAAACAAAAGTAACGACGATCTGAAAAATACCAAGCGGCACTGACAAGTCTTTGAAGTAAGGGATCAGCAACGACGTACTAACCTCGTCGACTGCCATCAGGTACAAAGCAACCGCTGCAATCAGTGCCGCCGCGGACTGCCAGAACAGTTTTTGTCTTGCCGACAATCCATCCGGATTCTGCAGTATGAGTTTCTTGTAATCGTCAACGTAACCGATGATGCCGAATGCCAGCGTGACGAACAGCACCACCCAGATAAAACGATTCTCCAGGTCTGCCCAGAGCACGGTGCTGACGACGATCGCGGTCAGAATCAGTGCGCCACCCATCGTCGGCGTCCCGGCCTTGGGCAAATGCGTCGCCGGACCGCTGTCGCGCACCGGTTGGCCGACCTGGTTCATGCTGAGCCTGGCGATCATCCGCGGTCCGATGACAAAGGACAGGATCAGTGCCGTCAGCGCCCCGAGAATTGCTCTCAGGGTCAGGTAGTTGAACATGTTGAAGCCGGATTCAAACTGCGCCAGGTAATTGGTCAGGTAAAGCAGCATCGTCAACCCGCCTCTGCCGCGTCACTTGTTTCGAGCAGCGCATCTATCACGCGCTCCATGCGCATTGAACGGGACCCCTTGACCAGGATTTTGCTGCGGGGACCTGTCAATTTGCGCAAGCTGTCGGTCAGTTCGGCGACACCTGCGAACCAGTGGCCGCCTTCACCGAAAGACGCCACTGTGTGTCGCGAAAGTTCGCCACATGCCAGCAGTCGCCCGATCCCCGCCTTGCCAGCCACCCGGCCTACCTCGGCGTGCAGCGCTGCAGCGTCATCACCCAGCTCAGCCATGTCAGAAAGAACGAGGATGGTGTCTCCGGGTTGCGCGGCGAGAAATTCTGCCGCCGCAATGACACTGACGGGATTCGCGTTGTAGCTATCGTCGTAAATGATCGCGCCACCGGGTGCATCGAGCGGCTGCAGGCGACCGCCAACCGGGCCAGTTGCGGCAAGCCCCTGACGAATGTGCTCGACTGGAATATCCAGCGCGAATGCAACCGCTGCTGCGGCGCAGGCATTCAGTACGTTGTGCCGCCCGGCCAATGGCAACTCGATCGGCACACTGTTGTCCGGCAACCGCAGGTTGAAGCGCGTCCCCTTCCCGCCGGATTGAATATCACTTGCGCTGACTGTCGCTACTGCGTCGAGAGCGAACGACACTACGCGCAGGTCTGTAGCCTTAGCGCACCAGAATTCGTAATACGGATCATCTGCATTGAGCACGGCCACCTCAGGCCGGCATGGCGTTTCCAGGATTTCACCTTTCGCCTGAGCCACGCCCTGCAATGAACCGAAACCTTCCAGGTGCGCCGGCGCGGCATTCGTAATTACCACGACCTGCGATTCCGCCAGCGACCCCAGGTAGGCGATCTCACGCGCATGGTTGGCGCCCATTTCCAGCACGGCATAGCGATGTTTCGGGCCAAGTCGCAGCAGCATCAGCGGCAGACCGATATCGTTGTTGAGGTTGCCTTCCGTGGCGAGTGTCACTGCCGCTAACGAGAGGCAGCTGGCAATCATTTCCTTAAGTGTCGTCTTGCCGTTGCTGCCGGTTATGCCTACCACGGTTGCCGGCATTCTGCGCCGCCATTCGGCAGCGAGTTGTCCGAGCGCTACGCGGGTATCATCGACTTTTATGAGCGGCAATGCTGTGGGCATCTTTCGCGCAACGACGGCCCCGGCTGCCTGCGCTCCGGCAGCAGCATCGACGAACCGACTGCCGTCGAAATTCGGGCCCTGCAGCGCGACAAACAGCTCCCCGGCAGAAATCGTGCGCGTGTCGGTACTGACGCCGCGAAACGTCGCGTCCGCACCGTGCAGCGTGCCGTGCATCGAGTCTGCTGCGTCAAGCAAAGAACTCTCCATCATGTCTGTGAGTCACTGTCTGCCGATCCTGCTTCGAGAATCGCCCGGGCAACCTGGTAGTCGGAAAACGGCAGGCGCTGTCTGCCGATTTGCTGATGTGTCTCATGACCTTTGCCGGCGATCAGCACCAGGTCGTCATCGGCGGCTTGCGCGATGGCGTAGGCAATCGCAGAAGCGCGGTCTTCGATAGCTTTGGTGTCGTCCGGCATGCCTGCAAGAATCTCCGCGATAATTTTGCCCGGCGGCTCGCTGCGCGGGTTATCACTGGTCACAATCGGACGGTCCGCAAGCCGGGCGGCGGTCTGCCCCATCATCGGCCGTTTTCCCTGATCCCGGTCTCCACCACAGCCAAAAACGCACCAAAGCTGACCCTCGGTGTGCAGCCGCAAGGCCTCCAGTGCCGCTTCGAGACCACCGGGTGTATGCGCGTAGTCGACGTAGGTGGCCGGACCGGACGAACTCGTAACCCGCTGCATGCGGCCGGGCGGTGCCGCAACTTCCGTCAGCGCCCGGCAAGCATCCGGCAGCGTGATCTCCCAGCACAACAGCAACGCCAGCACGCAGGCAGCATTAACAACGTTGAAGTCGCCCACCAGCGGCAACTGCAGCTGTGCGTCGCCCCATGAACTTTCAATCGCGACTTGCATGCCATGAGCATTGGCAGTGGCCGAGATCACAGACAGGAAAAGCCGGCCGTCTGCGGCGAAATCGGTCCCACCGGACACGCGCACCACGTTTTCGCTGCAGCGTGCCGCCAGCACCTGTCCGAATTCATCATCGACGTTGATTACGCGATGTTGCAGCTCGTTCTCGAGGAACAGGCGTGCTTTGGATTCCGCGTAAGCCTGCATATCTCCGTGGTAGTCGATGTGATCGCGGCTTAGATTAGTGAATATCGCCGCATCGAACGCCACCCCGTCCACTCTGCTTTGCTCTATGCCGTGCGAGGAAACCTCGAGAGCCACGTGCGTCGCCCCGGTATCAACGAATTGCGCCAGGCGGCGGTGCAAATCGACGCAGGCCGGGGTTGTCATCCCGGCACTGGCATCGAGGTCGTCGGTAGCGGCGCCCAGGGTGCCGACGTAGGCAGCGCGCCGCTCCAGGAAATTCAGGCATTGTGCAATCAGGAACGCGACTGTCGTCTTGCCGTTGGTGCCGGTGACGCCGACTACCTTGAGCCTGGCCGACGGATATTCAAACCAACGGTTGGCGATTTCTCCAAGGTGTCCGGCAAGTCCGGCGACGGGAATCATCGGTACGGTTGTTTGCACCTGATTGACATGGCCGGTGTCCTGATCCCAGACAATTGCAGCAACACCGGCCGCTAAAGCCTGGTCGGCATAGTCGAGACCGTGCGACGTGGCTCCTTGCACCGCAAGAAAAACGTCGCCACTGGAAAGCTGGCGACTGTCGCTGGCAATGTCCTTGACAGCGAGCGCCGGCGCCTCGGCGAATCCTTGCAACAGTTGTTGCAGATTGGCCTGAAGCTTGGCGGATTCTGCCGGCATGCTCATTGACTCACTGCCTGCGTGAATAGTCCGTCGCCTGCATCGGGCAGCGGCAGCGCGTCCGGTGGAATCGCGAGCAAGCGCAGGCATTCGCTCATCACGTCCGCGAATACCGGTGCTGCGACATCGCTGCCGTAGTACAGATCACCGCCCGGTTCGTCGATGATGACGACTGCGGCAAGTCGCGGAGTACTCGCCGGCGCCAGCCCGGCGAATATCGAAAAGTATTTGTCCTGCGAATAACCGCCGGGCGCAAACTTCCAGGCCGTGCCGGTTTTCCCGGCAATGCGATAGCCGGCGACTTGCGCTTTGGTACCGGTGCCGCCCGGTCGTACCACTTCCTCCATCATGCGCCGGATGGCGAGGGCCGTGTCGCTGCTGATAATGCGTTCGCCTTTGTTCGGCGTGTCGAGGCCGACGAGTGACACCTGCATGATCTTGCCGTCGCTGCCGAGTACAGCGTAGGCTTGCGCAAGTTGCAGCGGCGTTACCGACACACCATAGCCATAACCGAGCGTCGCCTGGCTGATCTGGCGCCAGTCGCTGTAGTGCGTCAGCAGCCCGGCTGATTCGCCGGGAAAGCCACTGGAAGTCAGGGACCCGAGACCGAATTTGGTCATCGTTTCCCATAGTTGATCCGGCTCGAGTGACATCGCGATTTTGGTTACGCCAACATTGCTCGATTTCGACAACACCGTAGTCAGAGTGATCCGGCCCAGGTTGCGACTGTCTTCGATCTTTTTCGGCCCGACCAGCACATAGCCGGGCGCCGTGTCGACGGTGCTGCCGGGAAGGTAGCGACCACTTTCCAGTGCGGCTGCCAGCACCAGTGGTTTGAGACTCGAACCCGGTTCGAAAATGTCGGTGATGGCGCGATTCCGATAACGTGCCGCGGAATATTGCGCCCTGTCATTCGGGTTGTAGCCAGGCTGATTGACCATGGCCAATATTTCGCCGGTCAGCACATCCAGCACCACGATAGAGCCGGAGCGAGCCCTGTATCGCTGGATTGCGGCTTTCAGCGTTCTATACGACAGATACTGAAGCCTGAGGTCGATACTCGAACGCAGGTCCTTGCCATGCCGCGGCGGGCGAATGCTTGCGACATTTTCAACCGAGCGGCCGAGCCTGTCCTTGAGCACCCGTTTCGCTCCTGACTCACCACTCAACCAGTGATTGAACGCAAGCTCGAGCCCTTCCTGGCCCTCGTCGTCGACACTGGTGAAACCCACCAGGTGGCCCGCCACTTCGCCGGCCGGATAGTAGCGACGATACTCGCGCAATACATTGACGCCGGGCAGTTTCAGCGCCATCACCCGCTGTGCCTGATGCGGAGTCAGGTGCCGCTTCAGGTACAGGAACTCCTTATCCATACTTTGCGTAATGCGCCGCATCAGCATCTGTGAGTCGATGCCCAGTGCCTTTGCAAGCTGCGGGACGCTAGCGACGGCAGATGCCAGTTTCCTGGGATTGGCCCAGACGCTGTCCACCGGCGTGCTGATGGCCAGCGGTTCGCCATTGCGATCGGTAATCGAACCACGATGCGCGGATATCTTTTCCGTACGCAGGTGGCGGGAGTCTGCCTGTTGGTTCAGAAATTCCTTATTGAGCACCTGCAGATACACTGCGCGCGCCAGCAGCGACGATGCGGCCAACACGAAGAATGCCAGTACCAGCGTCACTCTACCGACGAAGCGCCGTGCAGTTTTCTGTTTGGTTTCTGCTCCGCGACTCATTGTCGTTCAATGACGAATATTTCCGTTGCTTGTGGCCGGACCAGGGACAACTCATCGAGCGCGACACGCTCGATACGGGCATGCGCGGCCCAGGTACTCTGCTCGATTTGCAACTGACCCCATTCGATATTCAGCTGGTCACGCTCGGTCGTCAGCCGCTCGAGCTCCACGAACAATTTTCGCGATTCGTGCTTGGTGTAGATGATTGCCAGGGCTGACACGACGCACACGGATGCTAATACCATTATCAGCAAAAACGGCTGATTCGATTTGCCGACTTCCATCAGAGTCGCTCCGCTATGCGCAGGCGCGCACTGCGCGCCCTGATGTTGGCATCGATTTCTGCGTCGCTTGCGCTGATCATCTTGCCGATCAGTTTTAGCGGCGGTCGCATGTCCGCCGGGATTTCCGGCAGTCCGCGATATTGTTCGGGTTCCCTGGACGCATTGCGCATGAAGCGCTTTACGCACCGGTCTTCCAGCGAGTGAAAGCTGATCACGCACAGGCGACCGCCCGGGCAGAGCAGCTCGATCGACGCTTCGAGCGCTGCTTGCAGCTGTTTCAGTTCCTGGTTAATAAATATGCGGATAGCTTGAAAGGTCTTGGTCGCAGGATGTTTTCGGCGACCGCGTGCCGGTAGCATCGCTGCAATCAGGTCGGCCAGCTCGGCAGTGCGGGTCATGCTTCGTGACGATCGGGCCGCAACGATTCCCCTGGCAATCCTCGCAGCCTGTTTTTCTTCACCAAATTCTGCCAGCACTTTTTTCAAGATCTTCTCATCCACGGTCGCGAGCCAGTCGGCTGCGCTGATTCCGGTTGTCGGATCCATGCGCATATCGAGGGGGCCGTCGGCGCGAAAGCTGAATCCGCGCCTTGCTTCATCCAGTTGTGGTGATGAGACCCCCAGATCGAGTAACAGGCCATCCACTTTTCCGAGCAGGTTCCGTTCGAGCGCATACTCTTTTAGCTCCGCAATTTCGCCCTTGATCACTTCAAAACGCGGATCACCTTTTAGCGCCGGTGCAACTGCGGCCAGCGCTTGCGGGTCACGGTCGATTGCCAGCAATCTTCCGTTCGATCCCAGCAGTTTCAATATGGCGCTGCTGTGCCCCCCGCGGCCAAACGTTCCATCCACGTAGCAACCGTCCGGCCTGATGTTCAAACCCCGCAAAACCGGTTCCAGTAGAACCGGCACGTGGCCGCCGGCGGACGCCGTTTTATCCTTCACTCCCTGCGCATTGGGTCAGAGCGAAAGCGATTCGAGTTCTGCAGGCAGGTCGGCCTCGTCTTCCGCTGCCAGCCACTCATCCCGCTTCTCGTTCCAGCTTTCCTCATCCCAAAGCTCAAACTTGTTCCCCTGGCCGATCAGCATTGCCTGTCGACCCAGGCCGGCAAAATCCCGCAGCTCGCGCGGCAGCAGAATTCGCCCATGACCGTCGATCTCGATTTCGCTCGCGTGACCGACCATCAGTCGCTGCAGCCGGCGGGCCTGCTTGTTCAGGCTCGGCAGTCGCACCAGCTTGCGCTCGATCTCTTCCCAGTCCGGGAACGGATAAATCAGGAGGCAGTAGTCCTTGTCCACCGTGGCCACCAACTGGCCCTCGCAACGCGCAGCCAGCCGGTCCCGATACCGGGTCGGAATAGCGAGACGCCCCTTGGCGTCCAACGTGACTTTGGTTGCCCCACGAAACACGGTCGTTATTCTGATGGGCCGGGGAACCGCACTGATCGCGCGAAATCCGCATTAACCCATCTCCTCCCACTTTTTTCCACTTTTCAACACTATATTCGGGCGTCCCTGCAGGGTCAACCGACCATTGGGAATATTTGTTGTTGTACAGGGACTTAGGGACTATTTCGTGGCTATTTTCGGGTGAATAGTGGCAATATTTAGAGGCTATAAATCAAGGAGTTAACTGGTATTTCTCGATATTATATTAAGAGATCGTCGCCAGACCCCGACAGTACTTGCGGAAACCGGTTGGTCAGCGCAGTGGTTGAGAGACGCGCGGGTCACGAACTGTACAGAAGCATTATGGTAAATCAATGGATAGAGGGACAGTCCGTACACGGACTGTAAGTGTTCGGGAAAGAAAGAGCCGGCCGTAAGCCGGGTTCTGTCGTGGACAACCATTCATCTGGGACAGCCGTCGCCGACTGCCTCTAGCAACCTACCCGGGAGTCCGCTCAGGCGCGCGGCGCAGGCATAAGCCTGCACACTCCCCTATTTGGTCTTGCTCCAGGCGGGGTTTACCGTGCCGCGGTGTGTTGCCACCCGCGCGGTGCGCTCTTACCGCACCATTTCACCCTTGCCGGCGCCACTGGCCTATGACCAGTCGCGCTTAGGCGGTATATTTTCTGTGGCACTTTCCATGGGCTCACGCCCTCCAGGCGTTACCTGGCGCCCTGCCCGATGGAGCCCGGACTTTCCTCCGTCGCAGGACGAATCCTGCACCGGCGGTTGTCTGGCCGACTCTCACTTTCCCGGACTGCTGATTCTAGCTCAATTGACCTTGATTGCTCGCAAAAGATCGCATCCGCAAGAAAATGGTTGCCGATCCTTTATGATTTCGCCAATTTTAGAATACAAGCGGATTGAGGTAGCATGGGTCGCGCACTGGCGGCGGAAAAAATAAGCAAGAAAATTTCGCGTACCGAGCGAGGTAGAGATCAATGACAAAAGCATTGTTAGGTCTGTTGGCAGGGATTCTGGTCGTTATCGCGGCGGCAAGGTTTGCGTACAGCGTGAGCACTGATACAGGCGCCCAGCCGATCAACGAGGCATGGGCACAAAATAAAATGGAGTTTGTCGCCTGGAACAACGACAAATGGACTACGTGGATACATGACGGCGCATTCGAGCAGGCGCCTCAGAACACTGAAAAATGGAGTCGCCATTCGAATGCGAGCATCGCCTTTACGAACTGGGAAGGTGAAGCCTGGCAGGCGAAGATCGAAGGCGAGGTGTTTTTGCTTGCGTATCAGGGGAACTGGCACGGACCGATCGAACGGTCTGAAGCGATTCGATATCGCGACTGGTCTGGCAACAATCAGTTACGAACGGTTGCTGAGCTGCAACGTTAAGATACTTTCCTCCTGCTAATTTTTCGCCTATGCTTGTGTGAGACAAAACTACCCTTAGATAAAATTTTACAGATAAATTACCGTTGCGACAATACGTGGGAATACCTACGGACGGAGAAGATTCAAAGCCGCCGGACACACCCGGTTTAGTGGGTGCTTGGGCATGACCCGAAAATTTCATTCACGTATGTAGGCGCAAGCCTATAAAAAGAACGAGGGGGAATCGTTGCGAAAACCCTCCAGTAAAGTGCGGCGAGAAGCATGACTTCTTACGCCGGCGGGCTGAAGAGCGGCCTGATGATCCCGATCTTTTGGGGCGTTCCCAACATTTCGCTTGCCGCAAAGGTCGACATGCGTCCCGGCGTCACCGACATGAGCGTGCGCATCCAGCAGATTCACCATATGGGCCTGTGGGTATGCATTATCGTCGGCATCATCGTTTTTAGCGCCATGTTCTACACGATGTTTGCACATCGTCGTTCAAAAAATCCCACGCCCGCCACGTTCAGCGACAGCACGCTGATCGAATTCATCTGGACCTTGATCCCGGTTTTGATACTTGTCGGCATGGCGATACCGGCAACGAGCACCCTGCGCGACATAGAGGACAATGAAGACTCCGATTTAACGGTGCTGATCACGGCATCACAATGGAAATGGCACTACCAGTACCTGGATTCGGGCATCAGTTACTACAGCAATATCGCTACACCTCAAGAACAGATTGACAATCTCGAGCCCAAAGACGAGCACTACTTGCTCGATGCAGACAACCCCCTGGTACTGCCTACCGACAAAAAGATACGCTTTTTGACCACCGCTGATGACGTCATTCATTCCTGGTGGGTGCCGGATTTTGCCGTAAAGCAGGACGCCATTCCAGGATTCATAAACGAAGCCTGGACGCGAATTCCTGTCCCCGGCATTTACAGAGGTCAGTGCGCTGAATTGTGTGGCATAGGTCACGCATACATGCCAATCGTCGTCGAAGTCAGACCCGGGGAGGAGTTCGACGCCTGGATCGAAGATCAGAGAATTGCCGCAGAACTTGCCGGAGAAGCGGCGGTCGCCGCCCGCGCCAAAACCTGGGCGATGGACGAGCTTGTGACGATTGGCCAGGAGGTATTTTTCAAGCACTGTGCGACCTGCCACGAACGCGATGGCATGGGCCAGGGAACCAAGTATCCGGCGCTGGCCGGCAGTGCAATCGCTGTTGGTGCCATCGCGGACCACCTCAATCGAGTCATGAACGGCAAAGCCGACACCGAGATGCAGGCATGGGCACCGCAGTTGTCCGACCTGGAGATCGCCGCAGTCATTACCTATGAGCGCAACAGCTGGGGTAACGATACCGGCGACATTATTCAACCAATCACTGTCTACGAGGCAAGATGATGGTTGCACATGCAGAAACCGTTCAAACGCAACGCCATCCTTTGCTGGCCTTTGCCGCCCGCTGGCTGTTCACCACCAATCACAAGGAAATCGGTTCCCTGTATCTGTGGCTCAGTTTCCTGTTGTTTTTTGTTGCCGGCTTGATGGCGATGTTTATGCGCCTTGAACTGTTCGAACCAGGAATACAGTTCGTGGACCCGCTCTACTACAACCAGATACTGACCCTGCATGGTCTGGTCATGGTATTCGGCGCAGTGATGCCCGCGTTCGTTGGCCTTGCCAACTGGCTGATTCCGATGATGATCGGAGCGCCTGATATGGCACTGCCGCGAATGAATAATTTCAGTTTCTGGATCCTGCCGTTCGCATTCACACTGTTGCTGTCATCGCTCTTTATGGAAGGTGGTGCGCCCAACTTCGGCTGGACTTTTTACGCGCCGTTGTCCACCACCTATGGCCCGCCGAGCACCGACTTTTTCATTCTCGGCGTCCACCTGATGGGCATCTCATCCATCATGGGCGCAATAAATATCATCGTAACGATCGTCAACCTGCGTGCACCCGGCATGACTTACATGAAGATGCCGTTGTTCGTCTGGACCTGGCTGATCACGGCGTTCTTGCTGATCATGGTGATGCCGGTGCTCGCCGGCGTGGTGACGATGATGTTGACTGACCGCCATTTCGGGACGAGCTTTTTTCAGGCGGCCGGCGGTGGCGATCCGGTCCTGTTTCAGCACATCTTCTGGTTCTTCGGACATCCGGAAGTGTACATCATGATATTGCCAGGCTTCGGCATCGCCTCGCAGATTATTCCGACATTTTCGCGCAAGAAATTGTTCGGCTATCACTCGATGGTCTATGCAACGGCATCCATCGCGTTGTTGTCTTTTGTCGTTTGGGGGCACCACATGTTCACCACTGGCATGCCACTGATCGCTGAATTGTTCGTCATGTATGCAACTATGCTGATCGCCGTGCCGACCGGGGTAAAAGTATTTAACTGGGTGGCTACCATGTGGCGCGGTTCGCTGACCTTCGAGACGCCGATGTTATTCGCAATCGGTTTCGTCATGATGTTTACCATTGGCGGATTCTCCGGACTCATGCTTGCACTCGTGCCGGCGGATTTCCAGTATCACGATACTTACTTTGTCGTGGCGCACTTCCACTATGTGCTGTACCCGGGCGCCATCTTCGGCACGATGGCGGCGGTCTACTACTGGTTGCCCAAATGGTGTGGCCACATGTATGACGAACGACTCGGCAAGATACACTTCTGGACGGCGACGGCCGCGGTCAATTTGACATTTTTCCCCATGCATTTCACCGGGCTCGCTGGAATGCCGCGACGCATTCCGGATTATTCATTGCAATTCGCCGATTTCAACATGGTTTCGAGCATCGGCGCCTGGCTACTCGGCCTGACGCAGGTATTGTTCCTCTACATCGTTATCAAGACGATCCGAGGCGGCGTCAAGGCAACAGATCAGGTCTGGGAAGGCGCAGAAGGATTGGAATGGACCCTTCCATCGCCCGCACCTCGTCACACGTTCGAAACGCCGCCGGTCATTGCACAAGGAAACGAACAGTGAAACAAGCCGTTATGCGACGCCGCTCATTTCTGCCGGGTCAAGGACATTGAGTCAGCGCGAAAGAAAAAAACACACGTTCCTGCTGTTCGCACTGGCGGCCGGCATGTTCGGTTTCGCATTCGCGCTGGTACCACTTTACGACGTTTTTTGCGAGATCACCGGCCTGAATGGCAAGACCTCTGCCCAGGCTGCCCTGCTGGATGAGATCGATAAGTCTGCCCTGCCGCTGAATCGCGAGGTGACGATTGAATTTCTGGCCAGAGTCGCGCGTGGCATGCCGTGGGAATTCCGCCCCGTTGAAGGCGAGCTGGTCGTGCGGCCAGGAGAAATGAACACCACGACATTTTACGTGCGCAATCGCTCACAGAAGACCGTGACGGGTCAGGCTGTCCCGAGCGTTTCTCCCGGCCAGGCAGCGCAGTACCTGAAAAAAATAGAGTGCTTTTGCTTTGAGCAGCAGGAACTGTCGGCCGGCGGCGAAATGGAAATGGGCGTGAGTTTTTTTATTGATGTTGATCTGCCGGCCGATATCAACGAGCTCACGTTGTCATACACGATGTTCCTTGTTGGTGACATAGGGCATGAACAGACAGCCAGCCACCACGAATAAGAATCAGATGGCGCCTATGAACGAAACACCACGCTATTACGTTCCACACAGCAGCATCTGGCCGATCGTCGGCTCGATCGCGCTGTTCCTCACGGCGTATGGCGGGGTCAATTTTATTCACCAAAGCACCGAAAAAGTCGCCGCCGAAGGCAGTTACGGCGGACCGATATTTTTTATCGGACTTGCCACGATTGCGTTCATGATGTTCGGCTGGTTTGGTACCGTCATCAGGGAAAACCTGAAGGGCATGGTCAGCCAGCAGCTTGACCGCTCGTACCGCATGGGGATGGCCTGGTTTATCGTTTCCGAAGTGATGTTCTTCGCCGCCTTCTTCGGTGCCCTCTTTTATGCGCGGATCATTTCAGTCCCCTGGCTTGCCGGGGCCAGCAACAACCTGGAAACCCATTTACTGCTGTGGCCCGATTTCGCTGAAACATGGCCCTTGTTCATGACGCCTGGTGGCAGCATGAGCGAGGCGATGGGTGCATGGGGTCTGCCTTTTATCAATACGGTCATCCTCGTAACCAGCAGTGTCACGGTCACTTTCGCCCACTGGGCCCTGAAGAAGAATAAGAGACTCGCGTTAAGACTCTGGCTATCGTTGACGGTCGTGCTGGGTGCCACATTTCTGACCTTGCAGGTCGTCGAATACCTGCATGCCTTCGAGGAACTGGGTTTAAGTCTTGGCTCCGGAATTTATGGCTCGACATTTTTTATGCTGACTGGATTCCACGGCGCACACGTAACGCTCGGCACGATCATGCTGGCGATCATGTTGTTGCGGGTATTCCGCGGTCATTTCACACCGGACAACCATTTCGCATTCGAAGCGACGAGTTGGTACTGGCATTTCGTCGATGTGGTCTGGTTGTTTTTGTTTACCTTCGTTTACTGGTTTTAGGCTTGTTGGACCACTAGAACCGCGACATGAAACCAAAAGCGAGAATGATGAGCAGCAAAACGG